>Ga0334722_10002607_pt1 | contig 20174 bp, 24 predicted proteins | sample C3_bottom_MG_FD_207210 | JGI IMG/M metagenome (GOLD analysis project Ga0334722, IMG submission 207210) | Sediment microbial communities from Yellowstone Lake, YNP, Wyoming, USA - C3_bottom | ecosystem: Environmental > Aquatic > Freshwater > Lake > Sediment | place: USA: Wyoming | collected...
ACGGTGTTTTCGCATGCGGAAATCTTGCCAGATATTCCGAGGGAAGAAAACACCATAACCTCCAATCCCGTCAACACCTTACGGAGATGAGCGGGGCAAATTCACCCACTCGTTTCCACGAAGAGCCGGAATTGATTCAGGTGCGATAGGGGATCAGCGCATCCCGAGGGAGGGCGCATGACCCCTACAGAAGGTCATGCGTCCTCCCCTCCTCCCTTCGAGGAGCCGATCCAACCTGAGGTCAATGCAAACGCTGAGGAGGGTGTTCAGGAGTCTTCCGGGCCGGAGGCCCGGGAGACTCCGCGCTCTCCTTTACTTGTTCTTAACTACAGGGATAGTTCCACATTGGATCGGAAGAGAAGAGCAACGTATCAACGCCTAATGACACTCCTGAACCGTTGGGAATATCAGCGGCGGTCCATCATTCGAATGGACCTGACCACGGCTATGGGGGGCGACGCATCAAAATTGTCAGACCATTTCGAGGAAATAATTCGACGCATCAAGCGGAAAACCGGAGTGGAAGATATCCAGTATTGGAAGATGACCACCCGTGAGGGGAACGGGGTCATTCATGCCATCCTTGCCGGAAACGTGTCCCTGTATGTGGACCAGAAATGGCTCAGTGAAGAGTGGGAAAAAATTCACGGGGCCATCATCGTGTACGTGAAGCGGTACCGGGGCGGGTCTCTTTCAAGGGGCAGGGTTTCCCGGTATCTCGTTTCTCAGTATATGTCGGGTCAAGATGCTCAGGCGCACGTTTCTTGGACGTGGAAAACGACATTCAACGTTCCCATCGTTAAATTTTGGAAGCAATTCAAGGCAGCTTCTCGCGGACTCCATATAAAAAAAATCGTGAAGTATTGGGACAGGCTTATTCGGGATGAAACGGTGGAGTTTGGGCCGTGGGCATGCAGTCTCGCACGGGGCTGGTACGTTCTCCCTGAGTGGGAGTGGGCGACGGAGGCTCCGCCGTGGGCGTAAAAGGTGAGGTCCATTTCGTTAAGGTGGCGGGTGGGCGGCTCCTTCAAGGCCCCGTCATGGTGCGTTCCCGGCTGTGGGACGGGGAAATCGAGATAGCGACAATTCCGGATTATTGCGCGTACCTTCGGGTCATGTACTGGGTGGACGTTTTCGATGTGAAAGACACAGCGGCGGTGAGGGCCAAGTACGAGGAAGAGCGAGCGCGTGGGGGGTACGAGATACCAGACCTGCGGGAGGCATCGGAAAAGACAGTTCAAGATCCTGATGAGCCGGTTCGGTTGGAGGCGCGATACCGGACTAAACCGAGTACCAATGGGAAGCAACTCTGTCTGTTTGACTCCTTCGAATAATGAATTAGCTGCTCTTTGGCGCGCCATACCGGACGAAACCGGTTGACATATCGCGCATGGGTGAGGGCGGCTGACAGAATAAATAATGAGCGGGGTGCTGAATTAAGGGCTTTGGAGATATGGGAAGAGGAAAATAACGGGATAATTTATTTTCGTGAAAGTGCGTATCTGGAAGTTCTTTAAGTATTTTGGAATGTTCCCCCCTGCCATCCCCTATTTGTTATTTTTATGTAATCCTTATAACTGCATTTGGCGCATTTTATTTTGAAAACTATCCCGATGTCTTTATGTCCATATTTTGTGCGTTTTGTTTTATTGCTATCGTCTATATAGTCAGATACCAGTAAAATTTGGTTGTCTGGACATTTTGGGCAAAAGAAATAAAAATAATCGGTGTCCGTCGTTCCTCTTAGATTGCCATTAAATACATCATTGGAACCATGCCAGCTTTCCCAGGAACGTGCCCCCATTAACCGTACCTCCCAGCAACTTTTTTAATAAACTTATAAATTCGGTTTTTTTATTATCTAATGTATTGCTCTAAACCGGAATTGATGCGTACCTTAATTAAATCATCATTAAACCGTGACATAATTTTCCCAAAACTTAATTTTTCATATTCTCCCGGTATCCACGCACTAATGCACAAAGTTGAAGCGTCTTCAAACATGAAAAATTTTGTGCAATAACTTTCCAAATTGAATTTGTTTATAGCTTCTAAGACTCCTGCTCTATCATTTTTTGCTGATTCGCTCATGCTGTATAAACCGTAAATACTGGTCCCGTCATCCAGAAATTTTACTAAAATATTTAAATATTTTGCGTGCTTTGCGAATATATGGTCTTCTTTATTTTCAACATCGTATCCTAAGTATTCAAGGTGGCTTGCTATTTGATCTTTCCTGAATTCATAATTCTGATTCATGATCGTGTCTCCATTTGTGTCGTATGCTGTTAAATGTCATATGATGTCGGTGTATTCGGTTTCTTTTCATTTGTATTATTCGAATTTGTATTTTTAATAAATATCAATGCTCCTATTGTAATTGCCCCCAATATTATCCACTGTAAAATTAGTCGTGTAAGGTCTATAGCGGTGTTGACAGTATCGCCACTATAAATTTTTGGTGGATCGAAAATCCATGAATATGTCTTGCTTTCTGTGCGCGTTATTTCTGTTCTCTGAAAAATATTGTAATTGTTTGTCGTATTTATTGTCCATGGTGGATAAAGACCCATCAGTGCACCGATAATTATGCCGACAGCAATAATCTTCTTTTGCATGTGATTACTCCATTTGGTTACTGTTGCCTAACGGTCGATTAGATGCCTTAACGGTATAATATTAAATATGATAATCGTGAGTCGTCCAATTGTTACGGTGGGCGCTGTGGACCTTATTTTGATTCGAATACCCATCACCCGTTTCAGCAATACGGGGGACACAAAATACAAGTAGGAATGAATCCTTAATAATGCCCCGGCGATAAAAGTCGAAAATTCGTATTTTCCTGCATCTTAGCGGGGAACTCGTAAACTATCAAATCCCCTTCCAACCTCTTCCCGTTGATCCGGACGGCAACCGACCCTGCCTGAAGGGATACCCTCACCATCAACGGAAATATTTCTGGAAAGCATGGCCCCGAAAAATAATTGTTGACACGGTAAACCGCGTAGGCTTACCCTCTTTGTAAAGCGAGTAATTTTACGCGACAGGCCGCAAGCCTGATGGGAAGGGAGAATGACATGGGCGAGGCGAGAGAGCACATCATGAATTTCAAGGTTTCGACGGAAGAGATGGAAATGATCCGGCGTGGTGCGGCAGCCGAAGGCGTTACCCCTTCCGAATATTGTCGTCTGTGCGTTTATTGGGATCGGACAATCGAGGGGGATGAATTCGCTGTCAAGAAATTTAAGGAAAATCTCGGAGCTTTCGTGAAGTCGATTCCCGCGAATATCAAGAAGATCGTTGAGGAGCTCGTCGCCCCCCGGAAGGACGCTCGGAAAGCGTTGGCGTATGTCAGCAGCGCACGAACCAGAGGAAAGTAGAGGACCATTGGATCGATGAAAGCGGCAAGCGAACAGGGTGAAGGACATATCCAGCGGACGGCTCCCCTGCTCTCCGTAGAGGAAGCGGCTGCGTATCTGCATATGTCGAAAAGTTGGGTGGATCAGACACTCAGGAAATTCTGCCCTGCTCGCAAGATCGGTGGGAGGGTCAAATACCTGAAAGATGATCTCGACCGTTACATCGAGAGAAGCGCAATGTTCCATCTGGAAACGCACATGAACAAGTCTCTCATTGGAATCGAGGCAAGGGATGGGAAAACCATTCCGCATAAATAACAGCAAGGGGCGGCCTCGCTGGTATATCTACGTCACCTTCAAGGGACGGCGTAAGCGGAAGGTTGCGGGAAACACAAAAGCGGCTGCCCTTCGGTATCAGCGGGAACAGGAAAACCAGTTGGAGCGGGACAAGGGCGCATCCATCCGCGACAAAAAGGTTCCATTCGATTTCCTCTGTGATGAATACCTGAAATTTGCGGAAAGAAACCTCGCCAAGAACACGGTTAGGGAACGACGCATAGCGATTAAGGCCCATTTAAAGCCGCTATTCCCCTATCACGCTGGGGATATTGGTCCGCTTGATGTGGAGGCATATAAGAGAAACCGCCCGAAGGTTTCCCCTGCGACGATCAATAATGAATTAAAGGTCCTCTCCTGTATCCTCAAGTTCGGGATCGAGTTCGGGTACCTCGCGGATATGCCAAAGATCAAGCGGCTTAAAGTTCCGGTCAAGAATCCGGATTTCCTCTCCGAAGATCAGGTAGGTGCGGTTCTCTCCGCTGCGGACCCGAGAGTTCGTCCGATGATTCAGTTCCTGATTTTTACGGGGATGCGCAAGGGCGAGATGGCCCATCTGGAATGGACGGATATTAAGTGGAAGAGACGGCAAATCCACATTCAACCCAAGAAAGACTGGAGCCCAAAATCCGCTCGTCCGCGAACCATAGAAATCAACGCGCATGCGATGGAGGCGCTACAGGAAGCCAACCGGAGAAACGAGAAGCGGGTTCCCCCTTCCCTGCTGGTGTTTCCGGGGAGAAAAGGCTACCTGGGGGACATTCGGGAAGGATTGAACCACGCATGCGACCGGGCCGGAATTGCGCGAGTGACGGTCCATCAGCTGCGCCATACGTGCGCATCCCTGATGGTGATGAAAGGAAGCGATCTCCCCTCGGTGGCGGCAACGCTCGGGCATCGGGATATAACGACAACGATGATCTACGCTCACCTGACACAGGACCACATTAAATCGCAAATGAACAAGCTCGACGGGGTCGCAGTACCGGCATTCTGCCCGAAATCTGCCCAAAATCCCGTGAAAGTGAAAAAGGGAAATCCGAGAAAAACCGGATTCCCCTTAATGTTTGCGATGGTGCCGAAGGCGGGATTTGAACCCGCACGGGTTTCCCCACCACCCCCTCAAGGTGGCGTTGTTTGAACTACTCCCAGCGCATGAGGATCCGGTACCCCCAATACTTCCACCCCTCGATGAAGTGCCGCCTCGCCCACCGCCAGGTGGCGCCGGGGCCCCCCTCCGGGCCCACCCGGATCACGGAGAGCGACACTTCCGGCGGCAGGACCTTTCGAAAGGCGAGATACGCGCGGGGAACGTGGTAGTCGGAAGTAACGAGGATCACCGAGGCGTATTTCCCCTCTCCCACGGCGGATTTCGCGGAGAAGGCGTTTTCGAGCGTGTTCTCGGACCACCCTTCCACGTGGACGCGCGCGAGGGCCTCGGCGGGATCCCGCGAAACTTCGGGCACGATGCGCGTGACGGGGACCCTCCCTCCCGCACCGAGGATGTACAGTTCCCGCGCCGCGCCGTTGGACCAGGCGCGGTACCCCTCCTGGATCCTCCCCTCCCCGCCCGTGAGCACGAAGATCGCATCCGCGGGGCGCGCGGGAGGACCGGGATCCCGCAACGAGAGCAGGTGAGGGACCGCCGGAGGGAGGAAGAGGAGGGCGAGCAGCGAGAGGATCGGCAGGAAGAATCTTCCCCCGCGCCGGCGACGGTCGGAAAGGAGGGGGGATTGTGTTTTCACGGCATCCATGGTAAAAAAAATAGGTTCAACTTACGGAGGAACCCATGGCAAAGTGCGCAATCTGCGGCAAGGCCCCCAGTTTCGGGAACAACGTCTCCCACGCCAACAACCGTACCGCGAGGGTATGGCTGCCGAACATCCAGCGCGTGAAGACGGTCCAGGGCGGAACGGTGCGTCACATCCAAGCCTGCACCGCGTGCATCAAGTCCGGGCGGGTCGTCAAGGCGGTTTGAGCCGGCGGCCGCGCGGTCATCCGCCGACCTTGGTGCTTCACCATATTTATGAACTGAAGCACTCGGCGACCGCATCGATCTCCACACGCGCCCCCGCGGGCAGCTTGGCGACCTGCACCGTCGCCCGCGCCGGCGGGTCCTCCGGAAAGAACCTCCCGTAGACCGCGTTCATCGCCGGGAAATCCCCCAGGTCGACAAGGTAGACGGTGGTCTTCACGACCGACCCAAGAGTCGCCCCTCCCGCCGTAAGCACCGCCTCGATGTTCTTCAGGACGCGCTCCGCCTGTGCCTCGATCCCGCCCTCGACCGTTTGCCCCGTCGCCGGGTCGAGCGGGATCTGCCCCGAGCAGAAGAGGAGCCCGCCAGCCCGCACCGCCTGGGAATAGGGACCGATCGCCGCAGGAGCCCCCGCCGTTCGCACCGTTTCGCGTTTCATCTCACCCTTTCCCCCTCTCGACCGATTGGACCCCCCGGACCTTCCCGATCGACTTCATGAGGGAGGCCAGGTGGTCGGCGTCGTTCACCGACACCTCGAAATCGCAGATCGCGCGCTGGTCGCGGGTCGTCATCACCGACGCCCTCCGGATGTCCACCTCGCTCGACGTGATGCTCCGGGAGATGTCGGCCAGGAGCCCCGGCTTGTCGGAGCACACCACGCGCAGCTTGACGGGGTGGACCGCCTTCGTTCCCGCCTCCCAGCTCACCTCGACCGCCCGCGCCGGATCGCTCTCGAGGACCTTCGGGCACTCCTTCGAATGGATCGTGACCCCCCGCCCCCGCGTGATGAACCCGACGATCGGATCGCCCGGCACCGGGTGGCAGCAGTTCCCGAGACGGACGAAGATGCTGTCCATCCCCTTCACGGTGACGGAGCTGGGCCGGCGCGTCACCACCTTCCGGATGAGGGTGGATAGCCGCGATTCCTTGCTCTTCTCCTGCAGCTGGTCCGCGGGAAGGAGGCGGCGCAGCAGCGGCATGACCGACGCCTTCCCGTACCCGACTGTCCTCATGTAGTCGTCCGCAGTCCTGCAGCGGGACTCCTGCAGCACCTCGGCGAACTCCGGCCCTTTCAACACCTTGTTGAGGGTCAGGGAATGCTTCCGGAGCTCCTTCTCGAGGATCTGGCGCCCCAGCGCGAGCGACTGTTCCTGCTGTTCCTCCCGCAGCACCACGCGGATCTTGCTCAGCGCGCGGCTCGTCTTCGCGACCTTCAGCCAGTCCCGGCTCGGCTTGTGCGACGGCTGGGTGACGATCTCGACGACGTCGCCGTTTTTCAACGCCACTTTCAGCGGGACCATCCGGCCGTTCACCTTCGCGCCGACGCACTGGTTTCCGACCTCGGTGTGGATCGCGTAGGCGAAATCGATCGGCGTGGCTCCCTGCGGGAGCTCCTTCACGTCGCCCCGCGGCGTGAAGACGTACACCTCCTCCGGGAACAGCTCGACCTTGACGGTGTTCAGGAACTCGCGGGGATCCTTCATGTCCTGCTGCAGCTCGAGGATCTGCCGCAGCCAGAGGAACATCTGGTCCCCCTTCTCGGCCGTCCGGCGCCCCTCCTTGTATTTCCAGTGGGCCGCCACCCCGTTCTCGGCGAGTGCGTGCATCTCTTCCGTGCGGATCTGGATCTCCATCATCTCGGCGTTCGGTCCGAAGACCGTCGTATGGAGCGACTGGTAGAGGTTCGCCTTCGGCATGGCGATGTAGTCCTTGAAGCGGCCGGGCACCGGCTTCCACAGGTTGTGCACGATCCCCAGGGCTTCGTAGCACTCGCGAACCGTCTTCGTGGTCATGCGGAAGCCGATGAAGTCGTAGACGTGGTCGAAGTCGATCCCCTGGCGATTCATCTTCTGGTAGATCCCCGCCAAGTGCTTGGAGCGTCCGGTGATCGTCGCGTCGATCCCGATCTCCCGGCACTTCGACTCGAGAAGGGAAATGACGCTTCGGACGTGGGCTTCGCGGTTGCGCCTCCGCTCGTCCGCAAGGCGCGCGAGCTCCCGGTACTGCTCCGGGTGAAGCACTTCGAAGCAGAGGTCCTCGAGCTCGGTCCGGATGCGGGACATCCCGAGCCGGCCCGCGATGGGCGCGTAGATCTCGACGGTCTCGCGGGCGATCACCGACTGCCGGTCGGAAGGGAGGTGCTTCAGCGTGCGCATGTTGTGGAGACGGTCGGCGAGCTTGACGAGGATGACCCGGAGGTCCTTCCCCATCGCGAGGATCATCTTGCGGAGGGATTCCGCCTTCTGGGCGGCGGCGTCGGACAGGGCCACGCGGCCGATCTTGGTGACCCCGTCGACCAGGTGGGCGACCGAGTCACCGAAGAGGTCCCGTATCTCCTCGAGCGTCGCCATCGTGTCCTCGACGGTGTCGTGGAGGAGCCCGGTGGCCACCGTTTCCTCGTCGAGGTTCCAGTCGGCGAGCAGGAAAGCGACGTTCAGCGGATGGATGAGGTACGGATCCCCGGACTTGCGCACCTGCCCGTGGTGCACCTTGGCGGTGAAGACGTATGCCTTGTGGATCAGCTCGATGTTCGCGGACGGGTGGGTCGCCTGCACCCGGTCCACGATGTTCATGAGACGGAGCAAGAGGAATCCCCCGTCCCTGCGCTATTTTACGCGGACCTTCCCCTGGGCGATCTCCCGGAGGGCGATCACCGTCGGCTTCTCCTTCCGGGCCGTCGTGTCGATCGTCGCCCCCGCCCCCGAGTAGAGCTGTTTCGCGCGCTTGGCCGCGACCACCGTGAGCTCAAAATGGTTGTCCACCTGACGCAGGCAATCCTCAACCGTTACTCGAGCCATCCCGTTTCTCTCCCTCTTTTCCAAGGATCCGGCCGACGGCGTCGACCGTACGCTCCCGGCGAAGGCGCCGCGCGCGCACGATCCACTCCACCTGCCGGACCGCGGTTTCCAGGTCGTCGTTCACGACCAGGTAGTCGTACTTCCCCAGTTCCCTGATCTCGCGCCGGGCCGCCGCGAGGCGCCGTTCGATCTCCTGCCGGCTGTCCCGGGCCCGCGCGGTGAGCCGCGCCCGGAGCGTCTCCCAGTCCGGAGGCAGGATGCCAATCCGCACCGCCTCGGGAACCGCCGCCTTGACAGAGGCGCCTCCCTGGACGTCGATTTCGAGCACGGCGTCCATCCCATTGGACACGATCGCCTCGACCGCGAGGCGCGAGGTCCCATACCGGCGACCGTAGACCGAAGCGGTCTCCAAAAACTCGTTCGAATCTAACATATTACCAAATTTATCCTCATCCACGAAATAATAATCGACGCCGTCCACCTCTCCCGGCTTCCTCTCCCTTGTGGTGCAGGAGACGGAGAGGGAAAGTCCCTCCACGCGGGCGAGGAGAGCCCGACAGATCGTCGTCTTCCCCGAGCCGGAGGGGGCCGATATCACGAAGATGTCGCCGCGCGTCACATCGTCCTCCAGTTCATAGATACGGTAATCTACGGACTCCGGGCGCTGCGCCACCCGTTCTTCCAACTGCTGGGGTACCCCAGCAGCGCGAAGCTCGTACTGGGGCGCCTCCGGGAGTCACCTTCCAACGGAGTCGCCGCAGGAGGGGGGGCGCAGTGAGGTAAAGCGCAGCCGTGCAGGTTTATCGCACGGCGAGCCACGAACGGAGCCCCGCCCTCCGAGGCGACGCAGCCGTACCCTCCTGTTGCGTACGCCTTCTGTGCTGTCTTCCCGATACGTTACCGTATTTATGAAACGCAACACCAAGGCGCCCTTCGTCCAGGTTTTCACTCGATGTTCTGAATCTGCTCGCGGACCTTTTCGAGCTCGGTCTTGGCCGCCACGACGAGGGCCGAGACCCCCGCGTGGGCGGACTTGTTCCCCGCCGTGTTCAACTCCCGGAAGATTTCCTGGACGAGGAAGTCGAACCGCTTCCCCACGGCATCCCCGGGAGATCGGAACAGGGCGTCGACGGCCGTCAGGTGGGACGCGAGGCGGTCGCACTCCTCGGTGATATCGAGCCGGTCGATCAGTATCGCCGCTTCCTGGTGAAGGCGGACCGGATCGATCCCCGCCTCGGCCGCCAGCGCGGCGATCCGCTCCCGGAACCGGGCCGCCGCCTGCTCCTTGTTATCCGCGGTAAGCGAGCGGATCTCCCCCGCGAGGACCCCGAGGCGCGCGATCGACTCCTGGAGGACCCGCATCATCCGGTCCCCCTCTTCCGCGCGGGCACGGCCGAGCATCTCGAGGGCGTCCCGGACCGCCCCCTCCGCCACCAGCCAAAGGAGCTCCGCCGGATCGTCCCCGACGGGGGCCGTCTGGAACAGGTCCGGCACCGCCAGCAGGTCCCGCAGCGTCACCTCGCCGCCGATCCCGTGCTCCTCCCGGATCCGCTTCGCTTCGACGAGGAACGACCGAAGCAGCTCGTCGTTGACGCGCAGCCCGGCTCCGAGCTTCCCCCACTCCCGCACATTGACGTGCAGGTCCACCTTCCCTCGCCGCACCGCATCGCGGACGATCCCCCGGATCCTCGGCTCCCACGACAGGAACCGGCCCGGGCACCGCGTGTGCAGGTCGAGGAAGCGGTGGTTCACCGTCCGCGCCTCCACCGTAACGGAGATCTCCTCCCCGTGGCGCTCGCCCCGGCCGAACCCCGTCATGCTCATCCACATTAACGTTTCTCCCGGTCGTGCATTTCGGCCGCGCGGAGGAGCTTTTCGGCCGTGATCGGCGCGGTGCCGACCTCCCCGACGACGACGCTGGCGGCGACGTTGGCCAACACCGCGGCGTCGCGCATCGTGGCCCCGGCGGCGAGGCAGGCGGCCAGGGTCCCGATCACCGTGTCCCCCGCGCCGGTGACGTCGAACACCTGCCGCGCGAACGCGGGAACGTGGAAGCAGGCGTTGCGGCCCCGCTCGACCAGCGTCATCCCCTCCTCGCCGCGCGTGATGAGGACCGCCTTCGACCGGCCCGCCCGGAGGAGATCCTTCCCGGCCTCCCACACGTCGAGGTCGGTCGCAAGCTCCCGTCCCCCGAGGGCGGCCTGCGCCTCCCCCTTGTTCGGCGTGATGACCGTGCACCCCCGGTAGAAGGAGAAATCGGAGCGCTTCGGGTCGACGGCGACGAAGATCCCCTTCCGGTTCGCCGCCGCGGTCACCTCCCGGACCAGCTCCCCGGTCAGCGCCCCTTTCCGGTAATCGGAGAAGACGACGCCGTCGACCCCGGGGAGGGCGGCCAGCACCTTCCGCAGCAGCGCGTCGGACGTCTTCCGGGACGGCGGAGCCTTCTGCTCGCGGTCCACGCGAACGACCTGCTGGCTGTGCGCGATCACCCGCGTCTTGACGGTGGTGGGACGATCCGGGTCCACGACCGCGGCGGAAAGACCGACCCGTTTCGCCTTGAGCATCCGGGCGACGAACCGGCCCTCGGCGTCGTCGCCCAGCAGTCCGGCGATCTCGACCACCGCTCCCAGCCCGCGCAGGTTGAACACCACGTTCGCCGCGCCACCGGGAACCTTTGTTTCCCGCGTGACGGCGACCACCGGCACCGGGGCCTCCGGAGAGATCCGCCCGACGGTTCCGAAGACATACTCGTCGAGCATGATGTCCCCGACGACGAGGATCCGTCGGGAGGGGAACCGCCCCACCACCTCCGCCGCGCGGGACAGGATCCCCGCGTCACTCATACGGCGTCGCCTCGTCGATCAGCAGGATGGGAATGCCGTCGTCGACGCGGTACGAAAGCCGGCACGCGTCGCACCGAAGCTCGCTCTCGTCGACGGTCAGTTGAAGTTCCCCCTTGCACTTCGGACACGCCAGGATCTCGAGCAGTTCCTTGTCCATCGCCATCGCCTACCCCCCCGCTTTCACGGTCGGCGGCATCAGCTCGCCGACCAGCGTCCAATCCTTGATTTTGCGGAACTTCGCATACAGGCGCACCGGGACGCGCCGGTCGTCGCAGGAAAACCAGATCTTCAAGTCCCCCTTGTTGTCGGGCTTTCCGTCCCTGCGGATCAACGGAAGGACCGCGATCGTGTCCACCTCCCCGTGTTCCGTGCGGATCCGCTCGTTCCCCAGAACGCGCGAGGAGATCTGGTAGATCTTGCGGCCCGCGTAGACGTTCCGCGGACGGTTCTCGGCGCCCAGATCCCGCCACCGGAAATAGTAGGCGACGCTCACCGGGTCGTAGACGGCGGGGATCGTGTCTACCTGCTTCCGGATCGCGCCCGACTGCCGGTACCGGTATGTGATCCTCCCGGTCTCCTGGTCGTAGAGGGCCACGTCGTCCTTGTCCTTCTCGCGCTGCGTGAACTCCTGCCGGATCGGGGCGAGCGTCTCCGCGTCGAGATAGTAGTCGATCGTCTCGTTGATCGGGAAAATGTACGAGAGGACCCCGGACGTCCAGGCCCGCACGTTCAGGTGGTACGCCGGCTTTCCGGCGATGGAGACCTTTCCCTGGTATCGGAACCGGGCGTACCCCATGGTGATGCCGATGAAATCGACCCGGTAGACCAGTTCCTCGGGGCTCTTCGCCCATCCCGGAAGAGACGCGCCGCGCGCGTCCTTCGGCGGGTGCGTCGCCGCGGCCGGTTTCGGCTTGCGGGCGGTGGGCGTCGCATCCGCAGGACCCGACCCGCCGGGCGGAGTGAAGGCGGAAGTCGACGAGAAGGACCGCGTTGCGTTGTCGGTCGAGGGACCGGAAACCCGGGAGGCATCCCTGCCATCCTCGGCACTTGGCCATCCATGGCCGTCGGGCGGGGAGGCGTTGGTTCCTCCCTTCGCCTCCGGCAGTCTGCTCTCGGGGGGGGCAACCGCATCCGGCAGCAGGCTCGCGGCGGGGGCGACCGCCATATTGTCGGTCGCCGTATTGTCGGTCGGTGAGGATCCGACCGTCTCACCCTCACCATCCGTCTTCACGACGGGCGGAAGCCACTCGGTGACGCCTGCGGGGGCCGAGGAACCGGAAACCCGGGAGGCATCCCTGCCATCCTCGGCACCAGGCCATCCATGGCCATCGGCGGAGTGGGCGGCCTCAAGTTCTTCCCGCCCCGGAGGCGGCGTAGTCCCTCCGTGCCACCCCCAATGGCAGCCGGCTGCCGCAAACAGAAAGGCGAGGAGAAGGAGCCCCGAAATCCTCCTTCCGACACGCCTGTTCACGATGTCGCGTGCGCCACGATCCATCCGGCGGCCTCCCGCATCCCCGGGAGAAAGACGTCCGGGGTGATCCCTGCTCGTTCCCCCGAGGCTTTCTCCTCGTTTCCGTATCCCGTTCCGACCAGGACCGTCGCGGCCCCGAGGCGAATCCCCATCGAAACGTCGCTCATTTTATCACCGACCACGAAGCGGGGGCACGAATCCGGCACCCGGAGCCGCCGAAGGACCTCCTCGGCCAGTCCCGTCCCCGGCTTTCGGCATCCGCACGCGCGCCGGTACGCTTCCACCGCCCCATCCGGATGGTGCGGGCAATACTCGACCGCGTCGAAGACGACCCCTTCCGCCCCGAACGCGGAAACGAACCGCCGGTGGACGGCTTCCATCTCCGCCACGGTGAACCTCCCCCTCGCGAGGCCGGCCTGGTTGGAAACCACCGCGAGGAGGAACCCCTCCCGGGAAAGGAGGCGCAACGCCTCCGCGGCCTCGGGCAGGATGCGGACGGCCGACGGATCGCGCAGGTATCCGGCCTCCTCGATGAGCGTGCCGTCCCGGTCGAGGAAAACGATCCCCCTCATTGCAGGCCCCGGTAGATCTCCGGCTCCCCGACGGGGCGGGTCTTCCAGCGCCGGTGGAACCACATCCACTGGTCCGGGGCTTCCCGGATCGCCTTTTCAAGCTCCTCGTTGCACCGCCGGGTGACTCGCGCCACCTCTTCCTCGCGCGACGCGCCGGGATCGATCGCGATGGGGGGGCCGAAGCGGAGCACGTGGTGGAACTTCCTCACCGGATCCCGGAAGATGAATCCCGGGTGGATCGCGGCGTTCATCGCCAGCGCGAGGCGCGCGATCCCGAAGGTCGTGTACGCCTTTCGGGTGAAGAAGTCCACGAGGATCCCCTTGTGCCGGTCCACGTTCTGGTCGATGAGGATCCCGACGAGGATCCTCTTCCGCAGGATCTTCATCACCTCCTTCGCCGAGTCCGCCTTGCGGATGACCGTGTTGCCGACGCACTCCCTGCGTTCCGTGACGATCCGGTCGAGGATTTCGCTCTTCAACGGCCGCACGATGAACCCCACCGGGGCGATCATGACCCCGTAGACGTGCGACAGCAGTTCCCAGTTCCCGAAATGGCCGGTCAGCGCCATCGCCGGCTGGTTCCTTCCCTCCAGGGATTCCCGGACGAGCGAAGCGCCCTCGATCCGGAAGTGCTCCCGGATGTACGCGGCGTCCATCTTCGGGAGGTGGACGAACTCCGCGGCGGATGTCCCCATCTGCCGGTAACACGCCCGGATGGTCCGTTCCGCCTCCGCGTCCCCCATCTCCGGGAAGGCGATCCCGAGGTTGATCCGCGCGATCCGCCGGTGTTTCCGGTCGACCACGCAAAGAAGGAACATCAACGCCTCGCAGAACGAGGCGAGCGCCGGGAGCGGGACCGCTTCGAGGATCCGCAGGAAGACGCGGGCGATTCTTTCCTTCACGACCGGGAACCTCCCTCCAACCGCTTGAGGATCATCCCGGAGATCTCCTCCCACCCGAACAGGTATTCCACCTCCACGCGAAGCGCGGCAACGGAAAACGGAACATCGTCGGGGAGGCGGACCAGGTCCTTCTCCGTCGTGATCGCGGGCAGGCTGCCGGCATCCCGCGCGATCCGGTCGAGGTCCTCCCGGCCGTACGCGTGATGGTCGGGAAACGGGAGGAACCCGTTGACCCGGAATCCCGCCGCATCCAGGGTGTCGCGGAACTGCTCGTTCCGGGCCAGCCCGGAGAACGCGAACACGGCGTCCCCGGCAGCGGCTTCCTTCGATGGGAGGCCGTCCCGCCCCACGATCCCGCCGGGCGTCAGGCGCGAAAAGGCCCGGGGGCGGCCTTCCGGGAAGGGGACGGTCCGCGCGGTTTGCTCTCCGGATTCCGCATCGGGACATTTCGTGATCACCAGCGCGTCCGCGAATCTCGCGTGGGACGGCGGCTCCCGCAGGGGGCCCAGCGGCGCCGTCCTCCGGTTCCCGAGCCCCCGGCCGCACTCGACCAGGAGCAGGTCGACGTCGCGCCGCAGGGACAGGTGCTGGAATCCGTCGTCGAGGAGGAACACGTCCACGCGCCGCCTGGAAAGGACCTCCCTGCCTGCGGCGGCACGGGACTCGCCGACGACGACCGGGATCCCGGGCAGGGAACGCGCGATCAGCACCGGTTCGTCCCCTCCCTCGGCCGGGCCGACGATCGGCCCCTCTCCGTCGGACACCCACCGGACGCCGCGGCTTTTCCGTCCGTACCCGCGGGACAGGATCCCGACGCGCCTCCCCTGTCCGGTGAGCCACCGCGCGAGGTGGATGACGTGGGGGGTCTTCCCAGCGCCGCCCATCACGAGGTTCCCGACGCTCACGACCGGTCGGGGAAGCCGTGAAGCGGATAGGATGCCCGCCGAGGAAAGGATGCGCCGCACCCTGGCGGCGGCCCCGAGGATCATCTTCGCGGCTCGCGGCCCGGAAGCGCCGACAGGACCGCGTCCGTGCTCGCCTCGGAGGCACCCCGGAACGTTTCGAGCAGTTCCTTCGCGCGCCGTCCGGTCTCGCGGAAGAGGTGCGGGTCCGCGGCGAACCGCCGCAACCGGTCCGCGAGCTCCTCCTCCCCCGCGACCCGGATCAGGGCGTCCCCGGTCAGGAACGCGTCGGCGATCTCCCGGAAATTTTCCATGTGCGGGCCGACGATCGTCGGCACGCCGTGCCACGACGGCTCGAGAACGTTGTGCCCCCCCTTCGGAACGAGGCTGCCTCCGACGAACGCGATGTCGGCCGCCACGTACGCGCTCGAAAGCTCGCCCACCGTGTCGAGCAGCAGGACCGTTTCGGGAAGATACCCGGCCCCCGCGGGGATCGCCGTGCGGCGCACCATGGAAACGCCTTCCCACCGGATCAGGGCCTCGACCGCGTCGAACCGCTCCGGGTGGCGTGGCGCGAGGAGGAGTCGGATCGAGGGGTTCCCCTCCCGCGCGGAGAGGAACGCCCGCAGGAGCAGCGCCTCCTCGCCATCGTGTGTCGAACCGGCGACGATCCACGCGGCCCCCGCCGCCTTCTCCCGAAGGAGCAGGCCGGAAAGCGCCGACGCGCCGGTTTCGGGGGGGGAAACGTCGAACTTGAGGTTCCCACCCACGGTGACGATCTCCTGAGGGGCCCCCAGCGCGGCGAACCGGTCCGCATCCTCGGACGTCTGGGCGGAAATCGTCCGAAGCGTCCGGAGAATGGGGGCGAAGAACCACCGGAACCGCATGTATCCGGTGAACGAACGCTCCGACAACCTGCCGTTGACGATCACCACGGGGATCCGTCGGCGCGCGCACGCCGCGATGAAATTGGGCCAGATCTCGGTCTCCACGATCACCACGACGTCCGGCCGCACCCGGTCGAGGAACCGCCCGCAGAGCCCCGGAAGGTCGAACGGAAAGAAGAACCCTTCGTCGGCGACGCCGGAGAGGGTTTTGACAGCCGTCTCCCGCCCGGTGAGCGTCACGCTCGAGACGAGGAGGCGGGCGTCGGGGACGCGCCGGCGCAGCAGGCGAAGGAGGGGAACGGCGGCAAGGGTCTCCCCCACGGATACCGCGTGTACCCAGACGGTGGGACGCCCGTCGACGGGCGTTTGCCGGGGAACGCCGCGCAGCCCGATCCGGTCCGGCAGGTTCGCCCTCCGCTTCCGGGAGAGGAGCGCCCACGGGATCCAGGCGGGAGCGCCGACGACCAGTCCGATCCCGAGCAGGAGGTTGTAGAGAAGGTGCCCCGGGCTCCCGGGGAGAAACGGGCGACCCACTGCCCTACCCTCTGCCCGCTTCGCCATCCGGGAGATCGGCTTTCCGCTCCTCGAACTGCTTCAGGTAGAAGGACCGGTAGCGGGACTCCCAGGAGAGAAGCTCCTCGTGCCGCCCCCGCTCGACGATGCGCCCATCCTCGACCACGAAGATAACGTCCGCGTTGCGGACCGTGGAGAGCCGGTGGGCGATGACGAAGGACGTTCGCCCGCGCATGAGGGTGTCCAGCGCCTCCTGCACGACGCGCTCCGATTCGGAGTCGAGCGCGGAGGTGGCCTCGTCGAGGATGAGCAGCGGGGCGTCCTTCAGGAGCGCCCGGGCGATCGCGAGCCGCTGGCGCTCCCCACCGGACAGCCGCAGCCCCTGCTCCCCCACGACCGTCGCGTACCCATCGGCCATCCGATCGATGAACGCGTGCGCGTTGGCGCGGCGCGCCGCCTCGACGACCTTCTCCATCGGGGCGTCGTGCGTCCCGTAGGAGATGTTGTTCCGGACCGTGTCGTTGAAGAGCACCGTGTGCTGGCTGACGATCCCGATCTGCTCGCGAAGGGAAGCGAGCGTGACGCTCCGGACGTCGACCCCGTCGATCCGGATCGCGCCCTCCTGCGGATCGTAGAACCGCGGGATCAGGTCGACCAGCGTGGTCTTCCCCGCCCCGCTGGAGCCGACGATGGCGACCATCGTCCCGGCCGGGACACGGAAGTCGATCTCCTTCAGGACCGTCTCCCCCTCCGGGGCGTACCGGAAATCGACGCGATCGAAGGAGATCTCCTTCCGGATCGGGGCGAGCGTTCCCGCGCCCTCCGCCTCGCGCACTTCGGGAAGCGTGTCGATCACCTCGAAGACACGGCTCCCCGCGGCGAGCCCCTGCTGGACGACGTTGTTGATCCGGGAGAGCCGCTTCACGGGCTCGTAGAGCATGAACAGCGCGGTGATGAAGGAGAAGAAGTTTCCCGGCGTGCTGTGGCCGTTCACCACGCTGTAGCCGCCGTAGTAGATGACGGCCGCCGCCCCGACGCCGGCGAACATCTCGGAGAGCGGGGAGGTCATCGCCTGCACCTTCACGACCTTCATGCTGAGGCGGAACAGTTCGTTGTTCCTCGTGGAGAATCGCTCGGTCTCGTACGTTTCGGCCCCGAACGACTTCACCAGCTTCGCCCCGCTGATCGTCTCCTGCAGGTGGGACGAAAGGCCTCCCGTGATCTCCTGGGCCTGGACGCTCGTGCGCCGCAGCTTCCGGCCGAACCGGGCGATCGGCCAGAAGGCGAGCGGGAAGGCGACCAGAGCGATGAGCGCGAGCTGCCAGTCGCGATAAAAGACGACGAACACGAGAAACGCCGCGGTGAAGATGTCCTTGATGAGCCCGGTGGCGGCGTCGGTGATCGCGCTCTGCATCAGGCCGACGTCGTTCAGGACGCGGGACATCAGCACCCCCGTGGGGTGCCGCAGGTAAAACGAGAGCGACAGCGACTGCATGTGCCGATACAGGTGCTCGCGGATGTCCCGAACCACCCGCTGGCCGACCCCGGCCATCAGGTAGCTCTGGGTGAATTCAAGCCCGCCGCGGACGAGATAGATCGCCAGCACCAGGAGCGGGATGTACGTCAGCTGCGCGGCGTCCTTCCGGATGAAAATGTCGTCGAGGATCGGCTTCACGAGGAAGGCGGTCGAGCCGCTGAGGGCCGACACGCCGACCATCACGACCATCGCGAGGAGGAGCCTCGGGACGTACGGCCGGGTGTACTCGAGCATCCGCCGGTACAGGCTCACGCCCATGCTCCCCCCGCTTCCTTCCCGAGCATCGAAACGACCGCCTCCGTGGGGCCCGGGCCGCGGAGACGCTCCCGCAGCGACTGCCCCTTCGCGCGCAGGCGCGACCGAAGCGCCGCATCGGCCAGTAGTTCCTCCATCGCGTCGGCGATCCGCGACGGGGTGCAGTCGTCCTGGATCAATTCCGTAAGGAACTTCTCTCCCGAGGCGATATTGGGAAGCCCGACGCAGTCGACCTTCGCCAGCCGGCGGCCGACCTGGTAGCTCAGCCAGGAGGTCCGGTAGACAATGACCGCCGGCGTGCCGAGCAGTGCGAGCTCGAGTGTGACGGTTCCCGAAACCGCCATCGCGGCTTCCAGCCCCCGGAAGAGGAGTTGCCGCGCCTCGTCCACCAGCGAAACCGGAAGCCCCGAGCCCGCGACCTCGCGCGCGATCGCCTCCCGCAGCGACGGCCGCGCCACGGGCAGGGCGAAATGGAGGTCGGGAAACCGTCGAAGAAGGAGGCGCGCCGCGGCAAGCAGGATCGGAAGGTGCGCCGCCACTTCCCCCGGCCGGCTTCCCGGGAGAAGGCCGATCCCGCGCTTCCCCGGGGGGATCCCGAAGCGTTCCGGGTCGGGAGGAGCGTCGAGGAACGGGGCGATCTCGTCGAGGATCGGATGACCGGCGAAGACGGCATTGACGCCGCTCGAGCGAAGGAATTCCACTTCGAAGGGGAACAGGACGACAGCGCCCTTCGTGAACCGGGCGAGGGTCTTCGCCCGGCCGGGACGCCAGGCCCACACCTGCGGGGGGATGTAATAGATCACGGGGATCCCGCGCCGGGCCGCGGCCCTCCCCACCCGGAAGTTGAAGTCGGGGAAGTCGACGAGAAGCACCGCTCCGATGTCGGGACGGCTCGCACGCTCCGTGGCGGCGTCAAGGGCAGCCCGGATCGCCGGCAGGCGCCGCAACGCTTCCGTGACGCCGATGACGGAGATGTCGCCGTAATCCCGCAGGAGTTTCACCCCTTCCGCCGCGAGAAGCGCGCTTCCGATCCCCTCCATCGGGACGCCCGGGAACCGGCTCCGGAACGCGCGGGCCGCCCGCGCTGCGTACGCTTCCCCGGAAGGCTCCCCGCAGACGAGGAACAAGGTTTTCGGCATCCTTGGGTTCTACCTCAGGACGCCGCGCTTGCTCTCGCGGACGAACGCGATCAGGTGCTTGACCTCGGGCAGCGGCGGCAGCTCCGCCTCGGCGCGGGCCAGCGCATCCTTGAGGGGAACCTCCGCCCGGAAAATGATCTTGAAGGCCTGTTTCAACGCCGCCACGGTCTCCGGAGAGAAGCGGTTCCGCCTGAGCCCGACGAGGTTCAGGCCGTACAGGGCGTATCCGCGCTGCGGGCGCGACACGACCGCCGTGACGTACGGCGGCACATCCTGCGATACGCCCGACATCCCGCCGATGATGCAGTGTTCCCCGATGCGGACAAACTGGTGCACCGCCGTCAACCCGCCGATGATCGCACCGTCCTCGATAGTGATGTGGCCCGCGAGGGTGGCCGCGTTCGCCATGATGACGCGGCTGCCGACGGCGCAATCGTGGGCGATGTGGCAGTACGCCATCACGAGGGTGTTGTTCCCGATGCGCGTCACCCCCCCGCCGCCGGAGGTCCCGCGATTCACCGTGGCGAACTCGCGGATGATATTCCCGTCCCCCATCTCCACCCACGACTCCTCACCGCGGAATTTCAGGTCCTGCGGGATCGCGCCGACGGAGGCGAACGAATGGATGCGGTTCCCCTTCCCCATCCGGACGTGGGACTCGATGACGGCGTGCGATCCGACG
>Ga0334722_10002608_pt1 | contig 20171 bp, 14 predicted proteins | sample C3_bottom_MG_FD_207210 | JGI IMG/M metagenome (GOLD analysis project Ga0334722, IMG submission 207210) | Sediment microbial communities from Yellowstone Lake, YNP, Wyoming, USA - C3_bottom | ecosystem: Environmental > Aquatic > Freshwater > Lake > Sediment | place: USA: Wyoming | collected...
CAACGGCACCGAACATCATCGCTATAGCAAGACCCTGGAATATCGGGTCAAAGATCATCACAAAGGAACCAACAACAACAGCTGCTGCTGTGAGAACTATCGGTCTGAACCTGACAGCACCTGCCTTAATGAGGGCATCCCTCAAACCTCCCTTCTCCCGCCACTCCATCTCTATAAAATCGACAAGGAGTATCGAGTTCCTCACGATAATGCCAGCAAGGGCAATGAATCCTATCATTGAGGTTGCGGTAAAGAATGCCCCGAATATCCAGTGACCTGGCAGTATCCCCACAAGTGTAAGCGGGATAGGAGCCATTATTATAAGGGGCGTCACAAAATTTCTGAACCACGCAACCACGAGAATATATATGAGAATCAGGACAGCACCAAAGGCGATACCCAGGTCCCTGAAGACCTCATAGGTTATGTGCCATTCACCATCCCATTTCATAGAATACCTGTCCTCAAGCCAGGGCTGGACAGATGAATACTGCCTGAGTTCGTAGCCCTCGGGTAGCTTCAAGCCCTTTATCTTATCCTTCATCTTCAGGATTGCATAAACAGGGCTTTCCTCCTTCCCGGCCACATCTCCTATAACATATGTAACCCTCCTGAGGTTCTTGTGGTAGATCGTCTTATCCTCTACCGCCTTCCTGACCTTAACGAGTTCGGCCAATGGCACAGGCTGGCCTGTGGCTGAGGGTATAGTTATCTCCTTCAAGGACGTGAGACCTGCCCTTTCCTGAAGAGGTGTCCTGAGGAAGATCTCCACAGGCTCTTTTTCCTTCTCAAGATGGACGAGCCCCGCCCCCATTCCATTGAGGGCTATCCTCACTGCCTGTGATACAGCCTCTGTGCTTATACCATGATAGGCAGCCTTCTCCTTATCCACATCAAGAATCTCCTTTTCCTGGTCATCCTCTACATACCAGTCCACATCAACAACGCCTTCGGTCTTCTCGAAGATATCCCTTATCTGACGGGCTATCTCGACCTGTCTTCCAGGGTCAGGACCATAGACCTCAGCAACGAGGGTGCTCAGGACAGGAGGGCCTGGCGGTATCTCGGCAACCTTAATCCTTGCTCCAAACCTATCAGCAATCCTCTTGAGCTCAGGCCTCAGTCTCTTTGCAAGGTCATGGCTCTGGGCGCTTCTGTCTCCTTTAGGGACGAAATTCACCTGAATATCCGCAACATTACTGCCTGACCTGAGGAAGTAATGCCTCACAAGGCCATTGAAGTTATATGGTGCTGCCGTGCCTGTATAGACCTGATAATCTGTTACCTCAGGCACTGTCTTGAGATATTCTCCCATCTGTCTCGTTAAGGCTGCCGTCTCCTCAAGGGTCGTGCCTTCTGGCATATCTATTATCACCTGTAATTCGCTCTTGTTATCAAAGGGCAACATCTTTACTGTTACTGCCTTAAGGGGAACGAGCAGCATGGCAAGGCCGAGGAGCAATGCAACGATACCAAGGGCAAGAAGCCTCTTGTTCCTGTTGTCGATCATTGGACCGAGTATCTTTCCATAGATATTCAGGAGCTTATCACCCTTAGAGTTATCTTCAGGGCCCTTATGCTTGACCCCCTTCAGGACTATGTAACTGAGCCATGGGCTCACTATGAATGCCACAAGGAGAGAAAAGAGCATTGCTGCTGATGCCCCAACAGGGATCGGCCTCATGTAAGGCCCCATAAGTCCTGACACAAAGGCCATGGGAAGGAGTGCAGCAATGACCGTGAATGTTGCAAGGATTGTGGGGTTTCCTACCTCATCAACGGCCAGTACGGCAGTGAGGGGGTCTATCCTGTGCATCTTGAAGTGCCTGTGGATATTCTCCACGACTACTATGGCATCGTCAACAAGGATACCTATGGAGAATATGAGGGCAAAGAGTGTGACCCTGTTGAGTGTATAGCCGTAGAGATAGTTGATTAAAAGGGTGAGGGCAAGTGTAACAGGGACTGCCACGGCAACGACTATAGATTCCCTCCAGCCAAGGGCAAGGGCTATAAGGATGATAACAGATATCGTGGCTATCAGCATATGTTCGAGGAGTTCGTCAGACTTCTCCTTCGCAGTATCACCATAATTCCTCGTCACAGTGACATTCACATCAGAGGGGATGAGTTTACCCTTTAATGCCTCAACCTTTCTCAGTGCCTCATGGGCAATTATGCTCGCATTGGCACCCTTCTTCTTCGAAATGGCAATAGTGACCGCCTCATATTGACCTGCCTTATCAGCCCTGATTCCCTTTTTCTCTGCCGATGGGCCAAGCCCCATAAATACATAATTTGCAGGCTCCTCTGGCTCGTCCCTGATCTCTGCAACATCCCTCAGATATACAGGCCTTCCATTAAAGACAGCCACGACTATATCGCCCACCTCCTGAGGGTCCTTGATAAATCTACCTGTCTCTACAAGAAACTCCCTGTTTTCTGATGGATAGGCCCCTGAGGGGATCACAAAGTTCGATTTCTGTAAGGAATTCATTATCTGGAAGGCTGAGGCACTGTAAGCCCTGAGCCTTGCAGGGTCAAGGATGACCCTTACCTGTCTCCGCTGACCGCCAATAACAGAAAATTCTGAGACATCCTTATCCTTCTTTATCTCATCGCAGAGGTCTGTTGCTATCCTCCTTAATTCATATCCTGAATAATGCCTGTTCTCACTCCATAAAGTAAGGGTCAATATTGGGACATCATCTATGGACTTTGGTTTAACCAATGGCTGGGATACACCTGGAGGTATCCTGTCATAATTCGACATGAGCTTATTGTAGAGCTTCACGAGGCTGTCTTCCATATTCTCGCCAACATAGAAACGGACGATAGTGAGGTTCATACCAGGCCTCGCTATGGAATAGATATACTCGACCCCCTTTATCTCCCAGAGGAGCTTCTCCATGGGTTTAGTAACCCTCTCCTCGACCTCCTTTGCCGATGCCCCTGGATAAGAGACAATGACATCCACCATAGGAACCACAATCTGGGGTTCCTCCTCTCGAGGGGTCACAACGACAGCAAATATACCAAGGACAAGGGCAGATATAACAATCAGGGGCGTGAGTTTGGACCTTATAAAGGCCTTTGCTATCCTCCCTGACAGGCCAATCCCATTCATCTAATTACACCTCCATCTATCACCCTCTCAATCCCATCTGTCACTATCCTCTCCTTAGAGTTCAGACCTGAAAGAACGACTATCGCCTCACCATATCTCTTCCCTGTCTTTACAGGCCTGAAGGTGATAATACCCTTATCGTCTGCAACATACACGCCTGTCAGCTGTCCCTTTTCTACAACGGCCTTCTGAGGAACGAGGATCGCCTCCTTCTTTCCAACAGGTATCCTTATATTTGCATAGAGACCACTCCTCAGTCCTGATGCCTTCAGGTCAATCTTAATAAGAAATGTCCTTGTCATGGGGTCAATGGCAGGGATGACCTCAGAGACAGTCCCCTTTGTATCGAGACCTATCGATTCTATCCTTATATCCACAGGCATACCCTTTTTGAGAAGGCCTGAGAATCTCTCGTCTATATTTGCCTCAACCCTGTAAGAAGAGCTATCTTCTATTGTCAATAATGGTACACCAGGCACAGCCATATTCCCCCTCTCTATCTTTTTCTCAGTAACTATGCCTGAGAATGGGGCCTTGATCCTTGTATAACCCTGATAAACCTTAACCTCTGAAAGGCCTGCCTTTGCCCTGTTGACCATCTCCTCTGCCCTCTCATACTCGATCTCAGAGACCTTCTTCTGTGTCTCTATCTGGTCTAATTCCTGTTGTGAGATGGCCTTCTCATCATGGAGCTTCTTGTATCTCTGGTATGTTATATCTACAAGAGACCTGTTCTGCCTTGCTGCCTCAAGCCCCTTCAATGCCTCTTTATAGCCTGATTCTGCAGCCTTTATCCTCTCTTCTATATCCCTGTCATCGACGGTGAGCAAAACCTGTCCCTGTCTTACAAAATCTCCTTCCCTCACATTCAGGGATGTCACTTCTCCCATCATCCTTGTCGATACATTCGCCACATTCTTTGCCCTCACTGTTGCAGATGTCTCATAATAATCCTCGATAGAGGACTTCTCTACCACTGATAGCGTTATACCTGTTATAACAGGTCTCTCTACATCGACCTTGCCCCCCTTTATCTTCTCCTTACAGCCTGTGGCTACCAGTGCAAGGAGAAGCAGTATAAAACCATTAATGATTAAACCTCTGGGGTCCCCAAAAAGTCTTCGACTCTTTTGGGTGCCGCCCCTGTACCTGAAATATGCCATCTTTTGCCTCCTATTTTCTATTTAACTATATCCAGATCCCTTAATATCGTTCCTGCCTCAAAGCTGAGGTCTAATACAGCCATGCGATAATTATTCTCCATACTCACAAGGTTTGCCCTCGCATGGTCGACGTTCAACTGTGCATCGAGGAGGTCAACTATTGGAGAGAGGCCATTCTCATATCTTATCCTCACAAGCCTCCTCCCCTCCTCTGCACTCCTCAGGGACGATGCCGCGAGGTCCCTGTTCTTCTCAGCCTCTTTCAGGGTCAGATAGGCCTCACGGACCTTGAATGCCACAGCCTTCGTCAATCCCTCGAGATATTCTCCCACCTCTGATACCTGTGCCCTTGCCTTTGCTATCTCGTGCTCCCTCTTTGTGCCGTCAAAGAGTTCCCATCTGAGAAAGGCGACGATCTGATAACTATTCCCCTCAGAACCAAAAGGTCTTCTATGGTCATTCAGTTGATAGGAACCTCCCAGACCTATCATAGGCCAGTATCCTGATTCAGCAATCTTTATATTCATCTTTGCGTTCTCATACCTTAACCTCATCGCCTCGATATCCTTCCTTAACAACGATAGCTCAAGGTAATGCTCTATCTCCTTAACAACTATATCAGGGGCCTCTTCAGATATATGTACAGGTTCAGCCCTTCCGAGAAGAAGACCCAGCATCCTCTCTGCCACCTCAAGATTCTTCTGTGCGCTCACATGTCTCTGCTCAGCCTCTGTCAGGGCTGTCTGTGCCCTCAGGACATCTGAATAAAGGCCAAGTCCTGCCTTGCTCCTCACCTCTGCAATCCTCAGGTGCTCTGTTGCATCCTCTATAGCCTTCTCACTCACCTTCAGATATTCCTTTGCAGTCATTATCATGAGATAGGCCCTCGCAACCTTTAATGTTATATCTTCCTTCTTTCTCTTAAATTCCTCGTCCCTTGCCCTGAATTCTATCTCCGACATATCAAGTCCTATGCGGGCCTTCCTCACAAATACAGGCTGTTCAAAGCTCAGTGTAGTCTGGAAGTCATTTATCGCTGCGGGGTTATTCAGGGACGGGATCTGGAAATCCTCCATCCCGAATCTCTCCTGATTGAGCTTTGACATGAATCCATAGGTCGGGTTATCCGTCCTCATGAACCTCTCCTCGAAGGTGACCTTTGGAAGGAGATAGCTCCTCGCTATCCCGATATTCTCCTTTTCGGCCAGAAGGGAATTCTTCATGGCCCTTATCTCGTGGTTATTCTCTATGGCCACCTCTATTGCCTCCTTCAGGGTGAGACCCTTTTCAGAGGCAGCAAGGGGATCTGCCATGAACAACATTACAGAGTAGAGCAGCAGAATTAGTGCGACGGTGCGACTGTGCGACAGTGCGGTAGTCAAATTAAGGAAAAATTTATCCCTTATAAAAAACCGTCGCTCTGTCGCACTGTCGCTCTGCCGCTCTGTCGCACTAAATAAAGACTGTCGCTCTGTCGCTCTGTCGCACTGTCGCACTAACGCGTCGGTCGCACTACCGTGTTTTACCTTTATCCTCATCTTCCGTCCCTCCTTTTCTTTCTCCTTTCTTCCATAAAGGCGAGGAAGGTCCTCATGTCGCACCTTCCGCTCTTTTTCTGATATTCATAACAATCCTTCAATGTATCAAGATCCATAGTCAATGTCTCGTCGTCCTTCAACTCTTCCCTGAGTAAATTCAATAACCGTGATATGCCTGATGGAAGATCATCCCTGAGGGAATAGTATACAAGCTTCCCCTCCCTCCTCTCTTTAAGGAGACCTGCGTCATCAAGAAGGGCAAGGTTTCTCGACACGAGGGGCTGGGATATACCAAGGACCGCCATTATCTGGCATACGCAGAGTTCCCTCCTCTTGAGGATCATCAATATCCTCAAGCGGGTCTCATCAGAGAGTAGCTTTAATAACCTCAAGACCTCTTTCATATAAATATATTTATATACAATTATATGAATTTTGTCAAGAAAAAAATTCAGGAGGCCATCTCTTCGAGCCTCTTGAGCTTCGAGGTCTCTCCGAGGGCTATAAGTACATCACCAGGTCTTATAGTGGTCCTGAAGGTAGGATTGAACTTCATCTCTCCTCCTGCCCTCTGGATAGCTACTATTATGATTCCAAGCTCCCTCCCTATGCCACATTCATCAAGGGTCTGTCCTGCGATCCTCGAACCGTCCCTAACTGCAATCTCCTCCATCTGAAGGTCTATATTCCCTGAGCGGGTTGCAAATTCTATAAAGTCAACAACAGCAGGCTTCAATACAGTATGGGCAATTCTTAATCCTCCAATATGATAGGGCGAGACAACCCTGTTTGCACCAGCGCGGATAAGCTTCTGTTCTGATCCCTCCTCACCTGCCCTTGCAACAATAAAGAGGTCAGGATTCAGTTCCCTTGCACTCAGGACAACGTAAAGGTTCTCAGCATCTGTGGGTAAGACAGATATGAGCCCCTTTGCCTTATGAATGCCTGCCTCCTTCAGAACCTCATCCTTTGTAGCATCACCAGGGAGTATCAGCAGGTCTTCCTGACCTGCCTCAGGATTCTTCTCAATAACTACAAATCTTATATCCTTATCTTTAAGTTCCTTCACTATAATCTTTCCCATCCTGCCATATCCGCAGATAATATAATGGTCCCTTAATGCCTTGATCTTTTTTTCCAATCTGCTCCTCCCGAAGATCTCCTTGAATTCGCCTTCCAGTATTACCTTTGCCCCGTTATTCAGGGCATAAAGAACAGTCCCTACTCCTCCTATTATAAGAAAGATCGTAAAGATCCTTCCATTATCAGAGAGTGGTCTTACCTCCTTATAACCTACGGAGGCAAGGGTTATGATAGTCATATAGAGAGAGTCAAGAAAATTCCAGCCCTCAACATTCATATAACCGATAGTACCGAAGGCGACAATAGAGGTTATCATTATGAGGGATAGGAGCAGCCTCTTCTTCAGTTCTTCCATCAGACCGTTCTATCTGACCCCACAAGGTCTATGATTTCATCTATACCCTTCTTGTGGGAACCTTCCCAGTAAACCTTACCGCATTCTCTGCACTTATAAAAGGACCTCAACTTGAGAAAGACAAATTCAGGGACATCGTTCCTGATTGTTGACTTATCCACAGGCAGGATCTCTCCATTACAAAGGGGACAGATGGTATAGGGCTGAGATCTTATGCCCCGTCCCTTTACCCATACAAGAAACTCATCTAATTGTTGTCTCAAGTCATTGGATTTAATATGAATAAGGCTATCTATCCTTCTATTCCTCAGAAGACCCGTATCTCTTGTAATTATTATCCTCTGCTGTTGCCTCGCTATCCTGATAAGGTCATTATCCTTGATGTCCCTGAAATAGAGGGTATCAAAACCGAGGATCCTTAACCACCTGGCAAGACTGCCAAGCATCGAGTCAGCGATAAAACGGACCTCACTCATTTACCTCCATACCCTCTGTCTCCTCTTCCTCGGTCTCCTGCCTCTCTTCAGGGACCGTTGCAAAGAGTTGAGGCAGTTCTCTCTTCACAAAGGTATTCCTGTATCTGAGCATGCCTGTCCCTGCAGGTATTATCCTGCCCATTATGACATTCTCCTTCAGACCCCTCAGTTCATCTATCTGGGCATTAATGGCAGCCTCTGTCAGGACCCTTGTAGTCTCCTGGAATGATGCAGCAGAAACCCACGACTCAGTCGATAAAGATGCCTTTGTAATCCCGAGAAGAACCGGCTTACCCTGGGCAGGGGTTCCGCCCTGTGCCTTAATCTTCTCATTCTCTTCCTGGAATACAGTCTTATCAACCTGCTCTCCCACAAGGAACATGGTATCTCCTGGGTCTTCAATCCTGACCTTTCGCATCATCTGTCTCACAATCACCTCTATATGTTTGTCATTTATCGATACACCCTGAAGCCTGTAGACCTTCTGGACCTCGTCAACGAGATACCTCTGGAGTTCTTTTGGACCGAGGATATCGAGAACGCTATGAGGATTTACGGCTCCATCCATTAAGGCCTCTCCTGCCTTTACAAAATCACCTTCATGGACACTCACATGTTTACCCTTGGGTATATAATATTCCCTGACCTCCTCACCACCTCTGACAACAACGACCCGCATGCCCTTGTGAGCACCCCGAAACTCCACTATTCCATCTATCTCTGTAACGATCGCCTGCTCCTTAGGCCGTCTCGCCTCAAATAGTTCCGCAACCCTCGGTAGACCTCCTGTGATGTCCTTTGTCTTTGTCGTCTCCCTCGGTATCTTCGCAAGGACATCACCTGGATAGACGATATCATTCTTTTCCACCATTATATGTGCACCTGCAGGGAGTATGTAACGGGCGAGATTGTTTGTACCTGGTATCTTAAGGGTTGCCTTACCTTGCTCATCCTTGATCGAGATGCGGGGTCTCATAGTTGCAGGGTAGTCAATAATGACCTTGTGGGCAAGACCTGTTATCTCGTCCACCTCTTCCTTAACAGATACTCCTTCTACTATATCACCAAGGGCAACCTTACCCCCAACCTCTGTTAATATAGGTGTTGAATAGGGATCCCATTCAACGAGCTTCTGACCCTGCTCTACCCTATCTCCGTCATTCACCCTCAGTTTCGCACCATAAACAAGGTTGTATTTCTCCTTTTCCCTTCCCTCTCTATCAACAACAGCGAGAAGGGCATTCCTGTTAATAACAACGAGAGAACCCTCCCTATCTCTTACGGCCTTAACATTAATGAACTTAACGGTGCCTGCGTTCTTTGCCTCAAGGACTGCCTGTTCTATCACCTTTGTAGCAGCACCACCGATGTGGAATGTCCTCATCGTCAACTGAGTTCCTGGCTCTCCTATGGATTGGGCTGCGATTATGCCCACGGCCTCACCAATCTCGATGAGCTGTCCCCTTCCAAGGTCGCGACCATAACACCTTGCACATACGCCATACTTTGTCTCACAGGTCAGGACAGAACGAATCTTGACCCTGTCGATCCCTGCCTCTATTATCTTCTGGGCCAGCTCCTCATTGATCTCTTCATTTCTCTTAACAATCACCTCTTTTGTCACAGGATCAAGTATATTCTCAACAGCATAACGACCGATAATCCTCTCTTCAAGGGGCTGGATTATCTCACCACCCTCAATAAGGGACGTCAGGGTTATTCCGTCTATTGAACCACAATCCTCCTCAGTGACTATAACATCCTGTGCCACATCAACGAGTCTCCTCGTAAGATAACCTGAGTTTGCTGTCTTCAAGGCCGTATCAGCAAGTCCCTTACGAGCACCATGAGTCGATATGAAGTATTGCAGAGGAGTAAGTCCCTCTCTGAAATTCGCCTTAATAGGTGTCTCGATGATCTCCCCTGATGGCTTTGCCATAAGACCCCTCATTCCAGCAAGCTGCCTGATCTGGGCTGCGCTACCCCTGGCTCCTGAATCTGCCATCATAAAGATGCTATTAAAGGACCTCCTCTCCTTCATCTCCTCCTCGGATAGCTTCCTGCCATCTTCAGCACCGAGTTCCTTCATCATCTCTTCGGCTATTCTTTCCGTAACATTGGCCCATATATCTATGACCTTGTTATACCTTTCGCCCTGGGTAATAAGGCCATCGGCATACTGTTTCTGTATCTCCAGGACCTCTTTCTCTGCCTCCTTTATCAACTCTGCCTTTCTTGATGGTATATGCATATCATCCATACATATGGAGATACCTGATCTTGTGGCGAATTCAAATCCCATCTTCTCGAGCTTATCGAGAAACTCAACAGTAGTCCTCCTGCCGAGTCTCTTATAAGAGTAATCTATTATGTTACCCAGCTCCTTTTTTGTCAGTTCCTTATTTATGAAGCTAAAGGGGATTCCAGGGGGAACGATCTCTCTGAAAATTATCCTTCCGCAGGTCGTTTCAACGAGTTGACCATTGAGCCTCACCTTTATCCTTGCATGCTCATCGAGATTACCTGAGTCATAGGCCATCCTCACTTCCTCAGGGTCTGCAAAGACCTTTCCCTCTCCTTTCGAACCCTTCCTCTCCTTTGTCAGGTAGTATATACCGAGAACCATATCCTGTGTGGGCACAACAATGGGCTTTCCACTGGCTGGTGAAAGGATATTATTAACTGACATCATCAGGACCCTTGCCTCTATCTGAGCCTCTATCGAGAGGGGAACATGAACAGCCATCTGGTCTCCATCAAAATCAGCATTAAAGGCAGTGCAGACAAGGGGATGGAGTCTTATAGCCTTACCCTCAACAAGTACAGGATCAAATGCCTGGATACCGAGCCTGTGCAATGTAGGGGCCCTGTTCAGAAGTACAGGGTGTTCACTTATGACCTCTTCAAGGGCATCCCACACCTCTGGTCTCTCTTTCTCGACAAGTCTCTTTGCAGCCTTCAAAGTCGAGGCATAACCCCTCTCCTCGAGCTTATTGAATACAAAAGGCTTGAAGAGTTCTAAGGCCATCCTCTTTGGAAGACCGCACTGATGTAGCTTCAATTCAGGACCAACGACAATAACAGACCTGCCTGAATAATCGACCCTCTTACCGAGCAGATTCTGCCTGAACCTTCCCTGTTTTCCCTTTATCATATCACTCAGGGACTTTAAAGGCCTCTTTGTCGCAGCCTTGAGCACCCTGGACTTCTTACCGTTATCAAAAAGGGCATCCACAGCCTCCTGGAGCATCCTTTTTTCATTCTTTATGATAACGCTCGGTGCCTTCAACTCCATCAGCCTTTTGAGCCTGTTATTTCTATTAATAACCCTCCTGTAGAGGTCATTAAGGTCAGAGGTTGCGAATCGGCCTCCTTCAAGGGGCACAAGAGGCCTGAGATCAGGAGGTAACACAGGGATAACATCCATAATCACCCATTCGGGTTTATTCCCTGACTGTCTGAATGCCTCTACGATCTTTAGCCTCTTTGTAAGCTTCTTCTTGATACCAAGTGATGAGGCCTCCTTTATCTTCACCTTGAGTTCAGCTGAAAGTTGATCGAGATCAAGGCGCCTTAGCAGTTCCCTTATAGCCTCTGCGCCCATACCTGCCTTGAAGCGATCGCCATATTCGAGCACGTTCTTCTTATACTCCTCCTCAGTGAGGAGGTCTTTCTCCTTCAGGGGTGTATCTCCTGGATCTATGACTATATAATCTTCGAAATAAAGGACCTTTTCGAGTTGCCTCATCGTAACGTCGAGAAGGATGCCTATCCTGCTCGGTACACCCTTAAGAAACCATATATGGGCAACAGGTGTAGCGAGCTCAATATGTCCCATCCTCTCACGCCTTACCTTTGCCTGGATGACCTCAACCCCGCACTTATCACAGACAACACCTCTGTGCTTCATCCTCTTATACTTTCCACAGAGGCACTCCCAATCCTTTACAGGACCGAATATCTTTGCACAGAAAAGACCATCCTTCTCAGGCTTAAAGGTCCTGTAATTAATCGTCTCGGGCTTCTTCACCTCGCCATAGGACCATTCCCTGATCTTCTCGGGTGAGGCAATCTTGATCCTTATCGCCTCGAAATCTGTCGTTGACTTAGGTTTTTGAAAAAGGGCATAAATCTCCTCTACCAAACTCATTCCCCCTTACTTTTCTTCTCCAGAAGCTCTACATCGAGGCAGAGGCTCTGGAGTTCTTTTATTAATACATGAAAGGACTCTGGTATCCCTGTCTCCAGAGTCGCATCTCCCTTAACTATAGCCTCATACATCCGGGCCCTTCCTGTGACATCATCACTCTTTACTGTAAGAAACTCCTGTAATGTGTGAGCTGCACCATAGGCCTCAAGTGCCCAGACCTCCATCTCACCAAGTCTCTGGCCACCAAACTGAGCCTTACCTCCGAGAGGCTGCTGTGTGACGAGAGAGTATGGACCTATGGACCTGGCATGAATCTTATCATCGACAAGATGATGGAGTTTAAGCATATACATACAACCAACAGTTACAGGCCTCTTAAAAGGTTCTCCTGTCCTGCCATCATACAGGATTGTCTGGCCTGATTGTGGCAGGCCTGCCTTCTTGAGTAATTCCTTTATGTCAGACTCCTTAGCACCCTCAAATACAGGTGAGGAGACATGAATCCCCAGTGCCCTGGCTGCCCACCCTAAGTGGGTCTCGAGAACCTGTCCAACATTCATCCTCGATGGAACGCCAAGGGGATTAAGGACTATATCAACAGGGGTTCCATCAGGAAGGTAGGGCATATCCTCCTCTGGCATGACCATCGCTACAACACCCTTATTCCCGTGGCGTCCTGCCATCTTGTCTCCCACCTGGAGCTTTCTCTTCATAGCAATATAGACCTTCACAAGTTTATTCACCCCTGGTGGGAGTTCATCACCCTTCTTCAGCCTTTCGACACTCTCATCGTATCTCGCCTCAAGATATTTAATATAATTATTCGACTCGATATTTATCGCCTCTATCTTCTCCTTTATCTCTGGGTCAGCAATCTTTATGCGCAGGAGGTGCTCATCCTTAACCCTCGCAAGATGCTTATCCGTCAGTTTCTTTCCTGAGGCACAGATAACCTCCTTTGTCTTCGGATCCTTTAAGTCCTCAGAGAGCTTACACCCCATAAGGAGTTCCCTTATCTTCCTGAACTTCTCTTCCCTGACTATCTTGACCTCTTCCTGGAGGTCCCTCTGGAGTCGCGATATATCATCTTCCTCTATGCTCTTTGCCCTTTCATCCTTTTCAATCCCTTTTCTCGAAAAGACCCTCACATCTACAACAACCCCTTCAATCCCAGGGGGTACATAGAGACAGCTTTCCTTCACATCTTCGGCCTTTTCACCAAAGATCGCCCTCAAGAGTTTCTCCTCAGGTGTGAGTTGCGTCTCACCTTTTGGCGTAACCTTACCAACAAGTATGTCTCCAGGTTTAACCTCAGCCCCGATCCTTATAATACCGCTGCTGTCTATATCCTTAAGGGCCTCTTCGCCCACATTGGGAATATCCCTTGTTATCTCCTCAGGGCCGAGCTTCGTCTCCCTCGCCTCTATCTCAAACTCCTCGATATGAATAGAGGTGAAGACATCTTCCTTAACAAGCCTCTCACTTATTAATATGGCATCCTCAAAGTTATAACCACCCCAGGGCATAAAGGCAACAAGGACATTCTTACCAAGGGCAAGTTCACCAAGGTCAGTGGAAGAACCATCAGCCAGGACATCTCCCTTCTCAATGATGTCACCCACCTTCACGATCGGTTTCTGGTTAATGCATGTTGCCTGATTTGACCGCTGGAATTTTACGAGATTATATATATCGACTCCTCCTCCATCCTCCCTGGTCCTGACAACTATCCTTGAGGCATCGACACTCTCAACAACTCCTCCCCTTCTGGCAAGGACAGTAGCACCCGAGTCACGGGCTGCGACAAACTCCATCCCTGTTCCAACCACAGGGGCCTCTGCCCTCAAGAGAGGAACAGCCTGCCTCTGCATGTTAGACCCCATCAATGCCCTATTCGCATCGTCATTCTCGAGAAATGGTATCAAGGATGCGGAGACTCCCACGATCTGTTTTGGAGAGACATCCATATACTCAACATCCTGAGGCGAAACCATCACAAAGTCGCCTCCGACCCTTGCTGATACAGTATCACCAACAAGATTTCCCTTTTTATCCACAGGTGACGTTGCCTCAGCAATGACGTGCTTCTCTCCATCTATAGCGGAGAGGTACACTATCTCATCCGTCACCCTCCCATTTACTACCTTTCTATAAGGTGCCTCTATAAAACCATATTCATTAACCCTCGCATATGTGGCGAGAGAGGTTATCAATCCGATATTTGGACCTTCAGGGGTCTCGATAGGACATATCCTGCCGTAATGGGTAGGATGGACATCCCTTACCTCAAAACCTGCCCTCTCCCTTGTAAGACCGCCAGGACCAAGGGCAGAAAGCCTCCTCTTATGGGTTATCTCTGATAGCGGATTCGTCTGGTCCATAAACTGGCTTAACTGGCTTGAGCCGAAGAACTCCTTTACAGCAGCCATTACGGGCTTGGCATTGATTATGTCATGAGGCATGGCGGTCTCTAAATCTGTAAGGGTCATTTTCTCTTTAATAGCCCTCTCCATCCTCACAAGTCCAATCCTGAATTGGTTTTCGAGTAGTTCGCCAACACCCCTGACCCTTCTATTTCCGAGGTGGTCTATATCATCTACCTCACCCTTCCCTGTCCTGAGATCGAGCAGATAGTGGACTATCTCGATAATATCCCTGTCAGTTAATACCCTCGTCGATAAAGGGATATCAAGATTAAGCCTCTTATTTATCTTAAGACGCCCTACAGGAGACAGGTCATATCTCTTTGGATCGAAAAAAAGGCCTTCAAAAAGGTCTTTTGCTGCATTCAATGTAGGAGGCTCTCCAGGTCTTAATTTCCTGTAGATCTCCAGGAGTGCCTCATTCTGATTACTCACCTTATCTGTAAGTAGGGTATCCCTCAGTGACGGAAGATACCTGACATTATCAATAAACAAGAGATTAAGCGTATCGACCTTCAATGAGACGATCTTCTCTATTATATCCTCGGTTAAGACCTCGTTGCTTTCAAGGATGATCTCACCTGTCTCGGGGTCTACTATATCCTTTAAAGTAACCCTGCCAACCAACTCATTCTTATTTATCGGTATCTCTTTGATACCATAAGCCTCCATCTTCTTCAGGGCACCCTTTGTTATCTTGCCACCCTCTTTTACAATTATCTCCTTTGTATCAGGAGCTACTATACTCTTGACCGCCTTTACACCAGTCAGGACATCACTGACCACCCTCGTAAAATTATTCCCCCTGATCTTTATTGTCTCCACAGGATAGAACGTCCTTAACAGATCCTCGTTTGTGTATCCCAGGGCCTTAAGAACGACCGTTGCTGGAAGTTTTTTCCTTCTATCGATCCTTACATACAGGATGTCCTTTGTATCAAATTCAAAATCGAGCCAGGATCCTCTTGAGGGTATAACCCTTGCTGAATAGAGCAATCTGCCACTGGCATGGGTCTTACCCTTGTCATGACTGAAAAAGACCCCTGGAGAGCGATGTAACTGGCTTACGATGACCCTCTCGGTACCGTTAATTATGAAGGTGCCTGTTTCGGTCATCAAAGGCATCTCGCCTATATAGACCTCCTGCTCTCTCGATTCCTTCAATCTCTTGCCCTTACCATCCTCTTCCTCCCAGAGATTAAGCCTCACCTTGATCTTTAATGGAGCAGCATAGGTGATACCCTTCTGAAGGCAATCTCTTACACTGAATTTGGGTGTCACAAGGGAATAGCCAAGGAACTCGATCGATGCAGTCTCGTTATAATCCTTTATGGGGAATACGCTCGAAAAGGCTGCCTGGAGACCAATATCCTCCCTCTGGTCCATTGGTACATCCTTCTGAAGAAACTTCTCGAAAGACCTCTTCTGAATCTCTATGAGATTTGGTACCTCAAGGACCGGCGGCACCTTACCGAAATTTACCCTTTCCCTCAAAAGCCTTGCCATTTATCTCTCTCCTCTCTTTTTAGACCAGTGGTGCAGAAACTTTGAGGCAGTAAAGCAGGAACTCAGTAGAGCAATAGTTTTGAAGAGGTAATGGGATATTGGGGGATGGGAGATGGGGAATGGAGTACCCAATCCTGTTATCCATTCCCTGTCCCCTATATCCATAATTTCCTATTGCTCTGCCTGTCTGCTGCTTGAAGCTGCCCTATATCCAATCGCTATTTTATCTCTACTGTTGCACCCTGTTCTTCGAGTTTTGCCTTGATAGATTCGGCCTCTTCCTTAGAAACACCAGTCTTAACAGGTTTTGGAGCGCCCTCTACAAGATCCTTAGCCTCCTTGAGACCAAGACCTGTCAATTCCCTCACAACCTTAATAACCTGAATCTTTTTATCTCCGGCTCCTGCGAGGATTACATCAAAACTCGTCTTCTCCTCAGCAGCAGGTGCAGCCGCTGCAGCTACTCCTGCTGTAGCAGCAACAGCGACAGGAGCCGCTGCCGTCACCCCATACCTCTCCTCGAACTCCTTTATAAATTGAGACATCTCGAGGATGGTCATATTGTCAATAAACTCGAAAACCTGTTCCTTTGTAATAGCCATCTTTAAACCTCCTTTATCTATTATTGTCCTTCTCTTTTGGATTTTAATGCATTGAGGGCATAGCCCATGGTCCTTATCGTTGCTGTAAAGGCAGAAGCCATCTTACTCAGTGGTGCCTGGAAAGAGCCGATGAGCATGGATAACAGGACTTCCCTTGATGGTAATTCAGCAACAGCCTTAACTTCATCGAGATTATAGAGTCTTCCTTCGATGATACCGCCGCATAGCCTCAGCTTTTCGTTCTTCTTTACATATTCGAGAACCCTCTTCGGCGCGATGACCGGGTCATGATACCCGATCGCAACTGCGACAGGCCCTTTAAAAAGGTCCTTTGCTGGAGACACAGGCGTCCCCTCAGAGGCTATCCTTGCGAGGGTATTCTTCACAACCCTGAACTCGATGCCATCCTTTCTCAGGAAGTCCCTTAGTTCGCTCACCTCTGCCACTGTCAGGCCCTTATAATCAGTAAATACTACTGATTTGGCCTCTGAGAACTTTTTCCTGAATGTGGATATTACCTCTCCCTTCTCTCCCTTTTTCAGATATTCCTCCTTTCCCAGAGACATTAATTGGACCGAGAAATCAATTGCACCAATTGTCTCGGCAGGTTGCCAGTCGGCAATTAAGTAAACCACACCTGCGGTCTCTGACAATTTTATAAAATCAGGCAATGCCTGAGATCTATTTTCCTGCTGTTATCCTGTTAAGGTCTACCTTTATCCCTGGGCCCATCGTCGATGAGATTACGAGTTTCTTCAAATATTTACCCTTACTCGTACTGGGCTTTGCCTTAACAATCGAATCTATAACAGTCTTCGCATTTTCAAGGAGCTTTTCGGCATCAAATGAAACCTTCCCAATTGGTACATGAACAACGCCTGCTTTATCCGTCTTATACTCAACCTTACCTGCCTTTATCTCTTTTACTGCCTTAGCGACATCGAATGTGACAGTGCCGAGTTTTGGATTCGGCATAAGCCCCCTTGGACCGAGTATCTTTCCGAGCTTTCCAACGAGGCCCATTATATCAGGAGTAGCAACGGCCTTGTCAAAATCGAGCCACCCCTTCTGGATCTTTTCTACAAGGTCTTCGGCACCAACATAATCAGCACCTGCCTCCAGGGCCTCCTTCTCCTTTTCTCCCTTTGCAAATACAAGCACCCTGACCTTCTTCCCTGTACCATGAGGCAGGGCAACAGTACCCCTTACGACCTGATCTGTCTTCTTCGGGTCAACTCCAAGGTTAAAGGCCATCTCCACGGTCTCGTCAAATTTTGCATAGGAGAGGTCCTTTATAAGTCTTAAGGCCTCATCAAGACTATACTCTTTAGCATTTTCAAACTTTTCATAAGCCGATTCTAATTTTTTACCCATAACTGACCTCCCTTCTGCTAATCAGTAACCTCAACACCCATACTTCTTGCAGTTCCCTTGATTATCCTTACCGCACTCTCGATTGAGGTGGTATTCAAGTCGGGCAATTTCGTCTTTGCTATCTCCAGCACCTGTGCAGATGTTATCTTACCAACCTTATCCTTGTTAGGTACGCTGGAACCCTTTATTATTCCTGCAGCCTTCTTTATTAACTCTGAAGCTGGAGGGGTCTTTGTGATAAATGTGAATGACCTGTCAGCGTATACAGTCAACACGACAGGGATAATCGTCTCGCCCATTCCCTGTGTCTTTGCATTAAAGGCCTTACAGAATTCCATGATATTAACACCATGAGGCCCGAGGGCCGGACCGACAGGTGGCGCAGGATTTGCCTTACCTGCTGGTATCTGAAGTTTAACCTGTGCTATCACTTCTTTTTTTGCCATTTATACCTCCAAAAGATTGAGTCCTTTTTATACCTTTTCCACCTGAAAGAAATTCAATTCCACAGGGGTCTGTCTACCAAAGATGCTCACCATAACCTTAAGCCTGCCGTGATCCATATCAACCTCATCAATATAACCGACAAAGCTCGTAAACGGGCCGTCTATGATCCTGACATTCTCACCCTTCTGGAACTGCGTCTTTACCTGGGGTGTCGGACCCTTTTCTAACTGATGTATAATCAACTCCACCTCTTCTTCAGGAATGGGGACAGGTTTTGTACCACCGACAAAACCCGTAACCCTCGGGGTGCTCCTCACTAGATGCCAGGTCTCATCATCGAGGTCCATCTCGACAAGTATATAGCCTGGATAAAATTTCTTATCGCTTTCCTTCTTTTTCCCGCTTCTAAGTTCGATGACCTTTTCAGTAGGAATGAGTATCCTGGCTATTTTATCAGAGAGCCCCCTCTTTTCAGCACGCTCCTGTATGCCCTGTTTTACCTTTTCTTCATAACCTGAATAAGTATGTACTACATACCAGTTCTTTCCCATATCCTTACCTTAATGCGATACTCACAACTTTTGTTAAAGCGAGGTCTACAATTCCAAGGAATATAGAGACCACTATAACCGTTATTATAACTACCCATGTAGAACCTATTAGCTCCTCCCTTGTAGGGTATACGACCTTCTTAATCTCGATCTTCACTTCCCTCAGGAATTCCTTGATCCTCTCGAACATCCTACCTCCTCTTAGCAGGCCTTTATAATCTCACCCTTCAATGATTAATTGGCAGGCCAGGAGGGATTTGAACCCCCAACCCTCGGATTTGGAGTCCGATGCTCTCGCCGTTAGAGCTACTGGCCTATGCCTTAAAGTCATAAGTCCAGGGTCAATAATAAAGAGTCTTTTCAAATCTCTTCTTATGGCTGATGACTTCTGACTTTTGACCTTTATGCCTTTGTCTCCTTATGAAGCGTATGCCTCCTGCAATGCCTGCAATATTTCTTTAACTGTAATTTATCAGGAGTGTTTTTCTTGTTCTTAGTGCTCGAATAATTCCTGTTCTTACACTCCGTACATTGGAAAAGTATTATATCCCTCATATAGATAACTCCTTATTATTCCAGTATCTCTGTTACTACCCCGGCTCCTACCGTCCTTCCACCTTCCCTTATGGCAAACCTTAACTCCTTCTCCATGGCTATCGGTGCTATCAATTCTACCGTTACGTTTACATTATCTCCAGGCATCACCATCTCTACCCCTTCAGGTAGCTTCACTACCCCTGTCACATCCGTCGTCCTGAAATAAAACTGCGGCCTGTATCCATTGAAAAAGGGTGTGTGCCTACCCCCTTCTTCCTTCGTCAATATGTATACCTCTCCCTTGAATTTCGTGTGAGGTGTTATGCTCCCAGGCTTAGCTAATACCTGCCCCCTCTCTACCTCGTCCTTCCCTATACCCCTCAATAATACCCCTATATTATCTCCTGCCCTTCCTTCATCAAGTAGCTTCCTGAACATCTCTACCCCTGTCGCTACCGTCTTCCTCGTCTCTCCAAGACCTACTATCTCTACCTCGTCTCCTACCTTTATTATCCCCCTCTCTACCCTGCCTGTCACTACCGTCCCCCTACCTGATATGCTGAATACATCCTCTATCGGCATCAAAAATGGCTTGTCTATCGGCCTCTCAGGCGTCGGTATATAACTGTCTATCGCCTCCATTAACTCGTGTATGCACTTGTACTCAGGGGCATTCGGGTCTGTGCTCTGAGACTCCATCGCCTTTAATGCACTCCCCCTTATGATAGGTATCTCATTGCCAGGAAATCCATACTTCGACAATAGCTCCCTCACCTCAAGCTCTACTAAGTCCAGTAACTCAGGGTCATCTACCATGTCTACCTTGTTCATGAATACCA
>Ga0334722_10002609_pt1 | contig 20168 bp, 21 predicted proteins | sample C3_bottom_MG_FD_207210 | JGI IMG/M metagenome (GOLD analysis project Ga0334722, IMG submission 207210) | Sediment microbial communities from Yellowstone Lake, YNP, Wyoming, USA - C3_bottom | ecosystem: Environmental > Aquatic > Freshwater > Lake > Sediment | place: USA: Wyoming | collected...
CTGCCGATCATCCTGAAGGAGTTTCTTGTATAGGTTGCACTTCTGGCCTTTCTTATAGCAGTTCCGCTCACATCAATCCCGAAGACCCTGACATCCCATCCCCAGGAAAAGAGACCGCTCTCTATAAGGGCTATATTTATCGAATAGACCTCTTCTCCTGTCGAGCATCCTGCCGACAATATCCTGACCTCCTTTCTGTCATCCTTTATCTTTCTGTGTTTTATATCCTTCAGTATATTGACAAACACATCTATCTGAATCTTTTCTCTCATAAAATAGGTCTCATTGTTTGCAAGATGGGATATGAGATTGAGCATCTCTCTTCTCGAACCATCAGAGACAATATAGTTATAATAGTCTCTATAGGTCGAAAAACCGAGGATGCACAGTCTATGGACAAGTCTTGTATGAAAGGTAAGTCTCCTGTCTTCCTTAAGCAGTAAGCCGAACTCCCTCCTTATCAGATCCCTGAAAAGAGCAAAATCCTCTCTGGTAAGTACAGGGTCCTTCTCACTCAATCTTATAGGTTCCATAACTTTCTCTCAGTTTTTTAGACTTCTCTGCAGCAAGTCTTACTTCCTCCTCGGGATCATCCATTAATATTGAAAGGATTCTGATGGCCTCTCCTGACTTTAGATTACCGAGGGCAAGGGCAACCTCAGCCCTGACCTCTGGATCATCATCATTGTAAAACTGCATGAGTGATAACTCTTCACCGAATAAAAGCAATATCCTCGCCAGTATATTTCTATATGGTCTGTCCTTCTCTTTCATGGCGGCTATTATCTCTGGTATAGCTCTCTTACCGATGTTCAGGATACCCGAGATGGCATACTCCTGAAGGTCCTCCTTCTCGAGGGCCTTAAGGAGATACGGTATTGCCCTCACGTCTTTCGCCCAGCTCATAGCTGTCAAAGAGGCCTTCCTTATCTCGGCATGGGGTGATTCCTGTAGTTCCACAAGTACCGGCAGCAGGCTTATAAAATACTCGGGTTCAATCCTCGTACATTCTTTCTCTGCTATATTTACTATAGCCTTGATAGCAAGTTCTTTCAGGTCGTCGCTATCCACAAAGGGCGTGAGTCGAGCAATGGCTTTCAGGTCTCCTGCCTGCTCTATTGCCTCGAAGGTGATGCCTCTGTAATCCTTAAGAGCAAGGGCATCATAAAGGATCTCAAGGGCATTGTCTCCACCTATCTCACCTAAGGATCTTATGGCTGCCATTGCAACCCAGGGTTCATCGTGCAAAGCCTTACTGAGTGCAGATATGGCAGAGGCATCGCCTATCTTACCGAGGGCCTCTGCAGCCGCCATCCTTACATTCACATCAGGGTCTTCTAATCTTTCGATAAGAGGGCCTGTTGCCTCCTTATCCCTGATGTCTCCGAGAAGATTTGCCGCAAATATCCTTATCTCCTTATCTTCGTCTCTAAGTAATCTCAATAATGAAGTCAGGGCCCTTTTGCCGAGTTGACTATAAAACTCCATTGCAGCATTTCTTATAATGGCATCATCATGATTCTTCAATGCCCTTTCTATAAAATCGATATAGGTATCCTCGGGATAATCGAGAAGACTGTTTATAGCCCTGTTCCTTATCCACCATTCTCCACTGCCAAGATCTCTTAAAAGGTTCTCTATATCTGGCCTCATATGTTCAATCCAAGGATTACCTTATAGGCATCACAGGTCATACAGTTTCTGATCTTGGCACTACGGTCTCCCTGCTGTGCTCCCTTACACCATGTCCCTGTTATATGCCAGCACCTTACCTCATCAGAACCATAGGCCGGACATCTGAGCCTGTGTATCTCAGGACAGCCTGTAATCTCCCAGCACCTTCTTGAACCATTAATGGAAAACCTGAAGTTGTTTATAGCCTCGTACAGGTTTTCGATATTATGAAGGGTCTCCTCTGAAAATGTCTTTATTTCTGAGGACAGACTGAGATTATCAGAGGCTATCCTGTTTAGCCTGTCCATTGCTACGAGTATAGTCTCGCTATTCGTCTTCTGGTCTGATATTGCAAGGGCAACTTCCTGCGTCATCTTGTTCATATTCTCCATCACCTGGACAATCTGCCTTGCTCCACTTACCTGTTCCCTGACAGCAAGGCTGACCTCCTGTACAGCAGCATTCATCCTCTCGAGGGATTCCCTGATCTGCTTCCCTCCTACTGCCTGCTCCTTCGTCGCAATATTCACCCTCCTGACATGATTATTCATTCCCTCAATAGCCTTCCTGATGTTATCAGTACTGTCTGCCTGGGACATTATCAAACCTGTCACCTCATCTGCAGAGGAATTCATATCAACGACATACTTAATAGCCTGATCTGCTGCCTTGCTTAACTCCACAGCAGACCTTGTAATCTCATTCATTATCTCAGATGTCTCTTTTATTGTCGTGGTGATATTCAGAAAGGCATCCTTACTGCTGGCTGCAAGCTCGATCCCTTCTTTTCCCTCCTTAAAGGTCTCCTCAGTTGCCTTAACAGCGATAGCTGTTTCTGTCTGGACCTCTTTTATCACAGATGCTATCTCCTTTGTGGCCTCGAGTGAACGTTCTGCAAGTTTCCTTATCTCGTCAGCCACAACAGCAAATCCCCTACCTGCATCCCCAGCTCTTGCAGCCTCGATGGCTGCATTCAATGCAAGAAGGTTAGTCTGGTCGGCTATCTCGTCGATCACCTCTATGATTGAACTGATCTCCCTTGACTTATTATCAAGATTTTCGATTATCGCCATTGTCTTTTCTGTAGTCTTTCCGATATTCTGGAGCTTCTCAATACCTCCATAGATTGCCTTTCCACCCTCTTCTGCATTTTGATAGGCCTTCTGGCTCAACCTGTTTGCAAGGCCTATCCTGTCTGCCACCTCCTGGATGGTCCTCATCATCTCTTCAACGACACTCGATGTGCTCGATACAGTCTGTCTCAAACTTTCTGTGTTATTCGATATGAGTTCTATAGAGGACAGGAGATTCTCTATGGTCAGGGATGCCTCACTTACAGACTCCGTCATTGCTGAAGCATTCCTCGATGTCTCCTCGATCGAGGTCAGCATCTCCTCGATTGTAGATGAGGTCTCTGTTACTGAAGATGCCATAAAATCGGTATTTTTACCGACCTGTTCAATTGAGGCTGCCATCTCGTTAATCGTTGCGGAGGCCTCCTCAACACTTGCGGCGAGGGCATCGGTATTGAGACTTACCTTCTGGAGAGAGGATGCCATCATCTCCATGGACCTTGCAGTCTCTTCCGAAGAGACCGATTCATGCCGTGCAGATTCTGTTATCTTCTCAGAACTGTTGAGTACCTTCATGGCAGAACTGGCAACGACATGAGTAGAACCCATCGAAAGCCTTATGGTTTCTCTAAAACCAGCAATTATCTTATTGAATGCCCTGTTGAGGTGCCCTATCTCCTTCGAACTCGATATCTGCAATTCTCTCTCGAGATTGCCTGCTGCAACATCATCAGCAAGATCTATAATCTGTCTTATTGGCCTTTCTGCAGTCAACCTGAAGGTAATGAAGATAGCAACAGACAGGAGCAGTATAAGGCATGCTCCGAGTATCGCCATATTCCTGATGGAATTTCGAAATGCCGCCTCAGCGTCACGAGTTGATAGCCCCATCACTATTGTACCGAGATTATTTTCACCATCAGATATTGGAGATGATACGGTCAGGATATCAGGGGCTGATTTTAGATCTTTCAGGAGTTTTTCTACCTCTTTATATCCCGAGAATCTCTCCCTTATTACAGGGTCTTTTTGATTTAAGCCGCTCTGCATGCTCGTAAGAGGCCTTCCATCAGGGTCAATAAAGAAGGCATATGCTGCAGCATTCTCCTTTATTACGCTTGCAGCAATACCATCAAGTTTCAAGATATCTTTATAGATGAAAGGGTCCACAGCGAGGTTTGCCACAAATATGGATATAGTCTTTGCTTTTGCCTTCAATTCACTGAATCTCCCTTTCTTTTCCTGCTGGAGAAAGAAGAGACCACCAACTGACATGACAGAGATAACGATTAAGGACGTGATCAGTATAAACTTCAAGCTTATACTCATCCTATCAAAGAAAGAAGATCTCATCTCATTCACCTTTTCAGTTCTTTTTAGATATGAATCTTTCCATCTCCCTGACCGAATCATAGTCTGAATCCTTCGGGATTATGAATTTATCCACCATTATGCTGTCCAGAATCGCCTTTCCCTTTGGATCCCTGTGCATATTCAGGAATGCCTGTTTCAATGACTCCCTGAGCCTGGGAGGAACCTTCTTTGTCACAACGACAGGTGGTATGCCATAAGGTGGTGATTTCTCGATTATCTTTGTCAATGAAGTATATGTTGGGTTCTTTTTTGCGGCATAATCATAGATGAGGCTGTCAACACTGGCACCGTCAACAAGTCCTTTCGCTACGGCCTCGATCGATCTGTCATGGGACCTCGTGTATATTACCTCTGAGAAAAATTTTTCTGGTGTTGTCTTGAACTTCTTTGCTATCATATAGGTCGGTACAAGCTTCCCTGTATTGGATTTTGGATCTGTGAAGGCAAACCTCTTCCCCTTCAGGTCTTCGAGGCCTTTGATGCTGCTATCTTTGTGAACTATGATATAGGCATGGTAAAAGGGTTTCCCGTAAGACTGAGGTGCAACGAGCAATTCAGCACCAAACTTTTCATGGTCCTTCACATAGGGACCGGCACAGATAAATGCTACATCGACCTCACCTTTTTCGAGAAGGCTGTCCATCTCTGCATAGTTCTCTCTCTGTACGACCTCGACATTCATCCCGATCTTTTCTCCAATGTAATGGAGCATCTCAGAATAGTATTTGCTCGTCTCCTTTGGCGATATCATTGCTGCAATACCTATCTTCAGAGTCTCTGCCTTGACAGGGATTGCAGAAACAAAGAGAAAAAGAACAGTGACAAAAACTAACACCTTTTTCATATTCATCCTCCTTTTATTTAAGCGATGTCCACATCTTCCTTCAGATTAATCTGTTCTCTCCTGAGGAGTCTCTCGAGGTCCAGGAGTATCACGAGCCCCTTTGTCAGTCTGCAGACACCTGTTATATAATCAGAATCGATGTCGAGAACCTCTTCAGGGGCATTGTCTATCAACTCCGAGGGAACCTTGATAACCTGGAGAACCGCATCAACGAGAAGGCCGATTTCTTTATGATTTATCTCTGTTACGATTATCCTCGATTTTCGGGTTATATCGCTAACAGGCATCTTTAATCTCTTCCTCAGATTCAGGACAGGCAGTATCCTTCCCCTGAGATTTATTACACCCTCCATATGGGAAGGTGAGTTAGGTATCCTCGTTATCGAGCTTATCCTGATAATCTCCTGGACCTGACTGATCGGGATGCCATATTGCTCATCAAGGCTAAATGTGACTATCTGTATCTCATCTGGCATGCCTTTGATAAGGCCAAGGACATCCTCAGCAAGACCTGATGGTGGTAATGATAGCCTCGACATTATGTCTCCCCCTTTCTAAAAAGGCTCATCGTATCAACTATTAATACAATCCTTCCGTCACCGAGTATAGAGGCCCCTGCTATTCCGTAAGCCTTTCCGATGGTATCATCAAGGGGCTTTATAACGATGTCCTGTTGTCCCCTCAGTCTGTCCACAGCAACTGCAAGACGCTTATTATCAGACCGACCGACTATCACGAGATAGAATCTCTTTAGATTCCTTCTTCTCAACCCAAAAAACTCATTCAGTCTGATTACCGGTAATATCCCGTCCCTGAACTGAACTATCTCTCTGTTATTTATATAATGGATATCCTCACCCTTTACCCTTATGCTCTCGTCTACAGCACTCATTGGAAGGGCATAGACCTCACCCTCTGTCTCGACCATAAGGGCCGGAATAATTGCAAGGCTAAGGGGTAACTTTATCCTGAAGGTCGTCCCCCTGTCAGGATGGCTATCTACAATTATAAAACCATTCAATCTGGAGATATTCCTGCTCACTACATCAAGTCCTATACCCCTGCCTGATACCTCTGTTGTTTCATCCTTTGTTGTAAAACCAGGAGAAAAGAGCAGGGAATTAAGGGTCTCCCTGTCTATTCTCTCTCCATCCTTTATCAGCCCCTTCTTTATCCCTTTCTCCTTCACCTTCTCGAAATCTATCCCTCTTCCATCATCCTGAACAGTGATTATTATATAATTCGACTCACATACAGCAGAAAGGATTATAGTCCCTTGAGGATTCTTACCCTTCCTTTGCCTTTCCTCCGGGCCTTCTATGCCATGGTCGAGGGCATTCCTGATAATATGAAGAAGCGGTTCTTCTATCTCATCCACGACGGTCTTATCAACCTCTGTATCATCGCCCTCGATTACTAATTGCACCCTCTTGCCGAGTTGTCTCGATAGGTCTCTCACCATCCTGTGATATTTATGAAAGACATAACCGATTGGAAGCATCCTCACCCTCATTATCCCCTCCTGAATGGATGAAACAGCCTTGCCTATGAGTTCGAGGGATTCTTTGAACTCGTTTCTGAGTGACTTGCTTCCTATGCTGCCCTTAATCCTGTCTGCTACCTGATTGAGCCTCGTACGGGCTATTATCAACTCCCCTGCCAGATTGAGGAGATTATCGAGTCTCCTGAAGTCCACTTTGATGCTGTCTGTCTTCGTGCCGAGATACATGGCAAGGTCAATGTCCCTCTTCAGATTGTGACTACCATTTGAATCACCTTCGATGACCTTGTGAAGCCTCTCTATCTCCTCTTTCAGTTCCCTCTTCAGATCTCCTTCCTTCTCTATATCATGGAGGACCTTTCTTATAACATTGGCACTTTCAAAGAGTTCATCGAGAACCGATTCAAGCCTTAATTCTCCGTCATAGAGTTTCTTCATCAAATCCTCTATAGTGTGGATATAGTTCTTGAGCTGTTCAAAACCCATCATACCTGAGTTGCCCTTCATGGTATGCAGCGCCCCGAGGCAGTCTTTTATCAGTTCCTTATCGAGACCCTTTTCTTCAAGGGCGATGAGGGTAGAATCAAAAATACTCAGATGAGCCGTGGCATCATCTAAGTAATCGCCTATGAGTTCCTTGAAGTTCATTTCTAATCTTAATATCTACCTGTTGAAAGGGCTGGTGGTCTTTTTGCCATGACCTTTTCTATAAGTTCATAAAGAACTTCGGGCTTGAGAGGCTTGACTATATAACCCCATGCCCCGAGTTTCATTGCTCTGAGGGTATCCTCTTCTCTTCCCTCTGTGCTTATGACGATTATAGGGATATGCCTGTGCTTACCTGTCTCTTTCAGCTTCTCCATAAACTGAACGCCGTTCATCACCGGCATATTAATGTCAAGAAGTATGAGATCAAAATCTTCACCCCTTGAAAGTATCTCAAGGGCCTCAAGACCATTCATGGCATCAACGATCTCGCAGTTCTTGTATTTCATCAGAACGAGTCTATACATCTGATGAATTAATTTTGAATCATCTACAATGAGTATCCTGTTGAGTTCTGACATATTACACCCCCCTTAACTGTTTACCTTAGTGAATCCTGCATTAATACCAGACTCTCTGACCTTATCTAAAAGGTCATTCATATCTATCGGTTTTTCATAATAGAAATATGCCCCTCTCCTGTAAGCAGTTTCCTTTATCTCGTCTGAACCATAGGCAGTCATAATAATCACCTTTGTCACAGGACTTATGGCCTTTATATAATCGAGTAACTCGAGTCCCTCTATTCCATAAACTCCACTGAGTCTGATGTCTGCTATAACAAGGTCAAACCTGTACCTATCGAGGGCCTCCTCAGCCTCTTCGATCCTGCTACAGGTGATTACAACCGTATCATCATTGCTGAGGAGATGTGAAAGGCTCAACAGAATAGACGGCTCGTCATCAACTATTAATATCTTCTTCATTTAAACCCCCTTATGATGTGTATAATCTTCTTTTTAGAGGGAAAAGCAAAGTATATGCCCATCAGTATCTTATTGATTATTATTGATTACACTCTCTTTTAACTGTCTGAAAATCGGACAGGTGTGCAGAAATCGGTCAGTTGAGTCCGTATTTCTTTATCTTCTCATTGAGAGTTGATCTCGATATGCCCAGTATCTGTGCGGTCTGGGTACGGTTCTTTTTCGTGTAGTCAAGGACCTTTTTTATATGCAACTTCTCGACCTCCTCAAGGGTGAGAAGGGTGTTGGTAGCTGTATTATCAGGTGATTCCAGTAAAAGATTCTCTCTCGTAATAAAATGTCCCTGAGAGAGGATCACTGCTCGCTCTATAACATTCCTGAGTTCCCTGATATTGCCTGGCCAGTGATAGGATACGAGGGTATCAATAGCCTCCCTCTCGAAGGAGAGGTTCCCTTTATTCGTCTTTTTTACGGTCTCATTCAGAAAATACTCGGCAAGAAGTGGGATATCCTCAACACGATCCCTCAGAGGAGGAATCATTACAGGCATAACATTAAGCCTGTAATAGAGGTCATCTCTGAATCTGCCATCCCTTACACACTTCAGTAGTTCCTTATTAGTAGCAGCGATTATTCTGACATCAACCTTGATGTCTCTGGTGCCACCGATCCTTCTGAAGGTCTTTGTCTCGAGAAACCTGAGCAGTTTAGACTGTAACATAATTGGCATCTCGGATATCTCATCAAGAAAGATTGTTCCGCCATCAGCCATCTCAAAAAGCCCTTTTTTAGAGGTCTTCGCATCGGTAAATGCACCTGCCTCAAAACCGAAGAGTTCGCTCTCAAAGATGTTCTCCGGGATTGAGGCACAGTTTATGTCTATAAAGGGGCTGCCTGATCGGTTACTCAGAAGATGGATATTCCTTGCAACCACTTCCTTTCCTGTACCTGTTTCGCCGGATATAAGGACCGTTGTTGATGGATTTTCTGCCAGAAGATTAATGATATGAAAGAGCCCCTGTACATGTCTCGACCTTCCTATTAGGGGAAGGGGTGATTTGATTAACAATAACTCCTGCCTGAGTCTTTTTGCCTTGAGGCACCTCTCGATGATTATTGAGAGTTCTTCAAGGTCAACAGGTTTTGTGAAGTAATGCTCGGCGCCGAGTTTGATAGCCTCAATGGCATCTTCGAGACCTCCATAACCTGTCAGGACAATAACAGCTATATCAGATTGGACAGATTTGATATCCTTGAGGAGCGACATACCCTCTCGATCTGGAAGATGCAGATCAAGAAGTACAATGTCAGGCAATTCTCGAAATGCTATTTTATAGCCATCCTCTCCTGTATTAGCATACAGGAAATCGTAACCTTTTTTTTCGAAGAATTCTCTCAGGATGAGACCGATAACATCTTCGTCATCTATCAGGAGTATGGATGACATTCTACACCTGTAGTCCCATTTCCAGATATCGATAGGGATTTTCTATAAGGGTCTTCTGGATAAGGTGATCAGGAAAACCAATCTCCTTGAGTATCTTAGCTGACTCAGAAAGATCCAGGAGACCTCCTTTAAGAACTCTCTCAGAGGATCTATAAGTTCCTGTCTTCTTTCCGGCACCCTTAATGGAATCTGAGATGGTTATTATCCTATCCGGTCTCTTCAGGGTATAGATGAGTCGTAGCACCTCTCGGGATATATGAAGGCCATCGGCAATTACCTCAATATAAAGGTCTTTATCCATTAAACCAAGACCTGCGATCCCTGGTTCCCTGTGATGAAATGGCCTCATTGCATTGAATATATGGGTGATACCTGTTGCACCTGCCTTCTTTCCATTAAGGGCCTCCTTATAGGTTGCATCAGAATGTCCCATATTAACCCGTATCCCCATCTCACCGCATCTCTCTATCAACCTCAAGGCTCCAGGAATCTCAGGGGCTATAGTTATTATCTTTATAATCCCTTCGTAGCCTTCAATCAATCTCTTGAGGGAGGATATGTTTGGTCTCAAAAAGGATTCCTTATTAAGGGCACCGCATCTTAATGGGTTCAGAAATGGACCCTCGAGATACAGACCGAGGATAGTCGCCTGCCCGAGACCTGACTTCTGCATCTCGATGGCCTTCCTTACTGCTTCCATATTCCGTCTCATCTCCTCAACAGGTGCAGGATATATGGTGGGCAATATTGCTGCCACGCCTTTCTGACCATGAAGCTCGGCTATCCTCAATATCTCCTCAGGACTGGAGGTCCTTGTATCGAACCTGTCAATACCGTGAGTATGGAGGTCGATAAAACCATATATCATAAACCTAAAGCATCTTTCCCTGTCTCGTAAAGAACTCACTGAGGGCAAGACGTATCACTGCCGATTTTGACCAGGGTTTTCCTGTATCCTCGGTATATCTCCTGGCAAGTTCTTCAAGAGCATCGATTACCTCTTCCTCGATATATACCGTCATCTTTACGAGCCTCTCTCTTTCCTCCTCCATATCAATCCTCCAGAGTGATTGCCTCTACAGGGCAGTTCTCTGCTGCTGCCTCGCAGCAACCCACATATTCACAGGCCTCTTCATCGATCACCTCAGACTTACCTATGACCTCATTCAGATGGAATACAGCCGGACATATCTCTTCACACCTTCCACAGCCTATGCAGATTTCTTCGTTAACTATTACCCTCATCCCATCACCTCTATTATTGATGCTGCAAGGAGGGGCACCATTATCTCATGATGGCCTGTTATAGCAAAGGACCTGCCGCTCTTCATTGTCGGCCTCATAAGGACATTCTGTCTCGGTCTGTAATGCTGGATAAAATCCATATTTACCGTCGTAATATCTTCGACCCTGTGGCCGAGATTCCTTGCCACATTCAGGGCCTTTAAAAAGACCTCTGGCATCACAACAGCAGAGCCGAGATTTATATATACCCCTCCTTCGAGATCCGATACAATTGAGGCAAAGAGCCTGAAGTCCCTTAGACTGCCCTCACCAATGCTCTTCCCATCAGCATCAGGATGCATATGAATGATATCAGCGCCGATCGATACATGAACCGTCACAGGGATACCGCATCTGAAGCCCTCGGAAAAGATGCTCATATCCCTGTATCTATTACGGCTATTATAAATGTACTCACCGACTGACCTGCCTATTCCATAGCCTTTCTTTACGCCATTCTTTATGGCCTTATTCAATTCCCTGGCAGTCTCCCTCGCCATTCCAAACCTTCCACTGCATAACTCAGGACCCACATCCTCCGAGGTCTTTCCTCCAAAGGAGAGTTCGAAGTCATGAATAATGCACGCACCATTCGTGGCTACAGCAGTGATTATCCCTTTTTTTATAAGATCTATTATGATCGGAGAGAGACCAACCTTAATCGGATGGGCACCCATACCGAGGACAACTGGACGGTCTGACCTCCTTGCCTTTACAACAGCCTCTGTCACCTCTTTTATGTCAGAGGCAGCAAGAAAGGAAGGAAGGGAATCAAGGAATTCTTTAAAAGAATTGCCTTTATTATGGGGGGTAGCAATGTGAGAGATATCGACCTTACTATCCCTTTCCTTTAAAGAATAGGTCTTTATCTTCTTCAGTGAAAGCGGCTTATATTCCTTCACACCATGATTTTAACATAGAGAAGGGCGATTCTAAAAGCAATCTGTTATACAAATCTGTCAGGGAAAAAGAGTAGTAGTTTTTTCATAGGCTGCAATCTCTGGTATAATAAGCCCATGGAATATGTAAATGACTTTCTATTCTTTGTGATAAGGCCCTATAAGGCAAAAGGAGAAGATAGTCTCCTATATTGTTCTGGTGTCAATGTCACGAGATTCCTGCCGCTCACGAAGGGAAGGCATGGCCAGGGTTCGAATCCTGTTGTAAGAGGATTGCAACTCGTGAGGACAGGGATCTTTGATATGGCTTTAAAGAATGGCGCAAGGGCTAAAAAAATCAGTGGTAATGAATGTGCCGGAATTACGCCGACAATGGATACATGGTACACAGAAGGCATCATCATTGAGAATGCCCCTGAGAGATTTGCAGATGAGGCAATTAGATACTCTGTAAAAGACCTCCTTGTGAAGATATCCAATGCACTCAGACTTGATGAGGAGATGCCCGAATATCTCCTCAGCCCTGAAGACCTTCAGGAGTTTATAGAAGGGCTTTGTAGAAAATATGGCAGGTCAGAAGGCTCATAAATCCTCACCAATCTCATATTAAATTAATCGACTCCTTTAATATCCTTAAAAGTCCATCAACTGTAAAGGGCCTCCCGTCATATTTATTGATCTCCTTGTCAAAGAGATGTCCTGTCTCTGTCCTGATCAACCTTGCAAACTGACCTGTTGCATTATGCTCTATACATATAGAGACCTTCGCATCCCTGAGGAGTTTCATAAAATCGAATCTATCCGTTAAAGGGAAAGGCCAGAGTTCGCTGAAGTGGAGCATCGATATCCCTTTCCCTGAAAGCTCGTCGACGCATTCCCTCACTACCCCGAAGGAAGAACCCCAGCAGACCAGGATAATATCAGGCTTCTCATCTCCATAAAGGAGAGGTGGCATGATCTCTCTCTGAATGAGGGGAAGTTTCTTCAAAAGCCTTTTCTCCACCATCTTTATCCTCGTCTCTGCATCCTCTATGATATGACCTTCCTCATCATGTTCATCGCTGTCCGTCACAACAAGATGCCCCGACTCGCCAGGGATTGCAAGAGGTGATACGCCTGAATCAGTGAAGGCATGTCTCTTATACTCCTTTAAATAGCTCAGCCTCTCTGACCTCAACCTGTAATCTCTAAATATCAGACCGGCTGTATCGATGGTCTCATATGTCCATTCTGAATCAGAAAGATACTGGTCAAAGAGGATTATGGCAGGAACCTGATATTTCTCTGAAAGGTCGAAGGCCTTATTCGTTAAGAAAAGGGCCTGCTCTGGAGAGCCTGGTGCGAATAAGACCCTTGGAAACTCTCCATGGGCTGTATACAGGGCAAAGTTAAGGTCAGCCTGCTCTGTCCTTGTGGGAAGGCCTGTTGCCGGGCCTGGTCTCTGACCAAGGGCTATAACGACAGGTGTCTCTGTCATCCCTGCAAGAGAGAGCCCTTCGACCATAAGGGCAAATCCACCTCCTGACGTCCCTGTCATAGACCTCACACCTGCAAAGGATGCACCTAATGCCATATTTATAGCAGAGATCTCATCTTCTGCCTGTTCGACGATTATCCGATACTCTGAGGACTTCTCGGCAAGGAAATTCATTATCCCTGTCGATGGTGTCATCGGATAGGCTGCATAGAATCTGCAGCCACTTCCTATAGCTCCGAGACCGATCGCCTCAACACCGTTTATAAGCATCTTAGGCCTTCCTTCAGGTCCTATATTAAAGGAACATCGGGGGCAATTCTTAAGTGCATGGTCATAGCCTGCTGTGGCTGAATCTATATTAGCCCTGATAATGGCCTCACCCTTTTTCCTGAAGGTCTCCCTTATTATATTCAACAGGATGTCGATCTCCATCCCTATCATCCCGAGGATTGCCCCTATAGATACGACATTTGCCATTATCTTACTCCCACCGTGTTCTAATGCAAGGGATTCAAAGGGTATATCAAGGTAATAGGGCTTCTCTCCAGGGTTATATCCCAGGGCCTTCGAGTCATAGACGAGGATTCCCGACCCTCTTAACTCCTTCTCGTGTAATCCTATTCCCTCACGGTCAAGGGATACGAGGATATCTATACCATCCCTTGAGGCACTGATAGGCTTATCAGAGAACCTTATCTGATAAAAATTATGGCCTCCCCTGATCCTGGACTCATAATCCTGATGGGTAAATACATGATAGCCCTTTCTCGAAAATACCTTTGCGAGGGTGTCGCCTATGGTCTGGATACCCTGGCCTGCCTCGCCACATATCTTAATCGAATAGTCCATTATTCCCCTTCTGAAAAGGATTGCACCTGCCTCATCCTCGCTGCAAGCTCTCTCAGGGCGTCCGGGAGGCTCATGCCCTTTTCGATCAGATCCCTTACAAACCTTGCCTTTGCGAGTTCGTTTATAATCCTCTCTGATGATTCATCCCTTAAGCAGATGTTCTGTCCTGTCTCGATCTGCTGGGTTATGCAACCCTCTATCTCCTCCGGTGAGAATCTCTTTGAAAGTTCCTTTATCTCCTTCAGGTCCATGTAAAATTTTACCATACATATTATGGATATGGTAGTATATAGAGCGAGGTGAAGATAATTGGGTAAATTCACTGTTAACGATTTCTTGAGAAAGAAGAGGGAAGGCAATAAGATTACGATGATAACCGCCTATGACTATCCCACAGGGCTTATAGCAGACGAGGCCGGGATAGATGCGATCCTTGTTGGTGACTCACTGGCAATGGTTGTTCAGGGACTCGAAAACACCCTTCCTGTAACAATGGATGAGATGATATATCATACAAAGATGGTCTCGAGGGCTGCTAAGTCTGCAATGGTCATCGGTGACATGCCCTTTATGTCCTATCAGGTCAGTATATCAGAGGCAGTGAGGAATGCTGGAAGATTTCTCAAAGAGGCTGCTGCCTCGGCTGTCAAGATAGAGGGTGGCATAGAGGTTAGAGAGCATATCAAGGCAATGACAAAGGCAGACATCCCTGTAATGGCCCATATAGGACTTACACCTCAGGCAATTCACAGGATGGGAGGATATAAGATTCAGGGAAGGACTGAAGAGGCAGCCGAAAGATTGATTGAAGAGGCCCATATCGTCGAGGACGCAGGGGCCTTTGCACTCATACTCGAGGCTATACCTGCCTCACTGGCTAAGAAGATTACAGAGGCTTTGACGATCCCCACCATAGGGATAGGTGCTGGCCCCTGGTGTGACGGTCAGGTGCTCGTGATGCACGATGTCCTGGGCCTGTTCGAGAGGTTCGTGCCGAGATTTGTAAAGAGGTATGCGAATCTCAAGGATGAGGCCCTCAGGGCAGTAAGGCGCTACAGAGAAGATGTAGAAAAGGGAGAATTCCCTTCAGAGGAACATAGCTTCTGATTTATGCTAAAATAGATAGCATTGTGATGATGGCTTTCTTGCAGCCAGGGAATAGCCCTGCGCAGCAGAAAGGTGTGAACCCCGCCAGGTCCGGAAGGAAGCAACGGTAAGCATTTCTTCTGTGTGCCGCAGTAAGTTGTTCCCTGGTTGCAAAAAGGCAATCTCATGAGCTACCTTGTATTAGCAAGAAAATGGCGACCCAGGACCTTTTCTGACCTCGTTGGTCAGGAGACAGTGAGCCATATACTCAGCAATGCCATAAGCCATGGCAAGATTGCCCATGCCTACCTCTTCTCAGGACCAAGGGGTGTTGGAAAGACCTCTTCTGCAAGGATACTTGCAAGGGCTATTAACTGTGAAAAGGGACCTGTACCTGAGCCATGCGGAACCTGTCCATCCTGTATCGAGATACTCGAAGGCTCTTCAGTGGATGTCATGGAGATCGACGGTGCATCGAATAATAGTGTAAACGATATTAGAGAGCTTCGGGAAAGGGTAAGATATGCACCTTCCTCTGGAAGGTATAAGGTCTATATAATAGATGAGGCCCATATGCTATCTGATGCTGCCTTCAATGCCTTGCTCAAGACCCTTGAAGAGCCACCACCTCATGTAGTATTCGTTCTTGCCACGACGGCACCGAGAAAGATTCCTGTAACAGTACTGTCGAGATGTCAGCACCTGCCATTCAGGAGGATACCTCTACAGAAGATTAAGGGGAGATTGAGGTCAATAGCTGAGGCTGAGGGGCTAAGGATATCTGAAGAGGCTATCGAGATGATAGCAAGGGCTGCCGATGGAAGCATGAGAGACTCCCTCACCATACTCGATCAGGTTATAAGCTTTTCTCCTGATATGAGGGATTCAGAGATTAAGGACCTCCTCGGAATTCCTGATTTCAGGGCCCTTTATGAGATAGCCCTCTCCGTGATTAAGGGTGAAAGGAAGAGGCTCCTGGATGTAATACAGGAGCTCACGGATAGGGGGACGGACCTGAAGGCATTTGCAAAGGACCTCATGAATTTCTTCAGGGACCTCCTTACTGCAAAGATTACAGGTGGAGGAGGGGACATCCTCGACCTGAGTGAGAGTGATATAGAGATGGTCAGGGAGATAGTAGATATGACCTCTGAGGAATTATTAACCCTTCTCCTGGCAGAGATGATTAAGGCAGAACAGGATGTGAGGAATGCCTTTTCGCCGAGGGTTGTCCTCGAGATGTACCTGATTAAGGCAAGCTATCTCAGCAGCCTGAAGCCCCTTCAAGAGGCAATAGAAGATATAAACCTCTTACTCAGTCAACAGTCCATCGTCCCCAGTCCTCGGTCCACAGTCATCGGTCAAGAATCCCCTGTCATCAGTCAGCAGTCCCCGGTCAGCAGCACTCATGAGACTGAGCAACCCGATGAGATAAATGATACGGCTACAGAGCCTCACCATTTACCCCCCTCCGAGCCATGGAAGGAGGTACTAAGAAGGATTGATGAGAGTAACCATCCCTTATTCTGCAAACTCTCAGGGGCAGAGGCAGAGGTGAAAGATAATACTATCATAATAAGATTCAATGGCGGTTTATCTGTCCATGCTGATTCTGTTAGGAAGAACAAAAGGATCATCGAAGAGATAGCCTCTGATATCATGAAGAAAAAGGTATCCATAAAGATAGAGACGTCAGAGAATAAGAAAAGACCGAGCAGAAAGGAACTGAAGGAAGAGATATTGAAGGAGCCCCTTGTAAAAGAGGTGATAGAACTCTTTGGAGGTAAGATCGTAGAGATAAGAGAGAATAAAAGAAACGGGCACCCTGGCATGGCGAATCATGAATAGCCCTGCCTTTTGGTGACCCGGAATGGAGGTTAAGATGTCTAAGAAGATGCTTGGTGATATTATGAGGGAGGCCCAGAGACTACAGGCCGAGATGCAGAGGCTTCAGGAAGAGGCAAAGAAAAAGACTGTCGAGGCAAGCGCTGGAGGCGGGATGGTGACCGTCATTGCCAATGGTGGCGGTGAGATAGTCTCCATAAAGATAGAGAGAGATGTCGTTAACCCTGATGATGTAGAGATGCTTCAGGACCTGATAATAGCCGCTGTAAATGAGGCACTCAGACGGGCGCAACAGATGGTGAATGAAGAGATGTCAAGATTGACAGGAGGTCTCCAGCTGCCAGGGCTCGGTAATTTAGGAAATATCTTCGGGGCATGACACAGGGAATAATAGAAAACCTGATAACAAATCTCTCTAAACTACCAGGGATAGGTAGAAAGACTGCCCAGAGGCTTGCCTTCTTCATCCTTGCCATGCCTGATGAAGAGGCAAAGGAGATAGCAAAGGCCATAAATGATGTAAAGGAAAAGGCAAGGTTCTGTAGCCTCTGTTTCAACATTACCGACTCTGACCTATGCGATATATGCAAGGACGAGCGGAGAGATAGGAGGAAGATTTGTGTTGTTGAGGAGCCAAGCAATATCCTCGTTATAGAGAGGTCAGGGTACTTTGATGGTCTCTATCATGTCTTGATGGGTTCTATCTCACCCCTCGATGGTATAACTCCTGAAAAATTGAAGATAGAAGAACTCTGTAACAGGGTAAGGGCAGATAATGTTGAAGAGGTGATAATAGCAACGAATCCTAATACAAAGGGTGAGATGACGGCCCAGTATATCAGGAATCGCCTTCGGGACCTTCATGTCAGGGTGACAAGGATAGCCTATGGCCTGCCCATGGGAAGTGACATAGAATTTGCTGACGAGGTCACCCTCAGCAAGGCCCTTGAAGGAAGGAGAGAGATTTAGCAGTCATGAAGATAGCGATTATCGGTTTATCAAATTCAGGCAGGACGACTATATTTAATGCCCTGACAGGCCAGAATATCGAGACGACGATCTATCCTACCACATCAGGAGAGCCGAATTATGGTATTGTTCGAGTCCCTGACCTGCGGGTATCGAGGCTTGCTGAGATATACAGACCCAGGAAGACAACCTATGCCACTGTAGAATACATCGATTACATCGGCCTTACAAAGGGTGATACAGCCCAGAATAGGAAGGTATTCGATCTCATAAAGGATGTTGATGCCATCCTCCATGTGGTCAGGGCATTCAAGGATGATTCAGTAATTCATCCTCTCGGAGGTATAGATCCCATTAGGGACTTAGAGACCATCGAGATGGAGTTGATCTTTGGAGACCTGGAACTCGTAGAGAAGAGACTCGAAAGGATGGAGGAAGGTCTGAAAAAAGGCAAGAAGCCTGACGAGACAGAAAAGAGGGTCCTTCAGAAGTGCAAAGAATACTTAGAGAAGGAGATACCTCTCAGGAATGTATCTTTTGATGAAGACGAACAAAAGGCGATGAGACATCTCCAGTTCGTCTCCACAAAACCCGAGGTCATTGTCCTGAATATCGGAGAAGAAGACTTAAGAAGCGATTATGAGAAGGTTCTGACAGAAGAGGCTAATTCCTTTATGAGCCGACAGGCAGGTAACTCGATTACCCCATCTCATTCTATCCTCACTCTATGTGGAAAGATAGAGATGGAACTGGCACAGCTCAAAGATGAAGATGCACAGGCCTTCCTTAAAGATCTCGGTATCGAGGAGCCCGCCCTGAACAGACTTATCCATGTGAGTTACGACCTCCTCGGTCTCATCTCCTTTCTTACTGTTGGCGAGGATGAGGTGAGGGCCTGGACTATAAAGAAGGGGACGGTGGCCCAGAAGGCGGCAGGTAAGATACATTCTGATATCGAGAAGGGATTCATAAGGGCAGAGGTCATAGGTTTTGATGATTTTATAAGGTGCGGGAACATGGCATCAGCAAGGGAAAAAGGCCTCCTGAGGCTCGAGGGAAAGACATATGAGGTCAGGGATGGAGATATTATTAACTTCAGGTTTAATGTATAAGCTTGATGGAAAAGGTATATCTGAGGCGGAGCAGCCGCATACTTTCAGGTCATCTATGGGTATTCTCGAATGAGATCGAGGGAAGTCCAAAGGCCTATAAACCAGGTTCGATTGTAACGGTCTTTGACAGGAACAGGAATCTCCTCGGCACAGGATATATAAACCCTCACTCCCTTATCTCTATAAGGCTCTTATCAGACAGGATCGAAGAGATCGATAGGGATTTTTTCCTTAGAAGGATCAGTGATGCCATTGAATACAGAAAGAGGTTTCTCCCTTCTACAGACTCATTCAGGGTCGTCTACAGTGAAGGGGACCTCCTTCCTGGATTGATAGTAGATAAGTACGAGAAACTCATCGTCTTGCAGATACTCACATCAGGGATGGAAGGATTCAGGGACACTATAATAGATATCCTGGATGAATTATTCCATCCATCAGGCATTGTAATGAGAAATGACAGCCCCTTCAGGACACTCGAGGGTTTGCCTCTCGAAAAAGGTATCATTAAGGGTAATCTTACAGAGGTGGTGATAAGGGAGGGTCATCTCTCTTTTTATGTTGATACCCTCTTGGGTCAGAAGACAGGTTTTTTCCTTGATCAACGCGAAAACAGGCTCTCCTTCAGCAAGGTTATACATGGAGGAAAGGGACTTGACCTCTTCTGTTATACAGGGGCATGGGCGATTCATATGGCATATGCGGGCGCAGATGTGACAGGAGTGGATGACTCTGAACATGCCATCGAGATGTCCAGAAGGAATGCAGAGTTAAACGATCTTTCTGAAAGGTGCAGATTTATCAGGGCCGATGTATTTGCCCATATGAAATCAGAGATCGATGAAAAAAGGAGATATGATTATATAGTCCTTGATCCTCCAGCCTTTGTGAAGAGCAAGGAGAGGATAAAGGAGGCTATGAGGGCCTACAGGAGGATAAACTCTGATGCCATGAGGCTATTGAGAAGGGGAGGTCTTCTCGCCACATCCTCATGTTCTTATCACATTTCTAAGGAGACCTTTCTCGATATATTGAGAGGTGCTGCCAGGGATGCAGACAGGCAGGTGAGATTAATAGAGATGAGGTCACAGGCAAAAGATCATCCAATTCTGCTCTCCATGCCCGAGACAGAGTACCTGAAGTGTGCTATATTAGAGGTTATCTAAATCAAAGACCGAGAAGTTCGAAGAGCCTGACTATTATTGAATTCGATACAGTAATACCCTTTTCTGTCAATCTGATATGACCGTCTATCATCTCTA
>Ga0334722_10002610_pt1 | contig 20168 bp, 8 predicted proteins | sample C3_bottom_MG_FD_207210 | JGI IMG/M metagenome (GOLD analysis project Ga0334722, IMG submission 207210) | Sediment microbial communities from Yellowstone Lake, YNP, Wyoming, USA - C3_bottom | ecosystem: Environmental > Aquatic > Freshwater > Lake > Sediment | place: USA: Wyoming | collected...
CGACCCCGGCGTCGGTGACGTCGACGGGGACGGCCGCGAGGAAATCGTCTTCATCGACCAGGCCGGGGGCATCTCCCTGGTCCGTCTCTACGAGACCGGCGCCTCGGCCTTCGCCTTATCCGCGCGCATCCCCTGCCTCCTTCCTTCGGCATCGTTCTCCCTCCTCCAGGCCGCCGACAGGCTGGCCCTCGGAGATCTCGACGGCGACCTCCGGGACGAGCTCGTAGTCCTTCGCCCCGCCGCGTCCCAGACCCTATCCCTCTACGATGTCTGGGGCGCCACCCTCGCGACGGCGACCCTGGACCTCGCCGGCGCCCGGCTCGGGGTCGGGGACATGGACGCCTGCGGCTCGAGCGAAATTCTGCTCGCCGGGAGTGCCCAGTCCCTCCTCATCGAAGCGGGCAGGGGGGCCGGGGCGTGGACCCTCGGAGCCCCCGCCCCCCTTACGGGCTTCAGCCTCGCGGCCGCCGATACCCTGGTTCTCGGCGATGTCGACTCCGAAGGGGGCGACGAACTCCTGGTTCGCCGGAGCGGACAACCTGGTACCGAGGTCTTCGACCTCGTCCCCGGCGGGACCCTCCAGGCCCTTCCCCTGACCGGCTTCGCGGTCGGCGGATCGTCTTTCGCCCCCTTCCGCGACGCGCTCCAGCTGGAGCTCCGCAGCGGCGACATCGCGGTGATCGACCTCAAGAAGATCACCCCCACCCTCACGGCCTTCCTCCTGCCGGCGGGAATCCAGAGCTCCCAGCCCGGCGCTCCGGCCACCCTGCGCTACCTCGAGGGAGGGGGCCTCGGCCGCCTCTTCCTGGACCGGAACTTCGAGACGAACGGGAGGCTCTACTACTCTCCCTTCTTAAAAGAAGGCATCAACCAGCGGGACCTCCTCGAAACCCTGGGCTACGTCGGCGCGTCGGCGAGCGTCTTCGGGACCCTGAGGCTCAGCCTCGACGTAGCCCCGGGCTTCACGCCCTTCCCCCTCACCGCCTCGGTGGGAAGGGGCGGGGTCAACGCGAGCGTCGACCTCCTCCGCTTGCAGCAGCGGCTTCGCTTCCTCGGCTTCTCGGGCTACATAGGCGAGGCCACGGCCGACAGCGCTGACTTGATGGAATTCCACTCACCTCGCTTCCTCCAGGTCACGGGGGCGGCGGCGAACGCCACGGACAGCTGGGCGGCTGGCGCGAGCAGAGCGGACAACGACACCCTCGAGGCCATCAAGGCTTTTCTCTGCCTGGTCCGGAGCGATCTCTATCGCGGCCAGAAATTCCCCCTCATCGGCAACACGGTGGCGGGGCTCATCGAGCCCAACTCCGAGGGCCACAATTGGCTCAACGCCGACAATGCTCCCTTCTGGCTGCGCCTCGAGGATGTCGCGGGGGAATTCTCCAACGTAGACACGAGCGACCCCGACAGGATCTTCACCTCCACCTGGTCCGCCGAGTCCTTCCTCCGCTTGGGCGCCCTCGCCAGCTATCCGGTCGTCTTCACCCAGCTGAGCGCGCAGTACTCCGGCCCCGACTATACGCACTCCGACGGCCTCGCGGCCGATCTGCGGGTTGGAGGCTATTGGTACAATGAGACAAAGGCCCAGGCCCACCTGGACCTCGGGATCACGGCGGTCCAGCTCAAGACGGCCCTCTCGAAGATCGCCGCTGCCCGGGTCGGCGAGGGGGACGCCCGCGTCGACACGATCTGGCGGGACCTCTCGGGCTCCACCCTCAAATTCATCGGCGCCGACGGCGTCGTTCTCCCGGACAAGTGCGACGCCGCCTACGAGACGACGGTCGCCGCCGCCCTTAGGGCCCTCAAGATCAAGGTTGGCACTTCCTTTGAACCGAAGTACAGCGAGGCCGAGATCACCGCCGCAGCCTCCCTCCTCCGGGCCAACTCCTTCTGGGCCTACGTGGCGCACCGGATCGACGGCAACATGTCCGAAAGCGGTTTTACGAGCGGAGACGCCGCCCTCCTCGCCTTCTCCTACCTCTCCCGCCGGGCAGGCTTGAGCACCCCCCCTGTCTTTGGCGAGAAGCTGGTCGATTGGTCGATAGCTAGCGGGCTCTCTGGGATCGAAAGCCTGAAAACCTTCCTCCTCGAGACCAAGGCCCTCTGCTCCCTCGGCGAGGGGAGCGGCGCGACGATGGGGCTCGGTCCCTCCCTCACCCAGGCCATCATCGCGATTGCGGGCGACCTGGGCGGCAGCCTGACTGCCGCCTTTTCGGAGCTCTTCGGCCTGAACACGGCCGTGGAATTCCTCAAGCCGGAATCGACGTTATGGGGCCGGGTGGCAGCCAAGTACAGCACCCTCAATCCGAGTGAGACGGCCCTCTCGGCCGCTGAGGTGAGGAACCTCCTCCTGACGGGCTCGGCCACCTCGAACGCCCCCGTTTACAGCTCTCCCGGCGCCATCTCCGACCTCTACGGACAGTTCTCCAGACTGAAGACGGTATGGAGCGATGGGGCAAGGAAGCTGGACCTGGCCTTCAAGGCGGAATACAAGTATTGGAGCCAGTTCGAGCTCGAGTCGGGCATCAAGACCGCCCGCGACCGCTTCCTGACGGGCAGCACCCTCTGGCAGCGCCTGGCCGCCCAGCTCAACCTCTACTTCGCCCAGACTGCCCATGTCCTCCCGGTGGAGCAGGGGGCCCTGATCCTCGCCAAGGATGCGCTGGCGCTCAGGCCCAACGACCCCATCTCGGGCTCTGACTCGCGATGGCACCTGGAGCGGTCCTTCACCGAGATCTATGACTACGTGAAGGAGAATTCCACGGAGAGGGCGACCCTCGTCGCAGCGACGAGGGAGGCCATCAAGCTGGTCACCGCCAGCGCCGAGTTCACGAGCGGCACCTTCGACCTCCTCCTGCCCCTATCCGCCACCTACGATCGAGGCAGGACCGTCGATCTTCTTTCGATCATGCTCCGCGATCCTTCCACCCGCTGGGGCCTCTTCGACGACCCCGTCGCTGTGGCCCGGGCCGTGCAGGAAGTCGGCGCGGGAGCCGGAAAGCTCCGGCCCTCCAACGGGCATGGCAATCATATCCACTGGGAATTCGAGAGCCGACTGCCCTCCTCCTACTCCTACTGGAGCCTGAACGGCGATGTCCCCGACCTGAACGCCGCCGTCATGGCCCAGAAGCAGGGCACGACGCCCGCCACGGTGGCCGCGGTCAGCGGGCGGGGCTTCGAGGTCCGGAGTCTCGGCCCCGCCGCCGCCCTCGCCACTGCCGTCTACGGCCCGGACCGGGGCTTCAGCGGCCGCATCGATCTCCAAGTCGCCATCGGTGCCCAGACCTCCCCCCTGCAGGTCTTCGTGCAGGAGGGCATGAGTCCCCTCAGCCTCGGCTCCGGGGTCGGCTTTAAAGCCAAGGGAGTGGCGGACAACCCTCTCGATGTCGCGCGGGTCCAGCAGGCCCTGAAGTACCTCGGCTTCTACCAGGGCAGGGTCACAGGCACCCTCGATGACAAGACCCTCGACGACCCCACGATGGCCGCCCTCAACACCTTCAAGGAGATCGTCGACAAGAAGGCCCTCACCCTCGCCAATACCTTCCTGGCCAAGACTGACGGCGATCTCACTTGGTTCACCAACCCGAAGCGTCCCGCCCTCCTCCGTCTCGGTCCCTACGGGAACCTGGTCCTTCCCGCAGCGGGCCTCACGGTGACAAACTGGCTCGCCTCGGCCCTCGTCCGGGCGGCCTCCCTCCTGGACCATCCCCTCATCGTCAGCTCCGGTGCCGCCTCCTGGGCGCCCCTGGACGAGGTCGGCCAGGCCGTGACGCTCGGCATCAGGGACGGTCCCGACCTCGATTCCCTCCGCGAGGAACTCATCGCCCTCGGGAGGGCCGGACTGGAGCGGGCCGACATCGGCACCTCCTACGTCAGCATCGCCGCCGACGTCAACGCCGCGCTCGGGCGCTCCGCCGCGAAGCCCTTCGCCTTCGCCGTCCTCGACCTGAACGCCTCTTATGTGGCGGGCCTGAGCGCGCCTCCCTCCCGCCTCGCCTCGGCGATCGGCACCGAAGGCAGGGCGGCCCTCGGCCTCGCCGCGACGGGCTTGGCTTCGATGGGAGCCGTGAACGGCGGGGTCCCCGGCCAGGAATTGCCCTTCATCGGCCAGTCTGCCGCGAGCATCCTCCGCGCCTCCCCCGGGCCGAGCTACGGCGATTTCCTCGCCCTCGGATCGGCCATCGAAGGCTATTTCGGCGGGCTCGAGGTTTCCGGCGACACCGCCTCCTATCCCGGGCTCGCCGCCGCCATCGAAGACTACCTCCTGAATCTCTGGCACTTCGACTCCTCGATGGCCGAGTCCGATCGCCCCGTCCATGTCTTCCTGACCGAGGACACGGAGCTGGACCTCCTCGAGCTCCACATCGTGGGGAATATCAGCAAGGTCTCCGAGTACGCCCTCGACGTGAGTTCGGCGACCTCCCTCCTCGGCATCAGGCAGAACGGCGAGGCGAGCCTCGCCATCACCACCGAACTCCGCTTCGACTGGAGCCTGGGGATCGATTTTTCCAGATACGCGGCCGATCCCGAGAACTATCCCATCGCGGCGGAAAACGTGTTCTTCGCATTGAACCGCTTCGAAATGAGGGCCGGGGCCTTCGTCTCGGATCTCAATTTCCGCGCCGATCTTGGTTCCCTCCATGCTGGGATCGAGGAGGGCATGGCCCTCTTCGTCATCGGCCTCGACATCTCCCTCGCGAACCCCCTGACGGGTTCGAGCCGTCTGAGCTGCGAGGACTTCGAGCTGGGCAACTTCACCTTCGGTTTCTCGCCCTTCGGCTCCCTCGCCCTCTGCCTGCCCATCCAAGCCGAATTCGAGGGCGTCAGCGGTGATGCGGCCATCGTCATCCAGGACGAAGATCTTTTCGATTCGATCAGTCCGGCAGCCAGCGTCGCCGGCACCCTCCGCTTCGGGACCCTCAGGGTCGGCGACTATCTGGATATCTACGGGCCGACTCTCCACTTCGAGACCTCCTCGGCGGGCGAGACGGTGCTCGGCCTGAGCGCCGCGGCGGGGCGGCTCTCGATAGGGGATTCCTTCAGTCTCAGCGTCACCGACACCGATCTGGACGACGTGGCCATCCAGGGCAGCTACAATTTCACCGCGGACCAGTTCACGCTCAGTGCGGACAGGGTCAGCCTGGAGATCCCGAACCTCCTCTCGGCCGAGGCCAGCGGCATCGCCTTGGGCTATCGGTCCCAGGGGCCTCCGGACCAGGTCCTCTTCCACCTCGATAGTCTCCTCGTCACGATCCACCCCCTCGACGATCTGCCCCTGACCCTCTCCTCCCTGACCATCACGAACAACGGCTTCGATCTCGGCTACACGAAGGCAGACCTCGGAGACCTGACCCTCGGCGACACGCTCCGCTGCGTCCGCTCCTCTGTCGAGTTCGTGGACATCCAGTACCGGGTGGGCTCACCGATCGCCGGAACCTTCGGCTTCCGCTGCGAAGCTGCGACCATCGATTTCGGTGGCGACTTCGGCGCCTCCATCACGGATGGCTCCGATGCGGACCTCTGGGCCGTCTCCGGCAGCCTGAATTTCGGCACCTTCGCCTTCGACCTCGGCCTGGATCAGATCAGCGTCAATGTGCCTCAGGTCCTGACGGCCTCGGCCGCCGGCGTGGCCTTCAGCTGCGCACCCTTCGGGGAAACGGGAGAGCGCTTCCGCCTCGAGTTGACGAGTCTCGAGGCCGTCCTCCACCCCCTCTCGGACACGACGGTGCGCCTGGCCGGCCTCCTCGTCACAGACAGCGGATTTTCCCTGGCCGAGGGTCGAGTCGATATGCCCTCCTTCACGGTCGGCGGCTTCCTGACGATCGAGACACCGTCCCTCGTCGCGAGGGACCTGGGCTGCGGGGTCGGTGTGGCCCTCCACGGCAGCTTCGGCATCCAGGCCGCAAGGGCCACGATCGTCCTGGGCTCGGACTTCTCCGCCCGCCTCGAGGACGGGAGCGATGCGGGCAGCGTCGCGGTGGAGGGGATTTATGACCTCGCCGACGGCGGCTTCGGCTTCGACGTCGATATCCTTTTCCTGGACATCCAGGGGCTCCTGCGCTCCCAGGCCTCCGGGATCCACATCGCCTACAACCCCGCGACGGGTGCGGGCCAGACCATCCTCTCTCTGGCGACCTTCACCGCGACGATCATCCCCCTCGGGAACACGACGGTGGGCCTCACGGGGCTCGTGGTCAAGGACGATGGCTTCACCCTCGAGGCGGCGAGCGCCGTCCTTCCCACCCTGAGCCTGGACGGAATCCTCGAAATCGTGAACCCCATCTTCGGCCTCGAGGCGGTATCCTACCGCTCGGGCGGCAGTCTCGAAGGCACCATCACTCTCGCGGCCGCGAGCGCCCTCCTGTTCCCGGCCAGTGCCTGCGGCGCGAAGCTCTCCGACGGCGAGGACACGGACAGCGCGGCCATCCTGGCCACCTTCACCCTGCCGAGCGGGCGCTTCTCGATCCAGGTCGACAGACTCCTCCTCGGCGTCGGCGAGGCCTTCACCCTCGCCGCCTCGGACTTTGAGATCGGCTACAATCCCGCCGACCCGAATCCCGCTCAGGTCCTGGCCTCCATCGGCAGTTGCACGATCGATCTTCCGGCACTTTCCCTGGGCGGCGGAGTCGAGGGGCTCGAGATCCGGAAGAACGGCTTTAGCTTCGACGACTTCAACCTGGAGAGGAGCACGCCGGTGGACTTCGGCACCCTCCTCTCCCTCGACAACCTCACCCTGGGAATCACCGGCTTCGACCTCACCCTGGGCCAGGCCCTCACCCTTCCGGGCAGCGTCCGACTTGCCTCGACCGGGGCCCGCATCCTTCCGGGTTCGACCACCTTCAGCGCCACGGCGACAGGCATCGGCGCCCTTCTCGACTTCTCCGAAGCCGGGAACCTCCGCTTCGTGTTCAGCCTGGGCAGCTTCAAGCTTGTTCTCGGGACGAGCCTCGAATTCTCCGCCCTGGCGGTGGAACTCGACAGTCATCCGGGGCCCGGTGCCAATCTCCTCGAGATCGGCGAGGCGTCGGTGCTCCTGCGAGGAGCGAACCTCAGCGGGTCCGGCGGGAATTTCGCCCTCGACGCCGAGGGGGATTTCGTCGCCCTCCCGGGCTTCCACGCCGGCTTCGGCGTCGGGGGAGGTTCGACCGCCTTCTCGTGGCCGACCTGGCTCCCCGTCGAGATCACGAAGCTCGATCTCCGCTGGGTGGACATCCTGCGGGATCCCCGGGACTTCGACATTCTCCTCTCCGCCGCCGTCGACGCCGACCTGGGCCCGATCCACGTCCAGGGTGCCATCGACTGCGCGGTGGTCGATGTCGGCATGCTCCTCGAGGGCAAGTTTCCCATCACGGAGTTCGGAGCCTTCAGCATCCAGGCCACCGGGAACATCTTCGGCGGGGAGCTCGCGGCCAGCCTCGTCCTCGGCGTGGTGAAGGTCGACGCGGCAGGCGCGCGGATCGAGGAGGGCAGCGCGACGCCGGTCGACAGGACCGTGCTGTACGGAGCCATCTCCGGGGGCTTCGAGTTCAAGGGCATGGGCGGCTTCCTGCTCAGGCTGGGAGTCTCCGAGCTGGGCCCCCTCGAGGCCTACGTATCCTGTTCGGTCCCCATCGTCATCGTCCCGCCTTACGGGCTCACCCTCACCAATCTGAGGGCGGGAGTGCGGTTCAACGCCACCCTTCCCTCCATCACCGATCCCCTCGAACTCGAGGATCAAGCCTTCGAGACGGGGGAGGATCTCAGCCCCGCGGCCTGGATCACCCGGCTCGAGGGCCAGGTCCTCGCCCAGCTCGGCAGCGGCGCGGACTCCTGGAATGCCCTCGGCGCCGACATGGTCATCCAGGGCGGTGCGAGCCTGTACTGCAGCTACCTCACAAAAAGCGCCTTCACCGCCGAGGTGGACCTCTTCATAAGCACCGACGGCAAATTCCTCGTCAATGCCCGCGCCAAATTCGCCGAGGGTTCGGTCTCCCTGGGCTTCAAGCTCTACTGCGACCTCAGCGCGACGGAGGACGGCGAACTCACCCTTCTCTTCCTGGGGCGTCTCCCCGAGGACAACCCCGTGCTCACCCTGCGCGGGAAGCTCCAATTCCTTTTCACCCGCCTCGACGGGCAGGAGGTCTCGGAGACCCGCCTCGCCGACGCCTTCCAGATCCGCCTCGAGGGCGGCCTGGATCTCGCCGTCTTCCCGGGCGTCAGCATGACGGCCGAGGCCTCCGTAGTCTTGACCTTCTCCCGCAGTCGCTTCTCCCTCGACCTGGACGGCACTCTCAGCGTCAGCCTCGTCGGCCCCCTCGCCTCCATGGCGGGCCGCCTCGTCGTGGACACGAGCGAGGGGCTGGGAATCTGGGGCGTCCTCAAGGTGGAGACGGATTTCGCCTTCCTGAAGGAGGCTGGTCTGGATGTGAGCGGCCAGTCCTTCATCTCCCTGAACCTCACCGGCTCCGCCAAGACCGAGAGCCTGGAGCTGCCGGGCCTCGGGACCCGGACGTACGTGCTCCCCGCCTATTCCTTCGCCCTCGAGTGCAGCGGCTGGCTCCTTTTCAGCGTGGACGGCGAGGAGTGGTTCCGGATGCAGGGCCAATACGCGGTGAACATCAGCGCCGAGGAGCTCAGCCTCTTCGCGAACGCGGAGCTCCGGATCGGAACCTGGGAAGATCCCTATCTCGCCTTCGGCGCCGTCGGCCTCTTCGTCGTGAAACCGGCGGGGATCGCCGGCAAGCTCGGTCTGACCCTCACCGGCGATTTTCCCGGCCGGATGGGCATCAGCCTGGACGCGAGCTTCCTGCTCCAGCTCAACAGCACCTGCGCCGACGTGGACTATACCATTCCGCCCCAGTTCCAGCCCGTCGAGGGCCGGCGCACGATCCACCTCGCCCGGGGACCGCCAGGAGACCAGGAAGGGGTCGGCCAGCCCTACTTCTATCTCGATGCGCAGGGCTCGCTGAGTCTCCTCGGCGCCGTCACCCTGCGCGGAGCCTTCGGCATCCTCGTTTCGCCCAGCCTCTTCCAGGTCTACGCGGTCGCCGAGCTCGATCTCGGCGCCCTCGGCAAGGCGGAGACGGTCGCCTTCCTCTACATCGCCTCCGACGGCCTCGTCGCCGCCTTCGCGGTGGATTTGAAGGCGGACTTCGGCTCGGCCGTCGGCATGGAGTTCGCGGCGAACGCCTTCTTCGAGATCAACACGACGGGTCAGACCAAGGTCGTGCCGCGGAGCTCCTATTCGGTGACCCCGGGGCTTCGCCTCCACGTGGACGGCAGCCTGAAATTCCTCGGCTTCGCGAGCGCGAGCGGGGTGGTGGATTTCCGGATTAACAAGACTTCGATAGAACTCGAGGCTTCCCTCGACTTCGCCCTCGCCGGCATCAGCTTCCACGGGGCCTGCGGCGGCGGGGTCTATGTCGACGGCCTCGCCTTCTACGCGGACATCGCCTTCAATGTCAGCCTCGACGTCGTCGACATCGCCGCCTCGGGACGGCTCGAGGTCAACACCTCCGCCCTCGTTCGTCTCGGTCTTCCCGCCCGTTCCTTCCTCCTCGCCCTCGATGGAAGCATCAGCATCCTCAAGGTGATGAATTTCGAGGCCGGCTTCACGATGCAGGTGGGAGGGGTGGAGACTCTTACCTCCGACGCGGGGAGGCGGCTCGACCCCGATCAGTGGATCTTCGAATTCAACGCGAAGATCGGCTTCTTCGGCATCGCCACCCTCGACGGAAGCGGGTGGCTCGACTCCCTCGGCAATTTCCGGGTCAGCTTGGCCGGCGGACTGCAGCTCGGCCCCAACGGATTCTGCATCCGCGGTTCCTTCTCCTTCACGGTCACCTCCCTGCGCAGCACGGACGCCACGGGCAATCCGACCTACAACTTCTATCTCGGGCTGAGCGCCTCGGTCAGCGTCCAGATCTTCGGCATCGGCTTCGGCACCTCCCTCAGCGCGGAGTTCCGGGCCTCGGGTTCGGGCTCGGTGCCGATCAACCTCAGGGTGGAGGTCAAGATCAAGCTCCTTTGGTGGACGGTTACCAAGTCCGCTACCTTCACGCTCGGCTACCTCTCTCTGCCGCGGCCGATCTACCTCGCCGGCTACGAAGGCAATGGACAGGCCTGGAGCGACTCGGGCGGCGACCTCTACCTCAACATGGGGGATCGCGGCTTCTACCGCTATCAGAATCCCTCCCTGGCGAGCTCCGAGGTCGACGAGTCCTTTACCCTCGACCAGCTGGACGGCGGTGAAGGAGGGGGAACGGTCGTCGTGCAGGCCTTCGGCCGGACGCGGACCTACAAGAACGTGCGGAGCATCCACGCCTTCGGCGGAACGGGATACGACTCGATCGTGGCGCTCGAGGGCGTCATGGTGCCCCTCTTCATCTCCGGCGGCAGCGGCGACGACACGCTCATCTACCGGGGCGGAGGCTGGGTGGCCATCGACGGCGGCGAGGACGACGACTACATCGAGTCCGCCGCCGTCGTGGCCGGCACCGAGATCTTCGGAGGCGCCGGCGACGACTTCATTGTCTACTCGGGCGCCGGAGCGACCCTGCGCGGAGGGGAGGGGAACGACCAGATCAGGGGCGGTCCCGGTTCGGATATTCTGTACGGGGAGGCCGGCGACGATGAGCTCGTAGGTGGTGGCGGACTTGACACAATCTATGCCGGCTCCGGCAACGACCTCATTCGTCTCGGCTTCGACGGCTTCGGCAGCCTCGTCCTTGCGGGAGACAGCGGGGAGGAGACCGACGTCCTCGCGATCAGCGCCACGCTTGGAGGCGACTTGATCGATGTGGCGACCCTCTCGTACGGCTCCTTTATTGTGAGTTCCCCGGGTCTCGGGCTGATCTCAGCCAGCGGTGTCGAGCAACTCGCCTTGGGTCTCTCCGGGGGAGCCGATTCGGTGACCCTCGGGGATCTCGCCGGCTCCGGACTGCAGTCGGTCGCCGTGGATCTGGGCCGGGACGAGGCGGGCGACACTGCCCTGAGCGACGGCTCGCCCGACCGGATCGTCATCGAAGGCGGCCCGGGGCCGGACGGCTTCTATGGCGTCTCGGAGAACCTCGATCCCGTCACCCTCCGTATGACCGAGCTGAGGGTCAGCCGCCAGGGCCTGATGGACTTCGTCATCTCGAGCGCCCGCAGGGCCGAGGGGGATCTGCTGCGCGTCGAGGCCCGGGGCGGCGATGATCTGCTCAATTTCGCCGGTCTCGGAACCGCCTCGGAGGCCGAGAGGGAGGCCTATCCCGATCTCATCCGGGCGGAGCTCTGCGGCGGCGACGGGGATGACATCCTCATCGGCTCCCCCTTCGACGATCTTCTCGACGGCGGTATCGGCGACGATACTTACACCGGTTCCTTCGGACTCGATACCTTCGCCGACGCCGGGGGGCGCGACACCCTCGTGGAGACCTTCGACGAGGACATGAGCATCTGCGACGACTACCTTGTCGTCGGGACCATCGTCACCGCCGCGGGGAATCCCTTCTCGCAGGAGGCCGCCGAGCCCTCCTCCGGCCTGGAAGCGCGCATGCACGAGGAGGACCCCGACCTGACGCCCGTCGACCTCGGGGATCGCTACGCCGCCGGTGCCGTCGTCGAGTTCCTCGGCGGCTGTAACGCGCCACGAAAAATAGGAAAATTGATCACCCCAAATGATAATTTCATGTCTTTCCGATACCTTTAAGAGCCTTTTCGTGTCACTTCGAATGGGATTCAAACGATGTTGGAGAGGCGTTCTACTCCACCAAGACTGTCAGCCCAAGACTCAGGCCATCGCTTGTAGTAACGATCAGCCCGGAGCACACCGGCCCGTGTCAAGAGGTTCATGATCAGGGACGAGAGGCCGATGACGACAAGGTAAAGCGGCCCCAGGAGGGTCGACTGTTTCGAGTGCCCGATCTCGTGGAGCTGAGCTCGGAGCTCTGCCCGCTCGTAGAGAACGATGATGGGTCCGAAGGAGACGCCCAGGAGAGCAGTGCACCACCATACCCTCGCCCCGCAATCGAGACGCCGGGAAGGGCGAGCCTTGAGGAACAGGACGACGAGCAGCCCGAAGAGTATCTGGGGCGCTTGCCATAGGGCGAGCAAGACCTTCTTCATCTCGTTCTCCTCTTCTTCTCCGCCCTGGCCTTTACTGCATCTCCAGAACTTCCTGATCGGGGGCCGGCGTCTCACTCATGTTGATGAGCCCCAGCGCCACGAGCCCATCGATGTCGCGCGCAGATGACTCTAGCGCCTCGAGGTCGGCGATCTCGATGACGGAGTCAAGGAGACCGGGACCTCTTCGCTCAAGGCTCATGTAGGCGCCATTCAAGCCTCCTACGCCGTGGGCAGCGCCATGCGCGTCGTTCGTGAGATGACAACCATTACCCGATCCGTCGTTACGAGCTCCCCGTTTTCGATGGTCCGTATCGACCCGATCGGAGCGGGAAGGATGCTTGGCGAGTTCGTGACCGCCGCCTCCACTTCGTAGCCGACGCTCTCGACGGCGTCGAGGACTACCTTGAGTTTGGTATTCTCCATCACAGAGCCGCCTTGGGGTTGGGAGTCGCAGGCGGAAGCGGCGCATTGAGTTCCGCCAGGAGCTCCTCGGCAAACTGGATTGCCCCGCCAAGTGCATGGAGGTTCGCCGTGTCTGCCTCTCTCTGCTTCTTCAGCTCAGCAATGCGTCTTTCAAGGTTTTCTTTCATATGTCCTCCGCTCCTTCGAAATCCATGTGGGCTTTCAACAGCCCGTACAGTTCTGCCGGTGTGAGGCTCGCACCTTTCGTCCAGGTATCGGGCCACTTCCCAGCCTCGTACCGAAAATTCCCGACAGTGAAGGGCACGTCGCCGCCGAAACGTCCTTCTTTGGTCAGGTAAGACTCGACGATGAGGGTCAACGTCCCCTGGGGCTCCCAAGTCACCTGGGAAATGCGGTGGTAGTACGGCGCTACCCCGTTCGGCCATCGTACTAGCTTTCCTAGCGCCATTTAATCCTCCCAATTAGTATGCGATTGATACCTGATTTATTGCCGTAGCATCCCCGCTAGTTACAGGGAAGGCAAACACTCCGGTCGCGGAGATTCCATAGATCGTGATTTGCGTTGAGCTGTCCCGAACGCACCGGGCGGCCTTTGCCTCCACCCATCCGCCATGGAGCACGCAGCTATCACCAATGCTGGGAACGGCGGTAGAGAGGAGAGTGAACATTTGCCCCTTGGTTTGGTTGGTGCCTGTGAAGTGGAAATAGCCGCTAACTTGTTGTGACGCGGCATAGAGTTTCTTGACCCAAAGGGTTCCCCAACGATAATTAGGAAATCCTAAGTCAATGTTGTCGTTGGTCTTTGGCGAAAAATCTGCTCGGTTAAACCCGTGAGTTAGTGCGACTTCAACGGCTGGGTTAGGATTGCCTTTTGATGCTTCCAGGGTAACTTGCGAACTGCTGGATGTTGACTTCAGCAGTACACGGGCCCTGTCGTTCAAAGAATACCGGTGATCGACTGATGTACCTAGATCAATTACATCAAAACCTATCCTGCAAAGCGGATAGCCCCAAGCGGCTCCATCATATTTTGCCTCGGTGATAGAAAACAGACTTGTGCCAAAACTACCATAGACAAAATCTCCAGCTTGTATGGTGACCTTTGTGTCGCCGGCAATAGGGGCATTCAATGCGCGGGCCCCGGCAGCTATGGCAAACCCTTCGCCATAACTACCCGCTGCATTATCTCCATAAATGCGTATATTGCCGGTCGAGTTCCCTAAATACGACCCTGCCTTGATCTCGGTAGCTTCGAGCTTCCCAGTGATCGTGAGTCCGGCTGCAGGCGTATATCTCAGCTTGTCGCCAAGGGAGAAGTATGCGTTTAGGTCCATGTAAACGCCGGAGGTCTGCCAGACGGCCCCGGTGGAACGAAGGACATACTTGAACTCGATGTTCTGGGACCAGAAGTCGGTGGCGTTTATCTTCGCGGCGGTGATGGTTCCGGCTGCAATCTCGGTGGCGGTGATCGAGCCCGCTTCGATATATCCGGCGCGGAGGACTTCTGTCATGGTGAAACCGGCAATGTACATAAATCCAGGCTGTGCGTTGTAGTTTAGAAGCCAGTCGGGCTGAACATAGTGCATGTCAGCCTGCCAATCAGCCGCACCCCAGGTAAACTCGAAAAGCGTCCATATACCTGCGGTCATTGTAGCAGGTGCTGGCTTGTATGGTGAGCGCCCTCCGTTGGCAGCGCACCAAGTCGCGCCAGTGTGCTGTCGAAGACAAAAATAAATATAGGCCACAGCGCTATCTGCATAGGCCCAGAAGCGAACTCGATATGACTTGCTCCGATCTATCGGGTAGAGCTTGTTGTCGCAGACATAGGCAGATGCTCCGGCAGGGCTTCTGATGGCCCATTGCCCTTCAGGCGTATTGAGATTGACGCGCTCGTACATATTTGAGCCGGAAGACTCCCAAGCGTCAGCCCGCTCAAAGTATGGGTCTTGATTGATACTGAAAGCCCCCTGATAGCCGCGGGGGCCCTGGGCTCCGGGAGCTCCGTTCGCCCCCGCTGCCGTGAAGGCATACACCGCAGGCGTGGCCGGCCAAGCAGGCTGGCTCGTCGCGCTTGTCCCGTTGTCCGTGAAGAGCAGGTCTACCGCGTAGCAGGTCTGTCCGGGGGAGCCAAGGCCTGGGGTGGTGGTCCAGCCGTTGAGCACTTCGCTTCCCGCGGCCCAGGATGCAGTGGCCCAAGTGTAGATCGGAGCTCCCGAGGGCCAAGTCCCGGTTGGGGTGGCGTTTGCCCACTTAAACAGCGTCCGGCCGCAGAGGCGATAGCCGGTAGTGCCTGTATCGCCCTTGTCTCCTTTGGCACCGTTCTGGGCGAGAACCTGGGGCGTTGACCATTCTGACCGCGCGATGGTGTCCGTCGCACCGGATGCGAAGGCGGTGGCCGCGATGACGTAGAGGGGGTTCGTGCCGGCGGGGATGGTCTGTGTCCAGGCTCCCAGGGCTCCCTCCGTTAGGCTCTTGCTTGCGAATGTGTAGGTAACAGGATCGGCTATGTCAGTGACGACGGGAGCCGCGGCCGCGCGCTGGTAGAGGTAGACGATCGCGGTGTTGGCCCCGGCCGCTCCGGCTGCGCCGTCTTGGGCAAGGATGGCGGGCGCGGACCATTCGGCAGCGGGGATGGCATCGGTGGCGGTAGTGGCCGCGGCTGTCGCGAGGATAACCCAGAGCGGATTCCCGTCCGCGGCCGGGATTGTCTGCGTCCACCCGCCGTCTTGGCCGGCAAGCGCGCCGGTGGCGAAGGTGTAGGTCGAAGCAGCAGTCGGTTTGGCTGGCGAGGCGGCAGCTCGTTTGTAGAGAGTGATCGTTGCCGAATTGAGACCGGCTGGGCCAGGTGCGGCAAGCTGAGCCTGAATCCTGGGATCTTCGGCTGCCTTATGCGGGGCCGTAAGCGCTGCCGCCACATAGCTCGCTGTCGGGGCGATGGTGACGGGCTTGATGGACAGGGCCTTATAGGAGTAGATGCCCGATTCGAGGTCGAGTCCACGCTCGACGAGGATGACGAGGCTCTCGAGGCCGGAGTAGGGGCTCCGAATCGTGCCGATCAAACCGAGTTCGAGGAGCGTTTCCGACTTGAACGAATGGCGCCAGCATGCTGATCCGTAGAGGTCGGCCAAGCTACAGGCGAGGCGGGTGGCGCTCGTTTCGTCATGTACGTGGTCGGCGACTATGGTGACGGTCTTCTTGGGAGAGGGGACGGTGCTCTTCAGGACCTTGTTCTCGGCCCCCCGGTAGATGACATCGCCATGGAGGGTCGCGGACCAGATGGACAGGGCTCCGGCGGTTGGGTTCTTCCAGGCGAGGCGTGCGCGTCTATTCTGGTAGACGGGGGCGAGCCCGTCGATGATTCCGGCATCGACCTGGGCTTCGACTCGATGGTTTTTCGTGAGGACGATCTGGGTGAAATCGGTGTTCTTCCGGATCTTCGACCCGACGAGTCCTGCTGCACGCCGATCGAGCTCGACGGTCGAGGTAAGGGCCCTGTCCTCGTATTGCCACCATGCCTCGGCGATTCCACCCTGGCCGACGGGCGGATTGGCTTCCTCGGGCCAGAGGAGGCCTGCCTGGATCGGGTAGCCAGAGCGCTGGTTGTCCTCGCCGAAGGGAAGGTCCGCCATATAAAGGAGGCAGTCCGCCTTGTCCTTGAGGGAGTGCCAGACGACTTCGACGGCGTCAGCTTCGCGCTCGACGCGCTCCGGGCGGAATCCGCTCATCACGAGATCCTCATCGAGGTCGAGCTCCGGGGCGGGGGCTTCGATCAGCCATTGGAAGGTCTCGAAATGGTCGACGACCCAGCGTAGCACGAGGCCGTGTTGGTAGAGGAGGGAGTCGAGAGCCTCGCCGATGGTCCCTCCCTCCTCAGGAGCATAGGCGTGAAGCACGGTGGTCGAGGTCGCAGAAGCGATGAAGCCGGTGACTCCGGCTAGGCTGAGGAGGCGGTGCGTGATGGAGGCGGCGGGCTGGGCCGGGTCGCAGACGGGCACGACCTCCCAGGCGATGGCGTCCTCGGGGGTGATCTTGCGCTCGAGGAGATCCGAGCGGTCGAGGACTTCCATCTCGAGATCGGAGATGTCGGGGACGGACCCGAGAGCGGCGCCGCCTTCGGTCCAGGAATCGATCGCCGGAAGACGGCCGGCGAAGACGAGGATTCCGTCAGCATAGATCCTGACGAGGGTCTCTCGGCTCAAGGCGCGTGCGGCGATCCAGGCGGAATCGAAGGGCATCGAGATCCGCCAGTAGCAGGCGGCGCGCTTCCAGCTGTCCGAACAGAGGCGATCGAGCGGGGTGGCGGAGCGAAGGGAGTAGTCGTCCGTCCAGGGCTGGCCATCGAAGGAGAATGAGGCGACGTAGTTCATCAGTCAACGACCTCGAGATAGCCGTACTTGCCGCGTTTGGCGATGCCCTTGGCGACCTTTTCGACAAGGTCGTCATCGGAGGTCACGGAGCCCTCGACGATGACCGTCACGTTCGTGACATCTGTTTTCCTCTGGCGGTTCCCGAGGGGGCGCTCGAAGTCGATGTCATCCGACCTGAGGGCGACTGAGAGCCCTGTAGGGAGAACCGATGGAGCCGTACTCCCCGTTCCGCCGCCGTTCGGATCGACTGTCGGTACCGACGGATTGGAAGCCGCTTCGGCAACTTTCGCGCCTGCCGCGGCGAGTGTCCCGGCGTCGACGTTCTTGCCGGACTTCAGCTCCTGGAGAATGTCTTCGAGCACCTTTATTTGGTCCTTCTCCGTCGCATCGAGGGTAGCGAGTTCCGCGACCTTGCCGGCGTTGACGATTCCGATTCGCGCAGCGTAGTCCGCCTCGGAGATGGCGCCGAGCTCGAGGAGGTTCTTGAGGCTCCCGACATTCTTCTGGTAAGCGTCGTCGATGTCGCGCTTCCGTTCCTCGAAGATCGATCGGATGGACTCCATCGCGTCTGACACGGCCTTGGTCTTCGTGGCGATGGCCTCCTGTTCCTCCTGGATTTGCTTGGAGGTCTTGAGCGGCTCGATGAGGGCGATCTCGATGAAGGGGATCTTGTTGACGAGGTTGATGATGCCGTTGATGAGGCCGATGATCGCATTCCCGACGGGGACGAAGACGGAGTCGTAGAGCCAGGTAAGGGCTTTGGCCAGGGGCGGGAGCACGATCTCGACGATGCCGCGAAGCAAGGTCGAGAAGATATTGAGCACCTTCTTCACCGACTCGTTTTCCATCGCGAGGTTGATGGCCGAGTCGAGGAGGACCTGCTTCCAGTCCTGGGGAGGCTGGCCTCCCCAACCGAGCATCTTTCCTACTTCGGTATTCTTGGCATAGTCCTGGGCGCTCAGAGCCGCGTAGTGGCCCCACTGCCCCTGTTCTTTCGCCAGACGAAATTCTTCCTCGAAGACCTTGCGGGCATCTTCGATTTTGGCCGCCGTGAGCTGCTTGTCGAAATCGCGGATCATTGCGGCACGAAGGGTTTCAGTGTCCTTCGTCGTCGCGAGGTAGCTCGCGCGCTCTGCTTCGAGAATCAACTCTTTCGAACCTGAAAGCTCAGCGAGTCGAGCTATATCTCGGATCGCTCTCGTTTCAGCATCTGCCTCTTCTTTCCCTGCTTGTTCGGCAGCAACCTTTGCAAGTTCATCCAAGACCGCACGGCGCTTGGCATTATAATAAGCGTTGATCTCGTCGATGATGCGCCGGTTCTCGCCGCTCGAAATTCCCTCAATGCCGCTCGCTTTGGCCGATGCTAGCTTTTTCTCTCTGTCGTATTCTACTGATGCATAGGGGTCGTCAGCCTTCTCGGCTTTGAACTTCCCAAACTCATCTGCCCAGGATGACTTCCAGTCCGCAGCCTTCTTGTTGAGATCCTCTTGCGCCTTTGTAAGGGCTGCTATCGCTGACGTCGCAGCGCGCGCCGAGGATCCGACATCGCGATAGCCTGCTGATGCTTCTTTCGTCAATTCGTTCGACTTCGCAAGGGTCGAAGCTTCCTTCATCTTTGCAGCAACCAGAAGGCCTGTTGCAGCGACTGCAGCAAGGGCTGCGGCTATACCTGCCCAGATCAGGGGATTCCCTACCGCCATTGCCGCATTCTTCGCCATCTCGGCACCGAAAAGGCCCCACGATGCAGCCGCCGCTGCAGCGGTTCGTATCGCCAAGCCAACCAGCGCCGCGACAACTACTGTCGCAACAACCCCAGCGATTTCCTTGAACATGGGAGAGGCACTTGAAAGCCACCCTACTAAATCACCAATTAGGTCGGCGATGAGGCGAGCTTGTGGAGCAAGCCCCTCACCAAGAGCTTCCTTTGCATCTCCAATTCCTTCGTTCATGCGGCCAAGGGCAATTCCCGTCTCGCCCGTTCGACCAATAAATCCTTTGTACTTGGCAAGCACCACATCGATCGCGGCGCCCTGCTGCAGCTGCTCGTCTGTGAGGTCCTTGAGCACGGGAATGAGGTTGCCGATCCTACCTTGTGCCCCTGAATAGGTCATGGCGAGTTTTTGCACATTGGTCGCCAGATCGTCGCCGGTCACCGCCGAGAGTCCCGCTGCGGCTTCGATGGTCTTTCGCGTCTGCTCGGTCGTCTTCCCCTGCGCAACGAGCTCGGCTTCGAGTTGCTTGACTAGGTCTCCATCGATTCCCATGACATTCTGGAGCTTAGAGGCAAGGGCATCGAGGGCAGGGAGCGAGTCCTCCATCCCGCGCATCTGGAGCGCAGCCTCGAGTCTTTGGGCCGATGCCTCGGCCCCGGCGAATTCTTTCACCGCCTCGCCCGCGAAGGCCGCAACCTGGCGGGCCGCGGCCAGAGCGGCGCCGGCTTCGGCGAGCTTCTGGATCTTCGTGGTGAGGTTGTCGTTTTCGTTCCCGAAGGATTGCAGCTTGCTCGAAGTCTGGTCGTAGTCGGCCTTGAGCCGCTGCATCTGGGCCGTCTGCGGCGAGATGCCGTTCTGGATGAGCTCGACCATCGCCTGCTTGAGGAGCCCTTGCCTTTCTCGGAGGCCCCCGACCTCGTCCCCGAAAAACTTCGCCGTGGTGGCGCTCGCCTTGAGGTCCCCCTGGAGGCGGGCAGTGATGGCCTTGAAGGATTCGAGGTGCGGCGTGGCCTTCTTCGCCTCTTCCGCCACCCGCTTGACCTCGGTCGCGGTAAGGGCGAGTTCCTTGAGCGCTTCCTTGGCTTGGAGCTGGATCTCGAGTCGGAGCTGCTCGGTCGTCACGCCTTTCACCTTCCGCCGCTAGCGGCCTTCATTTCTTCCTCGTCGCACCGCGACGACTCTGCCCTGAACGCCAGGAGGGTCTTTAACGCGACCTCGGGCCAGGTCGCCCATCCTCCGGAGAAGGGCTGGGCCCCGATCTCGCCGAGGAGCTCGCAAGCTGCATAGAACTCGTAGGCCTCCCAGAACTCCTCGGTGAAGAATACCGGGACCGATGCCGCGCTGACGAAGATGGGGATGCCGTCCTCGTCTTTCACGCCCGTGTTGTGGAAGAGGCTTTCCGCCCGGTTCTTCCGCACCACCTGGCGGTGCTTACCGGCTCGGAGGAGCCGGTAAGCGATTCTCAGTTTTTTTCGTCGGCCGTCCTGTCCAGTTCCTTGGAGAAAACGTCGTAGAGCTCGTCGACCAGGGACTCGAACTGGACCGGCGCCTTGAGGATGTCCTGGGCGTTCTTGACCTC
>Ga0334722_10002613_pt1 | contig 20141 bp, 20 predicted proteins | sample C3_bottom_MG_FD_207210 | JGI IMG/M metagenome (GOLD analysis project Ga0334722, IMG submission 207210) | Sediment microbial communities from Yellowstone Lake, YNP, Wyoming, USA - C3_bottom | ecosystem: Environmental > Aquatic > Freshwater > Lake > Sediment | place: USA: Wyoming | collected...
CCATCAAAATTACAGAAGGCATTTCAATCAAGGACTATGCTGAAAAAATTGGACAGAAGAGCTCCGAGATACTCAAGAAGCTGTTCGAGATGGGGATGATGACCACCATCAACCAGCCCATGGACCCGGACGCGGCGGTACTTATAGCCGACTCCTACGGGCTGAAGCTGGAAGTGGTACCCATAACCAACGAAGAGGCCTTTGTGGAGGAGGTTGAAGACCGCGTGGAAGACCTCCACCACCGCCCTCCGGTCGTCACTATAATGGGCCACGTCGACCACGGCAAGACATCGCTCCTGGACGCGATAAGGAAGACAAACGTCACGGGCGGCGAGGCTGGCGGCATCACCCAGCACATAGGCGCGTACAAGGTCAGGCTCAAGGAGAAGGACATCGTATTCCTCGACACCCCCGGCCACGAGGCGTTTACCGCGATGAGGGCCAGGGGCGCGCAGGTTACCGACATAGTGGTGCTCGTGGTAGCGGCCGACGACGGCGTCAAGCCGCAGACCATCGAGGCCATCAACCACTCCAAGGCGGCAAAGGTGCCCATCATAGTGGCGGTGAACAAGATAGACAAGCCCGAGGCCGACATAGACAAGATAAAGAGGGAGATATCCGACCAGGGGCTCGTGCCGGAGGAGTGGGGCGGCGATACCATATTCGTGCCTGTTTCGGCCAAGAAGAACATGGGCCTTGAGAGCCTCCTCGAGATGATACTGCTCCAGGCCGAGGTTATGGACCTGAAGGCCAACCCCAACAAGTTCGGGCGCGGCACCATAGTTGAGGCCAAGCTCGACAAGGGGCGCGGTCCTGTGGCTACCGTCCTCGTACAGACTGGCACCATAAGGCCGGGCGACGCGTGCGTGACCGGCCAGCACTACGGCAGGATAAGGATGCTCTTAAACGACAAGGGCAAGAAGGAAAAAGAGGCAGGCCCCGCGACTCCGGTGGAGGTGATAGGGCTCTCCGGCGTGCCGCAGGCGGGCGACGCCTTCGTGGTGATGGAGGACGAGAAGAAGGCCCGTCAGGTCGCCCAGTCGAGGATGATGAAGCTGAGGGAGGCCGAACTCGCGCAGAGGAAGAGGCTTACCTTGGACGACCTCTTCACCCAGATACAGCAGGGCGCGGTCAAGGAGCTGAACATCATCATCAAGGCCGACGTGCAGGGCTCCGTCGAGGCGGTGGCCGAGTCGCTGAGCAAGCTCTCTACCGAGGCCGTAAAGGTGAGGGTCATACACGGCTCCGTCGGCGCCATAACCGAGTCCGACGTAATGCTCGCATCTGCGTCCAACGCGATAATAATAGGGTTCAACATAAGGCCCGAGCCCAAGGCCTCCTCGCTCGCCGAGTCAGAGGGCGTGGACGTGAGGCTCTACAACATCATATACAACGCGATAGACGAGATAAGGGCCGCCATGGAGGGCATGCTCGAGCCCACGCTCAAGGAGAAGGTGCTGGGCAGGGCCGAGGTCAGGCAGACCTTCAGCGTTCCCAAGATAGGCACCATAGCGGGCTCCTATGTGATAGACGGCTCGATAAGCAGGGGTGCGGCCGGCGTCAGGGTGCTCCGTGACAACGTGGTGGTCTACGAAGGCAAGTTAAGCTCCCTGAAGCGGTTCAAGGAAGACGCCAAAGAAGTGAACACCGGCTACGAGTGCGGAATAGGCATCGAGAACTTCAACGACCTGAAGGTCGGCGACATAATTGAGGCCTACACCATAGAGAAGCTGGCGACCAAGCTGTAAATACACCATGTTTGTTGGCGTACTGACCATTGAAATCCACATACCGGAGTCCGGCTCCTTGAAGTCCAGGCGTAGCGTGGTCAAGGGCATGAAGGACCGCATAAGGAGCCGCTTCAACGTATCCGTGGCCGAGGTTGGCGAGACGGAGCTCTGGCAGAGGGCGACGCTCGGCGTAGCGGTCGTCTCGGGCGACAAGGCCCATGCGGGCGAGGTGCTGGACAAGGTGGTGGACTTAGTACGCTCCAACACATCCGCCGAGCTGCTGGACTATAATATAGAGATTTTGTAAGATGGACTTCAAAAGGGCCGACAGGGTAGGGGACCAGATAAGGGCCGAACTCGCGGACATCCTGCACAGGAAGCTGAAGGACCCGCGCGTGGGGTTCGTAACCCTGACCGAGGTCAGGCTGAGCGACGACCTCAGGCATGCCAGGGTATACGTCAGCGTCATGGGCGATGGTCCGGCAAAGGCCGAGACCATGAAGGGCCTGAAAAGCGCGAGCCATTTCATCAGGAGCGAGCTCGGCAAGAGGATAAAGCTGAGGTGCACGCCGGAGCTGGCGTTCTATCTGGACGAGTCCATAGAGAAGGGCGCGGAGATGATAGACAAGATTAATGCGCTCAATATAAAAAGCGAAGACGAAGGGGAAGACGAAGGCTGACGGATGCGCGAAATTCGGGAAATAGCGGACTTCATAAAAAATAACGAAAGCTTCGTAATATCCACCCACGTGAGCCCAGAGGGCGACGCCGTCGGCTCGGCCGTAGGGCTCGCCCTTGCGCTTTTAAACATGGGCAAAAAGGCATCCGTCGTGATGGCGGACCCGGTCCCGGAGTTTTTGAACTTCCTGCCCGGCCTCGGCTTGGTGACACGTACTGACAGGATAGAGGGTAGTTACGACGCGCTCATCGTGGTGGACTGCGAGCCCGAGCGTACAGGCCTCAAAGACCTGGACAAGGCGGCCGTCAAGACCGTAATCAACATAGACCACCATATAACCAACCCGAAGACCGCCCCGTTATGCTGGGTGAACCCCGATGCCGCGGCAGCGGGCGAGATGGTCTACGACCTCGTGCTTTTCATGGGTGCCCCGGTAGACCTGGGAGTCGCCACAAACCTCTACACAGCCATATTCACGGATACCGGATCTTTCAGGTACTCCAATACGGACGAGGACGCCCTCATCAAGGCTGGCAGGCTCCTGGCGTACGGGGTCAACACATGGGAGATCTCCGAGAACGTATACGAGTCTAAGTCGTTCGGGAGGATGAAGCTCCTGGGCCTGGTGCTCGGCGGAATAGAGATGAGCGCGGACGGCAGGCTCGCCTGGGTCAGCGTTAAAGAAGAATACTACAAGGCTACCGGTACAGGCTCCGAGGACACTGACGGTTTCATAAACTACCCGCGCGCCGTGAAAGGCGTGGAGGTCGCGCTTCTTTTCAGGGAGGCAGGGCAGGGACGCGTCAAGGTCAGCTTCCGCTCCAAGGGCAGGGTGAACGTATCAGGCCTTGCGGAATCCCTCGGAGGAGGCGGGCACCCCAACGCGTCCGGTGCGGTAATGGACGGCGCCATAGACGAGGTCAGCAAAAAGGTTGTGGCGGCCACCGCGGGGCTCTTAAAGGAAGTATTCGCCGGTTGAACGCCCGGATGGACGGGCTGCTCCTCGTAGACAAGCCATTAGGGTTCACATCCCACGACGCCGTTGCCTACATCCGCCGTGTGCTGGGTGAAAAGCGCATCGGACATACCGGGACGCTCGACCCGGAGGCGACCGGGCTTTTGCTCCTGCTCGTAGGCAAGGCCTCACGGCTCGCGCGGTTCTTTGAGCTGGACTACAAGAAATACCGCGCGGTTATGCGGCTCGGCGCAGAGACGGACACCCAGGACAAAGCAGGGCAGGTAGTATGTGAATGCCCGGTGCCCGAGCTTGAACCGGCCGGGGTGGAGGAAGTGTTCCGGAGGTTTACCGGCATAATCACGCAGGTTCCTCCCATATACTCCGCGTTGAAGCAGGGCGGCGTACCGCTTTACAAGCTGGCGAGGGCGGGGGGAGAGGTCGAGCGGAAGCCCAGGCAGGTGACGGTAGAGGCCCTTGTACTGCTATGCATCGATGGCCCCGAGATAGAGTTCGAGGCCCATTGCTCCAAGGGCACATACATCAGGACCCTTGCCTCCGACATGGGCAGGGCGCTCGGCAGCTGCGCGCACCTTACGGCCCTGCGGCGCATATCGGTTGGTGGCTACAACGTCGAAGATGCGCTCGCCATCTCCGCCAGGCCCGACAAGGTAGAGGCGCAAGGCAGGCTCATCCCGATTGACAGGATGCTCCCCTGGCTCCCGGGCGCGGTGGTCTCGGATGATGCGGCAAGGAGGGTGATGGACGGCAGGAGCCCGGAGGCGGGGGAATACCTCGTTTTGCCGTCCGGACTCGGCGAGGGGGCCGCGGTCAGGGTCCTCTCCGAAACGGGCGCAATGCTCGCCGTTGCGGAGTCGGCAGGTGACGCCGCCGTGCCGCTCAGGCTGAAGGTGGTTTTGGTATAATACAAAAAAGGCTTTACAAAACCCGATAGTTATGGTAATTTCACAGCTTTGGGACGCTTTTAAGCTGTAAACCGAATAAATTAAAGAATACTTTGCAAGGAAGGAGGTGAGTCGTATGGCGATGGAAAAGGAAATGAAGCAGGGGCTGATCGGGGAGTACAAACTTCACGAATCCGACACCGGCTCGCCGGAGGTGCAGATAGCGCTTCTCAGTGAGCGGATAAAATACCTGACCGAACATTTCAAGACACACAAGAAGGACCATCATTCGAGGCGTGGTCTTCTTACAATGGTCGGCCGCAGGAGAAGGTTGCTTGATTACCTGAAGAGCAAGAACGTGGAGCGCTACAAGGGGATCATCGAGAGGCTTGGTTTGAGGAAATAGCTGATTGGAGAAAAAAATTAATGGCTGAAAGAGTAGAGAGTACCGTCAAAGGAAAAACCCTGTCGCTTGAAACCGGCAAGATTGCCAGGCAGGCGAGCGGCGCGGTCGTCGCACAGTTCGGCGACACCGTGGTGCTTGCCACGGCGGTTGCAACAAAGGTCGAGAGGGAGGGCCAGGACTTCTTCCCGCTTACGGTCGATTACCTCGAGAAGACGTACGCCGCGGGCAAGATACCCGGCGGGTTCTTCAAGAGGGAGGGCCGCCTCACGGAGAAGGAGACACTGACTTCCCGCCTCATAGACAGGCCGTTGCGCCCGCTTTTCACAAAGGGTTTCCTCTGCGATACCCAGATAATCGCGAACGTCCTTTCATTCGGCGAAGAGAACATATCCGACATCCTGGCGCTCATAGCGGCTTCCGCAGCGCTCACGATATCGGACATACCCTTCTCCAACCCCGTAAGCGCGGTGAGGATAGGGCGCATTGGCGACAGCTTCATCGTGAACCCGGACAGGAAAGAGATGGAGGAGTCCACGCTTGAACTCACCGTCGCCGGGACCGCGGACGCGATCATGATGGTCGAGTCTTGGGCGAAAGAGCTCTCCGAGGACGTGATGCTGGACGCACTTGAGCTCGCACACGAGGAGATCAAGAAGGGCGTCGCGCTCCAGAACGAACTCCGGGCAAAGGCGGGGCTCCCCAAGAGGGAGGTAAAGCCGATAGAGCTGGACCCCGCGCTTATCGCCGAGGTAAAGGCCAAGGCCGTCGACAAGATAGCCGAGTTCATACAGATACCCAACAAGACCGAGAGGCAGAAGTCGCTGGACAAAGTCCAGGAGGCCATAGCGGCCGAGCTTGCCCCTGAGGACATCAGGAAGGCCCGCGACGTAAGCCTCATCTTCCACGACCTCGAAAAAGACATGGTCAGGAAGATGATAATTGAGAAGGGCGTCAGGGCGGACGGGCGCGGCATAAAGCAGATAAGGCCCATAACCTGCGACGTGGGGATACTGCCCAGGGTGCACGGTTCGGCGCTGTTCACGAGGGGCGAGACCCAGGCGCTCGTGGCGGCCACGCTCGGCACGTCCGACGACGCGCAGATGATAGACGCGCTCGAAGGCGTATCCACCAAGACCTTCATGCTCCACTACAACTTCCCGCCCTACTCCGTAGGCGAGGCCAAGTTCCTCCGTGGGCCGGGCCGCAGGGAGATAGGCCACGGCGCACTGGCCGAGAAGTCCATCAGGCAGGTGATACCCTCCAAGGAGGCCTTCCCCTACACGATAAGGATTGTCTCGGACATAACCGAGTCCAACGGCTCCTCGTCCATGGCATCGGTTTGCGGCGGCACACTCGCCCTCATGGACGCGGGCGTACCCATCAAGTCGCCGGTGGCCGGCATCGCGATGGGCCTCATCAAGGAGGGCGACAACACCGTGGTGCTGTCCGACATACTGGGCCTCGAAGACCACCTGGGCGACATGGACTTCAAGGTTACCGGTACGGCCGACGGCGTATGCGCTCTCCAGATGGACATAAAGATAGGCGGCGTCACCAAGACGCTCATGAAGGAGGCGCTCGACCAGGCGAAAGAGGGCAGGCTGCACATACTCGGCGAGATGATGAAGGCCATCAACGCGCCGCGCGCAAGCCTCTCGCCGTATGCGCCGAGGATATTCACGATACAGATCAAGCCGGACAAGATACGCGAGGTTATAGGCTCCGGCGGCAAGGTCATAAGGGGTATCGTCGAGGAGACCGGCTGCAAGATAGACATAGAGGACACCGGTGTCATAAACATAGCCTCCTCTGACGGCGCGGCCGCCCAGAAGGCCATAGACATAATCCAGGGCATAGTCCAGGAGCCGGAGATAGGCAAGATATACAAGGGCAAGGTCAGGAAGATAATGGACTTCGGCGCATTCGTGGAGATACTCCCCGGCACCGACGGGCTCGTACACGTCTCCCAGATTGCAGAGCACAGGGTGACCAACGTCTCCGATGAGCTAAAAGAGGGCGACGAGATAATGGTCAAGGTCCTCGAAATAGACCGCCAGGGAAAGATAAGGCTGAGCGCTAAAGAGGCGGCGAGGGAGCTGAAGGAAAATCAGGCGTAAAAAGACCGTGCATTAGTAAAGTCAAAGGGAAATAGGGCCTTTTTGAAATCGGGGCCTATTTCCCTTTTTTGTGTTAGAATAGTTATTAATAATCTACGTCCGGTATCTATGGTTTGCCTGCCGGGTCCTTATTAACAAAAAATGCGGATGATATGTTCAAAAAAGCGCTGTTAGACAACGGTATAAGGGTAGTAACCGAAGAGCTGCCGCACGTTCGTTCCGTCTCGCTCGGGGTATGGGTAAACGTGGGCTCGCGAGACGAGGGGCCGGGTGAGAACGGCGTCTCACATTTCATAGAGCACATGCTCTTCAAGGGAACCGAGAGGAGGAGCGCTAAGGACATAGCGATACAGGTGGACTCCATAGGCGGCGAGCTTAACGCGTTCACCTCGAAGGAGCTCACCACCTACTTCGTCAAGGTGCTGGACGAGCACCTGCCTATGGCAGTAGACCTACTCTCCGATATATTCTTCAACTCGGTGATGGACCCCAAAGAGATAGACAGGGAGCGCAGGGTCATCGTCGAGGAGATAAAGATGGTCGAGGACACGCCCGACGACCTGGTCCACGAGCTTTTCTACGAGACGGTCTGGCGCGGCAACGCGCTCGGCCAGCCGATACTGGGCACGAAGCCGACCGTGACCGGCATACAGAGGAAAGACCTCAATAAATACATGGACAGGCACTACCTGCCGTCAAGCATAGTCATATCGGCCGCGGGCAAGTTCAAGATGGAGACGCTGCTGGAGCTGCTGAACAAGAAGTTCGGACAGCACAACAGGAAGGGTTCCGTTTCGGACGACAGGAAGGTGTCCTTCAAGCCCACCGTAAAGGTAAAGAAGAGGAAGCTCGAACAGACACACATATGCATGGGCACTAAAGGCTACCCCTACAGCCACGACGACCGCTTCGGGCTGTATGCGCTCAACACCCTCATCGGCAGCTCCATGAGCTCCAGGCTGTTCCAGGAGGTACGTGAGAAGAGAGGGCTTGCATACTCGGTCTACTCTTACCTGACGTCGCTTCGGGATACGGGCCTGTTCGTCATATATGCGGGCGTAAGCCCCTCAAAGGCGTCTTCCGTGGTGAAGCTTATAGCCAGGGAGATGAAAAAGATCAAGAAGGACGGGGTTAGCGACGACGAGCTCAAGAAGGTCAAGGAACAGATGAAGGGCAACCTGGTACTTGGCCTCGAGAACACGAGTAACCGTATGAGCCAGCTCGCAAAGCAGGAGATTTATTTAGGCAGGTATTTCACGCTCGACGAACTCCTTGCACAGGTAGACGCCGTAGACCAGGCCCAGATGACAAGGATAATACGCGGCGTATTCGAAGACGGCAGGTTCGCCCTTACCGCCCTCGGCCCGGTAGAGAAGGAAGATTTAGAGGACGCGATCTCTGGCCTTTAAACACAAAGTATGCCCCACAGGATAACCCTCAAAATAAAGAAGCTCCCCGGCAGCGACGACATGCCGCTGCCAAAATACCACACCGAACACTCGGCTGGCATGGACCTCATGGCCGCAGTCAGCTCCGACGTAGTGATAGAGCCGGGCCTGTGGGCGCTCGTGCCCACAGGGCTTGCAGTGGAGCTCCCAGAGGGCTACGAGGCCCAGATACGCCCCCGCAGCGGCCTTGCGCTCAAGCACGGCATAAGCCTTGTAAACTCGCCCGGCACGATAGACGCGGACTATCGCGGCGAGGTAGGGGTCATCCTCATAAACTTCGGCCCCGAGCCCTTTACTGTTAAGCGGGGCGACCGCATCGCGCAGATGGTTATTGGGCGCGTCTTCCGTGCGGATGTGGAGGTTGCCGAAGACCTGGGCGATACCGGCAGGGGCGACGGTGGTTTCGGACACACCGGACACAAACACAAAGACTAAAGGCAGCCGGAGGTTGGTTTGTCGGTAAAGATAAAGGTCCTGCCGGAAAACCTTGCAAACAAGATAGCCGCGGGCGAGGTCGTGGAGCGTCCTGCCTCGGTCGTCAAGGAGCTTGTCGAAAACGCACTCGACGCGGGCGCTCGCCGTATCGTAGTCGAGGTGCAATCGGGCGGGACGAAGCTTATATCCGTATCGGACGACGGGCACGGCATGGGCCAAGACGACGCTATCCTGTCGCTCGAGCGCCACGCCACGAGCAAGATCAAGGACGCGGACGGACTTGCCGCAATATCTACGCTCGGCTTTCGCGGAGAGGCCCTTCCGAGCATCGCTTCGGTATCGAGGCTGAGGCTCACCACTTCCGTCGGAGACGGCTCTGCCGGGACTCTACTTGTAGTCGAGGGCGGCAGGCTCGTGAACGTCAGGGAAGTCGGCGCCCCGAGAGGCACGGCCATAGAAGTCAGGGACCTCTTCTTCAACACCCCCGCAAGGCTCAAGTTCTTAAAGAGCGTGGAGACCGAGTCCGGACATATCGCAGCCTTCGTTGAGAAGGCTGCGCTCGCGCACCCCGGCGTGCATTTCAGGCTTACAAACAACGGCCGCGATGGCCTTGACTGCCCGCCTGTGAAGGACGTCAAGGACCGTGTGGCGCAGGTCTACGGCAGGGAGTTTGCGGACAGGCTCATTGCTATGCGTTATGAGTCTGGTCATTACCGTGTATCCGGATTCATATCGGCCCCGGGCGTATCATTCAGGGACCGGTCATACCAGGAGCTTTTCATAAACAACAGGCCTGTAAAAAGCCCTGCTGTGACACGCGCCGTATACGATGCCTGCCAGTCTCTCCTGATGAAGGACCGCCATCCCGCTTCAATCATATACCTCGATATGGACCCCAGAGACCTCGACGTGAACGTACACCCCGCCAAACGCGAGGTGCGCTTTGCGGACAACGGCGCCGTGCACAGGGCCGTATTCGAGGCGGTCAAGGCCGCCTACACAGGCGTTGAGGCGGGTGCCGCTCCTGCCGAGACCTTCGACGGCACACCATACAAGGACAGGGTGATGGAGGCGGCTGAAGCGTACGTATCGGGCGCGAGCGGCCGGCCGGATTACTTCCCCAGGGCGGACATTGCCCACCGCCAGGAGGCCATGAGCTTCCCGCGCGGACGGATGGAAATCAAGGACATGCCTGGTGATGGCGGCCCGGTAGTCCAGCAGTACGGCAATGCGCCCGTCCAGGTCGCGGACTCCTACATTGTGGTGCCGTCCGGAGAAGGCTTCATGGTAATAGACCAGCACGCTGCTCACGAGCGCGTCCAGTACGAAAAGGTCAAGGCGCGCCACGGCAAGCAGGGCGCCCTCTCGCAGGGACTGCTCGTGCCGGTGCAGTTGGAGCTGACCGCCAAGGAGGCCGCGCTGATGGAAGGGTTGCTCCCCGAGCTAAACGACATAGGGCTCGAGGTGGAGCACTTCGGTGGCGGGAGCTTCATGGTCAAGTCCAAGCCTCTTTTTCTCGACAAGGTGGACGTCAAGGAGCTTGTGATGGGCATCCTGTCCGACATGGACGAGTCGGACATCAAGGGCAGCGTAGAGGGGATGCGTGAGAAGGTGTACCAGCTTATGGCCTGCAAAAGCGCTGTGAAGGCGGGCCAGAGGCTCCACCCGGAGGCGATAAGCCGGCTCATAAAACAGCTGTTCGAGTGCGAGATGCCTTACACCTGCGCGCACGGCAGGCCGACCGTAGTGCGGTTCGGGCTGGGCGAGCTCGAGAAGATGTTTAAGAGGAAGTAGGTGGAAGAACTGCTAATCATCGTCGGCCCGACAGCCGTCGGCAAGACAGAACTTGCTATCTCACTCGCGGAAGAGTTAAACGCGGAGATAATATCCGCCGACTCCATGCAGGTGTACAAAGGCATGGACATAGGCACGGCGAAGCCGACCGCCACTGAGCGTGCGCGAGTGCCGCACCACATGATAGACGTGGCCGACCCGCGCGAGGAGTTCAGCGCCGGGCGATACCTCAAGCTTGCCGAGGAGGCCATAGCGGATATTAGAGGCAGGGGGAAGGAGCCGCTCGTAGTCGGAGGGACGGGGCTTTATATCAAGGCGCTGACAGACGGCCTCTTCGAAGGCCCATCAGCCGACTTTGCGTTACGCGAAGAACTGATGGAAAAGGAGAGGGTCAGGCCGGGCTCGCTCCATGAGATGCTCTTAAAGTCCGACCCGGATGCCGCATCCCGCATGCACCCCTCCGACCTGCGGCGAATTATACGCGCGCTCGAAGTATACAAGACGGAAGGAAGACCGATAAGCAGGGTACACGAGGAGCATAAGGCACAGGTGTCCATGCGAGCAGTACGTATGGCGGGCCTGAGAAGAAATCGCGAAGAGCTATACAAGCGAATAGACGAGCGTGTTGACGCCATGATGTCAGCCGGGTTCCTCGATGAAGTAAAGGGTCTCCGCGATATGGGCTGCGCTCGCGATATGGTCTCGATGCAGGCGCTCGGGTACAAACAGGCGCTCGCATATATGGACGGTGAGACGACGCTCGATGAGGCGGTGAGGTTGATAAAACGCGACACCAGGAGATACGCCAAGAGGCAGTTCACGTGGTTCAATGCGGAGCCGCGCATAAGGTGGGTGGACCTCGCGGCGAAGGACACGACCGGCGAGGCAATGGATGCCCTCAAGAAAGCTCTTGAAATTTTCGGCGATTTGAGTTAATTTTAGAAGGTGCAGACTGATTTCCACAAATTTTGAGGAGTCTCTATGTCAAGGCCGCAGATAAACATCCAGGAAGCGTTCTTAAACCATGTGCGCAAGGAGAAGATCCCCGTTGTGATAAACATCGCGGGCGGCGGCAAGATAGAGGGCCTCGTCAAGGGCTTCGACAACTTCGTGATACTGGTTAAGCACGAGGGCCAGCACCTGATATACAAGCACGCCATCAACACCATCGTCCCGGAGAGGCCGGTCGACCTGTTAGGCGCGCCTCACCCGCACGCGGAGGCCGAGGTAAAGGTGCCCGAAGTTGAGAGCCCGGCAACGCCTCCCGAAGCGAACGAGGAGCCCTGGGTGGAGGGCTGATGGAGGGCCGCCGGAACCCCGTCCCGACCGTGGACGTCATAATAGAGCTGCCCGGCGGCATCGTACTTATAAAGAGAAAGAACCCACCACACGGATGGGCGCTCCCCGGGGGGTTCGTGGACTACGGAGAGTCGCTCGAAGAAGCCGCCGTCAGGGAAGCAAAAGAAGAGACCTCGCTCGACGTCAAATTAATAAGACAGTTCCACACCTATTCCGACCCCAGCCGGGACACCAGACAGCACACCATCTCCACCGTATTCATAGCTACTGCCGAAGGCACGCCCGCCGCGGCCGACGACGCAGTTGAACTTGGTGTTTTCAGCCGAGATGAACTGCCGTCCCCCCTTTGCTTCGACCACGGCATTATACTTGCGGACTATTTCAGTTCAAGGTACTGAATTTACCCTGAAAATCCTTTACAATCCCGGCTTTATAACTTATAATGACCGAAGTTTCTGTATGACTTTGAATAATACAAAGGAGGGCAGGGCGAGATGGCGTCGGCTGAGATAGGGATAATAGGGGGCAGCGGCCTCTACGAAATGAAAGGCCTCGAGGACGTTGAGACACTGAAGGTGGAAACACCGTTCGGCCATCCGTCCGACGAGTTCGTGTTAGGGACGCTCGAGGGCAGGCGGCTCGCATTCCTGCCGAGGCACGGGCGCGGCCACAGGATACTACCTTCCGAGATAAACTTCCGCGCCAATATATACGCTATGAAGAAGCTCGGTGTATCCCGCATAATATCCGTGTCGGCCGTCGGGAGCATGAAGGAGGAGATAGTGCCGGGCCACATTGTGGTGCCGGACCAGTTCTACGACCTCACGAAGCACAGGGTCAGCACCTTCTTCGGTAGTGGCGTGGTCGCACACGTCGGGTTTGCCGACCCAGTCTGCCACGAGCTTGCCTATATACTTTACGACTCCGGCGTGAAGGTGGGCGCCACCATGCACAAGGGCGGTACGTACATCTGCATGGAGGGCCCGCAGTTCTCGACCAGGGGCGAGTCCAACATATACCGCAAATGGGGCGTGGACGTGATAGGCATGACCAACGTGACAGAGGCGAAGCTTGCGCGCGAGGCGGAGATTTGCTATGCGACACTCGCCCTTGCGACCGACTACGACTGCTGGCACGAGACCGAAGAGGACGTCACTATAGAGGCCGTGATAGCTATACTCAGCAAGAACGTCGAGACCGCCAAGTCCATAATAGAGGAAGCTGTGGCGAGGATACCGCAGACACGCGCCTGCCCGTGCGCCGATGCGCTCAGGTACGGCATCATGACGCCTGCGGAGCTCATACCCGAAGATACGAAAGTGAAGCTCGGCGTCATCCTGGGAAAATACCTAAAATAATTACTGGAGCGAAACTGATATGAGTCTGCTGGTTGTAGGTTCCGTCGCATTCGATTCCGTGAAGACCCCGTTCGGTGTTGCAGATGACGTCTTGGGCGGCTCGGCTACCTATTTCTCCACGGCCGCAAGCTACTTCACGGACGTGATGCTGGTAGCGGTGGTGGGTGAAGACTTCCCCGAGAAGCACATAAGCTTTTTGAAGAACAGGAAGATAGACGTCACGGGCCTCCAGCGCTCCGCCGGCAGCACCTTCAGGTGGAAGGGCGAGTACGGGTACGACCTGAACGAGGCGCACACCCTCGAGACCCACCTTAACGTATTCGAAAGCTTTAAGCCGCAGGTGCCGGAGCAGTACAAAAACCCGGACGTGGTGTTTCTGGCCAATATAGACCCGGTCCTCCAGAGGGAGGTGCTGCACCAGATAAAGCGGCCGGACATAGTAGCATGCGATACGATGAACTTCTGGATAAGCGGGAAGAAGGACGAGCTTATAAAGACCCTGGCCGAAGTTGACATACTGCTGATAAACGAGGGCGAGGCCAGGGAGCTTGCGGGAGAGCCCAACCTGGTCAAGGCCGCGAGAGTAGTACAGTCCATGGGGCCCTCCACGCTCATAGTCAAGCGGGGCGAGTACGGGGCCCTGATGTTTGGGAGCGACGGGATATTCTCGGCCCCCGCATACCCGCTCGAATCCGTGTTCGACCCTACCGGTGCCGGAGACAGCTTCGCCGGCGGGTTCATGGGATACCTGGACAACGTGAAGAACTTCGACGGTGCGTCTCTTCGGCAGGCCATAATCTTCGGGAGCGTCATGGCCTCCTTCAACGTTGAGGACTTCAGCCTGAACCGCATGAAGAGCCTCGACTACAAGGAGATAGAGTCACGCTACAGGGAGTTTCGGACGCTAACGTTCTTCGATGATATCGGTTGACATGGAGTGCGGGATGGTTTGTTAGCAGGCAGCGCACGTGATGATGCATGGAAAAGGGGTGGGTATATGAAGAGTGCAGGCCTTGCCAAAACGTTTATTGTCGCGGCAGCTGTCTCGGGTATTCTTTTCGGGTGCGCGACGGGCGGCATTACTCCTTCGCAGGAGTCCGTCTCGCATTATAAAATGGGGCTGTCGAGGATGCAGTCTGGGAATGACGAGGCCGCCCTGTTTGAATTCAATACGGCGATAAAGAAGAACCCTGGAAACGCGGAGGCGCATTTTGCAGCGGGCGTGGTGTATTACAAGCAGCATAACCTGGATGCGGCCATAGCAGAGTTCAAAAAAGTCCTGTCGCTCGACCCCAGGTTCGCTGATGCGCATAACAACCTTGGGCTTGCCTACGTACAAAAGAAACAGTACGAAAACGCCCTGAAGGAATTTAAGGCGGCCACGGATGACGCTATGTACAAGTCCAGGGACTCCGCCCTTATTAACATTGGGCTCACATACGACGCTATGGAAAACTACGAGATGGCTGCCCAGTCTTTCAGGGAGGCTCTCCTGATCCAGCCGACCAACAGCATTGCTATGGCCAACCTGGCCAAACAATGCTTCAAACTCGGGAAGCCCGAAGAGGCAATAAGATATTACCAAAAATCTCTCGAAATAGAACCGGACGACCCTTCCGTATATTATGAACTGGGGCTGGTTTATTTCAAACTCGGTAAAAATGAGGACGCGATGGCCAGCCTCAAAAAAACTATGGAACTCGCGCCCAACTCGGAGCTGTCGGACGCGGCTAAGAAATACATCGACCTGTTGAAATGACATGGGCACATTAGGCGACGAACTGAAGGCTGCAAGGGAGGCCCGTAAGCTGACAATCAGGGAGCTTGCGGACAGGACAAGGATAAGCTACTCCTTCCTGCAGGCACTCGAAGAGGGGGATTACTCCGCCATACCGGGCGAGGTATTCGTCACCGGCTTCCTGAGGACGTACGCACGCGAACTCGGCCTGGACGAAAAGAGGGTGATGGCCCTCTACCGGGAGTCGAGGGAGCCGACGGTCGAGTTGCAGCTTTCCCAGAGCGAGCCTGAACCGGCGTTAGCCCAGCCCCCTATAAAGGCTGTCCGAAAGTGGTTTGTCTTTGTCGCAGTCGGTGTTGTACTGCTTGCCGCGGCTGCCTTCTGGCTGCTGGGCAGGACAAAACCCGAAGGGCCAGCCGATACGTCCGCCCGGCAGGTTAAGCAGCCCGTACCCGTTGCCGCTGCAAAACCCTACGGGAACATGACTACTGTCGTTCCCCCAACGCCACAGACTACCCCGCCTTCCAAGGATGCCACGGCTGCCGAGACCGGGCCTATCGGCATTAAATTGACCGCCGACGGACCTGCCTGGTACTCGTACAGGGCCGATGACGGTAACTGGACGAGCGGACTACTGCACAAGGGAGAGAGTATTGACATTGCGGCGCATACACAGGTAATACTGAACCTGGGCAATGCAGGTGGCACTAAGGTCGTGTTAAACGGCAAGCCGCTTTTGCCGTTCGGCAAGGCGGGAGATGTTATCAAAAATATTGTCTTCAGGCAGGGCGGCGAGGTGAAGGTGCCACTGCCGGAGAAACCCCCCGCATCAAGACCGCTGCACGGCACGACATCTATCATGGGCCGGTAGGCTCTCACACAAGGCTGTTATGAAACTGTTCAAATTAGCGTCCATGGCGATATTGTCGGTGGTCGGCGCCTTCGCCGTCCTTGTCATCGCAAAGGCCGCCGGCACCGGCGAGACGGTAAACGCCCTCTGGCTTGTTATCGCCTCTGCGTGCGTGTTCATCATAGCATACAGGCTGTACGGCGCATTCCTGGCCTCGAAGGTGATGACGCTCGACGACATGCGGAAGACGCCCACGCAGGTCATGGCCGACGGCCGGGACTACCACCCTACGAACAAATGGGTGCTCCTGGGCCACCACTTCGCCGCGATTGCAGGGGCAGGCCCGCTAATAGGGCCTGTGCTTGCGGCCCAGTTCGGGTACCTGCCCGGGGCGCTCTGGATACTGGTGGGGTCCGTATTCGCAGGGGCGGTGCACGACTTCGTCATATTGGTTGCCTCAATCAGAAGGGGCGGGAAGTCCCTTGCTCGTATTGCTAAAGACGAGGTCGGCCCGGTGACGGGTATGGCGGCATCGGTTGCAGTCATATTCATTATCATAGTTGCACTGGCGGGCCTCGGCCTTGCCGTAGTGAATGCGCTAACGCACTCTCCCTGGGGCACCTACACCATATTCCTCACCATACCGATAGCCCTCCTAATGGGCTTCTACATGCACCGCTTACGGCCCGGCAGGGTAGCGGAGGTCACCGTAATAGGCGTGCTGCTGCTCATATTCGCCGTGATCAGCGGCCGGTACATAACGGGCACGTTCATTGGTAACGTCTTCGATCTTCCGAGGGGCTCGCTCGTCATCTTGATGGCCATATACGGCTTCCTCGCCTCTGTCCTGCCGGTCTGGATGCTCCTTGCACCCAGGGACTACCTCTCTACATACATGAAGATAGGTACTGTCGCGATACTTGCGCTTGGCGTCATAGTACTCGCGCCGGAAATAAAGATGCCCGCGGTGACCGGCTTCGTGCACGGTGGCGGCCCTGTGATACCAGGCAAGGTCTTCCCGTTCATGTTCATCACCATCGCCTGTGGGGCTATTTCCGGGTTCCACTCGCTCATATCCTCCGGCACCACGCCTAAGATGATAATGAAGGAGTCGGACGCCATGATGATAGGCTACGGCGCGATGCTGATTGAAGGCTTCGTGGCGATGATAGCGCTGGTAGCCGCGACCATACTAATACCGGGCGACTACCTGGCCATAAACAGCAAGCTCACCGCTGACACCTTGGCCGGGATGGGTTTCCCGGTCTCGAGGATAGGCGAGCTGTCCTCCATGGTGGGCGTGGACGTGGCGGGGAGGCCCGGAGGGGCCGTCTCCCTTGCGGTCGGGATGGCCTCGATATTCTCGGCGCTCCCCGGCATGAGGTCCCTGATGGCCTACTGGTACAACTTCGCCCTTATGTTCGAGGCCCTGTTCATCCTGACTACCATAGACGCAGGCACGAGGGTTGCGAGGTTCCTGCTGCAGGAGTCCGCAGGCCATTTCTACAGGCCGTTCGGACGTACAGACTGGATGCCGGGAGCCGTAGCCATGAGCCTTGTCGTGGTGGCCGCGTGGGGCATGCTCATATACAAGGGGAGCGTGTCGACCATATGGCCTATGTTCGGGGTCGCAAACCAGCTCCTTGCCGCCATAGCCCTGTCCGTAGGCACTACCGTAATAATCAAGGCTGGCAGGCTCCGGTACGCATGGGTTACGGCAGTGCCGCTGGTTTTCATCTCCATAACCACTTTTACAGCGGCACACCTGCTGTTCTACGGGTTCATCGACAAGGCGAAGGCCGACCCGTCACAGGCGTTCACATTAGGGCTGAATGCCGCCCTTGTGGCGTTTATGGCGGGCCTTGCCTTTATAACGCTTGCGGATTCGGCGGTAAAGTGGTACGGTTTCATAAAAGCAGGGGAGGCCGCACCATTTGTGGCCGCCGCGTCCCCGGCTGCCGAAGAATAAACTTTTTTGTATCTATCCTTTACGACATCCCTCTTCTTTGGTATATTTTAATAATCCTATCAGTACGAACGGTCAGGTAATTACAGGCGCTTAAATAGTAAATGGAGGGTTGAATGTACAAGAGTGTGCTGATACCCGTGGACGGAAGCGATGTATCGAACCATGCCGTCGATGAGGGGCTGAAGCTTGCCAGTCAGCTCGGGTCCAGGGTTACCGTCCTTCATGTAATAGATATAGCGCTGTTCACCATACCGGACGCCGAGTCCGGCGTCACGAACTTCGAGGTCATACAGCAGGGCTTAACCAACCAGGGGAAAAGGCTGCTTGAGGAGATAGGCGCCAGGGCTAAGGCTGCGGGCGTCGAGGCCGAGACCGTGATGGCCGAAGGAGACGTGCATGACGAGATTACAAAGGCAGCCGTCGACAAAAAAGCGGACCTCATCATCATGGGCACGCACGGCAGGCGCGGCATAAACAGGCTTATTCTGGGGAGCGTCGCTGAGTCCGTCGCCCGGCGGGCACACTGCGCGGTGCTCCTTATACGCCCCGAATAATAATATGTTATACTAAACAACAGGAGGCAGAGGATGGAGCTTATAGGTGTGGCGGTATGCGTGATTGCCGTGGCCGCGGTTTTGTTCGTGATATTTGCGATACCCGCCGTCCTCCAGTTAAAAAAGACCCTGGCGTCGGCGGACTCTTTTCTGGTCAGCATGGAGGGCAGCCTCAAGACCCTCGTAGAAGACGAGGTAAAACCTATGGTCAGGTCAATTAACAGCACCATGGCCGAGGTTGAAGGGGTTGCAAAGGGCGCGAGGCAGGGTGTGGAGGCTATAAACGACACCCTCGAGGCCTTCCGAGGGGTCGGTAATATGGTACGGTCGGTGAAAGAGGCCGTTTCGGGTTCTGTTTCAGGCCTGGCCGCATACAAGGTGGGTTTAATGGCCGGCGTCCTGAATTTTATCCAGTCGCTGTTCAGCCGTAAAGGCAAGGAGGTGGGACAATGAGCGAAGAGAAGGGATACACTACGGGTACGGTACTGCTCGCATTCGTCGTAGGCGGGATCGTGGGGGCTGGAGTGGCCCTGCTGACCGCTCCCCAGTCCGGCAGGGAGACGAGGCAGAAGATACGCGACCTGGCAGACGAGGCCAAGGAGAAGATCAAGACCGCGGCCGATGACGCCAAGGAGCGCATCCAGGAGTCCTACAGGCACGGCAGGGAAGTGGTGCACGAAAAGAAGTCCATGATTGCCAGCGCTATAGATGCCGGCAAGAAGGCTATGGAAGAAGAGAAGCAGAGGCTGGCGGAAAAGGGATAATCTCCGCATATAGACAGGATATGTTATCAGGGACCTGCAATCCGGGGTCCCTTTTTTGTTTGATACCATGCAGTGTTTGGTTGTAATATATAATTATGCCTATTTCAGCCGAAAAAGAAAAGAACTCTAAGACCGCCAGTTGCACCCTGCCGGTAGCCGGGATGACCTGCGGGGCCTGCTCTGCGGCGGTCGAGAGGGCGCTCAAGAAAAAACAGGGCGTGGTTTCGGCCAACGTCAACCTGGCCGCCGAAAAGGCGCGTGTAGTATACGTACCGGGTGCGGTGACCGTAGCCGAGCTGAAGGAAGCAGTAATAAAGGCGGGTTACAGCGTAAAGGATGAGTCCGAAACGGCCCCCGACAGGGATGCGGAGCGGAGGAAGTCGGAGGCAGGCGCGCTTAAGCTAAGGCTGGTGGTGAGCCTTGTACTGGGCGGCTTCATAATGCTGGGCTCCATGCATGGTATCGTACCGCTGCACGGTGCGCCCATGAACTTTATACTCCTTGCCCTTGCAACGCCTGTACAGTTCTGGGCGGGCTGGAGGTTTTACAGGGGGGCGTACGGCACCCTCTCCCATGGAAGCGCCAACATGGACGTACTGATCGCCATGGGGACCTCCGCTGCGTACTTCTACAGCCTCACGGTCACCCTCTTCCCTTCGTGGCCCGTAGCCTACGGCGCGGCCGTGTACTACGACACGTCCTCGATGATCATAGCGCTCATACTGCTGGGAAAGTTCCTCGAGGCCAGGTCCAAGGGACGGGCCTCGGAGGCGATCAAGAGGCTCCTTACGCTCAGGCCGAAGACTGCGAGGGTCGTCAGGGACGGAGCGGAGGCGGACGTAGCAGTGGACGATGTGGCAGTGGGGGATATCGTGGTGGTGAGGCCCGGTGAGCGGGTTCCGGTGGATGGGGTGGTAGTATCCGGTTTTTCGAACGTGGACGAGTCCATGCTGACCGGTGAGAGCCTCCCTGTCGAGAAGAACACGGGCGATGGTGTGGTAGGCGCCACGATAAACCTTACGGGGAGTTTCAGGTTCAGGGCCGAGAAGGTAGGCAGGGACACGATGCTCGCCGGGATAATAAAGCTCGTAGAGGAGGCGCAGGGAGCCAAGGCGCCGATACAGAGGCTTGCGGACAGGG
>Ga0334722_10002614_pt1 | contig 20136 bp, 20 predicted proteins | sample C3_bottom_MG_FD_207210 | JGI IMG/M metagenome (GOLD analysis project Ga0334722, IMG submission 207210) | Sediment microbial communities from Yellowstone Lake, YNP, Wyoming, USA - C3_bottom | ecosystem: Environmental > Aquatic > Freshwater > Lake > Sediment | place: USA: Wyoming | collected...
GGTCGACCTCCGCGATCCTCGCCCAGCCGAGGTCGCCGAGGCTGTCGAGGTCCCCGGTGCCCGCGGATCCCGCTCGCGAGTTCGCCATCGTCGGTGCTCCTCCTGTCTCGCCCAACGCCCCGGGTGGCCCCGGCCTGCCCCCGAACCGGGGCTATCGTCCCACACCGGGGCCGTCGCCCGCAGCGGGCGGCCGGGGTGGCCGGAGCACGAGCGGCGCCGGCCCGCCCGGCCTGGACCGTGCCGCCTGGACGGGCGATCCGCCGATCGCGACGGCTCAGGTCCCGGGCGGGGCCTCCCCGGGGAGCCGGTGGGCGAAGCCGGCGTCGTCGAGGACGGCCGCCAGCGCGTCGGCCGGGATCGCCCCGGCCCGGAGCAGCCGGGGCGGACCGGACGAGCAGTCGACGACCGTCGAGCTCGTCCCGCCCCGGACCGGGCCGCCGTCGAGGACGAGGTCGAGCGCCTCGCCCAGCGCGGCCAGGACGGCCGCGCCATCGAGCGCCGGAGGCTCGCCGTGCCGGTTCGCCGAGGTGGTCGGAAGCGGGCCGACGGCCCGGGCGAGGGCGCGCGGCGTCGGGTGGTCCGGGACGCGGACGCCGAGGGTCGGCAGCCCGGCGCTCAGGGCGGCCGGCAGGCTGACGCCGGGCCGGATCGGCAGGACGAGGGTCAGGCCGCCCGGCCAGCAGGCGGCAGCCAGGACGCGCGCCTCGGGCGGGAGGGTGACGAGCTCGGCGACCTGGTCGAGTGCGTCGGCGAGGACGACGATCGCGCGCTCCGGCGGCCGGGCCTTGGCCGCGAACAGGCGCTCGATCCCGCCCGGCGCGTCGAGCGCGACCGCGATCCCGTAGACGGTGTCCGTGGGCAGGCCGACGAGACCGCCGGCGCGCAGGACCTCGATCGCCGCGGCCAGCCCGGCCGGGTCGTCGGCCACGAGCCGGGCGCTCATCGGCCAGGGCCCCGGACCGGGCACCGCGCGCTCCGCGCGCTCCACGCGCACCGCGCGCACCGCGCGCTTCGGGCGCTCATCGGGCGGCCCGCCCGAGGACGAGCCGCTCGATCATCTGCGCCGCGCCCTCCTCCTCGAGCGGCGGGGCGACGTAGCGGGCCACGGCCAGGACCTCGGCCGGGGCGGTCGGCATCGCCACCCCGTGGCCGACCGCGGCGATCATCTCGAGGTCGTTGCGCTGATCGCCGATCGCCATCACCTGCTCGATCGGGACCTCGAGCCGGCGGGCGAGCCAGCGGACGGCGCGGCCCTTCGACACCCCCGGGGCGAGGAACTCGAGGAAGCGCGGGTGGCTGATCGTCACGTCGGCCCGGCCGGCGAACCGGATCCGGGCCTCGGCGAAGGCGTCGAGCGTCGCCTGCTCGTCGCCCACCGCGAGCACCTTCGAGACCGGATGGCTGATCGCGTCGCGCAGGTTCGGCACGAGCTCGGCCCGCGCCCCGAGGAAGCGCGAGTAGTCGTCCGCCTTGGGATCGTCGGCCCGAATGATGAACCGCTCGAGGTGGTTCAGGTGCGGGTCGAGACCGCGGGCCAGGACCCAGTCGACCGCCTCGCGGGCCACGCTCGCGGGCAGCGGCGTGTGGAGGAGCAGCCGGCCGATCCGGCCGGTTCCCGGGCCGGGCATCGACCGGATCAGGGCGCCCTGGTAGGCGACGATCGGCTGGCGCAGCCCGAGCGCCTCGGCAAAGGTGAAGGCGCTCGAGGCCATCCGGCCGGTGGCGAGCGAGACGGCGACGCCGCGCCGGATCGCGGCGCCGATCGCGGCATGGGTCCGGTCGCGCAGGACGAGGTCGTCGCCGACGAGCGTCCCGTCGATGTCGAGGGCGAGGAGGCGGATCGGGAACCGGCCGACCGGACTCACGACGGACGCTCCAGGCGGGCGAGGCGCGGCTGACCGGCGAGGTCGGGCTCGACCCGGCACGGCCAGCCGGGCAGGCGCGCCGCGGCGAGCCGGACGATCGCCTCGCCCTGGTCCGCACCGATCTCGAGCACGGCGAGGCCGCCGGCGACAAGCGCGTCCGGGAGGCGCTCGAGGAGCCGGGCGATCGTCGCCAGGCCGTCCGGTCCCCCGTCGAGGGCGTGGCGAGGCTCGAACGAGAGGGCGATCGGGGCGCGATCGAGCTCGTCCGAGGGAACGTAGGGCAGGTTGGCCACGACGAGCTCGAACGGGCGCCCGACCGGCACCGGCAGGAGGTCCGCGGCGACGAACTCGATCCGGTCGGCGACGCCGTGGCCGACCGCGTTCTCGCGAGCCAGCTCGAGCGCGGCGGGCGAGTCGTCGCTGGCCAGGATCTCGACCTGCGGACCGATCCGCCGGCGGCGCAGGAGGACGGCCAGGCTGACCGCGATCGCCCCGCTCCCGGTCCCCACGTCCGCCACCCGCAGGGGCGGGCTGTCGGCCGGGCGGGGCGCGCCGGTCAGGCGCCGGACGATCTCCCGCTCGGCCACCTCGACGAGCAGCTCGGTCTCCGGGCGCGGGACGAGGCCGCGTGGATCGGTCGCCAGCGCCAGGCCGTGGAACTCCCGGAAGCCGCGGATGTAGGCCAGCGGCTCGCCGGCCGTCCGGCGCGCGAGGTCGGCGGCGAAGCTGCGCTCGGCCTCCGGGCCGACCGAGGCCTCGGGATGCGCGAGCAGGGTGGTCCGCTCGACGCCGAGGGCCCGGGCGAGGAGCAGTTCCGCCTCGAGCCGCGGCGCCTCCGAGCCGGACGTGCGCAGGCGCCCGGTCGCCTGTGCCAGGAGCTCGCCCGCGCTCGTCATACCCGGACCACGACGGTCAGCTCGCCGCTCCGGCGGAGGACCTCGACGGCCGTGGAGCCGTTGCTCCGCCGAACGAGCAGGTCGACCTCGGCCGCGCCGACGCGCAGCCTCTCGATCCGGACCTCGCGCAGCCAGTCGGGCACCGAGGGCGATCGGAACACGAGCTCCCCGGCGGCCGCGTCGGCCTCCATGCCGAGCATCGAGCGCAGGAACGAGAAGACCGAGCCGGCGGCCCACGCCTCGGGCTGGCAGGCGACCGGGTAGGGCACCGGGTAGGGGGCGTCGCTGCGGGCGAAGCCGCAGAACAGCTCGGGCAGCCGGGCATCCCGGAAGTGGCGGGTCGCCTCGAGCATCGCCGCGGCGATCGAGACCGCCTGCTCGCCGAAGCCGTAGCGGGCGAGGCCGGCGGCGATGATCGCGTTGTCGTGGGGCCAGACGCTGCCGATGTGGTAGCCGATCGGGTTGTAGCCGGCCATCGCCGAGGAGAGGGTGCGCACGCCCCAGCCGCTCCAGAGGCCCGGCGAGCGGAGCGAGGCGGCGACCCGCGCGGCCCGGGCCGGGTCGGCGATCCCGCACCAGAGGGCGTGGCCCGGGTTCGAGGAGACCGCGTCGACCTGGCCCTTGGCGCCGTCGAGGGCCATCGCGTAGGTCCCCTCGTCCTCCATCCAGAAGGCCGCCTCGAACCGCTCGCGGAGGCGCTCGGCGGCGGCCTCCTGGGCGGCCGCCAGGCCCGCCTCGCCCCGCATCCGGGCGAGCGCGGCGACGTGCCGGCGGGCGGCGTAGACGTAGGCCTGGACCTCGACCAGGGCGAGCGGCGGCCGGGCCAGCCGCCCGTCGCGGTGGCGGTTCGCCTCGAGCGAGTCCTTCCAGCCCTGGTTGACCAGCCCGAGCTCGCTCCGGCGCTCGTACTCGACGAACCCGTCCCCGTCCGGGTCGCCGTCGCCCTCGATCCAGGCCAGGGCCGCGAGGGCGTTCGGCCAGAGCCGGTCGACGAGCTCCCGATCGCCGGTCCAGGCGTACGTCTCACCGAGCAGGATCAGCCAGAGCGGCGTGGCGTCGGCCGTCCCGTAGTACGGCGTGTGCGGGATCTCGCCGACCCGGGCCAGCTCGCCGGTGCGCAGCTCGTGGAGAATCTTGCCCGGCTGGGCGTCGCGCCGGTCGTCGCGCTCGGTCGCCTGGAGGCGGGCGAGCAGCTCGAGCGTGTCGCGGGCAACCTGGGGGCGGACCGGCAGGAGCTCGAGGGCGGTGATGATCGAATCCCGGCCGAAGAGGCAGCTGTACCAGGGCACCCCGGCGGCGACGTAGGCCTCGCCGGGACCGGGCCCCGGGTTGACCAGCAGGCGCAGGTCCGAGAGCGCACGGCGAATCGCCCGTGTCGTCCCGCCGTCGCCGGTCGTGATCGTCGCGCTCGAGGCGTCCCAGGCTTCATGGGCGGCGACCGGCGCCAGCGGATCGACGTCCGGCAGGCGGGACGAGACCGCCCGGGCCGTCCCGGACGTGCGGGGCGCGCGCGGAGCGCGGGCGGCCCTGGCGGGCGGCCCGACGTCGTCGACCGTTTCGTCCCGGACGAGGACCTCGAGCCGGCCCTGCCCGCCGGGCTCGAGCAGCCAGTCGAGCTCGAGGGTCACGCCCGGGCCCTCGCGCAGCCTGACCGGCTCGGAGAGATCGACGTGGGTCCGGCGCAGGGTCCCGTCCCGGCCAAGGTAGTCGAACGTCACCCGGCGCGGCTCGATCCGCGGTGCGAAGCACGTGCCGCTCTCCGCGCGCTCGAGGCCGCGCACCTCGAAGATGTCGGCGAAGTCGGCCTCCAGGCTGAGCGACAGGCGGCATGGCTCGGGGTGGGTCGTGAAGTTGTCGACCGCGATCAGCTCGCGCACCCCGGCCGCGATCAGGCGGTCGCGCAGGATGCCGAACGACTGGCGGCGCAGGGCGAGCTCCGGGTCCCGCCCCCCGTCCGGCCGACGGAGAACGTCCGGGTTCGTCATCTGGATCGTGCCGCGGTAGCTCCCGCCGATCGCGGTCCGCAGGACGACCGGCCGATGGCCGTTCACCCGCAGCTCGTAGCGCGACAGGATCCGGGTGTCGCCGCGGTAGAGACCGAGGCCGCGGGTGTCGGGGTGGATGTCGCCGAAGGCGTCGGTGAGCAGGAAGCGGTCCTCGTGCTTGAGAACGAGGACCCCGGTCAGGTCGGTCGCCGGCTGGATCGCCGGAGCGCGGGTCGCTCCGGGCGGCGGGATCGGGGCTCCGCCCGATCCCGGGACGGAGAGGGCGGGAGGCTGGACGGTCATCGCCGGCCGCCGCTCAGCGCGCGACCGCCTCGGCCGACTCGACGTACGTCCGCAGCCGCTCGGCCTGGTCGGTCGTGATCAGGGCGTCGATCAGCCGGTCGAGGTCGCCGTCCATGACCCCAGGCAGATTGTGCAGGTCGAGCCCGATCCGGTGGTCGGTCACCCGGTCCTGGGGGAAGTTGTAGGTCCGGATCTTCTCGGCCCGGTCGCCTGCCCCGACCATGCTTCGCCGCGCGGCCGAGTCGGCCTCGCGCTGGCGGGCGAGCTCGAGCTCGTAGAGCCGCGAGCGGAGGACGGCTAGCGCCTTGGCCTTGTTCTTGTGCTGGCTCTTCTCGTCCTGGATCTCGACCACCAGGCCGCTCGGCAGGTGGGTGATCCGGACGGCCGAGTCGGTCGTGTTCACCGACTGGCCGCCCGGTCCGGACGAGCGCTTGACCTCGATCCGGAGGTCGCGCTCCTCGTCGATCTCGACCTCGACCTCGTCCGCCCGAGGCATGACCACGACGGTCGCGGTCGAGGTGTGGATCCGCCCGCCCGACTCGGTGGCCGGGATGCGCTGGACGCGGTGGACCCCGCCCTCGAACTTCAGCCGGCTGTACGCCCCGTCGCCGCTGATCTGGACGATCGCTTCCTTGACGCCGCCGATCCCGGTCTCGTTGAGGGCCAGGATCTCGGTGCTGAAGTGGTGACGCTCGGCATAGCGCAGGTACATCCGGAGCAGCTCGGCCGCGAAGAGGGCCGCTTCCTCGCCGCCGGCGCCGGCCCGGATCTCCATGATCACGTCCCGCTCGTCGTTCGGATCGCGCGGCAGGAGGAGGACCTTCAGCTCCTCGGTCAGCCGCTCCTCCTCGGCCTCGAGGCGGGCGATCTCGTCGCGGGCGAGGAGGCGGAGCTCCTCGTCGGAGGCCGAGTCGCGCACCTGGCGGGCACCGGCCAGCTCGGCCCGGGTCGCCTCGAGCCGGCGGTAGGCCTCGACGACCGGCTCGAGCCGGGCGAGCTCCTTGCCCAGGCGTCGGAGGGCGGCCGGGTCGGTGGCGGTCTCCGGTCGGCCGAGCTCCTCGTGGAGGGCGTCGTACTGGCGAGCGATCTCGGCCAGCTTGGCGTCGATCATCGGTCGGCCGCCCCCGGATCGGCCTCCACCGGGTCGGCCAGCGCGGCCGTGACCACGGCGGGCGCGCCGCCGGGCAGGGCGAGCGGCTCCCGTTCGATCCGGCCGCCGCCGGCCGGGAGCGCCTGGCCGTCGGCCAGGAGTGCCTGCTCCATGGCCACGATCGCGACCTCGATCATGTCGTCCGTCGGCCGCCGGGTGGTGATCATCTGGACCCAGATGCCGGGCAGCATGATCGCGTGGACGAGCGGGTTCGTGCGGTGGCGCGCACCCCAGCGCAGGATCTCGTAGCCGACCGCGGCGATCACCGGCACGAGCAGGATCCGGCTCCCGACCATCACCAGGGGCGACTGCCGGCCGACGAGCGAGAAGGCGAAGATCGACAGGATGATGACCACGACGAGGAATTCGGTGCCGCAGCGCTGGTGGGCGCTCGGGTAGGCGCGCACGGCCTCCGGCGTCAGCGGGTCGCCGTGCTCGAGGGCGTGGATCGTCATGTGCTCGGCGCCGTGATACTGGAAAACCCGCCGGACGTCGTTCGCCTGGGCGATCAGGAGCAGGTAGCCGACGAACAGGGCGACCCGGACCAGCCCCTCGACGAGGTGCTGGACGAGGCCGTTCTCGGCGCCCCCGGCGGCGACGCTGGCGAGAACGAGCGGGATCAGGAAGAAGACCCCGATCCCGACCGCGAAGGTGAGGCCGAGCATGAGCGCGATCGAGCCCCGACCGAGCTCGACCCCCTCCTCGGACGCCGCGACGCCGGCAGAACGGACGAGCCAGCGGGTACCGACGACGAGCGTCTCGTACAGGACGACGAGCCCGCGGACGAAGGGCAGGCGCGACCAGCGGCTGGCATGGAACCCGGAATCCAGCCGCTCCGTGGCCCACGCGATTCGACCATCCGGTCGACGCAGGGCGACCGCGATCGCGTCGCGACCGCGCATCATGACGCCCTCGATCAGGGCCTGACCGCCGTAGCTGTAGGTAGGCATGCCCCCAGTCTACCGGAGGCGACCGCGCAGGCCGACGAGGGGTCGTCGGTCGGTGGGCGTGCGCTCGTCGCGGGGGCTGGGGGTTGCCCGCGACGCGGAGGCGTCAGGCCCGGGCCGAGCGCTCCAGGCGCTTCTGGAACCGCTCGACCTGGCCGGCCGTGTCGATGATCGTCTGCTTGCCGGTGAAGAACGGGTGGCAGGCGCTGCAGACATCGACCCGCAGCTCGGTCCGGGTGGAGCCGACCGTGAACGTGTTGCCGCAGGATGCGCAGACGACCGTCGCCTGGTGGTACTTGGGATGGATGTTCGGCTTCATTGCTCAGGCCTCGACGACGGTCGCGGCGGGCACGGGCTCGACCCGGACGCGCTTCTTGTCACGGGTCTGGAACTCGAACCGGACCCGGCCGGGGATCGTGGCGAAGACCGTGTAGTCCTTGCCCAGGCCGGTGCCGCTGCCGGCGATGAAGGTCATCCCGCGCTGGCGGACGATGATCGAACCGGCGTTCACGAGCTGACCGTCGCCGGCCTTCACGCCGAGCCGCTGGCCGACGCTGTCTCGGCCGTTCTTCGAGCTGGAGCCAGCTTTCTTGTGGGCCATCGTGGTTACTCGTCCTTCTTCGTGCGGCTGCGCTTCGGGGCGGCGGCAGAGTCATCCGCGGCGGTCTCGCCCGGTGCGGCGGTCTCGCCCGGTGCGGCGGTCTCGCCCGGTGCGGTCTTCTCGGCGCCCGGTGCGGCCTTCCCCCGGCTGCGCTTCGGGGCCGGGGCAGGTGCCTCGGCAGCCTCGGCGGTCGTGGTCGGGGCGGACTTCGCGCGGCTCGGGCGAGCCTTCGGGGTCTCGACCGCGGTCCCGGCCGATGCGGGCGCCTCGCCGCCCTCGCCTGCCTCGGTCTTCGCCGGCCTGGCGGCCTTGGCGGCCAGCTTCGCGGCCAGGGCGGCATCCTCGGCGGCCTGGCGTGCGGCCGCCTCCTCGAGCCGCTGGCGCTCGGTCTTCGCCGCGGCCTCCGCCTGGCGGGCTGCCTCGGCGGCGCTCCGGCCCCCGAGGACGACATCCGTCACGCGCAGGATCGTCTGCTCCTGGCGGTGGCCCTTCTTCACCCGGCGCCGCGCCTTGGGACGGTACTTGAACGCGATCACCTTGTCGGCGCGGTCCTGGCGGACGACCTCGGCGGCGACCGACGCACCATCGACGAGCGGCTGCCCGATCGAGGCCTCGGCTCCGTCGGCGACGAGCAGGACGCGATCGAGCGTGATCGACTGCCCGGGCTCGACGTCGAGATGCTCGACCGCGAGCTCCGTGCCGACCTCGACGCGGTACTGCTTCCCGCCGGTCTCGATGACTGCGTACATGGGTCCTCGGGGAATCGTGGTGGCTGAGCCGGCGCCCGCTGGGGCGGACGCGGGATGGACATGGAGGCACGCGCGGCTGGCCGCGGCGCGAATGCGGATTGTACGGCGAGCCCCCGCGAGCGTCAAACGCGCCGATGCGATCTGTCGGAGGACAGCGATTCTGTCCGAGCCAAGGGGACAGCGATCTTGTCACCCTCAATCCCATGGAAACGAGGGAGATCACCTTGGATGCTCGGGCACAGCAGCGCGTCATCGTCCTCACCCACCTCGTGGCCGGCGAGCTGACGCTCGACGAGGCCGCCGCGTACCTGGTTCTGGTCCGCAGGCCAAACGGCAGAAGAGGAGAGGGCGCGGGCCGGATTGAGGCGTTGCGTTCCTGCCAGCAGGACGAACCAGCCGAATCGACCCGGCTGGGCCACCGAACGAGCCGTGTTCCGGCCGTTTGTCCCTCGGTGAAGAACGGGGGCCGGCTCGGCTCCGGGCTCTGCCCGGCGCGCGGCGCGCGGGTCCCCTGCCAGTCCTACCCGACGTCCCGCTCTTCTGCCGACAGCTCCCCCGCCAGCCAGAGGCGCTCCCTGGTCATCAGGCCCGTGCGGAGCTCGCGACCGAGCTGCGCACCGAGCGCGGCGAGCACCTCCTCCGGGCGGCCTGCACCAAGCTCCTGGTCGTGGCGGAGCCGCATCCAGAGCTGGAGGCCGGCCCCCGGAGCCGCGCCTGGCGCCGAAGCCGCGTCTGGCGCCGAAGCCGCGCCTGGCGCCGGGGCTGCGGCAGGCGCCCGACCCGGCCTGACCTCGAGCTCGGCGATCAGGGGCCGCAGGTCGTACGACCTCCCGGCCTGACCCTTCCGGTTCGGGCGCTCGAGGCGCCCGGCGGCGAGCAGTCTCGACACGGCCTCCTCGAGCTCGGCCCGGTCGACCCCGCCAACGTCGACCCGGTAGTCGGCCGCGACGATCCGGCCGGCGATCGAGGGTTCGCCCGTCCAGACGTCGTGCAGGTCGACGAGCTCGTGGCCCGGCGGCAAGGCGGCGAGCAACCGGCCGCGGAGGTCCGCGATCGTCAGGCGCTCGGCCAGGAAGAGGTCGATCGGCTCACGCTCGGCGGTCAGGCCGACCGGGACCGGCGCGGCGAAGGCGATCCGCGGCCGCGGTCGGGCGCCCTCGGTCATCGCCACCGGCACGCCGGCGCGCGCCAGGCCCTCCGCCCAGAGCGCCTCGATCTCGCGGTGGGCGAGTTCGCGCCCGGCCTCGCCCCGCCGGACGAAGAGCCGCCAGCGCTGGCGAACCTCAGCCATCTCGGTCAGCTCGGTCGATCACGTCTGGTAGTCTGCCCGACGATGGACGAACTCGCCCGGCCCGGGGGAGACAGCGCCCCGATCAAGACCCAGGGCCCGGTCCCGCCCCCGGATCAGCGACTCCGCCCGCCGACGCCGCGGGTCGCGCTCGTGCTCGTGGCCGCGACCGTCGTCGGTCTCCTCCTCTACCTCGGACGCGAGGCGCTCACCCCGTTCATCGTCGGGCTCCTGCTCGTCTATCTCCTCGACCCGCCGGTCGAGCGGCTCTCCCGCCTTCGTGTCGGGCCCCTCCGGCTGCCGCGCTGGCTGGCGATCCTCGTCGTCTACGCGATCGCCATCGTCGCCGTCATCGAGCTCCTGAACATCACCCTCCAGCCGCTCGTGCGCCAGCTGGCCGACTTCATCAAGAACCTGCCCGAGCTGCTGAGGTCGTTCGATGCGCTCGCCCGGCGCATCAGCGCCTCGTACGAGGGGCTCCAGCTGCCGCCCCAGGTGCGCGACTTCCTCGACCGGACGCTGGCCGACCTCGGCCAGGGGCTGGGCGGCTTCGACCCTTCGATCCTGCTGCCCGTCTTCGGCTCGCTGGCCGGGTTCGTGAGCACGATCTTCGGCTTCTTCATCATCCCGTTCTGGGTCTTCTACCTGCTCAAGGACCGGCCCGCCCTGACCGCCGCCTTCAACCGCTCGCTGCCGCCCGAGTGGCGGGCCGACGCCTGGGCGATCATCGACATCGTCGACGAGGTCCTCGGGCGCTGGGTGCGCGGGCAGCTGGTCCTCGGCCTGACGGTCGGCCTGGCCACGTTCGCCGGCCTCCTCCTGCTGAACGGCTGGGTCGACCCGGTGTTCGGTCGGTTCGCGCTCTTCTTCGCCGTCCTGGCCGGGTTCCTCGAGCTGCTGCCGATCATCGGCCCGATCCTGTCGGCGATCCCGCCGCTGCTGGTGGCGATCACGATCTCGCCCCAGGCCGCGCTGGCGGTGCTCGTCCTCTACTTCGCGATCCAGCAGCTCGAGAACACGATCCTCGTGCCCAAGATCCAGGGCGACGCGGTCCAGCTCCATCCCGGCGCAGTCGTCTTCGCCCTGATCGTCGGGGGGACGATTGCGGGCCTGCTCGGCGCGATCCTCGCCCTGCCGGTCACGGCGGCCGGACGCGACGTCTTCCGCCATCTCTTCCGACGCCTGAGCCGACCCGGGCCCGCGCTGCCCGAGGGCCTCGCCGCGGAGGGGAGCCCCGCCGCCCGGAGATCGGCCGGGACGACGGTGCCGGGGTCGGCCGACGGAGCGCCCGGGTCGGCCGGGACGACGGCGCCGCCGGGAGCGTCCGATGGATGAGGAGTTCAACCCGTACAAGGCGCTCCAGGTCGACCCGGAGGCGGACCAGGAGGTGATCCAGGCCGCCTACCGGCGGCTGGCCCGGAAATACCATCCCGACGTCGCCCCCGGCCCGGAGGCGGCGGCCAGGATGGTCGCGATCAACCGGGCCTGGGAACTCGTGGGCGACCCGGTCCGGCGGGCCGAGCACGATCGGTCGAGGCGAGGCTCGGCCGGGCCGCAGGGGACGGGGCCGGCGGCACAGGCGGGCGCGACCAGCGGCCAGGGCGGACGGCCTGGCGTCGCTGACGACCGAGGCGCGGGGCCGGGCGCCGCCGGCGGACCCTCGGGCGCCGCCGGCGGACCCCCGGGCAACGTCCTGAACTTCGGCCGCTACGCGGGCTGGTCGCTCGAGGCGATCGCCCGGCAGGACCCCGAGTACCTCGAGTGGCTCGACCGGGCCCCGATCGGGCGCCCGTACCGCGACCAGGTCGACGCGCTCCTGCGCCGGGTCGGGCGGCGTCGGAGCCCGGCCGAGGAGGCGAGCGAGCGGCGCGGCCTGTTCAGGCGCCGCTGAGCGGTCGCGGGGTCACGGTGTTCCGGCCGAACCGGCCGAACCGGCCTCCCGGCCTCCCGCGGCGGCTTCCTCGGCGATCGCGCGCGGAATCGCCCAGTTGAGCAGGAACGGTGCGACGATCGTGGTCAGGACGACGGCCGCGACGACCGTGCTGTAGATCGAGCCGCTCATCAGGCCCTCGGCCAGGCCGAGGTTGGCGACGATGATCCCGACCTCGCCCCGGGGCACCATCCCGATCCCGACCGTCGTCGCCCCCCACCAGCCGATCCGGCGCGCCCCGACCAGGCCGCCCAGCCACTTCGTCACGATCCCGACGACCGCCAGGGAGATCGCGATCAGCGCGATCGGCGCGTCGAGCAGCGCCCCGAGGTCGACCGCCGCCCCGGTCACGGCGAAGAAGAACGGGGTGAAGATCGCGGCCAGGCTGCCGATCTCGTGCTCGACCTCCTCGCGGGCCTCGGTCTCGGCCACGACCAGGCCGGCGATGAAGGCGCCGATGATCGCGGCCAGCCCGAGGGCGGCCGAGACGAGGGCGAGGCCGAGCATGATCACGAACGCCGGGACGAGCGGCGTGTCGGCGAAGAGCGGCCAGGTGAACGCCTCCCGAGGCAACCCGCGCGCCCGGCGGGCGGCGGCAAAGCCGAGGCCGACCAGACCGACGGCCGAGACCGCCACGAGCAGGGTGGAGGCCGAGACGTCGCCCCGCGACAGGCCCGAGACGACGCCGATCAGGATCAGGGCGAGGATGTCGTCGACGACCGCCGCCCCCAGCACGATCCGGGCGAAGGCTCGGTCGAGGACGCGCAGCTCGGCCAGGACACGGCTGGTGATCCCGATGCTCGTGGCGGCGAGGGCGAGCCCGATGAAGCTGGCCGTGCTCACGCTCTCGCCGCTGACCAGCCCGATCGCCAGGCCGGCGGCGATCGGCAGGACCATGGCCACGACGGCGGTCAGGAGCGCGGACCGCCCGACCGCGAGCAGGTCGTCGAGCCGGACCTCGAGGCCGACTGCGAAGAGCAGGATCACGACCCCGATCTCGGCGAAGACCGCCGCCGATTCCCCGGGCGCGACGAGCCCGAGCGCGTGCGGCCCGACCACGAACCCGCCCAGCAGCTCCCCGACGACCGCGGGCTGGCCGAGCCGCCGGGCGAGCTCCTCGCCGGCCTTGGCCCCGACGAGGAGGATGAACAGCCCGACCAGGACCTCGAGCGGGGCGGCGGCCGCAGCAGGAAGTCCGGGGGCCGGGAGCGCGGGGAGAACGAGCGACGCGAGCGCCATGGACGGCGAACCCTCCTCAGCCGAGGAAGCGGAACCAGAGGTAGAGGCTGCTGATCGCCAGTGAGCAGGCGACGACAAGCAGACCATAACCCAGGAACGTGCGGAAGGAGATCGGGTGCCCGGCGCGCGCGGCGAGATTCGCGACGACGACGTTGGCCGAGGCGCCGACGAGCGTGGCGTTCCCGCCGAGGCTGGCGCCCAGGGCGAGCGACCACCACAGCGGCTCGGTCTGGAGACCGTTGTGACCGAGGCGCTCGACGATCGGGAGCATCGCGGTCGTGTACGGGATGTTGTCGATCACACCCGAGGCGATCCCCGACAGCCAGAGCAGCCCGATCGTGGCCACGGCCTGGTTGTCGCCGGTGATCCGCAGGAGGAGGTCGGCGACCCCGGCCACGAGGCCGGCCTGGACGACCCCGCCGACGAGGATGAACAGGCCGACGAAGAAGAAGAGGGTCGGCCACTCGATCTCGCTGAAGACCTCGACCGGATCGACCCGGGCGAGGAGGATCAGGACGGTCGCGCCGAGAAGGGCGATCGTCGCCGAGCCGAGGCCGAGCGGCCCCTCGAGCAGGAACCCGACGAGTGTCGCCCCGATCACGGCCAGCGAGACGCGCAGCAGCCTCGGATCGGTGACCACCTCGCGCTCGTCAAGGGCGAGGACGCGATCCCGTGCTTCGGCATGAACCTCGATCTCGGCCGCGAAGGCGAACCGGAGGGCGAGCAGCGACGCGCCCAGGATGACTACCACCGGAGGACCGAGCGTGACGAGGAAGTCGACGAAGCCGAAGCCGGAGGCCGACCCGATCAGGATGTTGGGCGGGTCGCCGATCAGGGTCGCCGTACCGCCGATGTTCGAGGCGAGGACCTCGCTGATCAGGAACGGAACCGGCGAAACGCGCAGCGAGCGGGCGATGTAGAGCGTGACCGGGGCGACGAGGACGACCGTGGTCACGTTGTCGAGGAAGGCGCTCAGGACGGCCGTCACCAGGCTGAGCACGATCAGCAGGCGGACCGGATCGCCGGCCGCGATCTTCACGGCCCGGATCGCGACCAGCTGGAAGAAGCCCGTCCGCCTGAGGATGCCGGCCAGGATCATCATCCCGGCCAGGAGGAACAGGACGTTCAGGTCGATCGCGGCAAAGGCGGCCTCCTGGTCGATGATGTGGAGGGCGATCATCGCCAGCCCGCCGAGCAGGGCGACGGCGGTTCGATCGAGGCGGTCGGAAGCGATCAGGACGTAGGTGGCGAGGAAGATCGCGGCCGCCAGCGGAGCGTCCACCGGTCCGGGCGTTACGACGCCGGCCGGCGGCCGGGAGCGGGGTCGTCGCCCCCGGCCTCGAGCGCATGGAGGTAGACGATCGCCAGCTCGAGCAGATCGAGGTAGCCGACCGGGCGCCCCAGCTCGTCAACGACGTACAGGCCGCTCAGCCCGCGGGCCTCCATCAGGCGGTACGCCTCCTCGAGCGTCGCCTCCCGGGGAAGCGCGGCCGGCGGGAGCATCGCGTCCGCCGCGGTCCGGGTTTCGACGTCGTGGCCGAAGCGGGCGACATCCTCGGCATCGGCGAGCTCGGCCATCGCCAGCTCCGGGGCGACCCGGGCGACGACCGCGTCGACGAGCCGGACGACCGGAATGACCCCGACCAGGCGCCCGCTCGCCGCGTCGACGACGCCGATCAGGCGCGTCTGGGGCTGGACGGCGGCGCGCTGGAGGACCTCGACGATGTCGTCCCCCTCGCCGACGAGCAGGGGCGGGATGGCAAGCAGTCCCTCGGTGGCCGCGACGGTCGTGCGTCGGGCCTGCCGGGCCTCCTCGGTCATCGGGCGACCCCCGCGCAGCGACGGCGATCGCGCGGCCGGACGGCCGGCGAGCCAGCGCTGGTGAACAACCGGCTGCGGGGACAGGTCACCATTCGGCGCGCACCTGCCGGATGTTCACGCTCTGGAGGAGCCCGAGTCCGAGGGCGAGGCTGATCAGTGACGCCCCGCCGTGGGTGATGAACGGCAGGGGAATCCCGGTGATCGGCATGATCCCGATCACCATCCCGACGTTGACCAGCAGCTGGAACAGGATCATCGAGGCCAGGCCGCTCCCGAACAGGAGTCCGAACGGGTCGCGCGAGCGCCAGGCCCCGACGAGGATGCGCCAGAGGAGCGCCGCGAAGAGGACGAACACGATCATCGCCCCGATGAAGCCGAGTTCCTCCCCCAGGATGGCGAACACGAAGTCGGTGGCCTGGACGGGCAGGAAGTCGAGCCCGTTCTGGGTCCCGTTCGTCAGGCCCTTGCCCGAGAAGCCGCCCGAGCCGACCGCGATCTGGGCCTGGAGGAGCTGGTAGCCCGAGCCCTGGGGGTCGGCCGAGGGGTCGAGGAAGCTGATCAGGCGCTGCTTCTGGTAATCACGAAGAACGTACGTCCAGGCGACCGGAATGGCGGCCACGACGAGCCCGGCCAGGAGGCCGAGCCAGCGCAGGCTGGCACCGGACATGAACAGCATCCCGGCCAGGATCGCACCGAAGACGAGCGAGGTCCCAAGATCCGGCTGGAGCATGACCAGGACCCAGGCCGGGACGACGAGCAGGCAGGCGCCGAGGATTGCGGACAGGGAATCAAGCCTGCCCCAGCGCGCGGAGAGGTAGTTGGCCAGGACGATGATCGTGAGGATCTTGGCCAGCTCACTGAACTGGAACTGGAAGCCGGCGATGTTCACCCAGCGCGCGGAACCGCCGACCCCGCTGCCGACGACGAGGGTTGCGCCGAGGAGCCCGAGATTCGCGAAGTAGAGGGGCCAGGCGAACGTCTTCAGCCACTTGTAGTCGAACGCGGTGGCGGCCACGAAGACGACGACGGCCAGCCCTGCCCAGACGAGGCCGCGGCTGAACGTCGTGCCGGGCGCCAGGGGCGTCAGGCCGGGCCCGGCGCTGTTGCTGTAGGCCATCGCCAGCCCGATGCTCGCCAGGAGCACGGCGTAGATCGTCAGCTGGGGATCGAAGCGCCGCCAGGCGGTGTCAACAGCCTGGGACGCCCAGCTGCGGACCCGGGCCGGTTCGATCCGCATCACGCCCATGGCGAGCACCTCGGGCGCCGACGGGCAGCCGGCCGGATCGGAGTGAAGGGATGCATCAGTCGCCCTGGTAGAAGTTCGCGCGCTGGAGGAGGGCCGGCTTGCGATAGTCCTCCTTGATCCCGAAGTGAAGCTGGAGGTAGTACTTCACGACCTCGGTCGCCACGTTGCCCAGGGTGTTCGAATCGTAGGCGAAGGCGAGCACGGCGAGCTGCGAGTCGCCCTTCGAGAAGTCGCCCTTGTACGGATCACCGGGCACGAAGCCGACGAACCAGTGGTGGAACGGCAGCCGCCCCTGTGCGTCGCGAACGCCGAACTCGGCCGTCCCGGTCTTGCCCGCGACCTTGATCGGGAGGTCGACCAGGTTGTACGTGTGGCGGATCTCCACGACCGTGCGCGCCGCCTCGCGCATCGTCCGCAGCACGCTCGACGAGGCCGGCAGCTTCCGGATCAGCTTTGGTTCGAACGGCCTGACAACGGTCCCGTCCGGGCCGATCACCTCCCTGACCACCTGGGGCTGGTAGAGCCGGCCTCCGTTGGCCAGGGCGTTGTACGCGTTCAGCAACTGGATCGGCGTGACCACGTCGTAGCCCTGTCCGATCCCGGCCTGGTAGACCTCGCCGGGGAAGATCGGCTGGCCGAACGTGTCCTGCTTCCACTGGTTCGTGGGCACGATCCCCGCCGCCTCACCGGGAAGGTCGATCCCGGTCGGAGCGCCGAAACCGAACTGGCGCGCCCACCAGCCGAGCCGATCGATGCCCAGCATCCCGGCCAGCTGGTAGAAGAACGTGTCGCTCGATTCGCCGAACCCGAGCTTGATGTCGAGCGGGCCGAAGCCACGCCGGTTCCAGTCGTAGTAGCGGTAGGTGCCGATCGTGAGGTAGCCCTTCGTCTCGATCTTCGTCGTCGGGGTGATCTTGCCGTCGGCCAGGGCACCGGTGCCGGTGACGAGCTTGTACGTCGAGCCCGGCGGGTACTGCTCGGCGATCGCGTGGTTCAGGAGGGGCTGGTTCGGATCCGACAGGAGACGCTTGAAGTCGGCCTTGCTGATCCCGCGGGCGAAGAGGTTGTTGTCGTAGGTCGGCAGGCTGACCATCGCCAGCACCTCGCCGGTCTGGGGATTCATGACGATGATCACGCCGCGCTTCAGACCGGCCACGGAGACGCCCCATTCGAGGGCCCGCTGGGCGAGGATCTGCTCCTTCGTGTCGATCGTCAGGCGGAGCGAGTCGCCGGCCTGGGCGGGTCGCACGGTCTGGAGAACCTGGATCCGGCGACCCGATGCGTCGCGCTCGACTGTCTCGGCGCCGTAGGTTCCCCGCAGCTGCGATTCGTAGGTCGACTCGACGCCGGTCCGGCCGATCATGTCGTCGGGCAGGTAGCCCTGGTCCTTCAGGCGGGCCAGCTGCTCGGCCGTGATCGGCCCGGTGTAGCCGATGATCTGCGAGAAGAGCGGCCCCTGGACGTACTCCCGGCGGGCCTCGACCACGACCTCGACCCCGGGCAGCTCGAGGTGCGACTCGGCGATCAGGCGGGCCGTCGCCTCCGGCACCTCCTGGGCGATCCGGACGAGATCGAACCGCGAGCCGGGGTTGGCGTCGATCGCGGCGTTGATGTCGGCCGGGTCCATCCCCAGCAGGCCGCCCAGGCGGGTCACGACCGTCTCCCGCTCGGACTCGGGCAGGTCGGCCGGCCGGAGCTTGACCGTGAAGCTCGGAACGTTCGTCACGAGCGGGCGACCGGCCCGATCGTAGATCACGCCGCGGGCGGAGGGGATCGCCTGGAGGACGGTCCGGTTGCGGTCGGCCGCCGCGGCGTTCTGGTTCCCCTGGGCCAGCTGGAGGTACGAGAGCCGGGCCGTCAGGATCCCGATCCCGACGACCACGGCGAGCCCGAAGGCGATGAAGCGGGCGATCGAACGGTCGCTTTCCGGCCGCTCGCGGGTGGCGACACTCACCAGTCGATCCGGTCTCTCTCGAAGAAGCGACGATGCAGGTAGACGGCCAGCGGCCCGAGGAGCCCTCCGAGGACCGTAGCGTAGAGCGCATCGGGGATGATCACAGCGAGCGGGCTGGGCACACCAACCGGACCGCGCAGCGCCCCGTACAGGACGACGAACACGAACGGAGCGAGGAGGCTTGCCGCCAGGACCGCGATCACCGTCGAGAGGGCGCGCCCGGCCGCGGGCAGCTGTCCGACGACCGCCGCACATCCGGTGGCGACGAGCAGGACGAACACGGTCGAGCCGAGCGGACGAGGCGCCAGCGAGTCGATGACAAGGCCCCCGAACAGGGCGGCCGCAAGACCGTGATCGATTCCCACCACAACGGTCAGGATGACCGCGTAGACGAGCACGAGATCAGGCCTTGCTCCGCCGATCTCAAGATACGGAGCGATCGTCGACTGGAGGAGCGCCGCTGCCACGGCGCCGACCGCGGCGAGTGTCAGGCTCATGGCGGTCGTTCCTCGAGCGTGGGATCGGGTTGTGCGCCGGCGACCATCCGGCGTCGACATCGATCCGGCGGCACAGCAGGAGCTGAGTATACCGAGGCTCGCCGACCCCGGGCAATCGGCCCTCCGGCGCCGACCCGGTCCTCGGCGATCAGGGCGTGATCGTGCCGGCCGGGGGCCGCCCGGTCGCCATCCCGCGCCACCTGGTCGCCATCCCGCACCACCTGGTCGCCGCCAGGGGCCACCCCGTCGCCGCCCCGCGCCACCTGGTCGTAGCCGGGGGCCACCTGGTCGCCGCCGGCAACGAGGGATGACCGGAAACGGGTCTCGTGCGTTTCACGTGCAACACGGCGTGCCCGGCGCGCGCACCGAGGTAGGCGAGGCGACAAGACCGTCCCTGGCGCGGCCCTCGGCAACGGGCCGATGCAGGACGAACAAAGTGCCCGTGCAGAGGTGCCTGCGAAGCTGTCGGCATCCGCCGCGCGACGTGCCGGTGAGGCGTGACCGGGAAGGCGGTCGGGGAATGGCAACCGGGACAACTGGTAGAATCCGTTGCTGTGAGCGCGTTCCGATCGGGGCACTGAGTGGGCCAGACGATCGCCTGTGCCAATCAGAAGGGCGGTGTCGGCAAGACCACGACCGTGGTCAACCTGGCGACGTACCTCGCTCTCGCGGGCGACCGTGTCCTCGTCGTCGACCTCGATCCGCAGGGCAACGCGACCAGCGGCTTCGGCCTCGGGCGAGGCGACGCCGATCGCTCGGTCTACGATGCGTTCATCGGTTCGCTGACGCTGGCCGAGCTCGTACGGCCGAGCGGGATCGCCGGCCTCGACATCATCCCGTCCTCGATCGGGCTCGCCGGTGCCGAGGTCGAGCTGGCGCCGCTGGCCCAGCGCGAACGACGCCTGGCGCGCCTGATCGGCACGGTCAGCGGGGGATACGACTACATCCTGATCGACTGCCCACCCTCGCTCGGGCTGCTGACGGTGAACGCGCTGACGGCGGCCGACTCGGTGCTCATTCCGATCCAGTGCGAGTACTACGCTCTTGAAGGCCTGACCCAGTTGATTGCCACGGTGAACCTTGTTCGCGATCACCTCAACCCCGCCCTCGAGGTCAAGGGGGTCGTGATGACGATGTACGACGCCCGGACGAACCTGTCGGCCGAGGTGCTGGCCGAGGTCCGGCGTCACCTTGGCGAGACGGTCTATCGCACGATCGTGCCCCGCAGCGTCCGCCTGTCCGAGGCGCCGAGCTTCGGCCAGCCGATCGCGCTCTATCGCGCCGACTCGAAGGGCGCCCAGGCGTACGAGGCCCTGGCCGCGGAAATCCGCCAGCGCGACGGACGGCCTGGCGGCGAGACCTGGCGAACAGGGAACGGTCGCGACCACGGCGCGAGCGTCGAGCTGGCCGCCGGCGACGGGCGCCCGGCCGCGACCGGCGGGCCGGGCGGACGCGATCTCCCCGTGGCCGAGCTGGTCGCAGCCGGTGGGCACCCACCGATCCGCCCGCCTCGATCGGGCGGAGCCCTCGAGGATCGGGCCGAGCCGGTCTTCGGGGTCGAGGGGGACGGCCGTCCGCGGTCCGTGATGGTCGAATCGTGACCACGCGGCCGGAGCGAGCCGGGTCGGCCCTCGGGCGCGGCCTCGCCTCGCTCATCCCTCAGCG
>Ga0334722_10002615_pt1 | contig 20124 bp, 16 predicted proteins | sample C3_bottom_MG_FD_207210 | JGI IMG/M metagenome (GOLD analysis project Ga0334722, IMG submission 207210) | Sediment microbial communities from Yellowstone Lake, YNP, Wyoming, USA - C3_bottom | ecosystem: Environmental > Aquatic > Freshwater > Lake > Sediment | place: USA: Wyoming | collected...
TGGAGGAGTCGTACGAGAACTTCGGTTCGATCTTTCCGATGCCGGCGCAGACCCCGCTCGAGCAGTTCCGCGAACGGTGCTGGGTCTCCGGCGAGACCGGGGAACCCGAGCTCGCCGACGTCGCGGCGCTCATCGGTGCCGACCGGTGCCTCTGGGCCAGCGACTTCCCGCACTACGAGGCGAGCTGGAAGCCGGTCGACGAGCTGACCGACCGTGCCGACCTGACCGGTGACCAGAAGCGCGAGATGCTCGTCGACGCTCCGGTCTCGTTCTACGGCTTCGCGGCCGGCGACCTTCCCAAACCCTGATCGTCGGCGCGAGCCCCGAGGAGGCTTCGATGCCCAGCCGCAGCCATCACGTCGCGTGCGTGACCGACGAACCCGAGGCGGTCGTCGACTTCCTGACCGAGGTGCTCGGGCTCGAGCTCACCGGCCGCCTGCGCGCGCCCGGTGACGCCACGAGCACGATCCTCGGCTGGCCCGAGAACGACGGCGCCGAGGGTTGGATGCTCGGCAAGGGATCGGGCGGTCTGGTCGAGGTGATCCGCATCCCCGATGAGCTGCGATCCCGCGTGCAACCGACGTTCGCGCTGATCAGCTTTGCTACCCCTGACCTCGAGGCGCGCGTCGACCAATGCCGCGAGCGCGGCATCGACGTGACCGACCCGATCCGCACCAAGGGTGAAGGCCTCGACCTCAGCGGCTCCGTCGCGCGCGTCGGCGGGCTCGCGTTCGAGCTCCTGCGCTTCGAGTCGCCGTCACCGGACTAGCCGCGGAGCCGCCTTCAGCGGAGGACCTCGGCCCCGGCTGCGGCCAGCGCCGTGCCTACCGAGCTCCACAGCACGACTCCTGCGACTCCCCACGTGAGCAGCCGCCCGCGCGGCGCGCCGAGAGCGAGTCCCAGGAGCACGCCTCCGGCTGCAGTCGTGAGCGGCGGAGCCATCAGTCCCACTGCGGGTACGCCGTAGCGATCATAGAGACGCCTCAGACGCGCGCTCCGCCGACCTGGACCCCCGGGCGCACGGCCACGAGCCGCGCGCCAGAGACGCACCCGTTCGCGCACGTCGTCCCCGACGACGACGAACAGCGCAACGCCGAGAGCTCCTGCTACCGCCCCGATGAGCCCAACCGCAACGGGGTTGATGTCGAGCGCGATCCCGAGCGGGATCGCGAGCAGGAGGTCGACGCTCGCGACGGCGAACACCGACACCAGCTCTCCCACGGTCTCCACTGCTTGTCCCTACTCGAAGACGACCGGTACCGCCTCGAGCCCACGCATGAACGGGCCGTGGAGGTGGCGCCGCCGCACGCCGTCGCCGCGCAGGCGGAACGGCGGGACACGCTCGAGGAGACGCTCGACCGCGACGCGCTGCTCGAGGCGCACCAGCGGCGCTCCGAGGCAGAAGTGCACGCCTTGCGCGAACGTGAGGTGCGGGTTGGGCGTGCGGGTCACGTCGAGCGTCTGCGGATCGGCGAACACGGTCGGGTCATGGTTCGCCGACCCCATGAGGACCAGGACGATGTCGCCCTCTCGCATGTGCTCGCCGTGCAGCTCCACGTCGCGGCGAAGCGTGCGGATGTCACCCTGCACGGGCGCGTCGTAGCGGAGGATCTCCTCCATCGCGGTCGGAATGCATGACGGGTCGGACCGCAGCGCCTCCTGGATCTCGGGGTGCGCGCCGAGCTCGTAGGCGATGTTGGTCATGTGGAAGACCGTCGTCTCGATACCGGCGAAGAAGAGGAGCAGCATCATGCCGATCTGCTCCTCGAGGCTGAGGTGCTCCCCCTCCACCTCCGCCTCGGTCATGGCGGTGAGCATGTCGTCACGCGGGTTCGACGCGCGGTCCTCGAGGGCCGCGCCGAAGTAGGCGAAGCACTCGAACATCGCGTTCATGCCGGCTTCGGTATCGGGCTCGCCGATCATCTTGTCGGCCCACTCGCGGAACTGGGCCCGCTCCTCTCGCGGGACGCCCACGATGTCGGAGATCGCCCGCACCGGCACGAGGTCGGCGAACTCGGGGACGAGGTCGACCTGGTCGCGCCCCACGAACGCGTCGATGAACTCGTCGACGCTCTCACGCAGCGCGTCCTCGAATGTGGCGATGCGGCGCGGCGTGAACGCGCGGCTCACGAGGTTGCGCAGGCGCGTGTGCTCGGGCGGGTCCATCAGCACCATGCTCGGTGGGGCGTGCTCGACGTCGGTCCCGAGGATGATGCCGCCGGCGTTCGAGTAGGTCTCGTGGTCGTTGAGCGCGGCGCGCACATCGTCGTATCGGGAGATCGCGAAGAACCGGCCGTCGGGATCGCGGTAGCACGGCGCGTCCCGCCGGAGGACCTCGTAGAGCGGGAACGGGTCGTCCTGCACGGCGGGGTCGTATGGGTCGAACCTCAACGCGGCCGTCGCTGCCTCCCCCACCGGGCCTCCCGCCTGGTCGCGTCGGTCGTCTCGACCCCTTGGGCTGACCGGGCGGTCAGTGTACCCATCCGATCGGTCAGGAGGGCCGAGCGGGCGCGTCGGTCACTCGCGCCTTCTCCGGGTCAGCGCGGGAAGCTCGACCGGTCCGTGCTCGCGCGAAGGGAGGATCACGGTCGCGTCTCCGTGCGCGGTCTGCTCGCCGCGCTGGTCGATGCAGCGCAACGTGACGTCGGCGACGCAGTGCCCACCGTCGGTGCGGATGTCGGTCACCTCACCCTGCACCCACGTCGTGTCGCCGATGAAGTTGAAGCGATCGAGCCGGTTCCAGAAGCGCCACAAGAACGCGTCGTCGCCCATCCAGTCGGTGATCGCCTGGATCATCCACGCGGTACGCATGAACCCGTAGTCGTACCGGAAGGGAGCGCCGACCTCCTTGGCCCAGTCTTCCTCCCAGTGCAGGCGCTGCACCACGTCCCACGCACCCCGAGCGTCCTTGGTCCAGAAACGCGGCATCTTCTGCCGATGCCGGTGCGCGAGACGGAACGGGCCGAACCCGTAGCCACCCCAGCCCCACCCCATGTGCATCGAGATGATGTCGGTGACGGTGAGGGGGCCCTTCACCAACCCATCGATCGGCTCGCCGAGCTCGAGGTCTTCCACGAACCGCGACTCCGCGCCACGGAGCCGCTCCCGCGCGTACGCCTCGTCGATGCGCGCCAGATCTTCGTCGGTGTAGCTCGCCGCGGTGTAGGCGTCGTACTTGCCGCGCTTGGCGGCGGCGCGCCGTTCTGTGCGCACGTACCACTCGTGCTGCCACACGACCGGCTCCGCGTCCTGATTGGTCCACTCGAGATCGTGGTGTGTGATCACCGAGGTGCCGGCGAACTCCGACTCCTTCACCTCCACGTCGGACACGACGCCGACGAAGCCAAGCGCGTCGCCCGGTCGGATGTGCCCGGCCCACTCGACTTCGGTGCCGGCGTGGAAAAGATGCACACCCGACAGCGCGCCCCGCGTCTTCTCCTTGACCTCGGGCGGCATCTTCGGAGAATGGTCGTCGCCCATGGTCATGTAGAAGAGCGGTGACGCAACCACCGATTCCCAGCGCGTCGAGGCCGCATGACCGGGGTCGCACCAGAGCGGGTTGTCGTCGCCACAGCCGTGGGCGAAGTGCCGGATCGCGTCGCGCGAGGCTTCGACGTTCCACTGGTACGTGTACCCGACCGTGTAGCCGATGCGGGCGCGTTCCTTCTCGATCTGCTCCGGCGTGATCAGGGCACCGACGCGCGCGCCATCGTCCCCACCGGCCGTCTCGCGAACCGCATCGTCATCGTCCACGGTCGCCCGTCCCGTGACAAATCATGTAGCGAAGTTTACGGTATGGCGGAGTCGAGCGTTCGGGGGAACGAGATGCACGCAGACGCGAAGTTCGGCGCCTACGGACAGTTCACGCCGCCACTCGACGACGCGGTCGCCTACGCGGTCACGTGCGAGGAGATCGGTTTGGACGCGATCGCGTTCACCGACCAGATCTCGGCGAACCTCCCGAACGCGATCTGGCCCGAGATCCCGGCCGCGGCGTTCTGGGGTCGCCAGCACGCGTTCCTCGACGCAAGCATCGTGATGGCACTCGCGGCGAACGCGACGCACGAAATCGAGCTCTACCTCGGTGCGATCGACGTGGTGCGCCACTCGCCGTCGAAGCTCGCGCAGCACTTCCTCACCCTCGACCATGCGGCGAAGGGTCGCGCGTTCTTCGCGATCGGCGCGTCGGAGGCGAAGAACGTGCTGATGTACGGTCACGGTCGCATCGGCTCCGCCGACAAGCTCGCGGACTCGCTGGCCATCATTCGCAAGCTGCTCGACAGCGACGGCGCGCCGGTCTGGCACGAGGGGAATCGGTACTCGATGAAGGGCGGCGTGCTCGAGCTCGCTCCCTACGGCGAGCGGCCACCGCTCGTCCTCGGTGCGACCGGCGGCACCCCGGAAGTGCTCGCACTGCTCGGCCGGTACGGAGACGGTCTGATGACGAACCTGCCCGGGATGTGCCACGGTGGGCCCGAGCAGTTCGCACGCGACCGCGACGTCATCCGCGACGCAGCCGCGATCGCCGGACGAGACCCCGATCGCCTCCGCTTCGCCGCGTCGGTGCTGGTGCTCATGCACGACGACCCCGACGAGATCACCCGCATGGCGAGCACGCTCGCGCTTCGGTGGAACGCGATCGTGTACGGAGCAGTGCACGGCGCGGAGTGGCGGTCGTTCGGGTTCGAGCACCCGCTCGGCGACGACTGGGGGTATGCCCGGCACCTCGTGCCGGAGCGGATGAGCGCCGAGGACGTTCGAGCGGCGACGGACCGGGTGCCGATCGAGGCGGTCACCCGAATGGCGCACTTCACCGGCACCGCCGACGAGATCGCCGACATGGTCGAGCCATACTTCGACGCGGGCCTGGAGTACGCGTTCGTCGTGGACCACGCAGCGCTGGCCGACCCGACGCAGGCAGAGGTCTCGGCGGCAAACGTGGCGAGGCTGGTCGAGCGGGTGCGCGGGCGACCGCTGGGCGTGGGCAAGCTCGGCTACCTCGGGGTGGCCGAATGACCGAGTACCACCCGGCCGTCCCCACGGCCGATCCGTTCACTCCACTCGCGGCACTGCACACCGACTGCCCGGTCCACCACTTCCCCGGGCTCGACCTCGTGACCGGCTACGAGACCGTCTCGTCCGTGCTGCGCGATCCCGAGACGTTCAGCAGCCGATCACCACGCCCACTGCCGCCGGGCGAGGTTCAGCACATCGTCCATCTCGACGGTGACGCGCACACACGCGTGCGCAAGGTCGTCAACAAGGCCTTCACCGAACGCGTGGTCGCCGACTCGGCGCCGCGCATCGGGGCGGTGGCGAACGACCTCGTCGATCGTTTCGCGGGGCGCGGTCAAGCCGACCTCGTGCGGGAGCTCAGCGCGCCGATGCCTGCGATCGTGTTCCTCGGTCTGCTCGGCATCGCGGCCGACGACCGCGAGCAGTTCCTCTCGTGGGCCGACGATGGGATCGCGACGTCGCACACGAGCGATCCGTCGCCCACCGACGCCGAGTTCCGCGCTTACGTCCTCCACCAAGTTCGCTCCCGGCGCGAGCATCGCGGTGACGACTTCGTGAGCCGGCTCGTGCACGCGGAGGACGATCGTGACCAGCTCACCGACGCCGAGGTCGTCGCCATGGTGCGCATCCTGATCATCGCGGGCACGGAGACGACGACGAACGCGATCAGCACCCTCTTCCACCGCCTGCTGGTGCAGCCCGAGCTGTGGACGCGCGTCCGCTCGAACGACGGGCTCGTGTCGGGCGCGGTCGAGGAGGCGCTCCGGATCGACCCTCCGCTGAACTGGGTGCCTCGCATCGCGAGCATCGACGCGGAGCTCGCAGGTGAGCGCATCGCCGCGGGGAATGTCGTCGCGACGTGCGTCGGGCACGCGAACCACGACCCAGCCGTCTTCACCGACCCAGAGGTGTTCGACCTCGACCGCGCTCGGGACGCTCCCCATCTCACGTTCGGGTACGGCAAGCACTTCTGTGTCGGCGCGCCCCTCGCGCGACTCGAGGCCCGGGTGGCGTTGCAGACGGTGGCGCGCCGCCTCCCTGACCTGCGACTCGCCGACGGGTACGAGTTCCAGCCGCGCGGACCGTTGATGATGCGAGGATGCAAGGAGCTCCCCGTGTGCTTCACTCCGGAAGCATGAGCGAGCGCAGCGACGACGAGATCTGGGACCCGTACGGGCCACCGCCGCACACCGAGGATCCGTGGTCGCGGGTCCAGACCCGGCATGGCTTCGCGGCCGATGAGCTCGTCTCGACGCTCCAGAAGGAGATCCGCCGCGGCAACGTCGAGAACGCCGCGGTCACGGCGTACGAGATGGCGACCACCAGCATCGAGCTCGAGGACCACCTGTGGCAGCGGCTCATGATCATCTCGGTGGAGGACGTCGGTCTCGGCAACGAGCACGCGGCCGTTGTCGTCGACGCGCTTAACAGCATGCGCCTGCGGTTGCCGCGCGGGCGGGGCGAGCGCCTCCTGTTCGCCGTCCACGCGGTGCGGGTGCTCGCCCAGAGCCCGAAGGACCGTACGAGCGACGAGATGGTGGGCTGGATCATCCGCGCGGTCGAGGCGGAGGGCCTGCGCCCGCAGGTGCCCGACCACGCGTACGACGTCCACACGCGCCGAGGCCAGGAGATGGGTCGACGCGTCCCACACTGGCTGTCCGAGGGCACGAGGCTCGAGCCCGAGCTCGAGGGGCGCGACCGGACCTACCGCGAGCGGGTGCTCGCCTGGTACGAGCTCCCGCCCGATAGCTGAGGCGAGCGGCCGGGGACCCGCTGGACCGATCAGGTGGGCCCCGCCGCACTCCAGCGCGGGTCGGTGAGCAACGCCGAGAGCTCGGCATCCCAGACACCCAAGCGCGCGTCCCGCTCGTGAGCGGGGAGCCACGCCGCCTCGAGCGAAGCGCGCGCCGCGGCGACGAGCTCGTCGGGACCCCATCCCAGAGTGCGCGCGGCAGCGCGGTACTCCTGCGCGAGATCGGTGAAGAAGTACGGCGGATCGTCGGTGTGGTACGTGCAACGCGCACCCGCGGCGGCGAGCCCGGCGACCGGATGGGTGTCGAAGTCGGGAAAGATGCCGGGCATCTGCATCACGTTGCTCGTCAGGCACAGGGTCAACGGCACCTGCTGCTCGACGATGCGCTCGAGCAGGTCGGGACGGAAGAGCGCGCTGTAGCCGTGGTCGATTCGATCAAGTCCGAAGTCGAGCGCCGGCTCGACATCGTCGGGCATGTCGACATGCCCGCACAGACGCAGGCCACGGGCCCGCGCGATCTCGTAACCCGGCGCGAGCGCGGCAAACGGCACCGCCAGCGGGTCGCCGCTGTTGCCGACACCCACGACCGGCAGGCCGCTGTCGGCCGCGTCGCCGGCGACCTCGGCGATGCGAGCGGCGACCCCTCCCCCGGCGGAACGGTCGAACTCGACGATCACCCCGCCGCTGAGATCCCAGTGGTCACGCGCGGTGCCGAATGCCGAGTCGAGCGCGCGCAGGAAGTCGAACGGGTCCCAGCCCCGGTCCGTGTGGAAGCCGAGTGTCACCATGATCTCCACGTGGCGGCACCCGGCGTCGACTTCCCGTGCCAGCACGTCGAGCGCAGCGTCGGTGACCTGGGACGGCTCGCGCAGGAGCTCTCCGGCGCGGGCAAGGTCGGCCCCGAACTTGGCGAAGCCCCGGTAGTCGAACCCCGATCCGGGCGCACGGGAATCGCGTAGGTCGACGCCACGCTCGGCGGCGAGGCGGCGAAGCGTCGACGGGGGGATCGCACCCTCGAGGTGCAGGTGCAGCTCTGCCTTGGGGACCCGTCGCGACAGCACGTCGAGCGCGATCACCGGGCCCAGCGGCGCGGCCTCCACGTCGAACATCTCGCCCTCGCCGGGCAGGCCGCCACCCGCGATCGCCTCCTCGACCGCCCGGTCGAGTGCGTCGCCGCTGTCGGTCACGGTCGCTCTCAGCCGAGCCGGGGGAGCAGGTCGGCCGCCGCCCGCGTGCCGGTGAGGTACGCGGCGCTGGTCGCCCCGGTCAAGAGGTAGTCGCCGGCAAACGCCACGCCCCGCTGCGGCGGCAACCCGACGAACTCGCCGAGCCGTTGCATGGAGCCGACGCCGAACGCCGGGAGCGCCTCGCGCCATCGGCTCACGAACCGGTCCTTGATCACCGGGCGGATCGATGGGTAGCGACGCGACGCGACCTCAACGATCGCGTCGAGATCCTCGTCGGCGGTCTTGTCGAGCTGGCGCACGATGTGGTTGGTCTTCATCGAGATGCGCAGGAACCGCACGTCGGGGTTCGTGCTCGACACGTCGTACCCGAGCGCCGCCATCTCCTGGTCCTCCTTGCGCGGGAAGAAGACTCCCGAAGGCACGCCCTCGGGAGGTTCGGTGACGGTGAAGAACGGCAACTCGTGCGGAACGTACTCGACGCGCTCGAAGAACCGCACACGCTCGGCCGTGAGGCCACGCGTGAAGTCGAGCACCCGGCTGCCAGGCACCGCGATCAGCACTGCGTCGGCCGTCGTCGACCTCGACGCTCCCGCCTCCTCCCAGCTGATCGCGACCGGGTCGCGCTCGAGATCGACCTCGGTGACCCGTGCCTTCGTCATGACGTCGAGCCGTGCCGCCAGCGCGCTGGTAACCGTGCCGAGACCCTGACGGAACGTCCAAATCTCGGGCTGGCGCGGGATCAGCGACGTGCTGAGGAACGCGCCCTTCGAGAAGTTGTGTGGCTCCCAACCGCAGTACAGCTCGAACATCGGCTCGACGACGTACTCCAGGAAGCTCGGGTTGAGGCGGGACAGCCACGTCTCGACCGACTGGTCGTCGGCCCACGCACCGCGCCACGGCTCGTCCCAACGGCCCCCCGACTCGCGCCGCTGGCGAAGGAACGCCGGCAGCATCTTGGCCATCCTCAGCCGGTCCCACATGCTCATCCCGGTGAAGCGGAGGATCCCCTTGGGGTCCGTATAGCTGAACTTGTGCGCCTTCCCGTCTCGCCACACGTTGAAGCTCACGTCGCCGCCCGGGTACGTCAGGCGGTCGCCTTCGATCCCGAGCTCGCCGAAGAGCGACTCCTCGAAGCCCGGTGTCGCGATGAACTCCGCACCGAGATCGATCCAAGCCCCGTTCCACTCCATCGACCGCATCCGCCCGCCGATGTGCGGCGTCGACTCGAGCACCACCACCTCGACCCCGCCCTGCTGGAGCGCGTACGCGGCACCGAGCCCGGCAACTCCCGCTCCCACCACCACGACCTTGGCCATGTCGCCTCCGTTCGTCACTCTGGCCGGCTCGCTCCGTCCCGTTGGTCTTCGCTAGAAGCTCGACCCGCCGTCGACGTTCACCCACGCCCCGTTCACGTAGCTCGCCTTGTCCGAGATCAAGAACACGACGACGTTCGCGATCTCCTCCGGCGTCCCGAGCCGGTCGGCCCACGTGACGCCGCCGTAGCGCGCGTTCGCATCAACGAAGTACTCCTACTCGGTCATCCCGCGCTCGCGCGCCGCGATCCGCTGGCGTTCCTGCACGCTCTCCGACGCGATCATGCCTGGCATCACCGCGTTGGCCCGGATCCCGTCGTGCGCGAACTCTCGTGCGAGGTTCTTCGTGAAATGAGCCAGCGCCGCCTTCTGCGCGGAGTAGTACGCAAGCTGCGGGTGGTAGTGGCGGACCGACATCGCGGAGATGTTGACGATGGCGCCGCGCCCGTTCACCAGCATGAGCGGCACGACCTCCCGGCAGAAGCGAACCGCCGACATCAACACGCTGTCGAAGTGGCGCTGCCAGCAGTCGTCGTCCTGGTCGAGGATGCCACTCGTTCGCACGAGCGGCCCGACCGTGTTCACCAGCGCGTCGACACGTCCGAAGCGCTCGTGCGCTGCCGCGACGACTCGGGCCGGTGCGTCCCGGGCGGCGAGATCATCGGCCCACCAGGCGACCTCGGCACCGCGTTCGGCGCATTCGGCGGCGGTCTGTTCGAGGCGTGCCGATGTCTGCGACGACAGCGCGAGGCGGGCGCGCTCGTCCGCGAGGACGAGGGCGGTGGCCCGCCCCATCCCCGTGCTCGCGCCAGTCACGAGCGCCACTCTCCCCGCCATACCGAGATCCAGGGGTCCCGCTCCTCACTTGTGCGTCGCGGTCGTCGCTCCCGACTCCGGATGCTTTCGAATCAGGTAGCGAAGTCATACCATGCCGTCGCGAGCGCGCGACCCGGAGGGGGCACAGATGGCGACCAGCACCGCGAGGCGTCGGGCACCGGCAGCGGACGCGACCTCGCTCGAGGGGCGCAAGGCCCGACCGGTGCTGTGGTGGGCGGCTATCGGCGCCGTCTTCGTGGCGCTCCAGGTCTACATCTACATCTCGTGGATCGCGAGCGGTGACGCGACCCGCACGCCGACCGGGTCGGACCCGCTCACCGGTGCCACTGAGATCTGGCTCAACGGGTTCCAGGTCCTTTCGGTCGCGGCTGCGGTGCTGATCGTCGCGATCGTCGTCCGCCAGTCGCTGCGCGAGCGGCGCATGAGCTTCGACGCGATGCTGGTCACCGCGTGGGTCGCCGTGTACTGGCAGGACCCGATCATCAACTACATCCGGACGAGCTTCTTCTACAACTCGCACTTCTTCAACGTCGGCTCGTGGACAGAGCAGATCCCGGGCTGGATGTCGCCGAACGGCGCGCTGCTACCCGAGCCGCTCGCCTTCGTCGGCTCCCTGTACTTCTGGCTCGGGCCGGGCGCGAGCCTGCTGACGTTCTGGGTGATGCGCCGCGCCAAGCGCCGTTGGCCCGGGCTCGGCAACGTGGGCCTGGTCGCGACCGCGTGGCTGGTGATGGTCGCACTCGATCTGCTCGCCGAGCTGATCTGGGTGCGCACGGAGCTGTACGCGTACTCGGGAACCATCCATGGGTTGTCGTTCTGGGGTGGACAGCGGTACCAGTTCCCGATCTACGAAGCGGTGCTCTGGCCGATGATGTGGACCGCGATGGGCGCGCTCAAGTACTTCCGCGACGACAAGGGGCGAAGTGTGGTGGAGCGCGGCGTCGACCGCGTGCGAGCCGTGCGGTGGCGCACGCCGCTGCGCGTCCTCGCGATCATCGGCTTCGCCAATGTCGCGATGCTCACCTACAACATCGCGTTCCAGGCATTCGTGCTCCACAACGACAAGCAGCCGGCCGACTACCCGAGCTATCTCCAGAACGAGATGTGCGGGAAGGGGACCAGGTACGCGTGCAACGGCCCCGAGATCCCGATCCCGCTCCCCCACTCCGCGGCCGTCCCGCCTGACGGTGGGGCGCCCCGCTGAGCGAGTATCACAGGCAGGTGAACAGGGATGGGGCGCCATTGCCGCCCCATCGAGCCATCGGTAAGATTCGTTTACTGATTCGTTCGACAAGATGTCCATCTCGTCGTTTCGATGCACCGGCCGGGGGGCCGGGCGCGGGCGACCGCTGGGGGGAGGCTCGACCGTGCGACAGGTTCGTGCACTGGCAGTAGGCGCTTTGGTCGCCGGGCTCGTGGGAGTGGGTGCCTCGAGCGCGCAGGCCCGGGTCCACCACAAGCCGAGCGGTGATCCCGTCAAGCTCATGGTCCTGGGGAGCTTCGAGGGCCAGGGGCTCGACTTCACCGACATCCCCGACGCGGCGAAGGCCGCGGCCGCCGCGCTGAACAAGCAGGACGGCATCAACGGGCACCCGGTCAAGATCCTCGTCTGCAACACCGGCATCGACCCGAACAAGTCGGCCGAATGCGCACGCGACGCCGTCGACGAGGGTGCCATCGCCATCGTCGGGGCGTTCTCGACCGACGACTACTTCGACCCGCTCACCAAAGCCGGGATCCCGAGCGTCGCCGACTACGGGATCTCGACCGGTGAGCTCACGAACCCGCTCTCGTTCCCGATCGGCGCCACTGCGATCGGCGGCACCGGCGGCATGGGCGCGATCCTCGCGGACCAGGGTGCCGACAAGGTCGACGTCGCGTACCTCGATCTCCCCGGCGGGGTCGGCAAGCTCGCCGCCGACTTCACGAACTACGGGCTGAAGTCGAGGGGCGCACCCGAGGCATCCCAGACGCCGGTACCGGTCGGCGGAGCCGACCTCCAGCCCAGCGTCCAGCAGACCAGCGACAAGGACCCCCAGGGTGTCGCGCTCGCTCTCACCGACCCGGAGTTCTCGAAGTGGGTCGTCGCGTACCGCCAGGCTGGCGGCAAGGCGAAGGTCGCGGCGCCGGGCAGCACTGTCAACCCGTCGAACGTCAAGACGCTCGGTGACCTCGCCGAGGGCCTCCTGGTCTCGACGAACTTCAAGCCGGCATCCCTGAAGAACGACGCGGGCGTCAAGGCGATGCTCAAGGAGATCAACGCCTCTGACAAGGGCATCCGCCTTGTGGACCCATCGATCGAGGCGTGGGCGGGGGTGCACCTCGTCGCCGACGCGCTCAAGGGGCAAGCCGCGACCGATGCGCCAACGCTCGTGGCGCAGCTCAACCAGGACAAGGTGTGGCAGACGAAGATCGGCCCGCCGATCAACTTCAGCCAGCAGCCACCCGCGATGAAGACGGCCGGAGGGCTGATCTCGGCGCTGGGTCGCGCCTTCACCACCGACGTGTACTACGCGAAGGTCAAGAAGGGGAAGATCCAGGCGATCGGGAACAAGACCCACAACTTCCTCGAGGGGTAGGCGGACGACCCGCGGGCCGGCGACCCCGCCGGCCCGCGCCGGACCGCCGCCCGGCGCGATACAGGTGCACGTGGAACCACGCGGATGAAGGTCCTCCAGTTCGCGCTCATCGGCCTCGGAGCCGGCGCGATCTACGCGATGGCGGCACAGGGCATCGTGCTCGTCTACCGCGGCTCGGGCGTCCTGAACTTCGCGAGCGGCGCCATGGGCATGATGGGCGCCGAGTTCTTCTACCAGCTGAAGGACCAGGACGGCGTCGACTACAAGGTCGCGCTGATCGTCGGGCTCGGCGTCCCCGCGTTGATCGGCCTCGGGATGCACCTCGTGATGCGAGGCCTCCGCGAAGCCACCGGGCTCGCCAAGATCATCGCCACGCTCGGCCTCTTCGCGGGGCTCATCGGGGTCGGGCTCGAGATGTTCGGCTCCGAGTTCCGACTCGCGATCTCGCTGCTGCCCCAGACGTCGGAGAACGTGTTCGGCATCTTCAAGGAGGGGAACGGCATCGGCGTCGACCGGTTCCTGCTTCTCGGGATCGCCGCCGCCCTCACGCTGGTGCTCACCGTCGTCTACCGCTACTCGACGTTCGGCCTCACCACGTCGGCAGTCGCGGAGAACGAGCGCGCGACAGCCGCGCTCGGGCGCTCCCCGAACATCGTCGGCGCGGTCAACTGGTTCCTCGGCGGGCTGCTCGCCGGTCTCGCCGCGATCCTCCTCGCGCCCATCGCGGGCGGCCCGGGGCTGCTCGTGCTCGACCTGTCGCTGCTCGTGATCCCCGCGCTGGCAGCCGCGCTGATCGGCAACTTCACGTCGTTCCCGCTCACCTTCTTCGGTGCACTCCTGATCGGCGTGCTCTCGGCGGAGATGAGCTACCTCGCCGGTGAACCCGACGCCTTGCCCGAAGTGATCCGGACCACGGGGCTCGCACGGGCGGTGCCGTTCCTGGTGATCGTCCTCACCCTGGTTGTCCGCGGGCGCGCGTTGCCCGTGCGCGGCGAGGCGTCGGCCAAGCTCCCCGAGCTCGGCACCGGGCGGATCCGGCTGCCCGTGGTCGCCGCCGTCGTGGCCGCGACGCTGGTGCTGGTCTGGGGGGTCTTCGACGAGTCGTGGACCAACGCGCTGATCACGACGGTGGTGGTCGCGCTCGTCACGCTGTCGCTCGTGGTCGTCACCGGCTACACAGGGCAGCTGTCGATCGCCCAGTTCGCGCTGGCCGGAATGGGTGCCTGGTTCGCGGGTCAGGCCGCGCACGAGTTCGGCATGACGTTCGTGCCCGCGTTGGTCGTCGGGGTCCTCTGCACGATCCCGGTTGGCTTGATCGTCGCCCTGCCGGCGTTGCGGACCCGCGGCGTGAACCTCGCGGTGGCCACGATGGGGATGGCGGTCGCGATCGAGTACCTCATCCTTCGCAACGTCGAGCTCACGACCGCTGGGGGGCTCGACCCGGGGCTGATCGTCCATCCGCCGAAGCTCTTCGGCTGGCCGATCGACCGCGTGAACCACGTCGAGCGGTACGCGACCCTCTGCGTGGTCCTCCTCGCGCTGGTGATGCTGCTGGTGGCCAACCTGCGCCGTGGACGGGCAGGTCGGCGCGTCATCGCGGTCCGAACCAACGAACGTGCCGCGGCGTCACTCGGCATCAGCGTGTTCGGGGCCAAGCTCTTCGGGTTCGCCCTCGGCGCCGCGATCGCCGCGCTCGCCGGAGTGCTCCTCGCGTTCACGACGACGACGATCGTCTACTCCGAGAACTACGGCGTCGAGCAGTCGATCAACGCGGTCGTGTACGCGGTCATCGGTGGCGTGGGGTTCGTGATCGGCCCGTTGTTCGGGTCGATGCTGGCGATCGGCACGCTCGGTCCCAAGATCCTGGAGAACGTGCTCGGCCAGGACGTCGCGAACCTGTTCCAGATCGTAGGGGGGTTCGGCCTGATCGTGATCCTGCTCCAGGACCCCAACGGCCTCGCGTCCCAGAACATCCGCCAGGCGCGCGGAGCAGCCCGCCGGCTGCGTCTGGACCGCCTCCGTGTGCCCGAAGCACCCGCTCCCCTTTCCAAGGTGGAACGAGAACGCGTCGCACCGAAGACGTTCGAGGTGCGCGAGCTCACGGTGAGGTTCGGCGGGGTGGTCGCCCTCCAGGACGCCAGCCTCATCGTGCGCCCGGGCGAGGTCGTCGGGTTGATCGGGCCCAACGGCGCGGGGAAGACCACGCTCATCGACGCCGCGACGGGCTTCGCGCGCCACCGCCAAGGCCACGTGCTGCTCGACGACGAGCCGATCACCGAGCTGAACGTGCGTCGCCGCGCGCGGCTCGGGCTCACCCGCTCGTTCCAGTCGCTCGAGCTCTTCGAGGACATGTCGGTGCGCGACAACTTGCGCACGGCATCGGACCGCCGCGACCCACTCGCGTACCTCACCGATCTCGTTCGGCCGGGTGACCCTCCGCTCTCGCCCAGCGCGATCGCGGCCGTCGACGAGTTCGACCTCGAGTCGGACCTCGACCGCCGTCCGGGCGAGCTGTCGTTCGGGCGCCGGCGGCTGGTCGGGATCGCTCGTGCGGTGGCCACCCATGCATCGGTGCTGCTGCTCGACGAGCCCGCCGCCGGCCTCACCGACGACGAGACCGCCGAGCTCGGTGAGCTGATCCGACGCCTCGCCGACGAATGGGGCATCGCGATCCTGCTCGTGGAGCACGACGTGAGCCTGGTCCTGTCGATCTGCGACCGCATCGTGGCGCTCGACTTCGGCCGAACCATCGCGATCGGCACACCCGACGAGATCCGCAACGACGCCGCGGTCATCGCCGCGTACCTCGGCGAGCCCGACGACGGGGATCCTCTTCCCGGCGGCGACAGTGCGACCGTCGTCACGACCCGCGGGCCGACGTCGTGACCCCGTTGGTGGAGGCCAAGGGCGTCGATGCCGGCTACGGCGGCGTAGCCGCCGTGCGCGACCTCGACCTTCATGTCGCACCCGGTGAGATCGTTGCGCTCCTCGGTCCGAACGGTGCCGGCAAGACCACGACGCTGCTCACGCTGGCGGGCGCGCTGAAGCCGATCAAGGGCACGATCTCGATCGACGGCCGCCCGACCAAGGCACCGCTGCACCGAAGGGCCAAGCGCGGGCTGTCGATCGTCACCGAGGAGCGGTCCGTCTTCATGGGCCTCACGACGAGCGCGAACCTCCGGCTCGGTCAGGGCGACCCCGGCCGCGCGGTCGCGCTCTTCCCCGAGCTCGAGCCGCTGCTGCACCGCAAGGCGGGCCAGATGTCGGGCGGTGAACAGCAGATCCTCACGCTCGCTCGCGCGCTCGCCGCCGAGCCCAAGGTGCTGCTCGCCGACGAGCTGTCGCTCGGTCTCGCGCCGCTCATCGTCCAGCGGCTCCTGCGAGCAGTGCGCGAGGCCGCAGATCGCGGCGTCGGCGTGCTCCTCGTCGAGCAACACGCCCGGCAGGCACTCAAGCTGGCCGACCGCGCCTACGTCCTACGCCGCGGCAAGGTCGAGCTCGAGGGCGACGCGTCCGACCTGCTCGCCCGCCTCGGTGACATCGAGCGTACGTACCTCGCCGGTCCCGTCGCCGGCGACGAATAGCGCCCCGCGTGCGATTCGCCGAGCGCGGCAAGGCGATCATCGAGGTCGGGCTCAACGAGACGGCCTCCAAGCACCAGAACCCGCACGTGCCGTACGGGCCGGACGAGGTGGCGGCGGCCGCGGTCGAGGCCGCACACGCCGGTGCGTCGATCGCCCACTTCCACGCACGGGGCCCGGACGGCGCGCAGGTCTGGCTCGATGACGGCATCTACCGGGCCGCGATGGAGCTCATCGCCGCGGAATGCGACCTGCTGTGCTACCCGACCTACCCGCCTCGAGTGCCGCGCGAAGAGCGCTACCGCCACGTGTGGTCGCTCGCGGACGGTCCGTCGAGTGCACCGCTCGAGCTCGCGCCGCTCGACATCGGCTCGCGCAATGTGACGCTGTGGGATCGTGACCGCCGCACGTTCGCTCCGCTCGACCTCTTGCCCGCAGATCACCAGGTCGCGATCAACGCGCCGGACGAGCTCGAGTGGGTTCTCGCCCAGGCGCGCGCTCGGGGCTTGCACCCGACGCTCGGCGTCTTCGACGTCACCTACCTCCGTTACTCGGTGCACGCGCTCTGGGCCGGGATCCTCGAGCCGCCGCTCCTCATGAAGTGGTTCCTCTCCGAGCGCTGGGCCAGCGGACCGTTCCCGACCGTCGCGGGGCTCGACGCGTACGTCGCACAGGTGCCCGACGACGTCGACTACGAGGGCATCGTGGTGCCGTACGCCATCTACGACGCCGACGTGTGCGAGACCCTGTGGCGGGCGGCGCTCGATCGGGGTCAGGGGCTCCGGGTCGGCATCGGCGACTGCCCCGACGCGTTCCCCGAGGCGACGAACGCCGCGTTGGTGCGGCGCGCCGCCGACCTCGTGTCGGCGCACGGGCTCGAGCCCGCGACCGCCGCCGAGGTGCGGTCCCGGCTGGGCCTCCCGGACCGCACCACCCGGACCGCCGCGACGTCGTGAGCACCACGGCCGATGGAGCAGGCGCGGGTGGCTCCGCCGGCCCGACCCCGGAGGAGACGCCGCTTGCGGCGTCGACCAAGAGAGGCGGATCAGGCGTCGGGGATGTACGCGTCCACCAGCTCGGCGAGGCCCGCCGCGAGCCCGGGATCGTCGGTGAGCGGTGCTGTGATCGCGGCACGCGCCGCCGCACGGGCGGGAATCCCGTCGGCAACGAGCTGACCGGCAGAGATCAGCACTCGTGTCGATGCGACCTCGCGCAGGCCCGAACGGTCGAGACGCCGGATGGCCTGCGCCAGCCGCACGAAGTCGGCCGCCACCAGCGCGTCCACACCTGCCTCGTGCGCGACCACCTTCTCCTCCACGTCGGACGGGGGGAAGCCGAGCTCGATCGCGACCATCCGCTGGCGGGTGGAGTCCTTCAGGTCCTTGAGCACGCTCTGGTATCCGGGGTTGTACGAGACGACCAGCCCGAACCCCTCCGGCGCGACCAGCGTCTCGCCGAGGCGCTCGAGCACGAGCACGCGGCGGTGGTCGGCCAGCGGGTGAAGCACGACCGTGGTGTCCTGGCGCGCCTCGACGACCTCGTCGAGGTAGCAGATCGCACCCTCGCGCACGGCCCGGGTGAGCGGGCCGTCGACCCAGACGGTGTCGCCGCCCTCCAGCAGGAACCGGCCGACGAGATCAGCCGCGGTCAGGTCCTCGTGGCATGCGACCGTGATCAACGGCCGGCCCAGATCGTGTGCCATGGCCTCGACGAAGCGGGTCTTGCCGGTGCCGGTCGGCCCCTTGAGCAGCACTGCGAGGCCGCGTCGCTGCGCGGACTTGAAGATCGTCTCCTCGTCACCGACCGACAGGTAGAACGGTCGGTCACCCTCGTGGACGGGCGCGTCGGCGCTCATGGCTCGAGCACCCGCACCGTGCCGTCCGTGCCGTCGACCTCGACGAGCATCCCGTCTCGCAAGCGCAGCGTCGCGTCTCCGGTCCCGACCACGCACGGGATGCCGTACTCGCGCGCCACGACGGTGGGGTGCGAGAGCAGCCCACCGATGTCGGTCACGACTGCGGACGCGAATGCGAACAGGGGCGTCCAGCCGGTGTCCGTGATGCCGGCGACGAGCACGTCGCCCGGATCGATCACGTCGCCCGCCTCTCGCAGGATCCGCACGCGACCGAGAGCGGCGCCAGGAGCGGCGGCGATCCCGCTGAGGCGCTCGCCCGCCGCGAGCGGTGCGCCATCGCTCTTCTCTGGTTCCCACGTGCGCGTGAACATCGTCGGCAGCCGCAGCGCGCTGAGGCGATCCCGCTCGGCGCGGCGGCGCGGCACCGCGGCGGCCACGCCGGCTGGCGGGTCGAGCAGCTCGGAGTAGGTCAGGCAGAAGACGTCGGCCGGATCGGCGATGACGCCCGCCTCGGCGAGCCGTCGTGCGCGCTCGCGCACCGCGAGCCGCAGGGCGTGCGTGAGGCGCACGACCGCGTCGCGTGCGCGCTCGCGTGTCCGCATGGCCCGACTCACCGCGCTCGCCGCGACCCGCGCGATCGCGCGGGACGGCGGCTGCGGCCGCGCGGGGCGCTCGGGCGCGCGCAATGCCTTGGCGATCGCCCCGAGGAGCAGCTCGGGCTGGTCGGAGAACATCGGGTTCTCGAGCTCGGTCTCACCCGGCCCTCGGTGGCCGAAGTCGCGGATCAGGTCGTCGAATCGCGCTGCCCACCACGGTGCGACCTCCCGCAGCACGTCGAGTGTTCGGTCGTTGACCCCTCGCTCGAGGACATCTGAGATCCTCGACTGCTCACGAGCCGCGCGCGCGAGCTCGTCCACACCGAGCAGCGCCCCGGCGCTGGCCAAGGGGTCGTCGCCACTCGCGGCGGTCACCGCGTTGGCGGCACCGGCCCGCTCGGCCGCGGCGAGCGCCCCGCCGGCGATCATGTTGCCGATGCACGCGACGTTCCATGCCTGCCCGAGCTCGTCGTGCACGAGCCCGATGTGCGCGAGCAGGCGCGGGTCGACCATGGCGGCGAGCTCGTCGGGTGTGCGGACGAGGTCGAGTGCCTCGGCCTGCGCGCGCTCGACCTCGCGTGTGAACCCGGCGATCTGGGGCACGACATGCGCGAGCAGCCGGGCACCTTGCGTGAGGTCGCGAATCGACGGTCGGTGCTGCGGTCCGCCTTCGGCTCGCGGCAGACCGAGGAACTGGTGATCGATGTCCTCCGGCGTCATGCCCGGCATCGCCTCGGCCATCTTGCGGACGACGGAGACACCCGCGTACATCCGATGCCCGAAGGCCGCGGCACCACGCGCCTGGAGCTCGCGCTTCACGTCTCCCTCGAGGCCGAGGAAGTCGGCCATCCCGTCGGACGACGCGTGCATGATGTCGAGGCTGATCGTCAACGACAGCGGCGTCATCGGACCGGGGAACGCCTCCGACAGGTTCGTGGCGAAGAACGTCGGGAAGCGGGGATCGATCACGGTGTCGAGCTCGCCTCCGACCCCCGCTGCCGATGCCGGGACCAGCTCACCGGCGTCGAGCGGCGGGTACGCGGGCGGGATGTCGGTACGCGCGTACCGGAGCCGCCACGGCTTGCGGAGCTCCTTGTAGCCCAGGTACACGACTCGCGTCAGCGAGCGCGCGAGGTCGACCATGGCGTCGCGCCCGCTCCACGCAGGTTCGAATCCCCACTCCTCGCGCAGCCTCGTGGTGTCGGCAACGGCCATGTACTGAAAGCCCTGGAGGCTGTCGGGGTCGACCTCCATCAGGTCGTACTTCCACCCGATCTCGACGACCTTCGCCATCTTCTCGATGTCGACGTGCACGAGCCGCTTGCCGAAGGTCTCGGCGATCTCCTCGAGCGGCACACCGTCGTCGCACGCCACGTTCACCACACCGGTGCGGTCGCCCAGCACCGC
>Ga0334722_10002617_pt1 | contig 20112 bp, 15 predicted proteins | sample C3_bottom_MG_FD_207210 | JGI IMG/M metagenome (GOLD analysis project Ga0334722, IMG submission 207210) | Sediment microbial communities from Yellowstone Lake, YNP, Wyoming, USA - C3_bottom | ecosystem: Environmental > Aquatic > Freshwater > Lake > Sediment | place: USA: Wyoming | collected...
AGCGGAGGTCCGGACGTTCGCCGGGGAGGCCTGGAAGGAGGCGACGGCAAGGGCGGCGACGAAGCCCGGAAGCGAGAGCACCATCGTCAGGAAGGAGGTGCTGGAGAACGGGATACGGGTGATCGTGCGGGAGAACCACGCCGTCCCGGTGGTGGCCGTCGAGGCGGGTTTTCTGGGAGGTCTGCGGGCCGAAGCCCCGGAGAAGAACGGGATCTCCGTGATGACCGCCGAGATGCTGACGAAGGGGACGAAAGAGCGGACCGCGCGGGAAATTTCGGAGGCCGTGGAAAACATGGCCGCGGACCTGTCGGGCTTCTCCGGAAGGAACTCCTTCGGCCTGCAGGCGAGGTTCCTGCGGAAGGATATCGAGCAGGGGTTCCGCCTGTTCTCCGAGTCGCTCCGCGGTCCGACGTTTCCCCCGGAGGAGCTGGAGAAGAAGCGGCAGGAGATCCTGGGCCGGCTGAAGCTCCAGAAGGACAGCCTGTCCCAGTCGGCCTTCCTCCTCTTCCTTGCGACCCATTACGGGAGCCATCCGTATGCGCGCAATTCCCTCGGCAAGGAAGAGACGGTCCGCGCCATGACCCGGGAGGACCTGGAAAGCTTTTACGGGCGCTGGGCGGATCCGCGGAACCTGGCGATCGCCATATCCGGGGATATCGGCGTCGACGAGGCGCTGTCCGCTGTCCGGAAGGCTTTCGGCGATTTTCCCCAACGGAAGGATTTCGTCCCCATCGGGCCGATGCCGGTTCCGGCGCTGTCGGAGATCCGGCTCGGCGAGGAGCAGCGGGAGAAGCAGCAGGCCCACTTCGTGATCGGGTACACCGGGGCGAGGTTCACCGACCCCGACCGGTACGCCATGGACCTGCTGGGAGCGGCGCTCGCGGGGATGGGGGGGCGGCTGTTCACCAACCTGCGGGACAAGAAGTCGCTGGCGTATGCCGTGACCTCCTTCTCCTCCGAGCAGGTCGACCCCGGGTTTTTCGCGTTCTACATGGGGACCAGCGCGGACAAGCTGGAGGCCGCGATGGCCGACACCTTGAAGGAAATCGAGGAAGTCCGAAAGGACGGGGTGACGCGGGAGGAGTTCGAGCGCGCCAAGAAGTGGATGATCGGCATCTACGAGATCGGGCTGCAGAGCAATTCCGCATATGCCGAGAAGATGATGTACAACGAGCTCTACGGCACCGGCTACGAGGAGACGTTCCGTGCTCCGGAAAAGATCCAGGCCGTGACCCTGGAAGAGGTGAACCGCGTGGCCGGGAAGGTGCTGACCACCGACCGGTACACCCTTGCCGTCATCCGCGGCAAATAATAAAACCAGGGACGCTCTTAAAAGCTTTGCTGTAATGTAATAATAAAGGGGGGGCGCTCCCCCCTGCAACGCTTAAAAGCGTAATGCGCAAGAAGTTGCACCATCTTTTCGCTTCATTGCTCATTGTGTTGCATGGGATCGTCAATTCCTGGTTATCCACACGGTTTTCTGCGGTGAACTATCCATGGATAAAGAGTTTTTCATGTAGTCAGGCGTTTGGTTCGGTTTGTGGCATCTTCCTTGCCCTGAGTGGTAGAAACACTTCGTGACGTGTTGCGGCCGGGGGCTTTCCCTCCCGCCGGCAGAGGGGAGAAGACGATGTCCGGACTTCTTAGCGCCCCGGGCGCCACCGTTCTCAACAGGGCCTCCATCGGTTTCCTCGCCCTCCTGTCACTATTCCCTGTCGCCGTCTTCGGGGGCGGCGCGCCGGTCGATTTCCCGGAGGCGGTTTCCCGCGCGATGAAGAACAACCCGTTCCTGTCTGCGGCAGGGGAGGAGTGGGCGGCGGCGAAGGAGGACGCCGGGACGGCCCGCGGCTACTACCTGCCGAGCCTCACGTTCGAGGAGCGGTTCGTCCGTACCAACATTCCTTCCGAGGCGTTCGCGTTCAAGATCAACCAGGAGAGGATGCTCCTTTCCGATTTCGCCTCCGTCGACAATTTCAACAAGCCCTCCCCGGTCAACGAATACATGACCACGATTACAGCGGAGCAGGTTCTCTTTGCCCCGAAGGTCTACCTGGGGTACCGGATGGCCGGCCGCGAAGCCGGCGCGAAGGGGCTGGAGCTGCGGCGGAAGAAGGAAGAAGTAGCTTACCAGGTCCTCTCCGCGTACCTCGGCGTGCTGACGGCGAAGGAGTACCTGCAGGTCGCTGCCCGGGGACAAGAGGACGCGAAGGAGCATCACCGGATCGCGGAGGCGGTGGAAAAGTCGGGGATGGGGCTTGCCTCCGACGTCCTGCGGGCGAAGGTGTTTCTCGCTTCGGTGGAGAGCTACCGGGTGACGGCGGACAACCGGCTCGCTCTCGCGCAGCGGGGGCTCGCGCTTGCAATGGGGGAGAAAGGCGGAACCGAAGTGGACGCCGCCGCCGTGCTCCCTTCCCTTCCGGACGAAGGGTCGCTTCCGGACCGGATCGCCGCCGTCCTCTCCGGCCGCGCCGACCTCCGCGCATTTTCGCTGCGGGTCGAAAACGCCGCCGCGAACGTGGCTTTGCAGCGGTCCGACTATCTGCCGACGGTGGGCGTGATGGGGGCCTGGCAGATGGACGGCCGGGACGGCGTCTTTTCTCCCGACAACCATGCCTGGAAGGTCGGCGTGGGGCTCAAATGGAACCTTTTCGACGGGTTCCGCCGGGAGGCCGCGGTGGCCAGGTCTTCCGCGGAAAGCGGGAGAGCGAAGGCGTATTACCGGGGAGCGCAGGACTACGCGGCGTTCCAGGTGACCCGGGCCTACCTGGGCGTCAAGGAGGCCGGGAAGCGCGTGGAGATCGCCCGGTCCGCCGCCGCCGCCGCGGAGGAGGGGACACGGCTCATCAAGGCGCGGTATGAGAACCAGCTGGCCCGGATGGTCGACCTGCTGGACGCCCAGTCGGCACTCAACGCCGCCCGCGCGGATCTCGTGAAGGCGGAGAACGACCTGCGGCAATCCCGCGCCGAGCTCCTGTTCGCCTCGGGGACGCTTTTGCCCTGGGCCCTGCCCGGCGGTTCGGAGGAGACACGATGAAGGGAGCCGGAACGATGAAGATAAAGATAAAGATGCGCTGCGGCGCGGGCCTCGCGGCAGGGCTCCTCCTGCTGGCCGGCGGCGCGGGCCTTCTGGGCGGGTGCCGGGAAAAAGCGAAGCCGGGGACGGCGGAGGTCCAGCGGCCGCCGGTGACGGGGGTGGAGGCGGTGACGGTTTCCGCTTCGCCGCAGGAAACGATCGTCGAGGCCGTCGGGACGGTCCGGGCGCGCACAATCGCCGCCGTGGCTCCCCAGGTGATGGGGAGGGTGACCTCCTTCCCCGTCTCCGAAGGGAGCCGGGTGGAAAAGGGCGCGCTCCTCGCCACGATCGACGACTCCGCGGTCCGGGCGCAGGCGGCGGCGGCCGAAGGGATGGTGGCGGAGGCCCTTGCCGCGCGCGAGGAGGCCGAGCGCGCCATCGCCCAGGCCGAGGCGGGCAAGACGCTCGCAGAGAAGACGTACGCCCGGTTCCGGGTTCTGCACGAAGAAAGGGTGGTCACGCAGCAGGAGTTCGAAGAGATCGAGGTGAAGAGGACGGTGGCCGTGAAGGATTACGAGCGGGCCCTGGAAAAACGCGCACAGGCGACCGGAAGGATCGCCCAGGCGAGGGGCCAGGCCGACGCGGCGAACGCGATGCTCTCCTACGCGAAAGTGACGGCGCCGTTCGCCGGCGTGGTGAGCGAGAAAAAAGCCGACGCCGGATCGATGGCCGTCCCCGGCATGCCGCTGCTGGTTCTCGAGGACCCGCGCCGCTACCGGCTCGAAGCCGCCGTCCCGGAAACGCACCTTTCCCGGCTCTCCGTGGGGTCGAAGGTCCAGGTTGTCCTGGATACGGCGCCGGACAAGCCGATCCCGGCGGTACTGTCGGAGATCGTTCCGGCCGTGGACCCGGCGAGCCGGACGTTCATCGCGAAGGCCGACGTATCGGGCCCCGGTCTGCGCACGGGGATGTCCGGGCGCCTCCGCTTTTCGGCGGGAAAGGGAACCGTCCTGGCGGTGCCGTCGAAGGCGGTCTTCCACGCGGGGGGATTCGACGGGGTGTTCGTCGTGACTCCGGACAACGTCGCGCGTCTGGTGATGGTCAGGACGGGGCGGCAGACGGGCGACTGGATCGAGATCCTCTCCGGGATCGATCCCGGCTCCCGCCTGGCCGTTTCTCCGCTGGACAAGCTGGCCGACGGTGCGAGGGTGGAGGTCCGCAAGTGAACGAAAAGGGCCGCGGGCTGGCCGGCAGAATCGCGTCCGCGTTCATCGACTCCCGGCTGACGCCCCTGATCGTCCTGGCGTCGATTCTCCTCGGCGTGGGCGCAGTGCTTCTCCTGCCCCGGGAGGAGGAGCCGCAGATCGTCGTGCCCATGATCGACGTGTTCGTGCAGATGCCCGGGTCATCCGCAAAGGAGGTGGAGGAGCGGGTCACAAAGCCCATGGAGAAACTCCTCTGGGAAATCCCGGGAGTCGAATACATCTATTCGACCTCGTCGCCGGGCCGTTCCATGGCGATCGTCCGGTTCAAGGTGGGCGAGGACGAGGAAAAAAGCATCGTCCGGCTGAACCAGAAGATGTTCGCGAACTTCGACCTCATCCCCCCGGGCGCGAGCCCCCCGCTGGTCAAGCCGCGCTCCATCGACGACGTTCCCATCCTCGCGCTCACGCTGGATAGCGGCCGGCACGACCCCTTCGCCCTGCGCCGCATCGCGGAAGGGCTCCATGACCAGATCAAGTCGATCCCCGATGTCTCCGAAGTGAGGATCATCGGCGGCCAGCGCCGCCAGGTCCGGGTGATCCTGGACCCGCCCCGGATGGCGGCCAGGGGCGTCGCCCCGGCCCTCCTCGTCCCGATGCTCGAACAGGCCAACCGCCAGCTCCAGGCAGGGAGCTTCGCCTCCGGGAACCGGGAGTTCCTGGTGGAAACCGGCGGCTTCCTGCGTACCGCGGAGGACGTGGGCGGCGTGGTGGTCGGAGTCGCGGGCTCGCGTCCCGTGTTTCTGCGGGATGTGGCGCGGATCCAGGACGGCCCGGAGGAGCCGGCCGACTACGTTCTCGCAGGCATGGGACCGGCGGTCCGCGGGAAGGGCGCGGCCGTCGTCCCGGCCGTCACCCTCTCGGTGGCCAAGCGCAAAGGGACCAATGCGATCGCGGTCGCCGACCGGGTGATCGAAAAGGTCGATGCCATCAAGGGAAGGACGATCCCGGGCGGCGTCCGGCTGACCGTCACCCGGAACTACGGGGAGACCGCGGCGGAGAAGTCCAACGAACTCCTCCTTCACATGATGATCGCGATCGTCTCGGTGTCGATCCTCATCATGATCACCCTGGGCCTCCGGGAATCGGGGATCGTGGCCACGGCCATCCCCGTGACCCTGGCGCTCACCCTCGCCGTCTTCTACCTCACCGGCTATACGCTCAACCGGGTGACCCTCTTCGCCCTCATCTTTTCCATCGGCATCCTCGTGGACGACGCGATCGTCGTCGTGGAGAACATCGTCCGCCACTACCGTCTTCCGGGAAACCGCGACCGGTCGGTGGCCGACGTCGCCCTGGAGGCGGTGGACGAGGTGGGAAACCCCACGATCCTCGCCACCTTCGCGGTGATCGCCGCCATCCTGCCCATGGCGTTTGTCCGTGGGCTCATGGGTCCCTACATGCGCCCCATCCCGGTGGGGGCGACGGCGGCCATGCTCTTCTCGCTCCTCGTGGCCTTCGTCGTCACTCCCTGGGCGAGCGTGCGGCTCCTGCGACGGGAGCCCCCCGGGACCGAACACGGCCAGGAGGGCTGGACCACGCGCTTCTACCGGCAGGTCATGGGCCGGCTCCTCCACAAACCCGCCCGGCGATACGGATTCCTGCTCCTCGTCGTCCTGCTTCTGCTCGGATCGATGTCCCTCGTCGCCATCAAGTTCGTAAAAGTGAAGATGCTCCCCTTCGACAACAAGAGCGAGTTCCAGGTGGTGATCGACCTGCCGGACGGCTCTACCCTGGAGCAGACCGCCGCCGCGACCCGGGAGATCGGCGACGCCCTGGCCTCCGTGCCGGAGGTCGTGAACTACCAGATGTACGTGGGCACCTCCTCTCCCTATAACTTCAACGGGCTGGTGCGGCACTATTTCCTGCGGCGGGGGCCCAACGTGGCCGACGTCCAGGTGAACCTGGTCCCGAAGGGGGAGCGCAAATTCCAGAGCCACGATATCGCCAGGCGCGTGCGGCCGAAGATCCAGGCCGTGGCGGCCAGGTACGGCGCCCGGGTCAAGGTCGCCGAGGTGCCGCCGGGGCCCCCGGTCCTGCAGACCCTGGTGGCCGAGGTCTACGGCCCCGACTACAGCGGCCAGATCGATGTGGCGCGCCAGGTCAAGGGCATCCTCGAAAAGACCGACGGCGTCGTGGACGTGGACTGGTACGTGGAGGACGACCGCCCCAAGGTCCGCTTTGTCGTGGACCACGGGAAGGCTGCCCTGAACGGGGTCTCCGCTTCCCAAGTGGCCGCGACCTTGCGCATGGCCGTGGAGGGAGAGGCCGTGGGGCTCCTCCACCAGCCCCAGGCGAAGGAAGACGTCCCGATCGTGCTCCGGTTCCCCGCGGCCGAGCGATCGAAGATCGAGGATCTGAAACAGATCCGGGTGATGGGACGGCAGGGGAACCTGGTCCCTTTGGGCGAGCTCGTGCGGGTCGAGGAGGAGACGGCCGAGAAGAGCATCTACCACAAGAACCTGATGCCCGTGGTGTACGTGACGGGCGACGTGGCGGGGAAGGTGGAGAGCCCGGTCTACGCGATCCTGCAGATCAACAAGGCGCTGGACAAGCTGACGCTGCCCGGCGGCTACAAGCTCGACCGTTACGTGGCCCGGCAGCCGTTCACCGAAGAAACGTTTGCCATGAAGTGGGACGGGGAGTGGCACATCACCTACGAAGTTTTCCGGGACCTGGGGCTCGCTTTCGCGGCGGTGCTCGTGCTGATTTACATCCTCGTGGTGGGGTGGTTCCAGTCCTTCCGGACGCCCATCGTCATCATGGCCGCCATCCCCTTCTCCCTGGTGGGGATCCTGCCCGCCCACGGCCTCATGGGGGCCTTCTTCACGGCGACCTCCATGATCGGATTCATCGCCGGCGCCGGGATCGTCGTGCGCAACTCGATCATCCTCGTGGACTTCGTGGAGCTGCGGCTTTCGCAGGGGATGCCGCTTTCCGAGGCGGTCATCGACGCCGGGGCGGTCCGTTTCCGGCCGATGCTCCTGACCGCGGCGGCCGTGATCGTCGGCGCGTCGGTCATCCTTTTCGACCCGATCTTCCAGGGGCTGGCGATCTCCCTCATGGCGGGAGAGGTAGCCTCGCTGCTCCTCTCGCGGATGACGGTGCCAATCCTTTATTATATAAGCGAGAGCCGGAAGCGCGGCCGAAGACGTTAAACCGGACTGCCGGCTACGCCCTGGAAGGGCGCGGCGGAAGGAGGAGACATGCTGAAAGAGTTCAAGGAATTCGCGATGAAGGGCAACATGGTGGACATGGCGATCGGCATCGTCATCGGCGCCGCGTTCGGCAGGATCGTCAGCTCGCTGGTCGGCGACGTCCTGATGCCCCCCCTGGGGAAGGTCATGGGGAACGTCGACTTCTCGAACCTCTTCCTCAATCTATCCAGCGGGAGTTACATCTCTCTGGCGGCGGCCAGGGCGGCGGGGGCGGCGACCATCAACTACGGCCTGTTCATCAACACCGTGATCGACTTCGTGATCATCGCCTTCGTCCTGTTCCTGATCGTGAAGGGGATGAACACCTTGAAGCGGAATGAGGCGGCAGCGGCGCCCGCGCCCCCCACGACGAAGGAGTGCTCGTATTGCTTCTCCCCGATCCCCTTGAAGGCGAGTCGCTGCCCGCACTGCACTTCGACGCTCTAGGAGGGTTTACTTCGGCGGGCTGATTTTTTTCAGGTTCTCCAGCTGGATGGTGGCCGTCTGGACCGACCGGGCGGCCTCCTCGTGCGAGGGGTCGTAGGAGAGGATCGCGCGCCACACGGTGATGGCCGACTCGAGGTTCCCCTTCCGGTATTCGATCAGCCCCTTCTCCATGAGGCTCGCGGAGAGCTGGTCGATGCCCGCCTTGAGATCCGCCTTCGTGAAGGGAAGGGCCTTTCCCTTGTCCGCGGGGTGGGACAGGAAGCGAAGTGCGGCCGACCAGCGCCTGCCGGCCTCCTCCAGCCGTCCCTGCCGGAACGCCTCGTCCCCGCTGTTCTTCAGTCCGATGATCGCTTCCGGGAAATCCTTCAGCACGCCCGGGTGACCGGGGTTTTCTTTAAACGCCACAGCGAACATCTCCAGCGCCCGCTCGTAGTTCCCCTCGGCCATTGCCGCGGCACCGGAGACGTATGCCCGGTCCGCGGGCGAGACGACGGGGACGGGCGGGGACGCCGGGGGCGTGGGAACGGAGGCAGGCGGCGGGACGACGACGGGCGCGGGCGGGGGCGGCGCGGCAACACGCTTCGCGCAGCCGCAGGCCAACAGGAGGGCAAGGGCGGTTAAAAGGAGGACCCGACGCCTCAAAGCGCCATCCCTCTCCATTCCTCGGTCTCCAGGAGCGGCAGCTCCCGTGCCACCTGGACGAAAACGTCGGTCAGTGCGGGGGAGAACTGCGTCCCCCGGAACCGGAGGATCTCTTCCACCGCCTCATTGGGTAAAAGCGCCGCCCGGTAGGGCCGCGTGGTGGTCATGGCGTCGAACGCGTCGGCCAGCGCGATGATCTGCGCATGGACGGGGATCTCCAAGTCCCGCTTTCCGTCGGGGTATCCGCTCCCGTCGTACCATTCGTGGTGCGCCCGCACGATCAGCATGTACTGGTGGAGGGAGGGGGCCATCTTGAGGATCTCCGCCCCGTCGATGGCGTGGGAGCGCATCTCCTCGACCTCGGGGTGCGTGAGAGGATGCTCCTTGAGGAGGATGTCGTCGGGCGTCCGGATCTTCCCCACGTCGTGCAGCAGGCACGCCTTTTCGAGGTGCTCGATCTCTTCCGTGGAGAAGCCGAGCCGCCTGCCCATCTCGCAGGAAAGGCGGGCCACGCGGGTGGAATGTCCGAGGGTATACGGATCCCGGGCGTCGATGGATGCGGCGATCACCCGCACGATGCCGACGTAGGCCTCCTCCAGCTCTTTCGCGTAGCGGCTGAGCCGGTCCTGCTGGGCGAGGATCGTCTCCGCCATCCGGTTGAAGTTGCGGGTCAGCTCCCCGAGTTCGTCCCTCGATCGCACCGGAATCGGGTGGAACGTTTCTCCGCCGGCCAGCTCGGCGACGCCCGAGGAGAGCTTCTTCACGGGGGTGGTGATGAGAGAGGCGATGGCCAGGGTTCCCGCGAGCGCGATCCCCAGGATTACGGAAGCTGCGAAAGCGATCATCCGCCGGATGCTCCGCTGGGCGGAGAGCAGGCTCTCCTTGGAGAGGGCGAGCGACACCGTCCCCACACGCATTCCCGCGAACAGAATGGGGGTGGTGAACTCGATCAGGTTGCGGCCCCCGCGGGACACCTCCCGGGCGTCGGTCTCGGGGAACGTCGTCAGGTGCGTCGCGCGATCGGGGTTCGTGTATTCCTTTCCCCGTTCCTCGATCCGGCTGTGCGCCACGACGATGTCCTTTGCATCCCGGATCGCCACGAACTCGATGTCGGAGGAGCTTTTCTTCGTCTCGGAAGCCAGGCTGTCCATCGCAAGCCGGTCGCCGGACAGAAGGGAATAGCCGGCGGAAAGGGCGACGACCCGAGAGACGGCGACCCCCCGCCGCAGGAGGTCATGGCGGATGGCGGCCTCCGTGATCTCCGAGACGGCGACGGCGACCGACACGACGAGAAGGAAAACGAGCGGAAGCAGGAACGCGATCAGCTTGAGGCGGATCCCGGGGGAGAATCGCCGGCGCACCTTTCCCTCATCGGTTTTCAAGAGTGTGTTCCGCATGGCCTTACAATTATAGAGCAAAATCCTTTCAGGGAAGTTTCCAAGTATCTTTGCATCCGCCGGGCGGATCCGGGAATCTAAATCGCATTATTCATCAAGGAGGCGGTGTGTCGGGAACAAATTTATCCGAGACCATCCGCCCGACCGGCTGGGGACATGCCGTGCTCAAGGTCCGCGACCTTGCGCGGTCGGAGCGTTTCTACACCGAGGTGATCGGCTTCCGGGTCGCCGGGCGGCGGACGGGGATGTGCTTCCTCTCCCTGGGGAAGCAGCACCACGACCTCGCGCTCTACGAGGCCGGCCCGCGCGCGCTGATGCCCGGCGCGGGCAATCTCGGTGTGGTCCACCTCGCGTTCGCGATGGAGAGCGAAGGAGCACTGCGGGGATTCTACGCGTCGCTCAAAGGGAAGGCGCAGATCCTGGGCGCCGTGGACCATGTGGTTTCCCGCAGCTTCTACATCGCCGACCCGGACGGCTACATCCTCGAGTTCTACGCCAACGCGCCGATGGAAGAGTGGTCCGATATCCCCAACCCCTTCGAACGGGACCGCCCCTACAATCCCGGCGGGTCCGTCTTCGAGGAAGAATAGCCCGTCCATAGGGGGAAGCGCCCGGCCTTGTGGAGCGCCCCCCCGCCGGTTAAAATGACGGTTGTCGCGGCGCACGGCCGCGAGGGAGGTCCGGATGAAGGTACGTCGTGAGACGGCACGGTTCGTGTCGGGAATCTGCGCGGCGGTTTTCCTTGCCTGCGCCCCGGTACCGGCGTTTTCCGAGGTGAACGTCAACATCAACATCGGCCCCCCGCCGGTGGTGGTCCATGGGCCGCCCGAGCTGATCGTCGTGCCTCGAACGATGGTCTATTTCGCTCCCGCGGTCCGGGCGGATCTCTTTTTCTACCGGGGCCGCTGGTGGACGAGGCACGAAGGCCGTTGGTTCCGCGCGAATTCCTACAACGGGCCGTGGGTGGTCGTCGGTCCCCGCTACGCGCCGGTGGAGATCGTCCGGCTGCCGAGAGAGTATCGGACGGTCTACGTCCGGGAAGAGCATGTTCCCTACGGCCAACTGAAGAAGCACTGGGAACGCCGGGAACACGAGCGCCGGAAGCGCGTGGGCGAGTGGAGGGATTGGAAAGAAGAGAAGCGGGAACGGAAAGAGGAGAAACGGGAACGGAAAGAGGAGCGGAAGGGTCACGGCCGTGACCACGACTAAGACCAAGACTTAAACGAGCGCCTGGAGCACCTCGTTCGAAACGAATAACAGGTGGGCCGGCAGGTGGAGGCGGGAGCCTTGCTCCTGAAGCTTTCCGGCGCGCAAGAGCGATTCCACGGCCCTCCGCTGGCTTTCCGGCGGCGGGCCGATCTGTTTTTCGATCTTCTTCAGATCGATTCCCTCCAGCATGCGCAATCCCGCGATGAGAGATTCCTTCCAGGCATCCTCCGGGTTGCAGAGGTGCACGTCCTCCCAGGGCAGGCGGCCCTCCACGATCCGGCGCCGGTAATCGGCAAGCGACGGCGGGTTGGCCGTCCGCATGCCCAGCGGGGCCTTGTCGTAAGGGAAGAGCAGGCCGTGGGCGGATGGCCCGAGGCCTGAGCACCCTTCCCGCCGCCAATATTTCATGTTGTGCCGGCATGCGGAGCCGGAGCGGGCGAAGTTCGAGATCTCGTACTGGCGGTATCCCGCGCGGGAAAGGGCGGTGCGCGTCTCGTCGTACATCTCCGCCACGACATCCTCCGACGGCATCCGCAGCTCCCCACGCCCGATCGCCCCGTGGATCGGCGTGCCGGGCTCCGGGGCGAGCGCGTAGGCGGAGACGTGCGCCGGCAGAAAGGTGACGGTCCGGTCCAGGTCGGCCGCCCAGTCGGCGGTCTCCTGCCCCGGGATCCCGAAGATGAGATCCATCCCGATCGAGGAGAATCCCGCCCTGCGCGCGTCCCGGTGCGCCTCCCGCACCTCCTCGACGCCGTGGATCCGCCCGAGCGTCCGGAGCGTCCGGGGGGTAAACGACTGCACGCCGATGCTGACCCGGTTGAATCCTCCCGCCGAAAGCGCGTGGAAGTCTTCCGCGGAGACCGTGCCCGGGTTGGCCTCCGTCGTCACCTCGGCGTCCTTCTCGATGGGGAACCGCTCCCGCAGCGCGGAAAGGAGCCCGCACAGGGCTTCCGCGCCGAGCACGGTCGGGGTCCCGCCGCCGAAGAAGACGGTGTCCGCGGGCGCGGCCGCCTCCGTGGGAAACTTTTCCCGGAACAGGTCCATCTCCCGGACCAGCAGCCCGCAGAACTCCTCGATCGCTGCCGGCTCCCCCGCCACCGAATAGAAATCGCAGTAGGAGCACTTCTTCACGCAGAAGGGGATGTGCACATAGATCCCGCGCATCCTCCCATTTTCCGCCAGAAGCCGGCGGCCGGCAACGCTTTCCCCGGAGCACGCGTCGTCACGGAAGGCGCATGCCGCGGGAGGGCCCGGCGCAGCCGGATGCGGCCCGCGGTCCTATTGACAGCGGCGGCCTCCTGGGGTATGTCTATCGGGTACTGAATCACCATTCAGTAATTGCGCGCCGACCGAATCTTCCCAGGAGGTGGGAATCCATGTTTCCGAAAATCCGCCGGGTGGCCGTGCTCGGGGCGGGCGTGATGGGATCCGGGATCGCGGCGCACCTCGCCAACGCCGGGATCCGGTGCCTCATGCTCGACATTGTTCCTCCCCAACTCACCGAGGAAGACAAGAAGAAAGGGCTGACCGGGAAGAGCCCCGCCTTCCGAAACCGGTTCGCCGCGAAGGGGCTCGACGGCATCAAGAAGAGCCGCCCCGCCCTGCTGTACTCCTCCAGGGACCTGGACCTCATCTCCATCGGCAATTTCGAGGACGATCTCGCGAAAGCCGCCGAATGCGACTGGATCGTCGAAGTGGTCACCGAGAACCTGGAGATCAAGCGGGCCCTCTACGACCGGATCGAGAAGCTCTGGAAACCGGGGACGGTCGTCACTTCCAACACCTCCGGCATCGCGATCTCCCAGATGATGGAAGGGCGCGGCAGGGAGTTCCGGCGCCACTTCCTCGTGACCCACTTCTTCAACCCCGTCCGTTACATGAAGCTTTTGGAGCTGGTCGCCGGCGAGGACACCTCCCCGGAGATCCTGCGCGGCATGGCCGAGTTCGGGGAGCGGAGGCTGGGGAAGGGGATCGTCTACGGGAAGGATACGCCCAACTTCATCGGGAACCGGATCGGCGTCTTCGCGATGATGGTCGCGATGCATGCGATGGTCGCGGACGGCCTCTCCATCGAGGAGGTGGACAAGATCTTAGGTCCCGCGATGGGCAGGCCCAAGTCCGCCGCCTACGGCACGGCCGATCTCGTGGGACTCGACACGCTCCTGCACGTCTCCGACAACGTCCATAAAAATCTCCCCCACGACCCGGCGCGGGAAACTTTTCTGCCTCCTCCCTTCGTGAGCGACATGGTCAGGCGCGGCTGGATCGGGCGCAAGGCCAGGAGCGGCTTCTTCAAGATGGAGGGAAAGGGCGACGCCAAAAAGATGTTCGTCCTCGACTACCGGACGATGGACTACCGGCCCACGAGCAAGGTCAGCTTCCCGTCGCTCGACGCGGCCAAGGGGGAGGAGGACGTCGCCGCTCGGATCCGGAAGGTCATCGCGGGCGACGACAAGGCCGCAGCGTACGCCTGGAAAGTCCTCTCCGAGACGCTGCTTTATTCGGCAAAAAGGATCCCCGAGATCTCCGACGACATCGTGAACGTCGACAACGCGATCAAGTGGGGGTTCAACTGGACCATGGGCCCCTTCGAGACGTGGGATGCGATCGGTCTTTCGGAATCGGTCGAGCGGGTGCGGAAGGAAGGGAAGGCGATCCCCGAAAACGTCGGGAAAATGCTGGCGGCGGGGAACGTTTCCTTCTATCGGAGCCGCGACGGGGTCCGGGAGTTCTACGACTTCGCTTCCGGGACCTACAAGCCGGTCCCCGTCTCCCCCGACGTTGTCCTCCTCCCGTCGCTCGCCGAGCGGAACCAGGTCGTCAAGCGCAACCCGGGCGCCACGCTTTACGACCTCGGCGACGGGGTGCTCTGCCTGGAGTTCCACACGAAGATGAACGCGATCGACGGCGACATCGTGGGAATGATGAACGAGGGGGCGGCCCTGGCGGAGAAGGAGTTCGCCGGGATGGTGATCGCCAACCATGCCGAGAACTTCTGCGTCGGCGCGAACCTGATGCTCGTCTTCCTGGAGGCGCAAAACAAGAGCTTCGACAACATCGAGAAGATGGTCCGCGAGTTCCAGAACGCCTGCATGCGGCTGCGCTATTCGGAAAAGCCCGTCGTCGCGGCTCCCGCGGGGATGGCGCTCGGGGGGGGGACCGAGATCTGCATGGGCGCCGACCGGATCCGCGCCGCGGCGGAGACGTACATGGGGCTCGTGGAGGTGGGCGTGGGGCTCCTGCCCGCGGGCGGCGGCACGAAGGAGATGGTGATTCGCCACCTCGAGGGGATTCCCGACGGCGTTGCGGCCGACCCGCTCCCGTTCCTCCGGAAGGCGTTCGAGACGATCGGGATGGCGAAGGTGGCCACTTCGGCGAAAGAGGCGAGGGAATTCGGATTCCTGCGTCCCTGGGACAAGATCACGATCCAGCGCGATTTCCTCATCCAGGACGCGAAGAGCACCGTCCTTGCGATGAACCGGGAAGGATACGAGATGCCCCGCCCCCGCACCGACATCGCGTTGCCGGGGCGCTCGGAGTTTTCCTCCTTCGCCTACGGGCTCTACGCGATGAGGATCGCCGGGCACATCAGCGAGTACGACGAGCGGGTCGGGCGCAAGATCGCCTTTGTGCTGACCGGCGGGAACGTCCCGGCCGGCACGAAGCTGTCGGAGCAGGATCTCCTGGACCTGGAGCGGGAAGCGTTCCTGTCTCTCTGCGGAGAGGAAAAGACCCAGGCGCGCATCCAATATATGTTGATGAAGGGGAAGCCGCTGCGTAACTAGAAGGAGGAGAATGCCGATGGCGAAAGTCTATATTATCTCCGCGGCCCGCACGCCGGTCGGGAGGGCGTACAAGGGGAGCCTCAAGGACACGCGGCCCGACGACCTCGGCGCCGTCGCGATCCGGGGGGCCGTCGAGAGGGTCCCGAACCTGGACCCGGCGCAGGTGGACGACGTGATCTTCGGGTGCGCCATGCCCGAAGGGGAGCAGGGGATGAACGTGGCCCGGATCTGCGCCCTGAAGGCGGGGCTGCCGGACTCCGTGCCGGCGATGACCATCAACCGGTTCTGCTCCTCCGGACTGCAGGCGATCGCCCTGGCGGCGGAGCGGATCCTTGCGGGGTTTGCCGACATCGTCGTGGCCGGCGGCACCGAATCGATGACGATGGTCCCGATGGGGGGGAACAAGCCGTCCTTCAATCCCGAGATCATCGAAACGCGCCCCGAGGTGTTCATGCCGATGGGGCTCACCGCCGAGCAGGTCGTCCGCATGTACAAGGTCACGCGCGAGGACCAGGACGAATTCGCGTACCGGAGCCACATGAAAGCGCTCGCCGCGACCCGGGAGGGGAAGTTCAAGGAGGAGATCGTCCCGGTGAAGACGGTCCTCTTCGCCGCCGAAAACGGCGGGAAGCCGGTTCCGCGCGAGATCGTCTTCGAGGTCGATGAAGGCCCCCGCGCCGACACCACGCTCGAGGCGCTGGCGAAGCTGAAACCCGCATTCGACCCCAAGGGGACGGTCACCGCCGGCAACTCCTCCCAGATGAGCGACGGGGCCGCCGCCGCCGTCGTGGTCTCGGAGAAGGCGATGAAGGCGCTGGGCGCGGAGCCGCTGGGTCGGTTCCTGGGATTCGCCGCGGCCGGGGTGCCGCCCGAGATCATGGGGATCGGCCCGGTGAAGGCGGTGCCCAAGCTTCTGAAAAAGCTGCGGGTCAAGCAGACGAGGATCGACCTCTTCGAGCTGAACGAGGCCTTCGCCGCACAGTCGCTGCCGGTGATCCGGGAGCTCTCCCTGGACCCGGACAAGGTCAACGTCAACGGCGGCGCGATCGCGCTCGGGCACCCGCTGGGGTGCACGGGGGCGAAGCTCACCGCCACGCTGCTGCACGAGATGAAGCGCCGCAATGCGTCCCTGGGCGTGGTCACGATGTGCATCGGGGGCGGGATGGGCGCCGCGGGGCTGTTCGAGCGCGCCTGAACATATACCATTCGGGAGGGACGAAGATGAAGACGTTGCTGACGGGGATCGGACTCATGGCGGTTGCGTCCTGCCTCGCGCTTTCCGGTTTCGCGGCCGAGGGGCAAAAGGGGAATCCGGGAGAAAAGGGATTCAAGGACCATTGCTCGATGTGCCATCCGGACGGGGGAAACATCATCAATTCCGCGAAGACCTTGCATGCAAAGGACCTCAAGGCCAACCACATCCTGAAGGAGGAGGATATCGTAAAGAAGATGAGAAACCCGGGACCCGGCATGACAAAGTTTGACGAGAAGACGGTCCCGGACAAGGAGGCGAAGGAGATCGCCCGGTACATTCTGAAGACGTTCAAGTAAATCCGGAAGCCGCACGGACAAAAAGGCTTTGGCCGCACGCCATGCCGCGGCAGAACGGGCTTCGCCGTCCGGGGGGGAACCCGGCGGCGAAACCTTCAGGCGAAGGGATTAGGAAGGAGATGATGCAGAAGGAAGGGGGGGCTCCCTCCTGCATACTGTATACACGATTGTAGAGATCGCCGGAAACCCTGTCAAGAAAAATCCATCTATATGTATCAATATTATTGCGGGTCCCCAAAATGCCGGAGGGGGGCCAAAAAAGATTGACAGGAGAGCATATAGACTATAATATCCATGAAATCAATCGTCAATTGCCTTTGCAAGCAGACAATATCCGCGGAAGAGAAAGGAGTTTGCCATGTCGCAATCGTACAGGCCGGAGACGGTCGCCCTCCATGGGGGTCAGAAGCCGGATCCCGCGACGACGGCGAGGGCGGTGCCGATTTATCAGACGACCTCCTACGTTTTCCACGATACCGCGCATGCGGCGAGGCTTTTCGGCCTGCAGGAGTTCGGCAACATCTACACCCGGATCATGAATCCCACCACCGACGTCTTCGAGCAGCGGTTGGCGCAGCTCGAGGGCGGGACGGGGGCGGTGGCGGTCGCCTCGGGCCAGGCGGCGGAAACGCTTGCGCTCCTGAACATCGCCAGCGCGGGGGACGAGATCCTCTCTTCCGCATCGCTCTATGGCGGAACGTACAACCTGTTCCACTACACCTTCCCCAAACTGGGGATCGGGGTGAAGTTCATCGACCCTTCCGACCCCGGTAATTTCAAGAAGGCGATCACGAAGAAGACGAAGGCGATCTTCGCCGAGACGGTCGGAAACCCGAAGCTCGACACGCTCGACATCCGGGCGGTGGCCGACATCGCCCACGGCGCGCGGATCCCGCTGGTCGTCGACCACACGATGCCCACGCCCTACCTGATGCGGCCCTTCGACCACGGTGCGGACATCGTCATCCACTCCGCGACGAAGTTCATCGGCGGGCACGGAACCTCCATCGGCGGCATCGTCGTCGATTCGGGAAAATTCGACTGGGGGAGCGGCAACTTCCCCGCGTTCACCGAGCCGGACCCCTCGTACCACGGCCTCAAGTTCTGGGAGGTCTTCGGAAACTTCCCGGGCCTGGGCAACGTGGCGTTCATCATCAAGCTGCGCGTCCAGCTCCTGCGCGACCTGGGCCCTGCGCTTTCCCCCTTCAACGCGTTCCTGTTCCTCCAGGGGCTGGAGACCCTCCACCTGAGGATGGAGCGGCACAGCACGAACGCCCAGAAGGTGGCCGAGTTCCTCGCGAAGCATCCCAACGTGACCTGGGTGAATTACCCGGGCCTGCAAAGCCATCCGAACCACGCGCTGGCGAAGAAGTACCACCACCGCGGGCTGTACGGCGCCATCCTGGGCTTCGGCATCAAGGGGGGAATGGAGGCGGGGAAAAAGTTCATCGACAACCTGAAGCTTTTTTCGCTCCTGGCCAATATCGGGGACGCCAAGAGCCTGGTCATCCACCCGGCGTCGACGACCCACCAGCAGTTGACGTCCGAGGAACGGCTGGAAACGGGGGTCACCGACGACTTCATCCGCCTGTCGGTCGGCCTCGAAAACATCGACGACATTCTCGAGGACCTCGACCAGGCGCTGCGCAAGTCCTGAGCCGGGGACTTCCCCCCGCCCGATTGTCCGAAGGGGCGCCTCCGGCGCGAGGCGCCCCTTTCCTTTCCTTGTGGTAGACTTTCCGTCATGGCCCGCGACGAAACGTTGCATCCTGCCGGAGCGGTGGGGGCGCCCCACAGCGAAAGGATGCTTTCCGCGATCCTCCACAGCCTGAGCGAGGCGGTGCTCACGGTCGACCGGGACCACCGGATCTCCTCGTTCAACCGCGCGGCGGAGCGCCTGTTCGCCATTCCGGCGGACGAGGCGCTGGGCAAGGACTGCCGGCAGATCCTGCGGGCAAGCTTCGGACCCGCGCAGCACGACTGCCCGATGGGGGACCTGACGGAAGGGGGGAAGCCACGCAGCGACGTGGACGGGACGCTGGTCCGTGCCGACGGCCGGATCGTCCCGGTCAGCGCGAGCTGGGCCTTCTTCGAAGACGATGCGGGGGTGAGACTGGGCTTTGTCATCTCCTTCCGGAGCTTCGAGGAGATCGAGCGGCTCGCCGAGGAGCGGAAGGGGAAGTTCCCTCTCCAGGATATCGTCGGGAAGACCCCGCGCATCCGGCGGATCTTCGACATGATCGACGTGGTGAAGGACACCGACTCCACCGTGCTCGTCACGGGCGAGAGCGGGACGGGGAAGGGCCTCTTCGCCCGGGCCATCCACGACCTCTCCCCGCGCCGGGAGAAGCCGTTCGTCAAGGTCAACTGCGCCGCGCTCACGGAGACGCTCCTGGAGTCCGAGCTGTTCGGCCACGTCAAAGGGGCGTTCACCGGTGCGATCGCCGACAAGGTGGGAAGGTTCGAGGCGGCCGACGCCGGCACGATCTTCCTGGACGAGATCGGGGAGATCTCCCCCGCCCTGCAGGTGAAGCTCCTTCGCGTCCTCCAGGACCGGGAGTTCGAGCGGGTGGGCAGCAGCAAGACCCAGCGCGTCGATGTCCGCGTGATCGCCGCCACCAACAGGGATCTCAAGGCGGCCATGGCCGCGGGGCAGTTCCGCGGGGACCTGTTCTACCGCCTCAACGTCATCCCGATCTCCGTCCCTCCGCTGCGCGAGCGGAGAGAGGACATCCCCCTTCTCGTGGAGCACGTGCTCAAGCGCCTGAAGCGGCGCGGGATGGAACGGGTCAAGGCGGTATCTCCCGAGGCGATGCACTGCCTCATGGAATACCCGTGGCCGGGGAACATCCGGGAACTGGAAAACGTCCTGGAGCGCGGCATGGTATGCGCCCGGGGGAGGGTTCTCTCCGTGGAGGACCTCCCGGACGAGCTGCGGGAGCGCTGCCGTCCCCGGCGGGAATCGTCTCCTGCGATGCCGCCCGGCGGCGAAGCTGCGGAAGCCACGCGGTTCGAGGACGCAGGGGGCGGCGAAGAAGAAGGGGAACGGGGGAACCTCCTCCGGGTATTGGAAGTGCACCGATGGAACCGGAGGAATGCGGCCGTCGCCTTGGGGATCGACCGCACCACGCTATGGCGAAGGATGAAGCGCCTGGGGCTGGGCTGACCTCCTCGGATTGCCACATTTTGTTGCGGGATCGCATCCCTGCGGCCCCCGAACCATGGAAATCCTGTAGCGCCCACTTTACAGTCAGAAGAATTCATACCCGTTCACATGGTTATGATTTCAGTTGGAAGGATATGAGAAATTGGCACCGCTTATGCTTTCCACTTAAAAGCATGGCGTTGCAACGGCGAAGCGGCGATGACGAAAACAGGGGAGGAAAGCGGCGATGAACGTGGAGAGATGGATACGAGTGATCGCGGGAACGTTCGTGCTGACCAGTCTCGCTCTCGGGTATTATGTCAGCAGGTACTGGTTCCTGTTCACCGCCTTCGTCGGCCTGAACCTTTTTCAGGCGGGGCTGACGAACTGGTGCCTGATGGAAATATTCCTGAAGAAACTCGGGGTACCCGAGAAATAGGGGGGAGGATGCCGCTCTACGAATA
>Ga0334722_10002618_pt1 | contig 20110 bp, 19 predicted proteins | sample C3_bottom_MG_FD_207210 | JGI IMG/M metagenome (GOLD analysis project Ga0334722, IMG submission 207210) | Sediment microbial communities from Yellowstone Lake, YNP, Wyoming, USA - C3_bottom | ecosystem: Environmental > Aquatic > Freshwater > Lake > Sediment | place: USA: Wyoming | collected...
TGGCTGCAGGAGCGAGCTGCACAATAGATGTAACGTTCAGGCCCACATGGCTCAATGCAGTGCCGATGAAAGCGACGCTGAACATAAATACGGTGGGTATGAGCAAGACAGTAGCCTTAACCGGCACGATAGACAACATAAGTTACACGGTTGCGCCGACATCGCTTGCGTTTGGTTCTTCTTTGTTTGTGCAGACCTCAGCCCAGATTGTTACAGTGACGAATACCGGCAACCAGCCTTTGTCGATCACAGGGATAGAGGTTGCCGGCACGAACCTGCTGCAGTTTGCTCAGACGAATAACTGCCCTGCGACTTTGGCAGTGGGAGCAAGCTGCACGGCGAATGTGACGTTCAGGCCCACATGGGCCAACAGCGTGCCGATGAAGGCCACTCTGAATGTTAATGTTGCCGCTCCTGCTGTATCGAAGTCGGCGGCGCTTAGCGGGACCATACAATAAGGCCCTCACCCGAATCGGACATAAGCAACAAAAAACAGGCCGGCATCCCGGCCTGTTTTTTGTTGCCACCGCGTTCATGAAAGATTCCTGAGTGTATACTGCAGGGTGAGAAACAGGAACCCCATGCTACGGCACCCAAGGATATAACGCCTGAGTTATTTAGCGAAAGTCGTGGCTATAATCACGTTAGATAGATAATAATTTAGACAGTTAATATAATGAGCAGCATTTGTGGACTGAATATCAGCACAGATATGAACCCGCAAAAAAACAGACACTCATTTATGGAGGAACCGGGATTGAAATTCACAGGAAAATTAACTTTGACCTTGTCGACAGTGCTTTCGCTTCTGCTGCAAATTATTTCATACTCTGTCGTTGAAGCGGCCGGCTCGCAAATTATTAGCGCAGCAGGCATGCACACGTGCGGTCTTAAGGCAAACGGGACCGTTGTTTGCTGGGGAAACCATACATACGGCGAGTCAACACCGCCGGCAGCCACATTCACACAGGTGACTTCAGGATTTACTTACACGTGCGGAGTAAAGACGGACGGGACTGTTGCCTGCTGGGGAAGCAATGATTACGGCCAGTCACTACCGCCGGACGGGACATTCACACAGGTAAGTGCACGCGACACGTATACATGCGGCGTTAAGACGGACGGGACTGTTGTTTGTTGGGGAAACAATTTAGGCGGCCAGTCGCCCCCCGCAGGCACATTCACGTCAGTGAGCCCGGGCGCCATGCATACCTGCGGGTTAAAGGCGGACGGGACTGTTGCCTGCTGGGGGATCGATGGGGGAGACGGCCGGGCAACGCCTCCGGCGGGCATATTCACACAGGTAAGTTCAGGAAGCATGCATACATGCGGATTGAAGGCGGACGGGACTATTGCCTGCTGGGGAAATAATGATAACGGCCGGGCCACAGCTGTTGACGCTACATTCACTGATGTGAGTTCAGGATACGATCAAACATGTGCGGTAAGGACGGACGGGACTGTTGCCTGCTGGGGGAACAATGATCATGGACAGGCAACACCGCCTACAGGCACATTCATACAGGTAAGCGCCGGGACATGGAATACATGCGGGTTGAAGACAAACGGAACAGCAGCCTGCTGGGGAGATGATGCGAATGGGCAGTCAACACCACCGGCCGGCACATTCGGCACAGGCAAGCTCGATGCGGGAGTCCATCACACCTGCGGGCTAAAGACAGATGGGACTGTCGCCTGCTGGGGATCAGATGCATATGGCGCGTCAACGCCCGCAGCAGGGACATTCACAGTTGTGAGTGCCGGAGACTCGTATACTTGCGGAGTAAAGACAGGCGGGACTGTCGCCTGCTGGGGAATAAACGACCACGGCCAGGCTACGGCTCCCGCAGGTACATTCACACAGGTAAGCGCGAGCACATATCACACGTGCGGCTTAAATACAGACGGGACGGCAGCCTGTTGGGGAATGAATTCCCTGGGCCAGTCAACCGCCCCTGTTGGAACATTTAAAGGTGTGAGCGCCGGGGGTTTCCATACATGTGGGTTGAAGGAAGACGGTACAGCGAACTGCTGGGGGTACAACAGCGACGGCCAGACAACACCCGCGGCCGGAACATTCACAGGTGTGAGCGCAGGAGGCAATCATACGTGCGGGTTGAAAACGGACGGGACTGTTGCCTGCTGGGGATCAGATGCATATGGCGAGTCAACGCCCGCAGCAGGAACATTCACAGGTGTGAGCGCAGGATGGTATCATGCATGCGCCGTAAAGACAAACGGGACTGTCGCCTGCTGGGGAAGGAATGATTACGGCCAGTCAACACCGCCCGCCGGGACATTCACAGAAGTAAGTGCCGGAGACTATTACACGTGCGGCATGAGGACAAACGGGACTGTCGCCTGCTGGGGAAGAAATGACGGCGGCCAGGCCCCTGTAGTGACAATCGGCCCGGACACGCTTCCAAAAGGAGTTTTGGGGTATTCTTACTCCCAGGCAATCGGCGGAGGCGGAGGCTCATCGCCTTATGCCTTCAGCATGATATCCGGGAGTTTGCCGGCAGGCCTTATTCTTTCAGTAAACGGCATGCTGAGCGGCACACCGGGCAGCGCAGGCGACTTTACATTTACAGTGCGTGCGGCAGATAAAAACAACATAGCAGCGGAAAAGACTTATACACTCAGGGTAGAGGTTATGAGCTACTCGGTAACGCCTTCTTCATTATCGTTTCATTCGCTGATAAATGTCCAAAGCGCGGCCCAGTCCTTGACAATGCATAACACAGGGACTTTACCTGTCACTATCAGCGGGATAGCGCTTGGCGGCACGAACCCTTTACAGTTTGCCCAGACAGGCAACTGCGGAGGCAGCCTTGCTGTCGGCGCGAGTTGTACAATCAATGTTACGTTCAAGCCCACATGGGTTAATGCATCGCCTATGATTGCAACGCTCAATGTGAACACGGCCGCGCCCGCTGTTTCTAAAACAATAGCGTTGAGCGGCACAACAGACGTTATGAGCTACAACCTTACTCCGGCCTCCCTGTTTTTTCATTCACCGGTGAATTTTCAAAGCGCAGCTCAGACGGTGACAATGAGCAACACCGGCACAGTGCCTGTTACCATCAGCGGGATAACCGTCGGAGGAACAAACCCCGGTCAGTTTGGCCAAAACAATAACTGTGGCAGCAGCCTTGCGGTTGGAACAAGCTGCGAGGTCAACGTCATATTTAAACCAACGTGGTTCAACGCAGTGCCTATGCTTGCGACACTCACTGTGAACGCGGCCGCGCCTGCCGGCTCCAGGACAACGGCGCTCAGCGGAACTGTGGACATTATAAGCTACTCGCTCACCCCGGCCGCGCTTACATTCCGCTCGCCGTTGAATGTGCAGAGTGCAGCGCAGACAATGACGATTCACAATACCGGGACACTGCCTGTTACGATAAGCGGGATAGCGCTCGGAGGTACGAACCCTTTGCAGTTTGGTCAGAACAACAACTGCCCTGCAGCTTTGTCCGCAGGAGCAAGCTGCGTTGTCAGTGTAACATTCAAGCCGACGTGGCTCAATGCGGCGCCGATGATTGCGACGCTCAATATAAATGCGGCCTCACCTGCGATATCCAAAACAATTGCGCTGGCCGGGGCACTGGATTACGCTGCAACACCCGCTTCCTTATCGTTTCACTCGACGATGAATGTTCAGAGCGCTGCACAAAAGGTGACGGTAAGCAACACGACTGCGGCGCCCGTTACGATCAGCGGGATAGCAATCGGAGGAACGAACCCTTTGCAGTTTGGTCAGAGCAACAACTGCCCTGCAACTTTGTCCGCAGGAGCAAGCTGCGTTGTCAGTGTAGCGTTCAAGCCGACGTGGCTCAATGCGGCGCCGATGAAAGCAACTCTTGATATAAATGTCGCTGCCCCTGCGATCTCAAAGTCGATTGGACTGACAGGAACTATTCAATGACGTTACCTTAATAGATTACTTCTTTTGAAAAAAATGCTTCTCAAAGCTCAGGCGCGTTGAACGATTCCGGAAGGGATCATTCAACGCGCCTATTGTAATTTCTGAAAACCGGTCCTCAAGAATCAATGTAACGCCTTATGGCCGCGATATATCTGCTATCCCGGGATCTCCTATTCTGGCCCGGCATAATTGCTATGTGTTATTATTACAAATGGGAAAGGCCTCAAAGAAGAAAAAAAAACCTGCTGCAAGCGCAGTTACTCAGGAAACCCTGCTGCAAAATGTTCAGGTTCCAAAAGCAAACAGCCTGCTCGACCGTCAAATAGTCAGACTTTTGTCTGTTGCGGCACTGGGGCTGCTTGTATATGTAAATACGCTCTTTTCCCCGTTTCTCTTTGACGACCTGGCGTACATAGCCGACAGCCAGGCGATCAGAAGCCTCAGGTATTTCATATCCTTTTATGACGACCTCAGCAACATCATAATATACGTTAAGACCCGATATATAACGCACCTTTCCTTTGCCCTGAACTATGCGGTAAACGGCCTAGCCGTCTGGGGCTATCACAGCTTTAATATAGCGATCCACGTCATTAATGCCCTGCTGGTTTATCGACTGGTTTCACTTACGTTTAAGACGCCTGCGATGAGGCTCCCCTCAGCCGACAATTTAAGACGCGGCAGGCAGATCGCTTTTTTCAGCGCAATCGTTTTCGTCTGCCATCCTGTGCAGATACAGGCGGTTACTTACATTACCCAGAGGTTTGCGTCTCTGGCAACCCTGTTTTACCTGCTGTCTGTGACTCTGTATATAGCAGCAAGGGTCAGGCAGGAAGAAGAAATCTCCCCCAAAGGCTTTTTGCCGCCTGCCCGGGCGCTGCTGCTTTATATCTTTGCCCTTATCTCGACTGTGTTGGCAATGAAGTCAAAGGAGATAGCCTTTACACTCCCTCTTGTTATTGCGCTTTATGAGTTCATGTTTTTTTCAGGCCCGCTCAGGCGCAGGGCTGTTACTCTGGTCCCGTATCTTCTTACCCTGCCCCTCATTCCCCTCGCGATGATCAGCTCAACCCGGCCGGCCGGGGATCTTGCAGGAGAGGTCAGCGAAGCGGCAAGGTCTTTGTCTTCCATTTCACGGACGGATTACCTGCTGACCCAGTTCAGGGTGATTGTCACATATATCAGGCTGTACCTTTTCCCTGTAAACCAGAACCTTGACTACGATTATCCGGTTTATCATACGCTGCTGAGTCTGCCTGTCTTTCTATCCTTTCTGCTGCTTACAACTGTTCTCGGACTGGGGATATACATTTTTTTGCGATACGGGAAAGAAGCGCCTCTGAGCAGGCTGATTGCCTTCGGAATATTCTGGTTCTTTATCACCCTTTCTGTGGAATCCAGCATCATCCCGATAACAGACATTATATTCGAGCACAGGGCATACCTGCCGTCGGCCGGGTTATTCATAACAGTTGCTGCGGCTTTAATTGCGGCCAAAGATCGCATGGTTGATACAGCTCCTCAGTTTGTGAAGGCCGTTATCCCAATGTTTGCGTTGTTTATTCTTTTTCTTTCGGTTGCTGCTTTTATGAGGAATACGGTTTGGCGGAATGACTTAGCTCTATGGAGCGACGTAGTTGCCAAGAGCCCCCTTAAAGAACGCGGGCATAATAATCTTGGCGTAGCTTATTTCAACAGGGGTATGATAAATGAGGCGATTGAACAATACAGGACCGCTTTGCGACTGGACCCCAAAAGCGTCAATGCATACCACAATTTTGGTAATGCGTTATACAAGAAAGGAATGCTCGATGAGGCGGTCGAAAAATACGAAACCGCGCTCCAGCTGGATCCAAAGAGCGTTAATGCCCATAATAACCTCGGCGTAATATACTTCGACCGGGGCATGTTCGATCAGGCTGAAGAACATTACAGGACAGCCCTGGAGATTAATCCGTTTACAGCCAACGCCAACAGCAATTTGGGCAATGTCTACCTGAAGAAAGGGATGGTCGACCAGGCGATTGAGCAATATCAGATCGCCCTGCAGATAAATCCCGGCAATATCAATGCGCATACAAATCTTGGGGTGGCATATGCCGCCCGCGGCATGACGGACCAGGCGATTGAGCAGTACAGGACCGCTGTTCAAATGGACCCCAACAATATCGATGCCCGCAACAATCTGGGAATGTTGTATTATGACAGGGGCATGGCGGACCAGGCGATTGAGCAGTACAGGACAGCATTGCTTGCTGATCCGAAAAAAGCCTCTGTCCTGAATAATTACGGGAATGCCCTGACAAAAAAAGGACAGACTGAGCAGGCTATAGAACAATACGGAAAGGCCCTTGCATCAGACCCCGGGAGCGCCGATACATACAACAATCTTGGATTAGCCTACTTCAAAATGGGCAAGGTCGACCAGGCGATAGAACAGTACAGGGCAGCGCTTCGGATCAACCCGAAGCATGCAGACGCCCATTTTAACCTGAGCGCAGCGCTGGATAAAATGGGTCTGAAGGCGGAGGCTGAGAAAGAAACCACCTCTGCGCTACAGTCTCTGCCCGACCTGCAGCAGGCCCTCAAAATGCTTGAATCCTCCGCAAAATAGTGCGGGTGAAGCGGGGCTATTTATCTGCCTTGCCGGTTATCCACCAGTCATTCTTTTCGGAAAACCACCAAAGGGATGAATCAGTTTCCAGTATAGTAGCCGCCAGCTCGCGCGCCGTGTCTGTCTTAAGCCTTTTGACTGCGAACTCCAGCCATTCGTCCGCATATTTGTTCCCGATGTCCTTATACTCTTTCAGCGCCAGTATCAGCTCGATCTGGTCCGCGTCATAGGCCAGTTTCGCCTCGAGACTCTTTCCTTCAGAAAACTCGAAGATAAGCTCTCTTATTTCATTCCCAAAAGGCAGCGTATCGGCCAGGTCGTTTACAGCCTTCACTTCGTCCGCCTTTACATATTTTTTATTCACATAGTTGAGGTCCCCGGTCCGGGCCTCGGGCAGGTCGTGAAACAGGCAGATCCTGATCAGCCTGTCGACATTTGCTCCTTCAACAAGATTGCCCAGGGTATAGCCTATATAGACAGTCCTGAAGATATGCTCCGCAACAGACTCGGCGCCCGACCCGAGGAACTGGAACCCTGTCCTCGGTGTGCGCTTTAGCATGCCGGCCTCAAATAAAAAATTCGCTATCCGTTTCATAAATGTACGCTGGTATTATAGAATTTTTCGGATGTTTTAAACCAAAGAAGACAGTTCCTGGAAGGCATGCCGATTGATTGAGTTAGCATGCAACGATAACACCGTCTTCCAGTGCGAGCCGGACATCAGCCAGTCGTTCAGCCTGCTTCATGTCGTGGGTAGTCATGATTACCATTGGCGAACCCCTGTCTTTCATTCCCAGTATTATCTCTTCAATGATGCCGCAGTTCCTGCGGTCGACGGATGCTGTGGGTTCATCGAGAAAAAGTATCTCAGGCGCTATAGCCGTTGCCCGGGCCATCGCGAGCCGCTGGGCCTCTCCGCTTGAAAGAGTGAGGGCGTTTTGGCGCGCCTTATCCTTCAATCCATAGGATTCAAGCTGAGAGCCGGCAATTTCCCGAATCTTCTTTTTGTTTATTCCCCTCAGCCGCAGCCCATACGCCACATTATTGAAAACCGTGTCATTGAAAAGGCCGCCTTTTGGAAGGACCAGGGTCATTCTGCGCCTCAGGGAAATATCCCGGGCCGGGATACTGCCTTCAGATGAGAACTCGACGCGGCCGCTGTCCGGCGTTTCCAGAAGTGCGCATATGCGGAGGAGGGTTGACTTGCCGCTGCCGTTGGGCCCTGTGAGCACGTAGACTCCATTCTTTGCGAATGAATAAGACAGGCCCCTCAGCACCTCAATCCCATTATATTTTTTCCTGATTTCCAGGGCCGACAGAGAAAGTCTCATCTTCCGACGCCTGCAGGGCCTTTTTTTTGAACAACATGCAGCATCGAATTTATGCCGAGCGATATTGCCAGCAATATAATGCCAAGGGCAAGAGCCTGCTCAAAATTCCCCTTGTCGGTCTCAAGCGCAATGGTAGTGGTCATAACACGTGTATAACCGGCGATATTGCCTCCAACGATCAGGATCGCTCCCACTTCCGCCATAACACGACCAAACCCTGCGATCACGGCAGAGATTATTCCGTACCTGGCTTCTCTAATTACTGTCAGAGAGACCTGCATCGGTGTGGCGCCGAGAGTAACGGCAGCCTGCCTGATTACAGGGTCAACGCTGACAATGGCTGAATGGCTAAGGGATGCCACAATCGGAAAGGCAAGGATGCTCTGGGCTATGACCATGGCGGATGGAGTATAAAGCAGTGATAGAAAACCCAGTGGGCCGCTCCTCGACAGAAGCAGGTATATAAAGAGGCCGACAACAACAGGAGGCAGCCCCATGAAAGTGTTGAGTATATTTATCAGCATGCCCCGCATAGGGAATTTCCTGAACCCCAGCAGTGCGCTAAGAGGCAGTGCGGCAATAATTGAGATGGCGAGGGCTGTCCCGGACACCCTTATTGACAGCAATATGATCCCGAGCAGCTCCCTGTCGAGATGAAAGATAAGGGAAAGGGCCTTTAAAATACTCCCTAAAATTGACGACATCAGGTCCTATTTCGCATTTGGATAAAAGAGCTGGTTGCCGAGGCTGTCCCTGAAAGAAGCAATAGCCTGCTGTCCCTCTTTTGAAATAAGCCAGTTAATGAACTCCATAGCCTCTTTGTACTGAGCATGCCCAAACTTTTTGGGATTCACTGCCATGACCCCATACTGGTTAAACAGCACAGGATCTCCCTCAAGCACGATCGTCATTTCGAGTTTGTCCTTGCCCTTTGTCGCAAGCCAGGTGCCCCTGTCGGTGAGAGTATAGGCCCGTTTTTCATTTGCTATCCTCTGGGTCTTCTCCATCCCCTGTCCCACTTCCAGATACCATTTTTGTCCCCTGGGCTCAACGCCGGCCTTTTTCCAGAGAGACAGCTCCTTTGTATGTGTTCCTGAGTTGTCGCCCCTCGAAACAAATGAGGACACAGCGGCTATTTTCTTCAGCGCATCAGCTGCCGACTTTGTCCCCTTTATCTTTGCCGGGTCGTCGGAAGGCCCGATAACGACAAAATCGTTATACATTACATCATGCCTGTTCACAAAGAAGCCTTCTTCAACCGCCTTGAGCTCCTGTTCCTTCGCATGGACAAAGGCAACGTCGGCGTCTCCCCGTTTGCCCATCTCGATTGCCGCGCCTGTGCCGCGAGCCACAACCTTCACCTTGATGCCGGTCTTCTTCTCGAATATCGGCAGGATATAGCCGAACAAACCTGAATTTTCAGTGCTGGTCGTAGAGGAGCAGATGATTTCTTCCTCCGCGGAAGCGCTAATTGGACCGAACAGTGAAGCGAACATCATCGCGCCAAATACCGTTAGAATAAAAAATGTCTTCTTACCCATCATTCCACTCCTCTAACTTGTATTATTTTTGGCCCTATTATTTTGGAAAGAACCGGTTTCTTTTGCTCTTTGGCCAGGAATTTCCTGAAGTCGTCATGAATTCCCCAAAAAGCTGCAATCGCATTTTCACCTTCAGGTGTCAATGAAGTTCCGCCGCCCTTCCTGCCTCCGGCAGAGGTAACAACAAATGGTTCAGGCGCCTGCCTGTTCATTGAATCTATAAGTATCCAGGCGCGCCTATATGACATTTCCAGTGATTTTGCCGCCTTTGTAATCGACCCAAACTCGCGTATCTTCTCAAGGAGGGCAATCCTGCCGTAGCCGAGAAAGGTCCCTTCGCTTCCCTCGATCCAGATATGCCCGCGAAGACCCGGCACAGACGCCCGTTTTTTCTGAGGATGAGCTTTCTTGCCCGGCATAGCGTAATATACAAAAGGGAATAACGAAAATGCAACAGATATAATGCGTTTTCAGGAACGAACTCCCTGGGGTCGGAACCGAATAATTTACGGCTCAAACCAATAAAAAGGTTGCCCTAACGGGCCGGCTAAGGCTATACTTTAGGCGTAGTTTCCTTGTCCGGCAAATAACTAATCCAGGGGTCCGATATGCCGTTTTTAGGTGAGGTTTTTTCCAGCGAGATTATCAGAAAGCCTGTGCTTGACCCGAAGGGAGAAGACCTCGGACGGGTGAAGGACCTTGCCATTGTAAGGGGCGATACCCTCCCGATGATCTCGGCCCTTATTATCGAAAGAAAAAAGAAGTTCTATAAGCTGCCCTGGTCGGAACTCAACATATTCAACAAAAAGATAATAGCTTCAAGGTCTTACAGGGACAGCCTTGCGCCATACGAGTTCAGCGAAGACGATCTTCTGATGGTCAGGGATATTCTCGACAAACAGATAGTAGACGCCAACGGAGCAAAGGTAGTCAGAGTAAACGATATAAAACTCGAAGGCTATAACGATAATGCGGTGCTCATAGCCGTCGACGTCGGCATGAGAGGAATACTCCGGAGGCTCGGCATAGAACGCGGAAGCGAAGAGTTCCTCTGGCTGATGAAGGCTCAGCTGCCTTACAATCTGATAAGCTGGAACTATATCCAGCCGCTCAGGTCCAAGCTGGACGCAATTGCCCTAACTGTGCCCAGGCAGATGCTCTCAGACCTCCATCCTGCTGATATTGCCGATATCATAAGTCAGGTGTCGCGGGAGGAGGGCGCTCATCTTTTCAAGGATCTGGACCTGGAGACCGCGGCCGAGGCATTATCGGAACTGAAGCCGGAGATGCAGGCCGACATTATCAACGCAATGGACACTGAAAAGGCGGCGGATATAATCGAAGAAATGCCCCCCGACGAGGCTGCCGACATATTAAGCGATCTCCCGACCGAAAAGGCGAAGGAGCTTCTCGAAAACATTGAAAAAGAAGAGGCTGAAGATATTCAGGAACTCCTCGGACATGAAGAAGACACTGCCGGCGGTCTTATGACAAACGACTATATAGCCTACTCTCCCCTGATGACGGTTCAGGAGGCGTCTGAACAATTCAAGGTGAGCGCCCGCGAAGTCGAGACCGTCTACTATATTTATATCCTGGACAAAGACGAAAAACTTATTGGAGTTGCTTCATTGAGGGCGCTGCTTCTTGCTGAACCTGATTGTCTGCTCGCCGACATTATGGAGACGAACATCAAAAGCGTTTTGCCGGGTGAAGACGACATGGATGCGGCTGAGATCATATCAAAATACAACCTCCTGGCCCTCCCCGTTGTAGATGAAAACGGATATATGCACGGGATAATTACTGTTGACGACGTTGTTGACATGCTCCTCCCTCCCGCGGCAAAGAAGAAGAGAAGAAAGGTATGAAACGCTGGAAGGGTTTTCTGCTGTTCCTGTCCGTCATGGGGCCCGGCATCATAACCGCAAACATAGACAATGATGCCAGCGGCATAACCACCTATTCCGTTGCCGGCGCCAGGTTTGGATACAGTCTGCTATGGACTCTTATACCGACCACAGTTGCGCTTGTTGTTATACAGGAGATGATAGCCCGCATGGGCGTTATAACAGGAAAGGGACTTTCCGATCTTATTCGCGAAAACTACGGTGTCAAGGCGGCATTCTTCATGATGTTGGGCCTGCTCGTGGCAAATTTCGGAAATACCGTGGCTAATATGGCGGGATGGGCGGCCAGCATGGAGGTCCTCGGGCTGAGCAAATATGTGATGGTGCCTGTCGGCGCGGTGTCCATATGGATACTTGTTACAAAAGGGAGTTACCGGTTTGTTGAGAAGATCCTTTTGTTTGCGTGTCTCCTGTATTTCGGGTATGTCATATCGGGTTTGATGGCAAAGCCTGAGTGGGTGCCTGTGCTCAAAACAACCGTTGTTCCCCAGTTAAGATGGGATTCGGAATATATCATGTTGAGCATAGCTATCATAGGAACGACTATAACCCCGTGGATGCAGTTTTATCTCCAGTCTTCCATAGCAGAGAAGGGGATAAAAAAAGAGCATTACAAGGCTGCGCGTTTCGATGTGGTCACAGGATGTTTTATTACCGACATCATAAGTTTTTTTATCATCGTAACCTGCGGCACACTGCTTTTCCCAAATGGTATAAGGATAAACGAGGCTGCAGAGGCGGCCCTGGCGCTGAAGCCTCTCGCCGGACAATATGCCTACCTCGTATTCTCCCTGAGCCTTGCCAATGCTTCGCTGCTCGGCGCGATAATCGTGCCGCTCGCAACAGCCTATTATATTTGTGAGGCAATGGGATGGGAGGCGGGAGTAAACAAGACCTTCAGGGAGGCCCCCCAGTTTATGTGGATCTATACTCTGACCATTGCTTTGTCGTCACTGGTAATTATGGTCCCCGGCGCACCCCTTGTATTCCTGATGGTTCTGTCGGCCGTGGTAAACGGCCTGTTGCTGCCCTTTGTGCTTGTCTACGCTCTTCTTATCGTCAACAAAAAAGAGCTGATGGGAGAATATATTAATCCCAAAAGTTACAACTATATTTCGTGGGGCACCGTGGTTGCCATTATCGTGCTTACGGGTCTGCTTATTGTAACAACATTCGTGCCTTTAAGCAGTTTTGCAGGCGGACGGTAACCGGTCGTGAAAACTCGCCTCACCGGATTGTTGCCCGGATTTGCACAGGTATCAAACTGCAGATTTATTTTATAATAGACAAAAGAATCCGGAGGAGAGATGGTAAAAACAATTGATTGGGTTGACGGCAAGGTCGTTATGCTCGACCAGTCCAGGCTTCCCGTTGAAGTTGTAAACATTGAGTGCGATAATTATCTCATCGTGGCTGAGGGCATCAAAAAGCTATGGATCAGGGGCGCGCCCGCAATCGGTATCGCCGCTTCGATGGGGATCGCCCTCGCGGCCCAGGAAATAAAGGCAGGCGGTTTTGAGGAATTCACCAAAAAACTTGAGCCGGTGTTTGAAACGCTTTTGGCCACAAGACCGACAGCGGTTAACATTAAATGGGCTGTGGAGAGGTTCAGGGCATTCCTGGACCGGAACAGACATGAGAGCGTTGATAAACTCAAAGCCATGCTCATAGAAGAATCAAAAAAAGTGCTTGAAGAGGACATAAAGATCAACAAGGCCATCGGCATGTGGGGCGCGCAGTTTATAAAAGACGGCGATACGGTACTCACCCACTGCAATGCCGGCTCTCTTGCAACAGGAGGATACGGAACCGCCACAGCTCCGATGCTGGTTGCAAGGGAACAGGGCAAAAAATTCAGGGTTATTGCGGACGAGACAAGGCCGGTGCTCCAGGGAGCGAGGCTTACAGCCTGGGAACTCATGCAGGAAGGCATTGACGTAACGCTGATAACGGACAACACGGCCGGTGCGCTAATGAAGAAGGGCGAAATAAGCCTTGCGATTGTGGGCACCGACAGGACCGTGCTCAACGGAGACGTTGCAAACAAGATAGGCACGTACTCGGTCGCGGTGTTATGCAAAGAGCACGGCATCCCCTTTTATGTCGCCGCCCCGATGAGCAGCATTGACTTCACAATCCCTACCGGCGACCTGATCCCCATTGAAGAGAGAGACTCCGAAGAGGTGACCAACGTCTTCGGAAAATGCAGGATAGCGCCCGAAGGCGTAAAGGTCAGAAACCTTGCTTTTGATGTTACGCCTGCAAAGTACGTGACCGCTATCGTTACCGAAAACGGAGCCTTCAGACCGGGAGACCTCCGACATCTTGCAGACCCGGCTTCCGGACCTGAAAAATTCAGGATAATGCCCGGCAAATGAAAGCAGGCCCGGCTTGACAAATAATTCTCCCCAACAGATGCATTTGCAGGACGTCTTTGCGCTTTATGAAGACAGGCTGCAGCAGGTGGAGCTCAAGATCAGGGAACTTTTTGCCAACAAGGCCCCTGCCATCCCTTTGATTGGAAGTTATATCCTCTCCAGCGGCGGCAAAAGGCTCAGGCCCCTGTTTCATCTGATCAGCGCGGACATCTCCGGATATACCGGCAATGCAAACATCGATATTGCGGGCATTATTGAGTCCATCCATACCGCGTCCCTGCTGCATGACGACGTGGTTGATATGGCGGGCGTAAGACGCGGCAGGCCCACCGCAAACTCGATCTGGGGGAATCAGATCGTAGTCCTTGTCGGCGATTTCCTGTATTCCAACGCCCTTAAGTCCGCGGTAATGCTGAAGAACCAGAGGATCATGGAGGCGCTGTCGCAGGCTACTACAAGGATGACCGAAGGAGAACTCCTCCAACTGCACAGGATAGGAGATCCTGAAATAACGGAGGCAGAGTATATCGAGATCATATCCGCCAAGACAGGCGCACTGATTTCCGCTGCCTGCAGGATAGGCGCAATACTTGCGGGGCTGCCTGAAAACATGGAAAACGCCCTGGCTGATTTCGGGATGAAGACAGGCATCGTCTTCCAGATGGCCGACGATATTCTCGATTACATGGCTGAAGCAGGAGATTTGGGGAAAAAACTGTGCAAGGACCTAGAAGAAGGCAAGATAACTCTCCCGCTCCTTTATTTACTTCGTGTGGCGGACAGCGTAGAGCTGGCAGAGATAAAAAAGATAATCAAGGATGATTTGACCGAAAAAGGCGTAGAGCGGATAAAGACCCTGCTGGCGGAGCACAAATCAATAGATGAGTCTTTTGCAAAGGCCCAATCCCTGATTAATGAGGCAAAAGCTTCGCTTTCTGTTTTTGCGGACGGCCCGGCAAAAGACGCACTTGTGGCTATTGCGGATTATTCACTGCAAAGAGATAAATAACCGGCGCGGCTTATTGTCATCGGCCGGCGCTGTAACTTAAGACGTCCGGACGTTTTATTGCAAATAATATTCAGAAGGACCCGAACAAATCGGAACGATAAAACAGAACCGGTTTAACACCGGGTCTGAATCCGGGCCGTAACGGAGTTCAGCCATGCATAAGCTTGCAGACCTTGCAAAAAAGAGTGTTGAAGAATACGTAAGAACCGGGAAGGTGATTACTCCTCCTGATCCGCTCCCTCCTGAGATGACTGAAAAGGCCGGGGTTTTTGTCTGCATCAAAAAAGGGGGGGAACTGCGCGGTTGCATAGGAACATTTAGTCCTTGCAGGGAAAACATAGCATCCGAGACCATATGCAACGCAGTATCAGCCGCAAGCCGGGACCCGCGATTCATGTCCGTGTCCGCAGATGAACTTGTCGGGCTTGAATATTCGGTCGACGTTCTTACCGAGCCCGAAAAGGTCCCCGACTCCTCGTTTCTCGATCCTGCCGAATACGGGGTCATTCTTCAGAGCGGTTCGAGGAAAGGCCTTCTTTTGCCCGCCCTTGAGGGGGTAAAAACTGTTGAGGAGCAGTTAAGGATAGTCAGGATGAAGGCCGGAATAATGCCTCATGAAAAGGTCGAGATATTCAGATTCAGGGTCAGGAGATACAGGTGAACCGCTTAGCCGGAATATTTGCAGGCCGTTTTGACGGGCGGGCAATCCTGAACGCAAGCGCTCATGAGAGCGGTCTCCGATGATCAACGTGAAGCTGTTGATAAGGGCGGCGCTTATGTTTTTGGTTATCTCGCTGATCATTGCCGAAGGTTACTATATTGTTCACCTGCGTGACAGGATCAGCAGGCAGACAGAGGAACTAAGGAACATTTCCATGAGGTTGCAGGACCTGAAGAATGAAAAAGAGGACCTCAACAGAGAGCTTTCAGCAATCAAAAAAATCACAGGGGACGGCAAAAGCGAAGCCGCCGGCGGACGGTAACATTCCCTGATCGTTCGCAGTGGGAATGTGCCTGACGCCGGGGGAAAGGCCGTCTAATTCATGCATACGTCAACATATTCCGGCACGTGGTACCTTTTATACTTTTCGAGGCACGGTATGCAGATTCCGTCGTCCTCCGACCACCCCGGATAATCACCCTTCAATATAGGCACAAGCATTTCATCCACAGGGCTGTGCATATGATAAAGCAGCCAGGGCACCTCTCTTTTGCATAGCGGGCACCTCTTTTTCATATTTACATACATGTTTACCTCCCGTCCGGGCAGGCTGTTCCCGGACCTTATTAAGTCTTTTCCTGATTTAATTTTAATTGTTTGACGGCGTGCTGTATGTAATATTGGTCACAAAAGAGGGGATAAAATGAAGACTGAATACCCGACATTGCACGGCCGGCATTGCCCGCAAATTTAGCGGGTCTGCCGTAAAGCAGTGCGGGTGAGGTGAAGAAGATTGAGTTTAGATAAACCGGCCTCGGCTCATACTATAATTTCACTCCCTTAAGCACCGCTTTCTTCCCGCCGACACCCGGACGTTGCTCCACATTGAAGCCCGCAGCTGAAAGCCCGCGTCTTACCTCGCCGGCGACTGTATATGTAGCGAAGGCCCCTCCCCCTCTTGTTTTTTCTCCAATCGCGGCAAGAAGCTCGGGCCGCCAGATGGAGGGGTTTTTCTTGGGGCCGTGGCCGTCCAGAAACCATACGTCGCAGGGGACCGCAAGCGCCTGCGCCATTTCGAGCGCCTCCCCGATCCAAAGATTCAACTCCACTGTGCCGAAGGGACGGGCAAGCTGTAGCCTGCGCCAACCCCGCCCGGTAATTTCAATGCGGTCATATGCCTGCACAAGCAGCTTGATCAGGGGCCCAGCCTCGCCTGAAAAGCCGGAAAGTATTTCTTCCATGCGCGAGGGAGCGATAGGGTGCAGTTCAACGGAATTGTAGATTATGTCAATATCCGTTACCCCGCAATTATCCAGAAAATCCATGAGCGCAATGAGCAGGCGGCCTGCGCCGAAGCCGGTTTCGCCGATCCTCAACAGCTTTCTTTCCCCGGCGGCCGCTGAAAGCATGTCAACAATGCCGCAACCCCTGAAGAAGATATGTCTCGCCTCTTCAAGGGCATTTACTACGTCAAAGTAGCGGTCGTCGTAATGCTCATTAAGAAGATGCGGGGGGACCTTCACTCCTCGATGATATAGCCGACCTTTACCTCAAGGTCTTTTCTGAGAGAATGGTATACGGAGCAGTACTTTTCCTGGGAAAGGGCTATTACCCTGTCCATTTTCTTGGGCGTTATATTTTCGCCGGCGATATGGATCGTCATTTCTATATATTTGTAATACTGCGGCGGGGTAGGATTCCTCTCGCCCGATATATCAATTTTAAACTTTGCTATTACGCACTTCATCTTCTGCAGAAAAGATACTACGTCTATGGCCATGCAGCCTGCAACACTCATAAGCAGACTCTCGGTCGGCGTGCAACCCCACTGTACCTGCGCGTCAAAATCTATCTCATAACCCCTTTGGGTCCTGCCGAGGAATATGAGGTCCTTGTCCCATGTCAGCGTGCCCTTGTTCAGGGGCAGGATTTTTTCCTTATACCCTGTCAGTGATTTTTCGAGTATCTGATCGTCTTCCTGTTTGTTCATTATTTCCTCCCGGCTATAAATCAAAATAAATGAACCGCGCTGCATATTGATAGCGGCGATTTTTGGAATTATAGCATATAAAAACACGGCATTAAAAAATTCCTGAGCTGCGCCGGCCTCCGCTCGTTACAATTATATTGCCTCGAATTTCTGATATAATCATATCAATTATGACAAGCCTGAGGGATATGCAGCAGCGCAAGCCCGAAAAAGTAATAATGCGGCCCTTCAGAGTTGTCGTAATCACAATGGGCTCGATTTTTCTCGCCGAAGTTGTCTCAAAAGCCGTCAGGTCTTCCATTCCGGCTATATCTTTTGAGGCAGAAACAGTTGTAGATTCACTGGCTGCGGTAATTATCTCTTTGCCTCTCCTCCATTTTTTTGTGTTTCAGCCCTTCCGTCGCTATATGGCGGACAAGCAACTGGCTGAAGCCGCGCTCAGAGAAAGCGAATTGAAATACAGGTCTTTGGTGGAGTCAACTGATGATTCCATATATCTTGTAGACCCGGATTACAGATATCTCTTTATTAACAGACGGCATCTGTCCCGGCTGGGATTGTCCGAGGAGCAGGTCCTGGGGCGACCGTTCAGCGAGTTCCATTCTATTGATGAAACCAATGAATTCATCAAAAAGACGGATGCGGCTCTGTCAAGCGGGGAATCGAATCAATATGAGTACCAGAGTCTGAGGGACGGCAAGTATTTTCTTCAGACATTCAGCCCGGTCAAAGACCAGCATGGAAAGGCCTTTGCATTGACCGTGGTTTCCAAGAATATAACCAAGCGAAAACAGATGGAGGAAGAATTAAGGTCGCTTTCGCTTACGGACGAACTCACCGGCCTGTATAACCGGCGCGGTTTTATGGCTCTCGCTGCGCAGCATTTAAAGATCGCCAACAGACACGGGAAAGGCATCTTTATGCTTTATGCGGACATGGACAGCCTGAAGGAGATCAACGATACCTTCGGCCATAAGGAGGGCGACAACGCCCTGTTTGAATTCTCACAGATACTCAAAGAGAGCTTTCGCGAATCGGATATCATCGCGCGTATAGGCGGAGATGAGTTTGTCGTCCTTCCGGTCGGCAGTTCGGAGTCAAGCGTAGAGATCATAAAGACCCGGCTTGAAAACAGGGTAGATGCACATAATACCAAGAGAAACCGCGGGTATAAAATATCGGTAAGCGTAGGCGTGCCGTTCTATAATCCTGAACGCCCTTTGTCCCTCGGTGAACTGATCGCCCAGGGAGATGCGTTGATGTACGAACAAAAAAGATTCAAAAAAAACAGGGGGTAGGAACAGTTGCGGCCAAGGACTATCCCTTTATTCTTTTGGCAGGGCTGTTTGTTCGGCCGATGCCGGCTGCGGGATCAGGTCCGGCGCCTCCTGGGCCGTCTCTCTTTAGACGGGCTTCATAGTCCAGCGCCTCACAGTATGCAATAAAATTGTTCAGCGTTTCCCGGCCTTCATCAGACAGCCGTACAAACTCTATCCCGACATCATATGCCCCACCGCTGTCATCGCCGGCTGCGTTGCAATTTGCTATCCTCCCTTCGAAGCCGACAACCGGGATGTCCGATAAAGACAGCTCCATAGGCACAACAACGTCTGTGCCCAGCGCGTGATCACAGCGGATGAGCATGCCGCCCTGACTTATTATTTTTATTTTATAGTTTGTAGCACTAGTGTCCCAACGTTGAATTTTTGGGAAATGAAAACACATTTAAAATAAACATGTTAAACGACTTACTAACATTTATCGATTTGAAATCAACGCGGCAGAGTGGCCATACTTCCGAAACCCTTCGGAAGGAGACGGCCTATTATGAATTCTGGAAAAACTATCTTTGCGCAGCTTATGGACTTTTTGCCTGCTTACGAATTTCGGCAGTGCGTAGAACAATACAAGGGCAATTACAAGATCAAGAGTTTCACCTGCTTGGATCAGTTTCTCTGTATGGCCTTTGCCCAGCTCAGCTATCGGGAGAGCTTACGAGATATTCAGGCGTGTTTACGTGCGGCCAAACAAAAGCTTTATCATATGGGCATCCGTGGCAAGGTCTCGCGGAATACTCTGGCCAATGCCAATCAGGTCCGCAATTGGAGAATATATGCTGATTTTGCATAAGTGCTTATCAGCACAGCAAGGGACCTTTACGCAAAAGATGATTTCGGTCTGCACCTTGATCAGACAGTTTACGCACTGGATGCAACAACCATCGACCTTTGTCTGTCTTTATTCCCCTGGGCAAAGTTCAGAAAACAGAAGGGGGCGGTGAAAATGCATACCCTGCTGGATTTGCGCGGCAATATTCCTACTACAATTATCATTACTGATGGCAAAGTTCACGATGTAAAGGCATTGGATAAAATTATGATAGAAGCCGGAGCCATATACATCATGGATAGAGGATACCTCGATTTCAAGAGGCTCTATGCGATGCATCAGTCCCTAGGCTTTTTTGTGACTCGTGCCAAAAGAAATTTCGATTTCAGGCGACTTTACTCACTGCCAGTTGATAAATCGACAGGGATTCAGTGCGATCAAATAATTATGCTTAATGGTTTTTATGCCAAGAAAGATTATCCGGAAAAGCTGCGGCGTATTCGTTATTTTGATGTCCCACATTCAAGGTCGAAGTGCAACAAAAGCAGAAGCGACCTCAAGCGGTGTTTTGTAGCCCAGGCATTTCTTGGGTCTGTTGTTAATCAGTGATTCGACCTTAGACACCTGCTCATCAGTTAT
>Ga0334722_10002619_pt1 | contig 20105 bp, 12 predicted proteins | sample C3_bottom_MG_FD_207210 | JGI IMG/M metagenome (GOLD analysis project Ga0334722, IMG submission 207210) | Sediment microbial communities from Yellowstone Lake, YNP, Wyoming, USA - C3_bottom | ecosystem: Environmental > Aquatic > Freshwater > Lake > Sediment | place: USA: Wyoming | collected...
CAGCCGGTTCAGCCCGTCGACCATCTTGCGAAAGTCGTTCTGATACTGCTCGGCGTCGCCGCGCGCGGTGAAATCGCCCCGCAGCGCCGCTTCCACCAGCTTCGCGATATCGCCGTTGACCGATTTCAGCGTCTCGCCCATCTTTTGCATCGCCGCCAGCATCTGTCCGGTCTCGTCCGTGCTCGTGACCACGATGCTCTTGCTCATGTCGCCTGCCGCCATGGCGTCGGCCGCCTCCACCGCCTGCGCCAGCGGGCGGGTGATGCTGCGGGTAATCAGGAAAGCCAGGGCAATGGTCAATAAGGTCGCCACTACGCCGAGGATCAGCATCAGGCGTTCCGCCTGAGTGGCCATCTCGTCGGCATCTTTGCCCGCTTTTTCCGTCAGTTCGGTCTGAAGGTCGATCAATGCGTCGACGCTCGACCTGTAGTCCGCCTGTGCCTTCCTCAATGGGCCCTGCATGAGAACCACAATCTCATCTTTCTTCCCTGCCTTGAGCAATTCCAGAAATTTGTCCTGGGTAACCACATACTCCTGACGGGCGGCGAGCGCTTTCTTCAGCGTTTCCTTGCCTTTATCGCTGGTAATCCCTTTTTCTAGTTTCTCGAAGCGGTCCGTAATGACCTTTCTTTGCTCCGGGATCGCATCAATCGACTTCTGCTGCTCGGCCCCGGAAAAGATGTAGGCGTTGCGCAGTTCACGAGCGATGTTGTCGATCGCATCGCCTATATCGTTGGCCTGTACAGTCTTGGGAAATTTATCCTGTACTAGGCCTTCGATTTCGGTATTGAGCGACGCGATCCGCAGGTAGCTGACAGTGGCGATGATGATCAGCAGGGTCAAGGTGATGCCAAAACCTATTCCCAGCCGGACACCGATTTTCATATTTGCGATGGATGACATGATGTTTCCCCTTCTCTCTCAATTTCAAAAAAAACAAAATCCAAAATCAATGCGATCGCACGCACTATCTATGGCGAAACCTCGTCCTTCACTTTCGGCTCGCTGCCCATCACGTCTTGCATGACACACGCGGTCATCAGAATGACCGGCCACCCCATATCTCAATCGGCGTCTCGCGCATTTGACAATTCTCCCAAGCCAACGACCCAGGCCGGTGAAGCTCCAGGCCGGGCATCAGATTACTTCTGCCCGATTGCGCCGATATGAGAACTATCAAGGAAACGTCGAATACTCGTGCCGCCGTTTGCTGCCCCTGCGTTACCTCTTGCATTGCCGAACAAAGCGGACGTTGCGCAAAGCGCGTGCCTTCGCACTTCCGGCCCGCTGCAGTTGGCCTGCTGCGCCTGCACTCATCCGCGTCGTACCTTAGGGAGGCTATCCTCGGGCTGCTCCGGATTTATCGGCCAACTTCATGGGGGTCCCGATCGGGAATTGCGCAATCGCTTGTAGGAATGCTGCGCGATGCAATGTCAGACGGTTCTTACAAGATCCTGGTCTTGGTCCGATCGGGCGCATGCATGGCCAATCGGCACCGAGCTCAGGCGGAACCGCGACGAGCCGCTCAGGGGATCAACTGGTGTGCGATCGCATAGCGAATCAGCGCGGTGTCGCTTTTCACCTTCAGCTTGCGCATCAGGCGTCTCTTGTGCGTGCTCACCGTCTTCGGGCTGAGCGCAAGGCTCGCCGCGGCGGCGGTCACAGACAGGCCGTCGATCAGCAGCCGCAGCACCTCGAATTCGCGCGGGGACAGCCGCTCGTGCGGCAGGCCTGTTTTGCCCGCGCCCAGGCTGGATAGCACTTCGTCGACCAGGTCGGGGGAGACGAACCTGCGTCCCCGCGCCACTTGGCGCACGCCCTCGATCAGCGTCGAGGCGTCGCTGCCCTTGCTGACGTAGCCGGTGGCACCGGCATTGAGCGCGCGCGTCGCCGTCTGGCCATCGACGTACATGCTGTGCACCAGCACCAGGGCTTCTGGCCGCAGCGCCATGATGCGCGTGATCAAATCGATACCCGAGACGCCGGGCATTGAAAGATCGGTCAGGACCACGCCGTAGGCGCGTGCGCGCAGCTTCTCCAGCACCTCACCCCCATTTGCGGCTTCGTCCGTCACCTCCAAATCGTCGCACGCCAACAGCACCTGCCTGACTCCGGTGCGCACGATTTCGTGATCGTCCGCGACCAGAATGCTTACATTCATCACGTGCATGCCTCCTCGATTTCAATTTCCGCCGCGATCGTGGTGCCGTTGCCCGGAGCGCTGCGGATGGTCAGATCGCCGCTCAGCATAGCCACGCGCTCGCGCATGCCGACCAGCCCGAAGCCGCCTGCGCCTGCCGTGCGCTCGGCGATAAAGCCCTTGCCGTCGTCGCTGACCTGCAGGCGTATGCGCTGGCCCGCGCGCGTGAGCGTGACCTGCACGTTCTTAGCTTCGGCGTGGCGCACGATGTTGTTGAGCGATTCCTGCAGAACGCGAAACAGCGCGATCGCCTGCCTTTCGTTGATATCGAAGTTATCCGCGTTTGCGCTGCAGGCGATGCCGGTGCGCCGCGAGAATCGGTCGGCCAGCCAAGCGACCGCGGCGCCCAGGCCCTGATCCAGGGCCGGCGGGCGCAGGTCGGTGACGACCTGGCGAACAACGGTGATGGCTTGCTCGACCTGGCGCATCACGTAGGCGTTCTGCTTCGTATAGGCCTCGTCCTGCGCGTGGCGCATCCCCATGGCAGAAAGATGCAATTTCACTCCGGTGAGGACCTGACCGAGCTGGTCGTGCAGTTCGCGCGCGATGTGCGCGCGCTCTTCCTCGCGTATCGTTTCGTGGTGGGCAGCGAGTTCGCGCAGTTCATGTTGCAGGTGCTCGGCACGCTGTTTGGCCGCCGCCATCACGCGATTCACTTGCTTCTGGCGATTGAACGACCATGCCAGCAGCAGTCCTGCGCACAGCAGGAGCGCGCTCATCAGCGTTGCGGCCGCATAGTAGCCCGGACGGTGTTGCCGCACCCGCGTCAACACCTCGTCGACGGACGATCCCACGCGTACCGTCAGCCGATAGCGGCCCAGCGATTCGAAGGCCACGATCCGGCGCTGGCGGTCGGTGGGCCGTTCGATCACAACAACGCCGGTCCGCGTATCCTTCATCTTCCTGAACCAGGCACTGGCGCTGATGTCTTGGCCGGGGGAAACCGTATCTCCGGTGCCGGCGTTGCGCGCCAGTACGATGCCATCCTCATTCAGGAGCGTGATCGATCCGCCGGCGGGCAGGATGATGCCGAAGGCGCCGACTAAACGTTCCGGGTCGATTGCAAGGTGCAACACTCCGGCAAATGCGCCGCCGGCCGAATTCAGCCGATGGCTGGCCGGAATCAGTGTCTTGCCCGTAGACCGCCAGGGCAGGGGCGTGCCTATGCGCAGCTTGCCCGAATCGTCCATGGCATGATGGAGAAGTATTTCGCGTCCGCTCGGATAAGGACCCGAGTTCGGTCGCGATGAGGACAGCTCGTTTCCGGCCGCGTCGATCACCGAAATTTCGACCACCATCGGCAGCGTCGATGCGAGATTATTCTTGAATGCGGTGAGATCTGCGTTGCGCACGCCGTCGCGCTTGATCGCCGCGACCAGAAACTCCGTCTGCAGTTGCAGATCCTTCACAATTTGCAGCAGGTGCCGACTCACCTCTTGTGCAAGATTGGCATTGGCTGCGGACGCAGCCGCAATGGCATCTTCTTCCTGGTGTTCGAGATAGTGAAACAGCAGCGGCCAGACCAGAGCGCTCGCAAGCACGGCGCCTGCCAGGACGGTTGCTTGCGCGCCCGACTGCCGGCCGAGTTCGCGTGCGTACTGAATGAATCTGGCCGTTGCCATATGCGAGGAATCCGCGCCAGGGACGGTCAAGAACGTTCGGTCCCATTAGTTATTGGATTCCATGATGCCGCTGCAGCGGGTACGGCGATTGACGAAAGTCAAACAAACACCGAGGCCCCGCCGGGCCGCGGCAATTCGCACTTCAGGCTATTGATTGCGCGAGGGATAACTCGCGCCCATGCCGGCGCGCACATCGCCCTGGATGCCGTATTGCGGAATCGGGTACCTGAGCCCGTTTTTCGACAGCGCCTGCATGCCCGCGATCGCCTTGGGCAGAAAATGCGGCGGCAGCGCGATCAACATCTCTTCGTCGAGCACGCCGCCGTAGCGCCGCTCGGCAAAGCAGGGGATCGACAGGCTGGGCTCGCCGGTGGCGAGCGCGCGGCCCCAGGAATCGGCGCACGCGGATTCACCGACCACGCCCCAGTCGAGCTTCTTGTAGCCCGACCATTGCAGGCCGTTGATGAAAATGATCATCTGTCCCGGTGTGGCGTAGACCAGGCAGATGTCAGGCGGATCGAGTCGGCCGCTTGCGAGCGGGGATACCGCCATCGCCTGGTATTTCCCATACGGCACCACATCCATCGCCTGCTGATGCGCCGTGGCGTCGGCCACCGTCGCGTACCAGACTCCGGCCAGGTGCTTGCCCGAGCGCCACTCCTCGTCCTGCGGTCCGAGTCCGATCACCGCGCGGCATTGCGCACCGACCAGGTCATCTTGTGTGACGCCGATGGTGAAACCCAGACGCGCCGCCTGCGCCACGATCTGATCGGTGGTGTGAATTGCGCTCGGGCGGCGCAGCTTGGGTACGGCCATCATATCTTCGACGCGCTCGAATAGTTTCATGCCGATGGGCGTGGTCTTCAGCCGCAGCAGCCGGTTCAGTTCGTCGACGAGTTTTGGCCAGTCGTGTCGTTGCTCTGGTATGGGCGTGGACATATTCTTCTCCCGTGGATGATCATGCCGTGTTGCGCTGGATGAGAATTGTATTCCAACGCGCATGATAACCAAGGAAGATTGGAGCTTGGACGTAGATTTCGGTGCCTAGCTTTTTCCGCCGCGACGCTTGTGCCTGCGCCCGCCGTCTCTCGCCATAGACCAGCGAACGCGTCTGGGTCGCACGGTGGCCTGTGGCATTCCGCCACTCGTTTTCTTGTTGACCTATACGGGTTTACGACAATTCATTGATGCGTGAATTGGGCAAAAAGTGCGAATTAATTCCTTGCCCGGTCGCGTGCTGTCAAGCAGACTGAGTCTATTCGTAGGCGTCGGCATCGGCGCCAACATAAACATTGAAGGACGATCGAACATGACCAAATTGCACATTATAGTTGCGGCACTAGGCGTGGCGGTGCTCACGGGCTGTGCCAGCACCGGGCCGGCCAGCGGGGAACGCTGGGTGGAGTTTCTCCCGGGCGCCGGGCCATCCGGCGTGGAGCGCTGGGTGGATAGCCTCCCGAGCACCGCAGCAGGCGGCGCCAGCATCGCCCAATTGGGCGAAGGACGCGAGCAGGCGGCGTCGGAGCCCTCGGACCCTTGCTCCGGATCGCGCCGCATGGCAAGAATTCGGTGTAACTGGTAACCCCCCTGGGCGCATCCCGCCCGCGCCTATAACGCTGGCCAGGCCGACGCTGACCGGCATGCCGGCGGGCTCATCTAATTTGGGCTGACACCCGGGGGAGCCTCGCTTTCCTCCCTGCTGCAATATCGATGCCGCCCGCATGGGCACGCGCCTGACGCCCGGTGCGGCGCGAGGGGTATGCTAAACTCGACGCAGTCGTTCCGCGAGCGAAATCATGTCGGGCAACACCCTCGGTAAACTGTTCTGCGTCACGTCGTTCGGCGAGTCGCACGGCCCCGCCTACGGCGGCGTAGTCGACGGCTGTCCGCCGGGCCTTGCGCTCTCCGAAGCCGACATCCAGCAGGAGTTGGACCGCAGGAAGCCCGGCACTTCGCGCCACGTGACGCAAAGGCGCGAGGAGGACCGGGTTGAAATCCTCTCGGGCGTATTCGAAGGCAGGACCACCGGCACCGCGATCGGATTTCTGGTGCGCAACGAAGATCAGAAGAGCAAGGACTACGGCAATATCGCCGAAAGCTTCCGCCCGGGGCATGCCGACTACACCTATTGGCAGAAGTACGGCATCCGCGACTATCGCGGCGGCGGACGCGCTTCGGCGCGCGAGACGCTGGTACGGGTCGCCGCCGGAGCGATAGCGAAGAAATGGCTGCGCGAGCGCTACGGGATCATGGTTCGCGGCTACCTGTCGCAGCTGGGCTCGAACCCGGTTGCATTCAAGGACTGGAGCGCGGTCGATCACAATCCGTTCTTTGTGGCCGATTTGTCGGCGGTGCCGGCGCTCGAAGCCTATATGGACGCGCTGCGCAAGAGCGGGGATTCCTGCGGCGCGCGAATCGCTGTCGTGGCCGAAGGCGTGCCCGTCGGCTGGGGCGAGCCGGTGTATGACCGGCTCGACGCCGACATCGCCTACGCCATGATGGGCATCAATGCGGTGAAGGGGGTGGAAATCGGCGCGGGCTTCGCCTCGGTCGAGCAAAAGGGCAGCGAGCATTCGGACGAACTCACGCCAGACGGCTTTCTCTCCAACAACGCCGGCGGCATCCTCGGCGGCATTTCCACCGGCCAGGACCTGGTGGTGACGCTCGCGATCAAGCCGACCTCCAGCATCCGTCTGGCACGGCGTTCGATCAACAAGCAAGGCGACGCCGTGACGCTGGAGACCCACGGGCGTCACGACCCCTGCGTCGGCATTCGTGCCACGCCGATCGCGGAGGCGATGCTGGCGCTGGTGCTCGCGGATCATGCGCTCAGGCACCGCGCGCAAAACGCCGACGTGCGAACTACCACGCCGAAAATCGCGGCGCGCGTGGCGGACTCGGGACTCGCAGCGAAGTACGCGGCCAAGCCGATCGAAAATCCAGACGCTGACGAAGCGTAGGTCTGTTACTTACGGCGCCCCAATTTTCGACGCGTGCCAAGAACCGTCGTTGCGCGCTCTGCGCGCCAACCATGTTCTGGATAAAAGCAACGACGGCCTGGGTTTGCCTTTATTCAAGATTCTCGATTGTGCCCGGATGTGCTTTTCATCCGGGCACAATCGAGAATCCGCGCGGACGGTCCGCCGTCCGCGCAAGTGCGAGTACCACGGTTCAAACTTTCGGCGACGTCGGCAAGCGTAAATTGGGCGCTCCGCGCGGAACCCCTGTTGTCGGCACGACATCGCAACTTCGCAACAATCGGCGTCGTGAATCAATTCGCCACGTTCAATTCGGCGGTGCCTTGCCGCCGCTCGCCTTGGCGTAGAGCAGGCGCAGCAACAGTTTCGATCGCTCGTCGCTCGCGATTTTGGGCGCGAACCGCTCCCAGGCGTGCATCGCGGCTTCCGGTTTACGCTGCGCAAGATAGCCGGTCATCGCAGCGGTGAGCAGGTAGCGCCGGCTCTCCGCGGGCAGGGTGCTGGGCATGGCAAACAGCTGCTCCGCAAGTCTGGCCATCTCGACGCCGTCCCTGGCGCCGACTGCCTTGAATAGCGCGATCCACGATTTGTACTGCTGCGGCAACGCTCCGTAGCACGCGGTGTTTTCGAAGCGCTTCCATATGGCGCCGGATTGCTCGGGCTCGAGGAAGGGATTGACCACGAGCGCCACCTGGAACAGGGAATGCAGCCAGACGTCATGTCGTGCAGGGTCCCAGCAGTCGAGTGCACGCAGGCTGGCCAGTTCCAGATCCTTTTGTAGGGCGCGGGGCATCGCCAGCGGATTGGGCGGATCCGGTTTGAGGTAGAAGTCGCGGATGTATTGCGCGCGGCGTATCTGCTCGATGCGGTTGAAAAAATCCGTGCCGTCCAGCGACACCTGAGGCAGGGCATGGCTAGCCTCGAGCATGGGAATCACCGGTAGGTTCGCCGCTGCGAGACCGACCAGTTCGCCGGCACCTTGTTGCAGGAAGCGGTAGCGCGCCGCGTTCAGATCGAGATAGGGGTAATAATCCGAGTTGGCCGGCACCGGATAGCTTTGCGCCAGCGGGTGAATGGTGGCGCGGCTGGCGATCTTGCGTATCTGCAGGTCGGCAAGATTTTGCAGGTGCACGATGCGCAGTTCTTTCGCCAGACCGGGTTCGCGGAACACGTCGGCGAGCGGCTGCGCGAGCGTTGCGGCGTCGCCGGCGACGATCAACAGGTCGTTGTCGGTGGAGGCATAGATCGCGTAGTCGGGAAAATTGTCGCCCAGCGCGCGCAGCACCGACGCCACCAGGCTGACGTCGATTTCGTAGAGCTGGAACCATTGCACCAGCACGCCGCCAGGCTTGAGGTAGCGGCGCACCAGATGGTAGAACTCGTTCGAAAACAAGCTGGAGACCCCGCTCACCCAGGGATTGGACGGCTCGGAGATGACGATGTCGTATTGGCTGTTGCGGGTGGAGAAGAAGGTTTTGGCATCGTCGATGCGGATGTGGTTGCGCGGATCGGCGTAGGCGTTGGCATTGCGCGCGTTGAAGCCGCGCGCCGCATCCACCATGGCCGGCTCGATCTCTATGGTGTCGACCGCCTCGATCTTCGAATTGGCGAGCATGGTGTGAACCGTGAGTCCTGTGCCCATGCCGATGATGGCAGCATTCTTCGCCTCCGGCTTGATCGCCAGCGGCAGCACCGCCGTGAGCACCATCGTGACCTCGTCGGAGATGCGCGCGCCGGGCTTGAGGTTGATCGCACCGTCGGACTTGGCATTGGTGCGGATGCTGGTGCCCTCCTCGAATTCGACCAGGCTCACCGTGGCGGTCTTGCCGTCCTTGTAGTACAGCATTCGTGTGTTCTCGGCGGTATAGATGGTGCCGTGGCGAAATACGCCCGACATCATACGGTGGGCGTCGAATTGCACCACTCCAAAGGCGAGGACCAGCGCCAGCGCAACCACGCTGCCGGCTAGTGCCGGAAGCCTGTAGCCCTGTCCCCGCGTGACGCGCCACAGCAGATACACGCCGAGTACGGTGTCGATCGCTGCGCCTGCCGCGACCAGATTCTTCAGGCCCAGCAGTGGCAGGCCCAGGTGCGCGGCGGCGAACACCCCCAAAATTGCGCCCAAGGTGTTGGCGGCGTAGACCGCGCCTATGCTCTTCTCGCCGTAGCCGCGGCGCAGCAGCGTATAGGTAATCAGCGGCAGGGTCATGCCAGCGCAGAATGTGGCCGGAAACATGATGGCGAGCGCAATGGCGTGACTGGATAGATGGTAGAGCGCGTAGCCGGTTTCGGTGCGCGCGACGCCCTGCATGATCCAGGTCATGACTTTGAACATGGCGCCATAGAGCGGCAGCGTGGCGATGGCGAGCAAGCCCATCGCCACCTGCACGAAGCCTAGTAGGCGCGTCGGATCGGGCGTGCGATCGATGCGCCGCTTCACCCAGTAACCGCCGCAGGCGAGGCCGAAAATAAACGCTGAGAGCATCAATTCAAACGAGTGCGTGGAGGCGCCGAGCACTAGGGAGAGCATCCTGATCCAGCCGATTTCGTAGATGAACGAGGCGGCGCCGGTCAGGAGCGCGGTGATGAGCAGCATGCTGAAATAGCCGGGGTCCGCGGCTTCCTCCGTATTCGCCGCCGCGGCGGCAGGCGGCTCGGCGCCGCGCGCGATCAGCCAGACCGCCGCTGCCAGCGCGAGGTTGATGGCACCGGCTGCCTGTATGGTTCCGGGCAGGCCGAGCCTTTCGATCATGAAGAAACCGCTCGCGAGCACACCGACGGCCGCACCGAGGCTGTTGGTGAAATAGAGCATGGCGAGAGACGCCCCCGGCGTGTCCGGGTGGCGGCGGATGAGGCCGCCGCTCATCAGCGGAAACGTCATGCCGAGCAATATGGATTGCGGCAGGATCAGCGCGGCGCCCAACATCCACTTGAACCAGGTCGCGGCGACTTCGGAGGCGAGCAGCGGCAATACCGTGTCGAAGGCGGCATCGGTAGCGGCGACGAACAGCGCATGGAAGGCCAGCGCACAGACGCCGATGACCGCTTCGGCCAGCGCGTAGCCGCTTAGCAGGTTTTTCCAGCGTACGGAGTATCGGCTGCACAGCCAAGATCCGAGCGCCATGCCGCCCATGAATATCGCCAGCACCAGGGTTTGCGCATACGCCGCGTGTCCCAGGAACAGCTTGAGGTAGTGGCTCCAGATCGATTCGTAGATCAGCCCGGCGAAGCCGGACAGGGTGAATAGCAGGAACAGCATGCTGCGCGAGCGAAGTAGTTTGAGCATGGGGCAGGATTCGATGCTTGAGTGCGCGCGACGCGGAGCGAAATGCAGCGCAGCCCTGCGCAAAATTGCGGCAGTTTAGCGTAGGCGGCGCAGTGCGTGTGCGGATTCGGCGCGACACACTCGTGCGAACGCAACTCCGATGAGACTGGTATTTAGCGGGTGTCTCGAATCTCGGCAAATGCCAAGAACGGGCATTGCGCGCTCTGCGCGCCAACCATGTTTTGGTACGGATGAAAAGCGTATCCGTACCAAAACATGGTTCTGGATAAAAGCAATACCGATCTGGGGTTTCTCCAAGATCGTCGATTGTGCGCGGATGTGCTGTTCATCCGCACACAATCGACGATCCGCGCGGACGGGGCGCCGTCCGCGCGAGCTTGATCGCTACAGCCAGACAGCACCCCGCTGTGCGCAATGTAGAATGAAACTTCCGGCATCAATGTCCGCACCGAGATCTTCACTTTGCCCCCGCCTTCAACGCACTCGGTTCCCTACTGGCGCCTGTCTGCCTTCTATTTCGCCTATTTCGCCCAGGTCGGCGCTGCGGCTCCGTACTTCAGCCTGTATCTCGCCTCGCTGGGGCTCGCCGCGGCGCAGATCGGCGTGCTGCTTTCACTTGGGCAACTGATGCGGGTGGTGGGGCCGAACTTCTGGGGCTGGATCGCCGATCGCCGTGGGCGGCGCGTGCGTATCATCGGCGCTACGCTGGCATGCGGCGCCATTTGCTTCGCCGGGTTTTTGTTCGTCACTTCGTTCTGGGGCATGTTCGCGCTGCTGCTGGCGCTGGGTTTTTTCACCAGTGCTTCCATGCCGCTATTCGAGTCGCTGACGCTGGCGCACCTGCGCGGTGCCGTTAGCCGCTATGGATCGATCCGCCTGTGGGGTTCGGTCGGTTTCATTGTTACCGTCACGCTGGTCGGCTATGCGCTGGACGCGCTGCCTGTCTCCAGCCTGTTGTGGATGGTGCTCGCCACCTATGCGCTGGGCTGGTTTTGCGCGCTCGCCGTACCCGAGGCACCCGGCGGCATCGCGCACGCCGAAGCCGAGCCGGTGTGGACTATCCTGCGGCGGCCCGAAGTCATGGCGCTGCTCGCAGCGTGTTTCCTGATGACGCTGGCGCACGGGCCGCAATATGCTTTTTTCTCGATCTACCTCGTCGACCATGGCTACAGCAAGGCGGCAGTAGGCTGGATGTGGACTTACGGCGTGATCGCCGAAATCATCGTGTTCCTGCTGATGCCGGCGCTGATGCGGCGCTATACGCTCACCGGCATCCTGTTGGTCTGTTTTGCTGCGACCGTGCTGCGCTTCCTCATGATTGGCTGGGGCGTCGGTTCGGCGCCGCTGCTGTTTGCGGCGCAGCTGTTGCACGGGCTGAGTTTCGGCGCCTATCATGCCGCGGCAGTGACGGTGGTCCACCGCTGGTTTCAGGGGGCGCATCAGGTGCGGGGGCAGGCGATCTATCTGTCGGTGTCTTTCGGCGCCGGCGGCGTGCTGGGAAGTTCGCTCGCAGGGCTAGGCTGGGATAGCATCGGCCCGGCCTGGACCTTCAGTGCCGCAGCGTTCGCGGCGCTGCTGGGCTTCGTGCTGCTGTACTGGAAAGTGCGTCCGGCGCGCATTTGAAAATCGATAGGCGTCGAGTGTAAAGCCGCGGCGATCCGCCCGCGTCGGCCAATTTCATCGAATGCGCTGAATTGCGCCGCAGCCAGCCTCTCGCCCGCCTAGAAATTTCACTCCAAACCCATGTTTACTGTGGCATAATTGCTAATTTCGCGTAACCGGTTTCATTCATGCTGCAGACCCTGTACGACAAGCTTTGGGCGGATCATGTGGTTCACGTCGAGGATGACGGCACCGCTCTGCTTTATATCGACCGGCATCTGGTGCACGAAGTCACCAGCCCACAGGCTTTCGAAGGCCTGCGGCTGGCCGGACGCAAGCCCTGGCGCATCGATTCGATCGTGGCAACGGCCGATCACAACACGCCCACCACCGACTGGAGCGAGGGCATCAAGGATCCGATTTCGCGCCTGCAGGTCGAGACCCTGGACGCGAATATGCGCGAATACGGCGCTAAAGCGTACTTTCCATTTCTCGACAAACGCCAGGGCATCGTGCATGTCATTGGACCGGAACAGGGCGCAACGCTGCCGGGTATGACGGTGGTATGCGGCGATTCGCACACCAGCACCCACGGCGCCTTCGCCTGCCTAGCGCACGGTATCGGCACCTCGGAAGTCGAGCATGTGCTCGCGACCCAGTGCCTGGTGCAGAACAAAATGCAGAACATGCTGGTCACGGTAGATGGGCCGATTGCGCGCGGCGTCACCGCCAAGGACATCGCACTGGCAATCATCGGCAAAATCGGCACCGCCGGCGGGACCGCGAGCGCGATCGAGTTCGCCGGCAGTAGCATCCGTGCGCTGAGCATGGAAGGGCGCATGACCCTGTGCAATATGGCGATCGAGGCGGGCGCGCGCGCCGGCATGGTAGCGGTGGACGAAGTCACCATCGCCTACCTCAAAGGGCGGCCGTTTGCGCCCACCGGCGAGACCTGGAACCGCGCCGTCGCTTACTGGCGCACGCTCACCTCGGATGCGGGCGCGCAGTTCGATCGCGTGGTGCGGCTGGACGCGCGCGACATCAGGCCGCAGGTGACCTGGGGCACGTCGCCGGAGATGGTGGTCGCGGTGGACGAACGCGTGCCCGATCCGGACAAGGAGAAGGACCCGAGCCGGCGCGAAGGCATGGAACGCGCGCTGGTGTATATGAACCTGAAACCGAACACGCGCATCGAGGACATCCGCCTGGACAAGGTGTTCATCGGTTCCTGCACCAATTCGCGCATCGAAGATCTGCGCGCCGCGGCGGCGATGGTGCGCGGCAAGCGCGTCGCCGCGAATATTCGCCTGGCGCTGGTGGTGCCGGGCTCGGGCGTGGTGAAAGCGCAGGCCGAACTGGAGGGGCTGGACCGGGTGTTCCGGGAGTCGGGTTTCGAGTGGCGCGAGCCGGGTTGTTCCATGTGCCTGGCGATGAACGCCGACCGCCTCGAACCAGGCGAGCGTTGCGCGTCCACGTCGAATCGCAATTTCGAGGGCCGCCAGGGCGCGGGGGGACGCACGCATCTGGTCAGTCCGGAAATGGCGGCGGCGGCCGCGATCGCCGGGCATTTCGTCGACATACGGAACTGGCGCTGACGAGCATGGACAAATTCACGGTACTGAAAAGGATGGTGGCGCCGCTGGATCGTAACCTAGGGACCGCCCGCGCTGCTTCGCGCCCTCGCGCGGCCTGTGGGATAGAGTGAGCACCATGGAAAAATTTACTGTGCTGAACGGGATGGTGGCGCCGTTGGATCGTGCTAACGTCGATACGGATGCGATTATTCCGAAACAGTTCTTGAAATCGATCAAGCGCTCGGGCTTCGGTCCCAATCTGTTCGACGCCTGGCGCTACAAGGACGTGGGCGAGCCGGGCATGGACAATACGCGGCGAGCGCTCAATCCGGATTTCGTGCTCAATCAGCCGCGCTATGCGGGCGCGAGCATACTGCTGGCGCGCAAGAATTTCGGCTGCGGCTCGAGCCGCGAGCACGCGCCCTGGGCGCTCACCGATTACGGCTTTCGCGCCGTCATCGCGCCCTCGTTCGCCGACATCTTCTACAACAACTGTTTCAAGAATGGCTTGCTGCCCATCGTACTCACGGAAATGCGCATCGACCATTTGTTCGACGAGGTCAACGCGTTTCCAGGGTACAAGCTGACTGTCGATCTGGAGCGGCAATTGGTCATTACCCCGGACGGCGCGACGCAGATCGCGTTCGACATCGACGCGCATCGCAAGGCTTGCCTGTTGAACGGCCTCGACGACATCGGTCTGTCGCTGCGCCACGCCGACAAGATTCGCGCGTTCGAGGCGCGCCGCCGCATCGAACAGCCCTGGCTGTTCGGTTGATCGATCGTATTTCGAATTCGAGTGAATCAATGAAAATTGCAGTGCTACCTGGAGACGGGATAGGAACCGAAATCGTGGCGCAGGCGGTGAAGGTGCTGCGCGCGCTCGCCAAAGACGGCCTCGCGCTGGCGATGGAAGAAGCGCCGGTGGGCGGTGCCGCGTACGATGTGGCCGGCGATCCTCTGCCGCCGGCGACACTGAAGCTCGCGCGCGAAGCCGACGCGATTCTGTTCGGTGCCGTCGGCGGCTGGAAGTACGACACCCTGCCGCGGCCCAAACGCCCGGAGCAGGCGCTTCTCGGATTGCGCAAGGAACTGGGTCTGTTCGCCAATCTGCGGCCAGCTAAGGTATTTCCCGAGCTGGTGGCGGCATCGACTTTGCGCCCGGAAGTGGTATCGGGGATGGATATTCTGATCCTGCGCGAACTCACCGGCGATGTTTACTTTGGCCAGCCGCGCGGCCTGCGCACGCTGGCGAACGGCGAGCGCGAAGGCTTCGATACCATGCGCTATAGCGAATCCGAGATCCGGCGTATCGCGCACGCGGGATTTCGCGCGGCGATGAAACGCTCGAACAAACTGTGCTCGGTGGACAAATGCAACGTGCTCGAGACTTCGCAGTTGTGGCGTGAGGTCGTAATCGAGGTGGCGAAAGAATACCCGGGCGTGGCACTGTCGCACATGTACGTCGACAACGCGGCGATGCAGCTGCTGCGCGATCCGAAGCAGTTCGACGTCATTGTGACCGGCAATTTGTTCGGCGATATCCTGTCCGACGAAGCCTCGATGCTCACCGGCTCGATCGGCATGCTGCCTTCGGCGTCGCTCGATGCGAACAACAAAGGGCTATACGAGCCGATTCACGGCTCGGCGCCGGACATCGCCGGCAAGAACCTGGCCAATCCCCTGGCGACCATACTGTCGGCGGCAATGATGCTGCGTTACAGCTTCAACCAGGACCAGGCGGCCAACCGCATCGAGGCAGCGGTAACGAAAGTATTGGCGCGCGGGTTGCGTACCGCCGATATCCATAGTCCGGGGACGGAACAGGTAGGCACGGTGCAAATGGGCGACGCCGTGGTGGCCGTCCTTTGATTCGAATTCAAGTGTTCATATCAGGAAGATCGTCATGAAAAAAGTAGGTTTTGTAGGCTGGCGCGGCATGGTGGGTTCGGTACTGATGGATCGCATGCGCGCGGAAAACGATTTCGCCCTTATCGATCCGGTGTTTTTCACCACGTCCAATGTAGGCGGCAAGGGACCCGGCGAGAGCAAGGAAGCGCTGAAGGACGCAGCGTCGGTCGCCGATTTGAAGCGCATGGATGTGATCGTGACCTGCCAGGGCGGCGATTACACGAACGATGTTTTCCCCAAGCTGCGCGCTGCGGGCTGGGGCGGCTATTGGATCGACGCCGCTTCCGCGCTGCGCATGAAGAGCGATGCCGTCATCATCCTCGATCCGGTCAACCTGCAGGTGATCAAAGATGCGATGGGGCGCGGGGTAAAAAATTACATCGGCGGCAACTGCACCGTCAGCCTGATGCTGATGGCGCTGCATGGGCTGTTCAAGGAAGGTCTGGTCGAGTGGATGACGGCGATGACCTATCAGGCCGCCTCCGGCGCCGGCGCGCAGAACATGCGCGAGCTGATAGCGCAGATGGGCGCCACGCATGCCTCGGTCAGCGAACTGCTCGCCGATCCCGCCTCCGCCATCCTGGAAATCGACCGTCGGGTGGCGCAGACGCTGCGCAGCGACGCCTTGCCCAAGGAACATTTCGGCGCCGCGCTCGCCGGCAGTCTGATTCCCTGGATCGACAAGGAAATGGAGAACGGCCAGAGTCGCGAGGAGTGGAAAGGGCAGGCCGAAGGCAACAAGATCCTCGGTCGCGAACACAAGCCGATCCCGATCGACGGCCTGTGCGTGCGTATCGGCGCCATGCGCTGCCACAGCCAGGCGCTGACCATCAAGCTGACGCGCGACCTGCCGCTGGCGGAGATCGAAGCCATCCTCGCCTCGGCCAACGACTGGGTAAAAGTCATCCCGAACAAGCGCGACGCCAGCATACGCGAGCTCAGCCCAGCCAAAGTGACCGGCAGTCTGAGCGTTCCAGTGGGACGGCTGCGCAAACTGAATATGGGCGGGCAGTACCTGTCCGCATTCACGGTCGGCGATCAGTTGTTATGGGGGGCCGCCGAACCCTTGCGCCGTATGTTGCGCATCGTGCTGGGTTAGAAAGCGGAGTGGCGCGCGTATTGAAAGGCGCCCCCGGGTCAGACTACCTGCAGCTGATTCGCGTTTTTAGTTGAAAAATATCTGGCTTGAGGCGCTTTCATGACAAGAAAGATTAGCTTGCAAGGCTAAGGCTATGATGTTAATTTAGTTCGTCCACAAAACGTCTTCAGGGGTGGAAGGTGGGTAAATCTCTTATAAAAACCATCGCGGCGGCTTTGGCATTGCTGTTATTGCCGTCGCTAGCGTTCGCTGCAGGGCTCGGTAAGCTGACTGTACTTTCCGGCTTGGGGCAACCCTTGAAGGCCGAGATTGAATTGGTCGCGATGCAAAAAGGCGAGGCCGGCAATCTCAGCGTTAGGCTGCCGCCGGCAGAGGCGTTTCGCCAAGCCAACATCGAATACTCCGGCGCGCTGCTGTCGATAAAGTTCAGCATTGAGCAGCGCGGCGAGGATCGCCATGTGATTCTGCTCAGCTCGGCGCAGCCGATGAACGAACCCTTCCTCGACCTGCTGGTTGAATTGGATTGGTCCACCGGCCGGCTGGTGCGCGAATATACTTTTCTGCTCGATCCACCGGAATACAAACGGCCGCAACAAGCCGCTGAAGTGTCGGCTCCGGCAGTTCCCGCGGCGCCCGTGATCAGTTCGGTCGAGGCGCCGAAACCACCCGAAACGCGCACTAGCGAGCCTAGCGTGGCCAAGCCGGCGGCGCCGGCACCGAGAGCCGCGGCGCCGGCGGCTGCACCAACGGCCCCGGCCAAGGCGGCACGCCGCTACGAAGTCAAGCGCGGCGACACGCTGGCTAGGATTGCCAACGAAAACAAATCGGAAGGCGTGAGCCTGCAGCAGATGCTGATTGCCCTCTACCGCAGCAACGCAGACGCGTTTGACGGCAACAATATCAACCGGCTGCGCGCAGGCAAAATCCTCAATATTCCAGACCGGGATGCTGCGGCCGCGGTAGACCAATCCGATGCCACGCGCGTGGTTATCGCGCAGGCTGCGGAATTCAACGAATACCGGCGCAAGTTGGGTGCGGCTGTGGCTGCAGCGCCCGAACGCGCGGATGCCCGCCGCCAAAGCGCCAGCGGCAAGATCACGGCGAAAGTCGATGACAAACCCGCGGCCGTCAAGGACACGAAAGATCAGCTCAAGCTTTCCAAGGCTGAAGAGCCGGGCAAACCCGGTGCGAGGCGCGGCGCCCAGGGCATGCAGGAGGACCTGATCGCGAAAGAGAAAGCGCTCAAGGAGGCAAACGAGCGCATCGCCTTGCTCGAGAAGAACGTGCAGGACATGAAGAAACTGCTCGAACTGAGGAGCCAGTCCGGAGCGCAACTGCAGGAGCAAGCAGCGAAAGCGGGCGCGGCCAAAGCGCCTGAACCGGCAAAGGCGCCGGCAGCACCGAAAGCGCCAGAACCGACGAAGGCGGCAGCGGCAAAAGCAGTCGAACCAGCCAAGGCCAGCACACCGGTCAAGGCGCCAGAGCCGGCCAAGGCTTCGGAGCCGGCCAAAGCGGTCGATGCGGCCAAGTCCGGCGAACCAGCGAAAGCGGCTGAGCCGGCGAAGGCAGCGCCCAAGGCAGCGGCTAAGGCGGCGGCTAAGGCGGCGCCACCCCCGCCACCGCCTCCGCCCGAGCCCAGTTTGATCGATGAAATCCTGGGAAATGAACTGGCCCTTTATGGCGGTGGCGGTTTCCTGGTGCTGCTGTTTGCTGGTTACGGTTACTATGCCTGGAAGCGCAAGAAGTCCCTGCAGAAAATAGAAAGCAGCGTTATGGCCGCCGGTCCGGTACTGGCTGCGGACGCCGTATTCGGCGCTGCGGGCGGAGCGAAAGTCGACACCGGGAGCAGCGACGTCCAGGGCGATTTCAGCCAGGGTGGCGCCGCGGCTGCCATAGACACCGAAGAAGTGGATCCGATCGCCGAAGCCGATGTCTACATGGCATACGGCCGCGATAGTCAGGCTGAAGAAATCCTCAAGGAGGCGCTCGCCAAGGATCCTACGCGCCAGCCGGTTCGCCTCAAGTTGCTGGAAATATATGCCGGCCGCAAGGATGCTGCGGCGTTCGAAACCGTGGCAGCCGAGCTTCACGCCGGCACCGGTGGCGAGGGCGAACTGTGGGAAAAGGCGGCCGCTTTAGGACTGCAGCTCGATCCTGCCAATCCGCTCTATGGTGGCACGGCTGCAGCGGGTGAAGGCACAGGCCACAGCGATACCCAAGTGCTTTCCGGCGCCGGCGTCGCCGCGGCCACGGCAGTCGCGGCAGCCGCGGCAGCCACGCCGGATATTGCACTCGATACGGGCGAGAAGCCCGCTGAATCCCCGGGACTGGATTTCGATCTCGGTCTAGGCGGGCCCGAAGAAGCCGCCGCGCCCGCCAGTGCGCCGGAGGGCGCTGCCGCCCCGGTCGCGGATGTTACCGCCGATCTCGGGTTCGATCTCGATTTGGGTGGCGGCGAGAGCGAGACCAAGCCGACTGCGGCGCCTGCGGAAAAAGGCATGGAGTTTGCTGCAGGCGAAACACTGATCTTGGATACCAGCCTCCCCAGCGCTGCAGCCCCGGACGCCGGTTCGTCCATAGATTTCGATTTCGAATTGCCGGCGACGGGCGATGCGGCGAAAGCGGAGCCGGCATCGGCCACGCTGGAGGTTCCCGGTGCTGCGCCAGCGAGCACGGCATCCGCGGAGAGCAGTGGTGGCATCGATTTCGATTTCAATCTCGATCTGCCGGCAGCCAAGGAAGAGGCGCCCGTAGCAGCAGCGCCGTTGGATCTGTCGGCTATCAGTCTGGATCTGGGCGCGCCGGGCGATACCGCGGCACCGGCCGATGCGCACTGGCAGGAGGTGGCAACCAAGCTCGACCTGGCCAAGGCTTACCAGGAGATGGGCGACAAGGACGGGGCGCGCGAACTCTTGAACGAAGTGCTGAAGGAGGGGGACGCGGCCCAGCAGCAGCAATCGCAGACCATGCTCTCCGCCCTGGGCTGAAACTGCGAATTCTCAAACGACCCGGGCTTGCCCGGGTTTTTTTTTCTGAACCATGAAAATAGCGATCGGGATCGAATACGACGGCAGCCACTTCCATGGCTGGCAGTCGCAGCCCTCGGGCAACACCGTTCAGGATCACCTGGAACGCGCGCTCGCGTCCGTTGCCGGCGAGCCGGTACGCCTGGCCGCAGCCGGCCGAACCGATGCCGGCGTGCACGCGATGGCGCAAGTGGCGCATTTCGAGACCTCTGCCGCCCGTCCGCTATCGGCCTGGGTGCGCGGTGTGAATGCGCTGCTGCCGCACGCCGTCGCGGTGCAGTGGGCAGTTCCCGTGGCCGACGATTTTCATGCGCGCTATTCGGCCCTGTCCCGCACCTATCGCTACGTGCTCTACAGCCATTCGGTGCGGCCGGCGCTGCTCCATGGCAAAGTGGGCTGGTTCCATCAGCCGCTCGATGTTGCGGCGATGCGCGCTGCCGCGGCGCATCTGGCGGGCGAACATGACTTCAGCGCGTTTCGTTCCAGCGAGTGCCAGGCGAAGAGCCCGGTGCGCGTGCTGCGTGCCTGCGCCATAGAGCAGGGCGGGGTGCATTTCAGATTCGAGTTTTGCGCCAATGGATTCTTGCATCACATGGTGCGCAATATCGTCGGCTGCCTGGTTTTCGTCGGCAAGGGCAAGCACCCCCCGGCCTGGATTGCCGAGGTCCTGGCAAGCCGCGATCGCCGCCTGGCGGCACCGACGTTTTCGCCGGATGGACTCTATCTTGCGGCGGTCGAATATGCGCCCGAATGGAAATTGCCGGCGTTCGCGTCTAAACTGATCTTTCCCCCGGAGCAGGGATCGGC
>Ga0334722_10002620_pt1 | contig 20102 bp, 13 predicted proteins | sample C3_bottom_MG_FD_207210 | JGI IMG/M metagenome (GOLD analysis project Ga0334722, IMG submission 207210) | Sediment microbial communities from Yellowstone Lake, YNP, Wyoming, USA - C3_bottom | ecosystem: Environmental > Aquatic > Freshwater > Lake > Sediment | place: USA: Wyoming | collected...
CTGGAGTCCACAGGATATTTTCAGACTAATGAGGTAACAATTGTTCTTTACCGATCCAGAGAAAGCTTACTTAAAGACGGTTACATCAAAAAAAGCGATTTGGAAACTTATTCAGAAGAAGAATAAAACCATTTTTATTTGGTGGTTCTACTTGACTTAATTAAATATTTTTCGTAATTCTGTAACAGTTATTACAACAACTAATCATTTTGTAATTTGAGTTACAGATGGATAATCAAAGATTAATAGATCTTTTCCTCGAAGTTGCCAGAATAAATGCGCTTTCCGGCAACGAAAAACCCCTGGTTGATTTCATAAAATCATTCCTCTCAAAGTATAATTACACAGTTCGTGAAGATGAGGCTGCAAAATTTACTAATAGCAATACAGGAAATTTGATTTGTAAAATTGGAACCGGTGGCGATTTTATTTTAACTTCACACATGGATACTGCACGACCGACAGAAAATCTTAAACCAATTATAAAAGAAGATCGAATAGTTTCATCAGGAGATACAGTGCTTGGTGTAGATAATCGTGCAGGTGTTGCAGTATTACTTTTTACTTTAGAAAATATTGCAAAAGAAAAAATTCCTGTAAAAGATTTTACTGTAGCATTTACCACTTGCGAAGAAACAACATTGTTGGGTTCAAAAAATCTTGGAGTGAACGGTGAAATAAAAAAAGGGTTTATCTTCGATTCGGGATATCGTCCGGGGAATTTTATCTATTCAGCCTGCGGAGCAATTGGATTAAAAATAAAAATAATCGGCAAAGCTTCACACTCCGGAATATCGCCTGAAAAAGGAATCAACTCCATGATAGCTGCTGCAAAAGCTATTAGCAGACTTCCGCTCGGCAGGATAGATGAAGAAACCACAATGAATATCGGCTTGTTAAAAAGCGGCTCTGCTGTAAATGTTATCCCGGAATTAACTGAGCTTGAAGGTGAAGTTCGATCATTCAATTTGAAAAAAGCGGAAAATTATTTCGATCAGCTTGTTTCAATATTTAAAGAAGAATCCGAAAAGGTTGGGGCAAGATTTGAAGTTGATTATTTCTGGGATTTTATGCCTTACACAATTCCTGAAACATCTCCTGTATTTCAAGAGACTGTCCGTGCAATAAAAAAAGTCGGACTAGAGCCAATCCCTAAAATTTCCCTTGGCGGCAGTGATGCTAACTCTTTAAATGGCAGGGGTATTGAATCAGTTAATCTGGGCATCGGCGCACAGAACCCTCATTCGAATGAAGAATTTATTTTTATAGAAGATTTAATTAAATCGGCTGAGATAGCACTCGAACTTGTAAAAAAGGATTAATCATAATGAAAAAATTATTCTACTCAATTATTATTTTAATTTTTGTTTTCTTTCAGCAAAACTTCTCGCAGACAAAAGGGCACTTATTAATTATTGGCGGAGTTCAAACTCCTGAAATTGAAAAAAAGTTTGTTGAACTTGCTGGTGGACCTGATGCAAGAATAATTATAATTCCCAACGCTGGCTCGGAACCAAAACTAAACAGCGAAATAGAACAAAAGACTTTTACCAATTTGGGCGCCAAAGCTGATTACATTTTATTCACCCGCGAGACAGCGGATGATGAATCTAACTTGAAAAAAATGGAGTGGGCAAATGCTGTATTCTTTACCGGTGGCGATCAAACTGATTTAACAAGAGATATGCTTGGGACAAAACTTCTTCAAAAAGTTTTTGAGATTTATAATAATGGCGGAACCGTTGGTGGTACAAGTGCCGGTGCAGCAGTAATGAGCGAAGTTATGATTACCGGAAATGAGTTGATTAATAAAGATTCATCAAAATCATTTGTTACGATTGAAAAAGGAAATGTTGAAACCAAGAAGGGTTTTGGATTTTTAAAAACAGTAATCATTGACCAGCATTTTCTTAAGCGCAAAAGGCACAACAGAACTATCTCTGCTTTAATCGAACATCCTAATTTGCTTGGAGTAGCCATAGATGAATCCACTTCAATTATTGTTAATCCTGATGATACATTTGAAGTATTCGGTAATAATCAGGTTTTAGTTTACGATCCAACTAATGCAAAAAATATTCGTGAAGACAAAAAAGGAAATCTTGGAATAAGCAATATGAAGCTTCATGTTTTAATCAGCGGTGATAAGTTTAATCTTAAAACTAAAGAAGTAATTGAATGAGCAACAGGAAAAATTTTAAGTTTAAAGTTCCAAACACTTACTTATTAATTTTTTCTTTGTTAGTATTAATTGCCGGACTAACATGGATTATTCCGGGCGGCAGTTATGAGCGTGCAGTGATTGATGGAAAAGAAGTTGTTGTTCAAAATTCTTTTAAATATGTAGATAGTAATCCACAAGGATTATTTGCGTTGTTCATTGCACCTCTAAAAGGTTTTGTTGAAGCGGCAATGATAATTGGTTTCGTGCTAATTGTTGGAGGAGCATTCAATGTGCTTGCAAAAACAGATGCGATAAACTCCTTGATTAACAAACTTGCAAAAGCACACAAAAGCTCGGCGACACTTCGTACATTTTTTATTCCCGTCTTGATTTTAATGTTCTCACTCGGCGGTGCAACATTCGGAATGAATGAAGAAATAATTCCATTTGTTCTGATCATCGTCCCAATTTGTTTGGCGCTTGGTTATGATTCGATTGTTGGAGTCGCAATTCCACTTGTTGGCGCACACGTTGGATTTGCAAGTGCATTTCTAAATCCATTTAATGTTGGCATCGCACAAGGCATTGCAGAGGTTCCTTTGTTTTCAGGAATTGGGTATCGCATTATCTGTTGGGCAATCTCAACAACTGCCGCAATTTTCTTTTTACTTTATTATGTAAAAAGACTATCGAAAAAACCTGAAATCAGTCCAACTTTTGCTGAGGATAACGAGCGTAGAAAGAACGAACATTTTGATCAAATTTATAATAACGAAAATCATTTTTCATTAAAACATAAGTTAGTTCTTTTAACTTTTGTACTTTCATTGGTAATGCTCGTTGTTGGTGTGGTTGAACTGGGATGGTATATTCAGGAAATTGCCGGAATGTTTTTTATTATGGGAATTTTAGTTGGAATTATAGGTGGATTGAGCAGCGATGTTTTAATAAAAAGTTTTATTGATGGTGCAAAAGATTTAGTCGGTACGGCACTAATTATAGCTCTCGCAAGAGCAACACTCGTTATTTCGAGAGACGGACATATTATTGATACAGTGCTTTACGGACTATCGCCGTACATTCAATCTTCTTCTCCGATTTTTGCATCACAAAAAATGTTTGCTGTGCAGGCAGTAATTAATTTTTTTGTTCATTCGGGAAGCGGACAGGCAGCATTGACAATGCCGATAATGTCGCCGCTTGCTGATCTTGCCGGCGTATCAAGACAAACAGCGATACTTGCATTTCAATTTGGTGAATACACAAATATTATCATTCCTACTTCAGCAGTAACGATGGGTGCGTTATCAATGGCAAAAGTGCCGTGGGAAAAATGGGCAAAGTGGGTACTGCCGTTAATGTTAATTCTATTTATATTAGGATTAGTTTTACTTATTCCGCCAAATCTGATAGGTTGGCATTGAAAAAAATTAACCAATAATTAATTAATTTATTCATTTATTAAGAGGTGCGTCATGAAACGATTTATACAAATTGCCATGATAATTGTTGCTCTACTTTTGATAGAGACGAGTTCTGTATTTGCACAAGCAACATTCGAAACCGGGAAATTAGGTGTTTCAATTGGCACTTATGGTCGTATTAGGTTCTATACCCCAGATCTGAATGGTACGAAACAAATGGAGAGAATTTCAATTTTGGTTGGAGCAAGCCAGGACGCAGTGTTTGATTATCAGAACGATGTTGATGCAGAAGTGACTCCATACCTTGTTACTAATCCTCAAAATAGTGATTTTGAAATTTACGGTGAATTTAATAATTCATATTCGTCTAATCCTCCAGATGTGCTTGAAAAACTTTCAGTTATGGGATGGTCAAATGGATCTTATTTATTGCTAAAGTTTACTGTTGTTAATAGAGAACAAAATACTATTGATGCTAAAATTGGGTTAGACATAATTCCAATTTTAGATGGAGAGTATGGTTACGACACTGTCTCTTATGACGGAACTAATAATTTATTTAGATCACACCGGGGTGGTACAAATATTGGTTATAAACTACTTTCAAACCCATTAACATCATTAGTATTTTTCGAGTGGTATGATGGATATGAAGTTGATGCTAGTTACTGGGGCTGGCTAAATCATAATTCGATAGATCAATCATATGTGTCAAATACAGCAGATGGTCCGGTCATTATTCCTTCACAAGATGCGATTGCATTATCTAATGGCCAATCGGTTACTATTTATTATGCAGTAGCTGTTGGTTCTAATGAGTCTGAAATGTTAGCTAATATGCAAGCGGCTCAACAAAAATATAGTTCCATTACTGTGGTTGCAGATAAACAACCTTTGCCTACATCTTTTTCTTTAGATCAGAATTATCCAAATCCATTTAATCCATCAACAAAAATATCATATCAGTTACCTCAAAGTGGATTTGTAACTTTAAAAGTTTACAATGCTATTGGTAAAGAAGTTGCAACTTTAGTGAATGAGGAAAAATCTGCTGGTAGATATGAAATTAATTTTGATGCAGCGGGATTAACTAGCGGCGTATACTTCTATAAGATAACAACCAATAATTTCACTCAAACAAATAAAATGTTATTAATCAAATAACTTTCAAAGAAAGGGTGCGCTATGAAAAACATTTATAGTTTTCTGGTTCTTTTCCTAATCTCGATTCTTTTGTTGGGGAGTGACATTACAGCACAAAGTTTTTATACTGGTGCTATAGGTGTAACACAAAGTAATGGCGGTAGAACCAGGGTATTCTCAAATAATTTAACTACCCGGGAGTTAGAAAGAGTTTCATTACTTGTTGGGGTTTCTTCAGAAGCAGTTTTTGATTATAATCAGGATCAGGATGTGCAAGTCCCTGCTGCAACAGTTACCTCTCCATTATTAAGTGATTTCGAAGTTACAAGTACCATAAATAATAGCTATTCAAACCTTCCACCAAATGTTTCCGCAAGCTTAAATATTTATGGATGGAATAATGAAGCTTACATCGTTGTAAAAACAGTTGTAACAAATAATGAAACTTCAGCAATCAACGCTGTACTCGGTTTAGAAGTTTTACCAAGGATAGATGGAACTTACGATCAGGATACACTTCAATGGGATGCTAGTTCTCAAACATTTTTAATCAACCAAAGCAAATTTGTAGGAATAAAATTTTTCTATGGTGTTCAAACATCATTAAAATTAATCCCTTGGGTTAGTGGCTATGGAACAGATGCTTTCTTCTATAGTGCATTAACTCAAAATTCATTCGATGCTCCATTAGAAAATTCAACTGTTGATGGAACCGTTGCTGTTATGGGTCAAGCTCCCGTAACAATCCAGCCAGGTGCAACCGCAGAGTTTTATTATGGAATAGCTATCGGCAGTAATAAGGCTACTTGCTTAACAAATATGTCCGCGGCTGAAAATAAATTTAATACTACTGTTCCAGTGGAATTAACTTCGTTTACTGCAGTATCAAACGGTAATAAAGTTACTCTTAACTGGTCAACAGCAACCGAAACAAATAATCAAGGATTCGAAATTCAGAGAAATCAAAATGGTAACTGGACTTCTATAGCATTTAAGAATGGATCTGGAACTACAACTAATGCCCAAAGTTATTCCTTTGTTGATGATTTAATTTCTGTAAAGCACGGAAAGGTTTCTTATAGATTGAAGCAAATTGATTTTAATGGTGCATCTAAATATTCACAGGTTGTAGAAGTTGAATTAAACTCGATGCCTCTCTCTTATTCTTTAGATCAGAATTACCCAAATCCGTTTAATCCATCAACAAAAATATCTTATCAATTACCTCAGAGTGGATTTGTATCGTTAAAGGTTTACAATGCAATAGGTAAAGAAGTTGCAACCTTAGTGAATGAGGAAAAATCTGCTGGTAATTATGAGATAAATTTTAGCGCCAATGGATTATCCAGTGGAATATATTTCTACACAATTCAGTCAGGCTCATTTACACAGACCAAAAAAATGATTTTAATGAAATAATTTAATGGAGAAAGGGATTCGGTTAGTTCCGAATCTCTTTTTAATTATGGTTCGCTATAAAGAAATTAAAGAAAAAATTCAAAATAGATTTGAAACACTTCCGCGAAATCAAAAAAAGGTTGCTGATTATATTGTTAATAATTTTGATAAGATATCCTTTCTAAATGTACACGATATCTCTTCAGCAACAGGTGCAAGTGTAGCTTCAGTTGTTCGGTTTGCTCAAAGTATCGGATTTACGGGCTTTAGTGAACTTAAAGATGCAATTGCTGATTCCCTTCAAAATCATTTAACAAATTTTCAAACTTTTCCTTTATTTGATAAGAAAAAAATTGATGGAGATATTCTTGCTTCAGTAGCCAATCTTGATATAAAAAATATTAATGAAACACTTGCAATTATTGAGAGGGAAATATTTGATAAATCAATTGATTTAATTTTAAAATCTCATCGTATCTTTACTGCAGGATTAGGAATTTCATATCTCTTATCAGAAATTTTAGCATATCAGTTAACTCAAGTAGGCAAAGACGCGTCAGTTTTTAAGCATACACATACACTGTTTCATGAACAAATACTTTATATGAATAAAAATGATTTACTTATAACTTTTTCATTTCCACCTTATTCTAAAGAAACAGTCGAAGCTGCTAAATATGCACACGATCGTGGAATAAAAATAATCTCAGTTACAAACAAAGCAACTTCCCCAATATCATTCTATTCCAACGAGGTTCTCATTGTAAAAAGTGAAAACATGCTTTTTACTAATTCATTTGCAGCAATTTCAGTTATTATTAATGCTATCGCAACAGCTTGTGCATTAAAAAATAAATCTAAAGCAAAAAAGGTACTTAATGATAGCGGGGAGATTATGATTGATCAGGATCAGATTATTCAGTAGTTCTATTGAAATCTATTGCAAGTTAAATTTTGGAGTTCTTTATGAGAAAGATTTTTATACTATTTTTTCTATCTCAAATATTAATTTATGCCGGTACTACAGGAAAGCTTTCCGGTAAAATTAAAGATACTCAAACAGGAGAGCCATTAATCGGTGCCAATGTTGTAATTGAAGGAACAAATTTTGGCGCCGCTACCAATGTTAATGGCGAGTATGTGATTCTCAATATCCCTCCAGGAAAGTATAATGTTAAGTTCAGTTTTATTGGATATGAATCCTTACTGATGCAGGATGTAGTAATAACTGTAGATCAAACCACCGTACTATCTGTTTCACTAAACTCTCAAACAATACAGGTTGGTGAGGTTGTTGTTACTGCCAGAACGCCACTAATTCAAAAAGATGTTACCAGCAGCATCGCAGTTATAACAAGAGAACAGATAGAGGCACTGCCAGTATCTACATTTACTGAATTACTTTCATTACAAGCCGGAGTTACAGGCAGCGGTTCTAATTTGCACGTTCGTGGCGGCAGAGCTAATGAAGTTGCATATATGATTGATGGCACCCTTGTCGTTGATCCATTACTTGGTGGTCTTGCCACTGATATTAATAATGATGCTATTCAGGAAATGAGTTTACTTAGCGGTACTTTTAATGCGGAATATGGAAATTCATTAAGCGGTGTTGTGAATATAGTTACAAGAGATGGTGGTGATAAATTCTCTGCAAAACTAGAAGCAAGAACTTCTGAATTTGGTTTTGACAGGTATTCATCTTTGCATCAGGATAGAGTTAATGGAAGTATTAGCGGGCCGATCTTAAATTCTGAATATAATTATTTTATATCTGGCGAAGTTGATAAAGCTGGAAGTTATTTGCCTTTTGGATATTATAACAATAAATCATTTTTTAGCAAACTTTCAAGTACATCAATTCCGTTAGTAAAAATCGCAATTTCTAACAGAGGAAGTATTGGTAGAAAACAAAACTATAATCACTCATACAAATACATTCCTGAACAATATCTTAGACAAAGAACTGATAGCTGGCAAAGTGCGCTTAATTTTACACATACAGTTGCAAATAATTTTTTCTATGATGTTAAAGCTTCTTATTTCAATCAGGGATATTATTCAGGCATTGATAAAGATACATCGCAATATCTCTCATCAAGCCAAACTGTTTATTTTGATGAGTTAGGAAATGGATTTGAATTCTATAAGATTTCTGATCCACCTGAATTACTTGACAGCAGAACTGTAACGGCAGATATCAAAGCTGATGCAGTCTGGCAAATGGGTTCAATGAATGAAGTTAAGTTTGGGGCTTCATATAAAAAGCATTGGTTAAAACTGTATAATATTTATGATCCCAAAAGAAACTTTCCTTACATAGATGACTACAAAACAGAACCTTTCGAAGGCGCTGCTTATGTTCAGGATAAAATTGAACTGCCATATCTTGTAATAAATATTGGATTGCGATATGATTACATGAATGCAAATGTTGAGTTTAGAGAAAGGCCATTGGATCCGAACTCAATTATTAGAGTCAAATCAAGATCACAGTTATCGCCTCGCCTCGGAATTTCGCATCCTATATCTGATAGAACAAAACTTCATTTCTCTTACGGACATTTTTTCCAGAATCCGGATTTTCAAAGATTGTTTGAGAATAATCAATATGATCTTAATGTAAGGGAACCTCTTTTTGGGCAGCCCAATTTAGATGCTGAAAGAACAATTTCATACGAAGTTGGCATCGCACATCAATTCTCTGATAATGTAGCAATGAATCTTACTGCAAACTATAGAGATATAACCGGTCTAATCGGAACACGTTATTATTTTCCATTTGTTGATGGAAGATATACTGGTTATACACTTTACGTAAATGAAGATTATGCCTATAGCAAAGGATTCGAATTAACGATTGATGTTAGACCCACAAAATATTTTTCTGGTGGATTGACTTATACATATTCGGTTACAAAAGGAAGTGCTTCTTCTGAAACTGAACAATATCCCGGCACTCAGGAATCCACTCAACTTTATTATGTTAATTGGGATAGAACACATGTATTTAATGCAAGCGGAACTTATATCATTCCCAAAGGAGAAGGTCCCCAAATATTTGGTGAAACCCTTTTCGAAAATATGGACTTTAGTTTGATTATCAGAGCAAGTTCAGGTACACCATATACTCCAAGTGGTAGAGACATAGGATTTGTTGAAAAGAATTCTTTAAGATTACCCGGTAGTTATAATATAGATTTTATGTTCGGGAAAGAGTTTGAAATATTTCCCAAAACAAGATTAAGATTATTTGCGGAAATTTTAAATTTAACAGATCATCGTAATGTATTATATGTATATGGCGATACCGGAGAACCGGATTATACTTTTGAAGGTAATCATTCCTTAGAATATATGCGTGATCCATCTAATTTTGGGCCACCACGTACTGTAAGAATCGGATTTACAATGAGATTTAATTAATAATTGTATAAGGCACAATAATGAGAAAAGTTTTACAATTTCAGATCATCGTTATTTCGATCATAATTTCCTCATTGGCTTTTGCGCAAAACGGCAAAAAAGATTTTTATGATAAAGAGCCGTTAGCAAAAACTTCACGGATTCAAGATCGGGCAGGCGGTACACACAATGCAAGCAACATCGGATTATTCTTCGAAAATCGGGGTAAACTATATCCGAGAAGAGTTACTCAAGGTCCATCTGGTGAGTTCCCAATAAATAGTGGAAAACATTATATCTACAGAGTTAATCAGATGGTAGGAATACCTGGAAATGTGGTTCAATCAAGATTTACTACAAATGAAGAATGGGAAGCTGCTTATGGATATCATAACAGCGATACAGCAAGAATTGCTTTTAGCGATGATCCAAATTCCTGGCATCCAACACGTGGCTGGCCAGTAAAAGATGCAAACGGTAATAATTTATTTTTATCAGATCAGGATAGTTATTGTGTTTATAATGACAGTAATAACACTATAAAAATTATCGGTTTACAATTAGCCCAAATTGGTTATGCCTTTGGGACAAACTTTGCAAAAAATATTTTGTTCTTCAAATATGAGCTAACAAATCATGGTCCACAGGATCTTACCGGAGTTTATTTTAGTCTGCATAATGATATAGATGTTGGTAATATAAGTGGTGGTATTCCTGAATATGCTGATGATAGAATCGGTTTTATCAAAGAGCGAAATCTGGTTTACTTTTATGATGATGGAGTTTCATCAGAATGGCCTGGTGGTAAAACCGGCTTCTTTGGTGTAATTTTTTTAAAGACTCCTAAAGTTAATGGAGTTGAACTTGGAGTAACTGATATGCATTATATGTTGTATGATGATGATGAAATATCAGATATTGACTCTATTCAATATGGATTTATGTCTTCAAGTCCAATTCTGTATAACTCTTCATTAGGAAGTAAATATTTTCACGTAAGTAACAGCTCAAATATTCATTATGATGATCCAGCAAAAATTCCGCCGTCTGGGCTTGATATTCTTGCGAATCTTTCATCTGGTCCATACACACTTAATCGGACTGATACCCTTACATTTTATACAGCTTTTGTAGCAGGAGAAACTTTTGACGAAATGTTAAATGCAGCAACAGTAGCTCAAAACGCAGTTAATGCAAATTTTAATCTACCAAAACCTCCTGCTCGTCCAAAACTTTTCTCGTCTGCTGGTGATTTTAAGGCAACACTTTATTGGGATGATAAAGCTGAGCTAAGTTATGATGAATTTTCCGGTTATGATTTTGAAGGTTACCGATTATATCGAAGTAATGATAAAGGAATCACATGGAATAAAATTGCAGATTTTGATATGATAGATTCACAGGGAAAAAATACTGGTTTGCAGTATAGCTATGTTGACACTACAGTTATAAACGGTTTTGAATATTGGTATTCAATAACAGCATATGATAAAGGTGGGGAAACTATAGAAAGTCTGGAGAGCCCAATTGGGAACACTCTCGAAGCAGTAAATACAGTATCAGCTACCCCGCGTTCAGATGCAATAGGCAGAGATCCTGTAAAAGTTGAGGATGCAAAAAATCTTAACACTGGTAAGTCTAATTATTCTATCCAGACATCCGTAATTGATAATGAATCGTTAAAAGGGAATGAATACAAAACTACTTTTAGTTACACAGTTCGTAAAGAAAGCGGTGATCTTGCCACTAATGTTACAATTTCTATAACAGATTCTAATGCCACAAAACCATATAAGTATGCAATTGAATTTGTTTCTCCTACTTCTTTTGATTTGAAAAATGTTACACTAAATACAATTATAAGATCAGGTTATGGATATCCTACTGGAGGAAGAGATCTTACAATAACTGGTGATGGTCTTAGGATAAGTATGCGCGATACTGTTGGAACACCCACAGATTTAAGACCCGAGAAAGGGGATATCATTTCAATTAATTATGCAGTTAATGTTTTCAAAAACAATCAAACTTTTGTAATTAAAAATCGGCCTTTCCTGGTCGATCAAATTCAAACGACGGATGATGGAGTGTCTTTTAAATTAGTTCCTCCTGAAATTATTAAAAATGTTTCAAGAATTGGTGGTGCTGATAACGTTGAGATGAACTTTAAAGTATTATATCCTGATTCAGTATTTGAAAAATTATATATCGCATCTATCGAAGGAAATGGAATAAAAAATAGTAAAGGATTTGTTATTCTAACTGTAAGTGGGACTAAAATCGTTAACGATACTATCTATTCATCGGGTACTTTTTATTTTGATGGAATTCTAGGAGAAGTAATATTCCCAACAAACTCTCCACCAAACGCTGGAAATAAGTTTTCTATAGAAACAGTATTGCCTGTAAAACCAAACATAAAAGATTCTTACGCCTTCAAAATAAAGGGTTCCCAGATTTATCCTGAGAAAGTTACCAGTGAATTAAATAAAATAAGAGTTGTTCCAAATCCATATATTGTTTCTTCTCTATACGAACCAGAATTTGGTGAGCTTAGAAGAGAACCACTAAGACAGATTCAGTTTGTAAATCTACCGCCAGAATGTACAATTTATATTTTTACAATTGATGCTGATTTGATTAAAACTATTTATCACAATGCAACAAACGGAACAGAAGTGTGGGATTTGAGAGCGGAAGGCGGAAGAGAGCTGGCTCCGGGAATTTATATATATGTTGTAAAAACTAAAGACTCAGAGTACAAAGAACGATTTGCAATCATCAAATAAGACGAATCAGGAGTTTATATGAAAAAAATATTTATACTTTTGTTTGTAATCTTAAGCTTTAATTTATTATTTGCACAAAATCCAAATCTCGGAACATCAGGTGCACAGTTTTTGCAATTACCTGTCGGGGCAAGGTATGAAGCAATGGGTGGTGCTGCAGTAGGATTATCTGATGATGCTGCTGCCGTATTTTGGAATCCTGCTGGCATTGTTAAAGTTGGAAATGTGCAGGCTCATTTTTCATATATGAATTGGTTTGATCTGTTTGATTTTAATGCTGCCTCAATTGTTTATAATGCCGGTGATATCGGTTCCTTTGCAGTTAGTATGGTAAATTTTACAACTGATCAAATGGAAATTACAACTGAACAACAACCCAATGGTACCGGAAGATATTTTGATGCAGGCGATGTTGCGTTAGGGGTTACATACGCTAAATATTTAACTGATAGGTTTAACGCAGGAATAACTATTAAATATGTCAACCAAAGAATCTGGAATGAAACTGCTTCTGGTTTTGCTTTTGATATTGGAACACAATACAGACTCGATTTCCAAAATTTAACAATAGCAATGTCTATGACAAACTTTGGTGCTGATATGAGATACGAAGGACCTGATCTTGACTTTGTTTATAGAAAAGATAATAATTTCCCACTTAGCAGATTAACTCCCAGCAGTCTTAATACAAGCGATTATCCACTTCCACTAAATTTTCAAGTCGGGATAGCTTTTGATGTTTTTCAATATGACTTTGTGAGTATGAAAGGAGCTGTTGATGTTATGCATCCAAATGACAATAGAGAAAGAGCACAATTTGGCACAGAGATATCTTTTTTTGATAGATTCTTTATCCGTGCAGGTTATAAATATCATTACGACGACCAAAGTTTTGCTATGGGTGCCGGTGCAAATGTACCATTAGGCAGCACTGCTATTTATTTTGACTATGCATATTCATGGTATGATATTTTGCCCAGCGTTCATCGTATTTCTGTAAATTTAAGTTTTTAATTAATTCACACATAGATGAATAAATATCTCCAGCCGATTGTAATTAGTTTACTAATTGTAATCTCTATCAAACCATGTACAACTGCGGTTGTATCCGGCAAAGCAACAAATGATGGAAGACCACTCTTACTAAAAAATCGTGATGCTGATGCACTGCAAAATAAATTAGTCTATTTCTTCGATGGGAAGTTTAAGTTTATTGGTTTAGTAAACTCTGACGATAAAGACAATAAAGAAGTCTGGTGCGGATTTAATGAAGCTGGTTTTGCAATAATGAACTCAGCTTCATATAATCTTAAAATGAATGACACAACTAAACTTTCTGACAAAGAAGGAATTATAATGAGATTAGCATTGCAAAACTGTGCTACTCTTCAGGATTTTGAAAAGTTTTTAAATGAACTTCCAAAACCTCTTGGCGTTGAAGCAAACTTTGGTGTAATTGATGCAAACGGTGGTGCAGCATATTATGAGACAAATAATTTTTCTTTTATAAAGTATGATGTTAATGATCCATCTGTTGCTCCTAATGGTTATCTGATCAGAACAAATTACTCATTTGCCGGAGAAGAAAATAAGGGCTATGGTTATATCAGATATCAAACTGCATCTCAAATGTTTGAGAGTCAAATAAAAAATGGGAAAATTTCTTTTGAGTTTTTGATAAATGATGTTCCGCGTTGTCTAATTCACTCTTTTACAAAAACAGATCTCACAAAAAATCTTCCGGGAGAAAATTCTGATAATTATGTATTCTTTCGCGATTATATTCCCAGGCACTCAACTTCTGCTGCAATCGTTGTGCAGGGAGTCAAAGAAAATGAATCGCCATCGCTTACAACTATGTGGACGATACTTGGTTTTCCGTTAACATCAGTGATAATTCCCGTTTGGCTTCTTGAGGATGGAACAGTGCCCAAAATTCTTCAAGCTGATGAAACAGGAAATGCTCCATTGTGTAATGCTGCTCTTCAATTAAAAGATAAAGTTTTTTCAACACAAAATGATGCAAGCGAAAATTATTTGAATTTATCTGCGCTGATGAATAAAGAAAATTCGGGAGTACGTCAAAAATTAATTCCGATTGAAGAAAAGATTCTCGCGAAAGCAAAAAGTATTTTATCTGATTTTAGAAAAAATGGAATTTATACTTCAAAAGCAAAAGAATTTTATAATTGGATTGATAATGATGTTTATAATGAAATAAAATCAAAGTTTAAGTTGGATTGAAAATCAGACTAGTGAAAACCATATCAAAAATATTTCTTGCTTTAATTCTTAATCTTAATCTTTTTGCACAAGGCTATGTTTGTGCAATTGGCGGTGGTTCGGAAAATTATAACGATTGGAGTGATGCACCTTATAGCTGGATTGTGCAGAAATCCGACAGCGGAAAGATTATAATCATTGATGTTGCTGATGCAACAAGCTGGCTTCCAAATTACTTTATGTCGCTTGGTGCTGATACTGCTTACAACAAAACTATCGCAACAACTTCTGCGGCTAATTTACAATCTACTTATGATGAACTGATTACGGCAAAAGTTATCTTCATTCGTGGCGGCGATCAGTGGGATTATATTCGTCTGTGGAAAGGAACCAAAGTTGATTCTGCAATTCAATATGTGTTTAACCATGGCGGAGTAATTGCCGGAACGAGTGCCGGCGCTGCCGTGCTTGGCGATGTTGACTTTAGCGCACAAAATGGTTCTGCTTATCCGGATGAAGCTCTGCAAAATCCATTTTACAGCAGAATGAAATTTGAAAATAATTTTCTGAAGCTTGTGCCGAATGTTTTATTTGATACTCACTTTATCGAGCGTGGAAGGCACGGCAGATTAATTGCAATACTTTATAACCAACATTTTAATGCTAGCAGAGATTTAATCGGTGTTGGTGTTGATGACAGAACTGCAATTTGTCTTTCCCCGGATGGAATTGGTGAAATTATGGGCAGTGGTGCAGTTACAATTTTTTATAAAGATGATTTGACAAGATATTCAACTTTAACTTCTGGCAAGTACACTATTGAAAACTTAAAATCACATTTGCTCACTAAAGGTTGGAAGTTTGATTTTATAAATAAGCAAATTGTTTTTATTCCCGCTTCAGCTAAAGATGTTGATACAAACAGAGTTTGGCAATTTCCTCTTGCAAATTTTTACTTGACCGGCATCAATAACATTTCAGCTCAGTTAAATGCTAATCTTGCAAACTTCCTTTCTTCTGTTAGCAGCAGTAATGTTGCAGTTATATCGCATCCGGGATTTAGTTCATCACTTACTGCCATTACAAATTATTTAAGCACAAATAATTTTAATTACTCAGTAGTCAACATCACTTCTTCTAATCTTAACTCTCAAAGCGAAGCTGATAAAATTAATTCGGCAACTTGCTTTGTGTTTGCTGGCGATTCGCTGAATGTTCTTTCTTATTTAAATCAATCTGGAAATATTCTGCCGGATGCATTTCAATCAGCAATTGCAGCATCAAAACCGATTTTCTTTTTTGGTAATGCCGGAAAAATTTCGGGAGAGAAATATGTCGACAATACAGACAGCGATGTCTATGCCTCTTATCGCGGTAAAATGACTTTGAATGATGGATTAAGACTTTTTGGCGAACTCATTTTTCAACCATTGATTTTTGAGAACTCAGATTATTATGAAAACAGAATGAGCTCTGTTTTGTGGGGAATGATGAGAAACAGAAGTCGGATTGGAATTTATTTAAATGGAAACGATCGGGATAAAATTTCTGCAAGTGATAAAAGTGTCACCGGCGTTGCAGCAATACCTTTCATAATTGTTGATGCGAGATCAACAACAAAAGTAGATTCATCAACTTACAGAGCAAGCAGCAGCATTGGTCCAAGACAAGTTGTTGCAATGAACGATGTTAGATTTTCTCTCACAAATTATCCGGATATAAAATACTTAATTGAGGAAGGAAGATTTGATAATCTTACTGAAGTTGAAAATGAAACTGATATAATTCATCCTAATGATTTTGTGATGTATCAAAATTATCCCAATCCGTTTAATGCATCAACAAGAATAAAATTTCAAATATCAAATGTCATCCTGAGTTTATCGAAGGAAGACTATTATCAAGTCACTCTTCGACAAGCTCAGAGTGACAATCCAGTTACACTTAAAGTTTACGACATACTCGGAAATGAAATCAGAACGTTGGTAAATGAAAGAAAACAAGAAGGGTTTTATGAAATAGACTTTGATGCTTCTAACTTACCAAGCGGAATTTATTTCTACAGATTATCCACAGCAAATTATTCAGAAACAAAATCAATGGTGTTGTTGAAATAAATGTAGGGACAGGGCAAGTCCTGTCCGAAATTCTTTTAAGATAAAAATATAATTTGTAGGGTCGGGGCTTGCCCCGACCGCCATATGCGATAAAATATTATTAGAATAACTACAATAATATTCATATGAGTGAAGTTTGAATGATAAAATAATAATTAACAAACGAGAAGGGCGAGCCCTTCCCCTGCAAGACAGAATGAACAAAAAGAAAGATTATCCTGTTAGAAAACCAACAAGGTTGAAGGAATACGACTATTCAAACAACGGATATTATTTTATTACGCTTTGCGTGGACAATCACAAAATTGTTTTTGGAGATGTTGATAATGAAAAAGTCAGTTTAAATAATTATGGGAAAGAAGTAAAGAAAATATTACTAAGTCTTCCCGAGAGGTACAAATCAATAGAAATTGATTATTATGTTATAATGCCTAACCATATTCATTGTATCTTCATTCTTGATAATGGCACTGATAAAAAAATAAGTATTTCAAATGTTATAGGAGCATTCAAATCATTAACAACAATTTCACTTCATAAATTAGGTTTAGTCGATTTTAAGTGGCAAAGAAGTTTTTATGATAGAATTATTAAAGATGAAAAGGAGTTGTTTAACATAAGACAATATATTGATCAGAATCCATTGCGTTGGGATATTGAAAAAAATAATCCAGATAATTTAGAATTATAAAACTGTAGGGACAGGGCTTGCCCTGTCCGCCGTAATCAAAACAACGGGAGAGGCAAGCCTCTCCCCTACAAAAGTATTTTTATGATAATATGATACGTCAAGAATGATATAACAATAATTAAAATACGGGAAGGGCAAGCCCTGTCCCTTACAAGACAAGGAAAAAGATTAGAGAACACATAAAAAATTTTTATTGACATATATCTAGAAGAGGTTTTAGGAATTATTTGCCAAAAATAATATTGTAGGGTCGGGGCTTGCCCCGACCGCTTAATTGGTTTATAATTCTACGAAAATATTTTCTTAATAACTAAAGTTTGAATGATATAACAATAATTAAAATACGGGAAGGGCAAGCCCTTCCCCTACCAAGGATAAAAATGAAACATATAATTATAATTTTTTTGTTGGTAATTGAAATAGCATTTGCCCAGCAAACTCCGTTAGAAAAATCTAACTTCACAAAACTTACTTCTCACTCAGAACTATCTGAATTCATCAGAGAAGTTGATTTAACTTCTGATTTGGTAAAAGCAGAGGTCTTAACCAAATCACCTGAAGGAAGAGAGCTATTTGCTGTCTATTTCTCAAAAGGAAAATTCGGTGAGGATGAAAGTAAAATTAGAGTTTTGATTTTTGCACAGCAGCACGGCAATGAGCAGTCAGGCAAAGAAGGTGCTTTACTTTTGATAAAAGAATTACTTAAACCAGAGAATCAATATCTCTTTGATAAAATAGATTTTGTGCTCGTTCCGCAAATGAATCCAGATGGTTCAGAAAAAAATCACCGACGCAATGGCAATGGAATGGATTTAAATCGTAATCATTTAATCCTTACAGAACCGGAAACACAAGCACTGCATAAACTTTTTGATAAGTATCTTTTCGAAGTAACTATGGATGTTCACGAATACTGGCCTTTTGGTGAGGAATGGAAAAAACTTGGCTTCAGAAGAAACTTTGACATAACCGTTGGTGCAATAACGAACATTAATATCTCCGAGAAAATCAGAAATATATCTTATCAAAAGTATCTTCCTTTTATTTTCAACTTCGTTAATGAAAAAGGTTACACAGCATTTCATTATTTACCTGGTGGTCCGGTTGGAGTTGATTATCTGCGCTACAGTACTTTTGATATAAACGATGGACGACAAAGTTTTGGAATACAACATACTTTATCTTTTATTCAAGAAGGGATGAATGGAGAAGATTACAATACTTACAGAATTGAAAGACGAGCAAAGAGTCAAATGTTCGGAATGTTAGGTTTGATAAAATTCAGTTATGATAATATAGATCAGATTAAAAAACTTGTTGCCGAAGAAAGAAAGAAATTAATTGAAAATGAAGTTGAAGAAAAAGTCGCAATTCAACTTGATCACTTTTCTGATGGGAACAAACTTGAGCTAAAGTTACTTTCCTACTATTCAAATAAAGATACTATCGTAACAGTAGATGATTTTAGATCAGTTGTTAAATCAATTTATGAAGTTAAAAGACCAAAAGGTTATTTAGTTCCGAAAAATCTTTCAGAGTTAAAACAGTGGATGGATAATCACAATCTATTTTATACTGATGCAAAGTTAGTGAGCTGCAACAAAGTTGAACAATATTTTATTGACTCAATCGGTACAATTGATTTTGAGCGTGATACAATTGTTAATCCTTATGTTTCAGTAAATGAAGTTACAGATAAAATTGATTTGTCAGAATATTATTTTCTTCCGGTAAAGCAATTGAAAAATAATATGATTGTAATTGCTCTTGAACCAAAATCGATGCTTGGATTAGTTACATATAAACAGTTTGAGCATTTACTAAAAAAAGGTGAAAAGTTTCCAATTTTAAAGATCGTAAATTAATCTGTGTAAAACTGTTAAACCTGCCTTTGCCGGCAGGCAGGTCAGTTTTATCCGCGTGCTATTGTTTTAAAGAGGAGATTAAAATGAAAATAGAAAAGATTGAACTTCGCCACATCAAAATGGAATTAGTTTCTCCATTCACAACATCAATGGGAACCGAATATGATGAAGAACATATTATTGTTCGCGTTGATGCTGAAGGAATTACTGGCTGGGGCGAAAGTGTTGCAGAAGGAACTCCGTTTTACTCTTACGAAACTGTTACAACAGCGTGGCATATCTTACAGGATTTTTTAATTCCATCAATTCTTGGGAAAGATATTTCCAGCATTGAGGAAGCCATTCAGCTTTACTCGAAAGTACGTGGACATAGGATGGCAAAAGCCGGACTAGAAGCTGCGTTATGGGATTTGTTTGCAAAATCAAAAAATATTTCTCTTTCAAAAATGATGGGCGGAACAAGAAATAAAATTGATGTTGGTGTCAGCATTGGGATACAATCATCTGTGCCGGACTTGATAAAAAAAATTGGAGGTTATCTTGCAGAAGGTTATAAAAGAATCAAAATTAAAATTGCCCCCGGTAATGATATACAATTTGTTAAAGCAGTAAGAAAAGAATTTCCGGATATTCTATTTCAGGTTGATGCGAACTCTGCTTATGAATTGAAACATATTGATTTGTTCAAGCAGATGGATGCATATAATCTGCTATTGATTGAACAACCTCTCGGTTATGATGATATCTATGAACATTCCAAACTGCAGAAAGAATTAAAAACACCAATCTGTCTTGATGAAAGCATTCACTCGCTTGCTGATACTCGTGCTGCAATTGAATTAGATAGCTGCAGAGTTATAAATATAAAACCCGGACGTGTTGG
>Ga0334722_10002621_pt1 | contig 20102 bp, 20 predicted proteins | sample C3_bottom_MG_FD_207210 | JGI IMG/M metagenome (GOLD analysis project Ga0334722, IMG submission 207210) | Sediment microbial communities from Yellowstone Lake, YNP, Wyoming, USA - C3_bottom | ecosystem: Environmental > Aquatic > Freshwater > Lake > Sediment | place: USA: Wyoming | collected...
CATCACGAGCGGGATTGCCAAGTAGGAGAGTTCACTCAGATATGGAATTGTTAATTCGGCCCCCATGGTATTCACTTACGGCGTCTTCCGTAGCATCGTGCGCGGGAACGGAATCGCATCCTTGATGTTCTCCAGCTTGCACAGCCACGCGATGATGCGCTCGACGCCCATGCCAAAGCCCGCGTGCGGGATCGAGCCGTACTTGCGCGTCGCGAAATACCAGTCGTAGTGGTCCGCGTGCTCGCCGGCGTCCTTCAACGCCTTCTCCATCGCCTTGATGTCCAAATCGCGCTGCGAGCCGCCGATGATTTCGCCGTAGCCCTCGGGCGCGAGCATATCCATGCACAGCGCGGTCTTCGGGTCCTTCGGGTCGACGGGCTTGTAAAACGCCATGATTTCCTTCGGATAGTTCGTGACGATGACCGGCGAGGTGAAATGCTTCATCAACGCGTCCTCTTCCACGGTGCGCAAGTCCTTGCCCCACTTGATGTCCATCTTTTCCTTGTCCTTGAGGAATTTCAGGACTTCCGTGTAAGTCATGCGCGTGAACGGCGCCTTGATCTTCTTCAGCTTCTCGACATCCTGGCCGAGCTCCTTCAATTCCTCGCTGTTCTTCTCAACGACCTGCTTGATGATGAAACAAATGAATTCTTCCGTCTGCTTCTGCAATGCAGGGAAATCCTGCCACGCAGTCTCGGCTTCAGCCATCCAGAACTCAGCGAGGTGGCGGCTCGTGCGCGATTTCTCGGCACGGAAACAGGGCGAGATGGTGAAGATTTTTTCCATGCCGAAGATTCCTGCTTCGGCGTACAACTGCCAGCTCTGCGTCAGGTAGGCGATGTCGTCGAAATACTTGACTTCAAAGAGCGTCGTCGCTCCTTCGCATGCTACCGGCGTAAAAATCGGCGGGCTCCATTCGTAATAGCCGTCCTTGCGGAAAAAGTCGCGGATCGCGCTCAAAACCGTGTCGCGGACTTTCAGAATCGCAATCATTCTCCTGCTGCGCAGCCACAAATGACGCTGGTCGAGCAAAAACTCCGGGCTTTCTGACTCTGCCTTCGCGATCGGGAACGGCGCTTCGGCGCGCTGGACCATCTCGAACACGGTCGCCTGCAGCTCTGCTCCGCCCGGCGCGCGGTCGTCCTTCTTCAATTCTCCCGAGATGATGAAGCTTGATTCCTGCGAGATTTTGCTCGCGTCCTTGAACGCAGCCTCCTTGACGGCGTCCGGCTTGATGACGCATTGCAAGAGCCCCGTCTGGTCGCGCAGCACGACAAACACCTTGTCGTTGAACGTCCTGACGCGGTGCGCCCAGCCGCGAAGCTGCACTTTACCCTTGCCCTGCGCGAGCGCTTCCCTGACGGTCATGAACTTATCTGCCATACTTCACCTCACCCAAGGCCTGTTTAATAAGTTTACTCCGCTCTTCCTTGGGAGGCAATGTGTAAATATCCTGCACCGTGACGACCTCGTCGAACTCTTTTGCAAGCAAATGGACGGCGTCGCCGTAGGGAATCCAAAGCGAACGCCGCTGCGCGCCTTCGCCGCGGCCGCCGATAGAGAAGTCTGCAAGCATCGTCTTGAATTCCGGCTTGAAGTGCGCATAAATGTGCTGCACGCGACCTGCCGCAGGTGCAATGTCATAGTTCGGAATGAACGGCGTACAGGTTCCCTCTTCCACATACTCGGGCAATTCTGCCACGGTCGCGATTCCCAGCGTCCGCCCGTAGCAGGCGGTCGTGTCGATGCGCGAGACGCCCATATCCGGCGTGACGACGATATGCAGCAGCTTGCCGTGCTTGAAATACACTGCGCGCACGGCCTGCCGCAATTCCCATGTGCGGCCCGACTCGCTGTTGAGCAGCGCGATTTTCTCCGCGCATGTTTTGGTCTTGGCGGAATGCTCGTAAATGCCGATGGGCTCGGGCGCGGTTTTCAAATAGTCCAAGAGGTATCCGTGTTCCGGCGCTTTCAGAATGCCGGCCGTTGTGATCTCCTCAAGCGACAGTTTTCTTGACATGTTCTTTCTCCGCTCAGAATCGGATACGGGTCTGGCCAGATTTGAACTGGCGACCTGTCGGTTAACAGCCGACCGCTCCACCGGGCTAAGCTACAGACCCAAAGAAACGACACGCGAGCAGGGAAGGGACTATGAAGAAGTTTCTAGTTATTATTCCCACGAACGGAAATGCTCATAGACGAGGAAATGAAGAATGCTCTATAAAAAGCTTGCTACTTTTTCAACGGGGCGTAATTGTTGAGTTCCTTGACGGTGCGCCGGTTGATTTCGTCGATCTTCTCCTGCGAAAGCGCGCCCTTCTGGAACGCGTAAATGGTATTGAGCACGCTGTACTTTTTGAGGTCCACGTTCTCGCCGTGCTCCTTGATGAGCTGCTGCACGGTCGCGCGCCACGCGGCATTGCTGAGGTTCGTCAGGAAATTGTCGTGCTGCGCGATGATACCCCCTGCGCCCAAGACCTGCTCACGGATGGCGTGCGTGTAAAATTTCTCTTCAAACAGCGCCGGAATCTCATAGCAGTACCCGCCCCAGAATTCGGTGACCGCGCGCTTCATCTTGCGCTCTTTGCCGTCGAAGCCGTGCACCTGCGCGACCTCGTTCGGCTTATCCTCGCGCCAAAAATCCATGGGCTTCTGCAAAGTCACATACTGCTCCAGCTTGTGCGCGTTGTACAGGAAGCAATTGACCTTGACGCCCTGCACGTTTTCGCTCGCCCACGCGCAGCCGAGATTGTAGCTGTCAATTCCATTGAGGGAGCGCCCGGACGGGTGGTGCTCGAAATTCAGCGCGCATACGATGGGCCTTGCCGCGCCCTTCTTCACCACGATCGCAAGGTCGATGTCAGAGTCGTCGCGCGCCGTGCCTGCCGCGACGCTGCCGCCGAGCAGGATACCTTCAGAAAACTGCACAATCCTGCCTGCAAGGTCTTTCACTATCGCAAGGCGCTTTGCTGTCGCTTCACCGCCCATAGACCTGAGAAAGGGAGGGCTGCTTATATTTATTGCGACACATCTACAAGAACAGGCTGGACTGCTTTTTGGTAATCATCGATTGAGAGCGCGATGCTCGTGTCGTGGCGGCCCGCGTTGAAGTTGATGATGGGGCTGCGCAGCAATGATTGGTCGAGGTAGACGGGAATGGTGAAGAGATTTCCGAACGGCGGAATGCTGCCGACTTCGCAGTGCGTGACCTGCAGCGCTTCTTCGGGCGTCGCGAGCGAGAGACGTTTCGTGTTTATGGCTTCCTTGACTTTCTTCAAGTCCATTTTCTTGTCGCCGGCGATGACCACCATCAAGAATTTGCCTTCGCTGCGCAGAACCAATGCTTTCGCGCCGGATTCCAGCGGCGTGCCGCGGATTTTCGCGGCTTCTTCCGACGTGCGCACAGGCTCGTGCGTCCAGCACTTGTAAGAAATGTTCTTGCTGTCCAGAAGCTTCCTGATTTCCTCGAGAACGTTCATGGCTGGATGCGTTCGGGGTCGCGCGGGAACAATACTGCCTCGCGGATGTTGTCAAGCTGGCAAATCATCTGGACCATGCGGTCGACGCCGATGCCGAACCCGCCGTGCGGCGGAATGCCGTACTTGAACGCGTCCAGGTAGAACTCGAAATTGTCAGGATTCATGCCGCGGTCCTTCATCTGCTGCTTCAAAAGCTCGATGCGGTGCTCGCGCTGGCCGCCGGACGAAAGCTCGAGGCCGCGATACATGAAGTCAAAGCCCTTGCACACTTCGCCCTCGCTCATGATGTAGAACGCGCGCACCTTGGTGGGCCACTTGGTCAGGAAATACGCGGAGTTCTTGTACTTCTTCTTGACGAGCTCGCCGAGCTTCTTCTCGTCTTCCGAGCCGACGTCTTCGCCGAACTTGATCTTGCTGCCCTCTTTGTTGAGCATCTCGACGCATTCCTTGTACGGAACGCGCGGGAACGGCAGGGCAGGAATGTCGAGCGTGATGCCGAGCGTCTTGATTTCATCAGCGCAATTCTTCTCCACGTCCTTCATGACGTGGACAAACATGCGCTCCATGACTTTCAAAACGTCGTCCTCGGAGTCGATGTACGCCATTTCAAAGTCAAAGTGAGTGAATTCCGTCATGTGGCGCGTGGTGTGCGAGTTTTCCGCGCGGAACGTCGGGCCGATTTCGAACACTTTTTCGAAGCCCGCGGCAAGCATCATCTGCTTGTACAATTGCTGGCTCTGCGAGAGGAACGCTTTCTTGTCGTAATAGACGACAGGGAACAGGGTGGCGCCACCTTCGGCGCCGGCAGAGATAATCTTCGGCGTCTGCATCTCGATAAAGCCCTCCTTGATGAGGAACTCGCGAGTGGCCATGTTCACGCGGCTGCGGATCTTGAAGATTGCGAGAATCTTGGGATTCCTCAGGTCGAGGATGCGGTGATCCAGGCGCTTGTCGAGAACCGTCGCGATCTTGCCTGAGAAATCAATCGGAAGATTCGGGTTGGCAGGCGTGACGACCTCGAACTGCTTGAGCTGCAATTCCTTGCCGCCGCTCTTCAGCTTGCTCGCCTTGACCGTGCCGATAATCGTGACAATGCTTTCCTTGACGATGGAGCCGATGTCCTTGAACTGAGGATTCTCGGGCGTGGCGACGACCTGCACCGTGCCGGAACGGTCGCGGAGCGTGATGAACGCGATCTTGCCCATCGCCTTGGCGTCCGCGGCAAAGCCCGAAACAATGACTTCGTCGCCTTCGTTCTTCGACTGGACGTCAACCGCGTGAATGCGCTTTTCAAACGAGATAACCATACATTTTGCAGAACGAGGGCGTTATTTAAAACTTTGCTACTGACGCTTCATCTTCAGCTGCAGCGCCAAATCCTCGAGTTTTTCGAGGCCGTACTTGATGGAATCGAACTTCCTGCGCGTCGGCGTGTTGCGGAAGTCAAAGAGCATCAGTTCCTGATAGACCTGCGCGACAAAATCGCGGATTTCCAGCGCGGTCTTCGCGTCGTTCGCGATGACGCTGTTGATCGCCTTCCTGACAAGCTCGCCGACCAGGTCGCACAATCCGGGCAGGTAGCTGTCGATGTTCACGCCGAGCTGCTGCGCCGTCGGCAATGTCTTGGTCGTCATCAGCGCGGCATAGCACGCCGCCTCGACGTACTCTTCCAATGCCTCGCCGTACGCGCCGACCGTCGCCAACTGCGCGTCCTTGCGGATGAGCGCATTCAGCTGCGCGATGACCTTCTTCGCGTTCGCGAGCTGCGCTTTCGCCGTGGCGGTCTCGCCGCGGTGCAATGAGTAAATGGCTTTCTTAGAAGAGGAGAGCGCGTCGCGGGAAGCCTTGATGAGCTGCTCGCGGAGCGCGTCATGCCGCGCAAGCTCCTGTTGCATCGATGCGAATGCCTGCTTGTTGACCTTCATTTTCCCCGACGAAAGTTTTATATAGGAACGTATTTAAAACTATCGTAGAAAAAAGAGGAAGCATGGCAGACCCAACTATACTAGGAAATGTCCTTTTGTTCTTCCAGCGAATCGGCATCTATGACGTGGTCCTGCCGTTCCTGCTCACGTTCACCATCGTGTTCGCCATCTTCGAGAAGAGCAAGGTTCTCGGCATGGACGGCGAATACACCAAGAAGAACCTGAACGCGATGGCGTCATTCGTCATCGCATTCATGGTCGTGGCGTCGAGCAAGCTCGTCGAGACAATCACGCGCGTCAGCTCGAACATCGTTATTTTGATCCTGCTCGGCACGTTCTATCTTTTGCTTGTCGGAACGTTCTGGAAGCCCGAGGAGAAAGCGCCCATCGCACTCTCGGGCTGGTCGAACAAGCTGTTCATGATTATCATGTTCATCGGCATCCTCATCGTCTTCCTGGATGCGATCCGCAACGAGAACGGCGTCAGCTGGCTTCAGCAAGTGTTCGACTGGCTCGGCCAGTTCTGGACATCCACGGCTGTAGCATCGATAATCTTAATAATCGGTCTGATAGTGTTCGTGGCAGTGATGGTTCGCGAACCCAAATAAGAGGTGTACTCAATGGCATTCGGCTATTCAAGCAGTTATGGCGGAGGAGGAATGTTCTCCAATTTCGTGTACTGGCTCGACTACTGGGGCGTGCGCGACATCATCCTGCCGTTCATCCTCATCTTCACGATTTTCTTCGCCGTACTGCAGAAGATCCACTTGTTCGGCGCTGACGGCAAAGACAAGAAATACAACGTTGCGCTCTCGCTCGCGATTGCGCTGCTCGTTATCATCCCGCACGCGACAGGATATTACCCGCAAGGATTTGATGTTGTGAATGTCATTAACGACTCCATTCCTGAAGTTGCACTGCTCGTTGTTGTTGTCGTGCTTCTGTTGTTCATGGTTGGCCTTGCCGGCGGAAAAGTTCCTGCCAAAACAGGATTTACCTCATTTTTGGCCCTTGCGTCCGCTGTGGTTTTGTTGCTCATCTTCGCGAACCAGATGACGCCGATACCCTTCCTTGAATACGTCGACCCGAGCATCCAAGCATTAATTGTAATCCTGCTTGTCTTCGGGCTCATCGTGTGGTTTGTGACACGAGAAGAACCTCCGACAACGCCAGGCACGCCGAAAGAAGGTCTTAAGGAATGGCTTTTCAAGGAATAAACCATGGCAACTCCCCTCGACGTCGGACTATTGCAGAAGTTTGACGTACTGTTCCCGTTCCTTTTCGTGCTCGTCGTCGTGTACGCGGTCCTCGGGCGAACGGAACTGTTCAAGGAGAAGCAGGGCATCGCGTTCCTGCTCGCCTTCTTGCTTGCCGTGATGACGCTGTTCAGCAACATCGCGGTCAAGACCATCAACCGCTCCGCGCCCTGGGTCGTGCTGCTGATGGTATTCGGCATCTTCATGTTCATCGCCTACCAGTCGATGGGCATCGGCGAAAAGACCATCATCGGGACGCTTACCGGCCCCGAATACGGCAGCACGTTCGCGTACTGGATGCTCGCGCTCCTGCTCATCATCGTGCTCGGCTCATTGAGCTCGGTCGTTTCCGAAGAGAAACAGTTCACGGCGCTCGCAGCCGGAGAGAACGCGACGCACCTGGCGACCGGCCAGGCAGAGGAAGTCGGCTTCTGGGCCACGCTCTTCCACCCCAAGGTGCTCGGGCTGGCATTGATTCTGCTGATCGCGATGTTCACGATACAGAAGCTTTCGGGAAAATCAGATTAACAGTTTTCTCCGCAGTTTTAAATATCGCCGACACGTCATATTCACGTGGTTATTACCTTAAGAACGCCGTCATTAATTGATGTTGTTGACCTTATTGAGAGCGGCTATCGTGCGTATTATGGCACAGAATGTCTTGGTCAGAGCGTATTGACTACTAAGTACATTTGGACACCAGACGATGTTAAGAGACCGAGAAGCAACTGGCAGTTGCTTCCAGAAGAGATTCAATCGTTGTATGTCGCGATTGAAGATCGGAACCTCGTATCTGATTTACAAAAAAAGGGCAACACTTTTGCGGCAACCATTAGCACATATACTCATGACACCACAGAACGTAATCTTGAACTCAGAACGAGGGTTTTTAACGTGACGCACTTGGAAGATGTTTTGAACGGGCAGACTTTTTCGCCCGGACGCAGCAAGTTTAATATCTCCTCAGAGTGGCATTCATCATATCGTCTTGACAATAAATGGAATCCGGAACCGTGGTATAACCACTGGGTTGTTTTTAGGGATACTTTAGTTAATCAAGCAAGACTGAGAATATTTGGATTCTAATTACTTCTTCCTTGCCATCGACGCAGGAACAGGCTTGCCCTTCACGGTCTTGGTGATGCGCGACAATTCGGCGACAGAACCCGTCAATTCAGGCAGGACTTTCTGGAAGACCTTTTCCATGGCCTTGATTTCGGTGCCGACATCGAGCAAGTTCTTGTCGTACTCGGAGATCTTGCTGACGATTGCTTTGTGGAGATTGTCAAGGTCTGACTTCATGTCCGCGATGGACTGGTCGAGCTTGTCAAGCCGCGAACCGGTCGATTCCTTCCACTCGTTGAGCTTGCCCAATTCGCGCGTGAACTCGTGCCATTTCTCCTCGACAATGGCCTCGGCGATCTCCTCGAAGCCCTTGGGCTGCTCGTGCGGAGCCTGCTGGGGCGCGTACTCGCCGCCCATCTGCATGTCCTGGCCGGGCATCTCGGGAGGCAACGGCTCGACGCCGCCGCGCATCTCTGCCTGCGCCATCGCGTCATAAATCTGCTGGGGCTGGTAGCCCTGGCGCTGAAGCTGCTGGATAACCTGATTATTGGTAAGGCCCTGCTGCTGCATGGCGATGACCTGGTCGACCGGCGTTTCCGGAGCCATCGGTCCCGGCACGGGCATTCCCATCGGCACCGGATACAGCACCGGCTGGCCTGCGGCAGGCGACGCCTGTTTCTTCTTCAAAAAGTCAAGTATGCCCATTTTTTAATCCTCTCTTTCCCGCTTTTCCGCCGACTGACTTCTTAAATGTTTTGGTCGCTGTCTTTAATCAGCAAACCCTGCTCTTCTAGGATTTCCTTGACGATTTTCTCGACCTGGTCCCCGTTCACGAACTTGACCGGGTCCCAGAACTCGATATAGCGGCGCATGACGTCCATGTCGGTCTTGCGCGCCGTGAGCCTGAGCTCCTTGATGATGGTGATGACGCGGTCTTCGACCTCGGCAAGCTTGTGCCGGGTCTCGTCGATCTCCTCGTTCGAGGACTTGAGCTCGCCGAGCAGCTTTTTGTGGTTGGCGAGCATGTTCTGCTCGATAAAGTTCATCTTCTTGCGGAGCTCGTTGAATCGCTCCTCAGAAACGCGGATGCGGGCGGCGATGCCGTTCAGCTGCTCGGTCATGCCCATCATTTCCGGGCTGGGGCCGGGCGCGGGCTTGGAGCCGCCAAAAAGACCCTTCCTGGGCTCGGGCGGGACGGGAATCGACCCATAGGGCGACGGTCCGCCGAGCGCGAGTGCTTCCTCTGCCATGCGCCTCAGAAACGCAGAGGAACTACTTTAATGTTGCGGTGCTCTTCTCGAGTGGTTATTTGTATGATAAAATATATCCTTCATTATTTAGTATTATAAGAAAACACAAAGTATATAAAATCATATACCGCACCGCGCGGTACTGTGAAGAAGCCAGTCTCTGCGACCATTGAGGAAGACCTGATTACGTGGATCGACCGCAAAGTCGCCAAGGAGCGCAAGAAATACCGCAACAAGTCCCACCTTATCGAGGTCGCGCTCGAGCGCCTGCGCGAGGAGGGGGACTAAATGCCCGAGGCACCGCGCTGCGGCGCTGCGGAAGTCATCCGCGAGGGCGAGGAAATCACCATCCGCATCGACTGCGAGGCGTGCTCGTTCTTTCCGTCCATCGAGGACGACGGCCGCGTCATGGCGATGGCCATCGAAGCCCTTGCCGAAGCAGGATCCGCGACAAAGCTCGTGTTCAGCCAAAAGCGCGAGTACGAATACGACTACAACCAGACCGCGATGCTGCTCGAAATCGCCAAGCTCTTCAGGCAATTAAGCAAGGAGCGCCTCTCTGTAGGACTGCTCTCCGACAACCTCGCGCGCCGCTTCACGGACACGAAATACGCGGAACTCCAGGACATCATCCACCGCTCTCTGAAATCCGACCCGCTTGGCGCCTATGTCGAGCTGGTGCGCATCGCCCGCCGGGACCGCACCCAGCTCGAGCAGAACGCCATACCCCGAGAAGGCGTGCCCAGCATGCAAGCATTCCTGGGCTTGGTCGAGACGCTGGTCAGCCGCCTGGACAAGACACGCCTCGTCACCCTGGCAAAGCCCGCCCTTGCAGGCTACACCATCGGCGACCGGGAACCGTACCGCAGAATATTCTCGCCGCTGGTCAAGCCCGACTTCATGTACACCAAGCTCCAAGCCAGCTATCCCCCTGAAGGCGAAGAAATCGGCGGCTACAAGGTCGGCGACAGCGAAGTCACCATCTTCTCCGTGCCCGAGACCGTGCAGTATCTCTACCACGTGATGCCGCCCGAGTTCCAGCTGAACGAGGAAAAGTACGAACTGCTCGATGCGGCGCGCAAAATCCTCGCCGAGCACAAGCCCAAGCGCTCGGAATTCGTCGACCCTGAACGAATGCGGCAAGTCTTCAGCAATGTCGGCTCAGACCTGCTCGAGGAGCTCGCAGGCTACCGCAACATCAGGCTCCGCGAGCGCGAACTCGAAGAACTGACCAAGATCCTTGTCCGCTACACCGTCGGCTTCGGGCTGGTCGAAGTATTGCTCGAAGACGAGAACGTGCAGGACATCACCATCAACAGCCCGATGGGCAGGACGCCGATGTTTATCGTGCACGGCGAGTACGGCGACTGCATGACCAACATCATGCCCACCGTGACCGAAGCGGAAAGCTGGGCGTCGAAGCTCAGGATGATTTCCGGACGGCCGCTGGACGAAGCAAACCCGATCATGGACACGGAATTGATCCTTCCGACCGCGCGCGCGAGAGTCGCGGCGATTACCGCGCCGCTCAACCCCACCGGGCTCGCGTACGCGCTCCGCAGGCACCGCGACAAGCCGTGGACGCTTCCGCTGTTCATCAAAAGCAGGATGATGACGCCGCTCGCCGCAGGAATCATGAGCTTCCTCGTGGACGGCGCGCGCACCATGCTCGTCGCGGGAACGCGCAGCGCGGGAAAAACCTCGCTTTTGGGAGCGCTGATGATTGAAATCATGCGCAAGGGCCGCATCGTCACCATCGAAGACACGCTCGAACTTCCTGTCGACGCGCTGCGCAAGCTCAACTACAACATCCAATCCATGAAAGTCGCGAGCGCACTGACGCGCGGCACGAACGAAGTCAGCGCGGACGAAGGAATCCGCACGACGCTCCGCATGGGCGACTCCTCGCTCATCGTGGGAGAAGTGCGTAGCGTGGAAGCCAAAGCGCTCTACGAAGCAATGAGAGTCGGAGCATTGGCAAACGTCGTCGCGGGAACCATCCACGGCGACAGCCCGTACGGCGTGTTTGACCGCGTCGTCAACGACCTCGGCGTTCCGCGCACGTCGTTCAAGGCGACCGACGTCATCATCGTCGCAAACCCTGTCCGTTCCCCTGACGGACTGCACCGATCCCGAAGAATCACACAGATCACCGAAGTGCGCAAGCACTGGGAACAGGACCCGCTCGCCGAAAACGGATTCGTCGACCTGATGAAGTACGACAGCAAAGACGACATGCTCCAGCCCTCGCGCGACCTGCTCGCGGGCGACAGCGACGTCATCAAGTCAATCGCAGGCTCGGTGCGCGAATGGGCAGGCAACTGGGACGCGGTCTGGGACAACATTCTGCTCCGCACGAACGTCAAGCAGGAGCTCGTGAACATCTCGACCAAGCTCAGCAGGCCCGAACTGCTTGAGGCGGACTTTTCCGTGCTCGCGAACGACGAATTCCACCGCATCAGCGAACGCATCCGCGAAGAAGTCGGCGCGCTGGACAGCAAGAAAATCTTCACCGAATGGAGCGAGTGGCTCAAGCGCGCTGCCAAGAAGCCCGTCATTCTCACATGAGCAACGCAACGATGCCAGTCGACCTGGTGCAGAAGTACAAGCAGAAGCTCCAGTCCCAGCTCGAGCTTTCTTCCGTGGAGCCGCAGCCAATCATCAGCCGCGAATATTCCGCGTTCCGGCAGGAAGCAATGCCCGGCAGCACGAGCTGGTATGAAAAAGGCTGCCTCTTCGCGGGAAAACTCCTCAATATCCGCGTCGACCCGACGCGCGCGCAGCAATTGCAGGAAAGCATCGACATCTGCCACCTCGGCATCACGCCCTCGAACGTCATCGCGTTCAGCATCGTGTTTCCCATCGCGTACATGATCCTCGGCGCGGCAGTAAGCCTGTTCTTCTGGAACTCGCTGTTCTTCACCATGTTCTTTTTGGCGTCCGGCATCTCGTTCCTCTTTGTCTTCGCCAAGTACCCGATGTATCTGGCGAATAATTGGCGCATGAAAGCAAGCAACCAGATGGTGCTCTGCATCTTTTACGTCGTCACGTACATGCGCCACACGAGCAACCTAGAATTAGCGATTGAGTTCGCCTCCGAGCACTTGACTCCGCCGCTCGCGCTCGACCTGAAGAAGATCCTCTGGGACGTCGAGACGCAAAAGTACGAAAGCGTCAAAGAAAGCCTTGACATGTACTTGGAAAGCTGGCGGCAATGGAACAACGAGTTCATCGAGGCATTCCACCTCGTCATGAGCTCATTGTACGAGACTTCGGACGAACGAAGGCTTTCGTTATTGGACAAGTCGTTGGACGTTATCTTGGACGAAACCTACGAGCGCATGCTCCACTACGCGCAGAACCTGAAAGGACCCATCACGATGCTCCACATGCTCGGCATCATCCTGCCCATCCTCGGACTGGTCATCCTGCCGCTCGTGGTGAGCTTCATGGCAGAAGTGCAATGGTACCACATCGCCATGCTCTACAACGTCATCCTGCCCATTATCGTGTACTTGATGGGCAAAAACATCCTCAGCAAGCGCCCGACAGGGTATGGCGACACAGACATCGCGGAATTAAACCCGTCGCTCAAGAAATACCGCAACATCATCATCAAAATCGGCTCGACCGAGCTCCAAATCAACCCGCTCTTCATCTGCATCCTCATCGGCGGCGTCTGCCTGCTCTTGGCGCTCATTCCCGTCATCCTGCACTGGCTCAATCCCGACCCGCACTATGACATCAAGCTGCCGTTTGACTTTTCCCTGCTCGAATACCGCACCAGCCAGACCACGGGCAAGGTCATCGGGCCGTTCGGCATGGGTGCCTCATTGCTGTCGCTGTTCTTCCCGCTGTCTTTGGCGCTGAGCATCGGCCTGTACTTCAAACTGCGCTCGCAGAACGTCATCAAAATCAGAAACGAGACCAAAAAGCTCGAAGACGAGTTCGCCAGCGCGCTGTTCCAGCTCGGAAACAGGCTCGGCGACGGACTTCCCGCGGAGATCGCGTTCCAAAAAGTCGCCGCAGTCATGCCGGACACGGTCAGCGGCAGCTTCTTCAATGTCGTCGCGACGAACATCGCGAAGCTCGGCATGGGCGTCAGGGATGCGCTGTTCAACCCGCGCACGGGCGCGCTCGTCTATTTCCCGAGCAATGTCATCCAGAGCTCGATGAAAGTGCTCGTGGAAAGCATCAAGAAAGGCCCGCTCATCGCCGCTCAAGCGCTACTGAACGTTTCCCGCTACATCAAAGAGATTCACAAAGTCAACGAACGCCTGAAAGACCTCATGGCAGAAGTCATTTCTGACATGAAATCGCAGATTCACTTTTTAACACCCGCGATTGCAGGCATCGTGATCGCAATCACGTCAATGATTACCAATATTCTGGGCTCGCTGTCCTCCAACATCCACACGCTCGGCACGTCTGACCTCGGCGGCAACATCGCCAATGTCGCAGGACTGTTCGGCGACGGCATTCCCACGTACTTCTTCCAGCTCGTGGTCGGCGTCTACGTGTTCCAAATCGTGTACATCCTGACGATTATGGCGAACGGCATCGAAAACGGCGCAGACAAACTGCAGGAACGCCACGATCTCGGCAACAACCTGCTCCGCTCGACCATCATGTACTGCGCGCTCAGCCTCGTCATGATGATCGTGTTCAATCTTATCGCATCAAAGATCGTGGGCGTATCGTTGGGCGGAGCGTAAAAATAAGAAGGAAATGATGGGAACGGCCAGACAACGCCAACGCGGTTGGCGAGCCTGTCCGTCCCATCTGCTGATGGGAACGGCCAGATTTGAACTGGCGACCCCGTCGTCTTCAGCGACGTGCTCCCCCAGGCTAAGCTACGTTCCCTTATGATTAATTGTCGAGAAGGGTGCTTTTTAAGCTTTTGCTTCACAGCTGGCTAAACTTCTTCTGGCCGGTGTAAAGCTCGTACAAGACCTGCTTCAGGTCCTTGATGGGAACGCGCTTCTGCGCGCCCGTATCGCGGTCGCGGAGCGTGGCGTCGTTGTTGGTCAAGGAGTCGAAGTCAATGGTGACGCACCACGGGCAGCCGATCTCGTCCATGCGCGCATAGCGCTTGCCGATGCTGCCGGACTCATCGTAGAAGGCGTCGTAGCAGCGCACGATGTCGTACACGTCCTTTGCCTTCTTCTTCAATTCGTCCTTGTTGCTCAGGAGCGGGAAAACAGCGACGGTCAACGGAGCGAGCGACGGCCTGATGCCGAGCACGACGCGCTTCTCCTCGTTCTTCATTTCCTCGCGATAGGCGTGCTCGATGACCGCGTAGAACGTGCGGTCGAGTCCGATGGAGATTTCCCAGACGTGCGGGATGATTTTCTTGCCGTCAGGATAGACAAAGTCAAGACTCTGCTTGCTTCCTGCGGCGTGGCCCTTCAGGTCGTAATCGGTGCGGTTATTGTTCGCGACCAGCTCGACCCAGCCCAGCGAAGTCTCGACCTCGAAATCCCAGGTTTCCTTGGAATAGAACGGCCTTTCGTCTGCGCCGACCTCGCGGAAGCGCATCTTCTCGCGCGGAATGCCTAAGTATTCGAAGAAGCGCTGCGTGTGCGCGATGAAGTATGCAACGAGCTTGCCTGAAACGACACCCTTGTCGACGAGCGAACGGGCAAGGATGCTTTCGATCTTGTCCGAGCCGATGCGCATGATTTGGATAGGGTGGTCCTTGACTTCGTCAAAGCCCTCCATTTCGTTGATGAGCGCAGGGTCGAAAAACACTTCGGCTTCCATCTGCGAGAACTCCACCTGGCGCAGCAATGACTGGCGCGGAGAGATTTCGTTGCGGAACGATCTGCCGACTTGCGCGATTCCCTGCGGGAGCTTGATGCGCATGGTCTTCATCAGTCGCGACCAGTCGCAGAAGATGGTCTGGCACGTCTCGGGACGCAAATACGTCTCAGACTTGGTCGAAACGCCGACCTCGGTCTTGACCATCATGTTAAAGCGCTTGACCGCGCCGAGAGTGCCCTTGCACTTCGGGCAGACGAGCTTGTGCGCGGTGATTTCCTTGGTGAACTCCTCGTTCGCCATGGCCTCAGGATAGTGCTTCTTGGTCGCGTCCTCGAGCAACTTGTCCGCGCGGTGCAGGACATTGCACTTGGCGCACTGCGTGACCGGGTCATTGAACGACGCCAAGTGGCCCGACGCCTTGAACACGTCCGCGGGCATGATCTGCGCGCCGTAAATCTCCATCATGTTGGTCTTGTTGACCACTTCCTTGCGCCAGGCCTCGATGATTTTCCTGCGAATGGTTGCGCCATAGGGCCCGAAGTCGTAGAATCCTGCAGGCGAGTTCGCATAAATCTCGCTGCCGGGAAAGAAAATGCCACGGCGCAGCGCCCAGTTCACGACGTCTTCATAATTGCCCATATGCGCTTGGGGAGAATGATTGCTTAAAAAGCTTTCTCACGAGAAAATCAAGAATTGCGCCGCTCGCGGACCAAAAGCTTCCGCTTCTCAGGATCTTCTTCCATGTGATGCGCCTCGAATGGAGGCGCGTTCTTGGTAAGAATGTATCTCAATTGATGCCTGCCCGGCTCGCCGGAATGAAATCCTGCATCGAGACCACTCAGCGTCTTTTGGTCGATGACTGCATAACATGCGTCTCCGCGGCCAAGATTGTACATCAGCCTGATACAGCTGAATTGGGGAACAAGGTAGCCGCGCTCCCAGAGCAGGTTGAACTGGCCAACGCCCTTGAATTGGCGATAAGTACCAATACTGTCGAATTGGACTTGCAAAAAGTCGTCCAAGGCACCGTCGCGCTTGGGCTGGTAATAGCATTTGGAATCGAAAATCGCAGGAAGATCCGGCCGTTTTCTCACTTTCTCAGCCATTCGACCTCTTCGTCGTCCAAGTCAAGCTCCTCGATGAGCTTCTGCGCGTGCGCAGGCTGGTTCTTGATGACCACTTGGAGCCACGGAAGCGTGTGCTGGATGACGGTCTTGGACGACGTGTGCGTCGCTTGCGCGATTTTCTGCGCGATAGCCTTGCGCTTGGCGTATTTCATGTTCGCCATCCAGATTTTGAGCAGGCGGCCGCTGCGCTCGTAGCTCGGCGGCACTTTTGATTTCTCGTCTTTCGCGACGGCAATTCCCGCGGTCAAGAGCTCGAAGATGTGGCTAAGGAAACGCCAGTGCTGCCACCGCCTGATACGGCCGCGGAACACATCTGCCTTGCTCAAAATATCGTACGCGCGCACGCGATCCTGCGCGTTTGTGTATTCTTTTGCAAGATTGTGGTCGATCCAGAGGAACACTTCGTCCGCATCCGTGTCGGTCTGGTCAAACGCGCCCAGCGCGAGCATAGGGTCTGAGTTCTTGAAGACCTTGACGAGCGCGTTCTCGATCTGCTCGAGCTTGTTACGCTCGCCCAGCACGTCCAATGATGCCTGCGTGATGGTTTTCGCGCCCTGACCGAGCAGTTGAAGGTCATTGATTGCCGAACGCAGGTCGCCGCCGCTTCGGCGCGCGAGCGCTTTCAGCGCGACCGGCTCTGCGGTGACGCCTTCTTTCGCGCAAATGTTCTGCAAAACGCCCGCGATGGCATCCGCGGAGAGCGCAGGGAACTCCACCATCGCGCTTTTGCTGCGAAGCGTGGAGAACTTCTTGTCAAACGGGTCCTGCGCGGTCAATACGATAGGAAAAGTAGTGAGTCCGATAAGGTCGACGATCGCAGGAACGCCGCCGCGGTCATTAGTCCCCGAGACGCCGTCAATCTCGTCGACCAAAATGATCTTGCCCGCGTAGAACAATGAGCGCTGCTTGATCGCACTGCCGATGCGCTCATTGATTTGCTCCTCGTTGCGCACGTCAGAAGCGTTCACTTCGATGATTTCGAGGTTTAATTCGCGCGCAAGCGCGTGCACGGCGCAGCTCTTGCCCGTTCCTGACGGTCCGTAGAGCAACATTGCCTTCTTTTTCTGCTTCGCAAACGTCTGCACGAACTGCGCGAGCTTCAAGACTGCGTCAGGCTGCGGAACGTCCTTCAGCGCCTTCGGGCGATACTCGTGAATCCAGAGCTTTCCTTCCCCCATAGCCGTGCTGAATGCGACGTGATTTATATGCTTTTAGCGAGTCCGGACAACGGATACACGAGGCACGAAATCTATAAAAGCAAGTGCGCTCAAATCCATCGCATGAAGAGCGTTGCAGTCAAATTCATGGGCGCAGAGGTCGTCGCGTTCAATGCGCGCGACGAGCATCTCGAAATCCGCGTGCTCGTGAACGACGGCAAGGACAAGCAATTGATGAAGCAGCTGCGCCTCACCGACCCTGCGATGCAGGCCGATGAAATTCTCAAGGAAATCCGCGAAAAACTCAAGAAAGCGCACGCCACCGGACCTGGCTATGACGACGACCCGCTCAGCGGGCTCGTCCACATCAAGTGGACGCAGGACGAGGAGCACGTCCACGAGCGCCTCGCCAAGTTTTTGGCAGGACTGCGCGAGAAAATCAGGAACGGCGAGCGCAAAGGAATGAGCTATTACGACATCGAGCGCCAGATGCAGCTCGCGAAAACAAGTTTTGACTAATCTTCTATCTTGGTCTGTACGAGAACGTCCTTCTTGCCCTTCTTCAGCTCGATCGCTTCCGAGCTTGTCGTCGCTTTCAGGTCTTCGAGCGCGGGCGTGATGTCCACATCGCTCTCGATGACGAGCTTCTTGATGGGTGCTTTCATCGAGATCTTCTTTTCGGACTTGTGCTTGCGCACCGCGGCAAGCGCTTCTATCACAACCGCGCCGATCTTGTCCGATTTCTCGTACTTCTTCGGCACGCTAGGCCAGCCGCCGATGTGCACGCTCGCGAAACCCTCGTGCGCGTGCAGGTAATCGTGATACAGTTCCTCGGTGATGAACGGCGTGAACGGCGCGAACAAGCGCACGAGCGCGCTCAAACAGCGCGCAATCATGATTTGCGCGCTTTCCTTGTCGTCTGCCTTCTTCGCGTCATAGACGCGCGACTTGGAAAGCTCGAGGTAATTATCGCAGAAGTCCTTCCAGAAGAACTGCTCGATGATGGTCTTGGCGCGCGAGTACTCGTACGCGTCAAACGCCTCGGTCGCCTGCTCGATCGTGACGGCGAGCCGGTGCTGGATCCATTGGTCCAACGCAGCGGTCGGCTCTTTCTTCATGAGTTTTTTCAAATCAAGATCTTTCAGGTGCATCGCGGCGAATTTCGCGGCGTTCCAGAACTTGGTGACGAACTTGTCGCCTGCAACGAGCTCTTTTTCCTGATACGCGACGTCCTCGCCGAGCTTGCTGCTGCCTGCCCACATGCGCATCGCGTCCGCGCTGTACTTCGCGAGCACGGACTGCGGGTCGACGACATTGCCCTTGCTCTTGCTCATCTTCTCGCCCAGCGGGTCGGTGACGAAGCCCGAGAGCACGACGTCCTTCCACGGGTTCTTCTTGTAGTGCAACCGGCTCTTGACGAGCGTGTTGAACAGCCAGAAACTGATGATCTCGTGCGCCTGCGGTCTCAATGACATCGGGAACAGTTTCGCGCGGTGCTTCTCCGGAACGAGCTGGACTGCGAGCTGCGGCGTCATGCTCGACGTCGCCCACGTGTCAAGCACGTCCTTCTCGCCAATGAACTTGTCATGCTTGCACTTCGGGCATGCTTTTACCGGAGCCTTGTCCTTCAGCGGGTCGACCGGCAATGCTTTTTCGTCGGCAAACACCGGCGCGTCGCACTTCGCGCAATACCAGACCGGGAAAGGAACGCCGAAGAAGCGCTGACGGGAAATAAGCCAGTCCCACTGCAATCCTTTGACCCAGTTGTCGTAGCGGTGCTTCATGAATTGCGGGTGCCAGCCGAGCTCGGCGCCCCACGCGAGCAAGTCGTCCTTGAGGTCCATGTACTTGATGAACCACTGCTTGCTGTTGATGATCTCGATATCGGTGCCGCAGCGCTCGTGCACCTTGACCGGGTGCGTGATGGGCTTCTGGCTCTTGAGCAGGCCCGCTTCCTTGAGGTCTGCGAGGATGAGCTTGCGCGCTTTCGGAATAATCATTCCGGCGTATTTGCCGGCGAGCGCGGTCATGATTCCGTCTTTGCCCAATGCCTGCTTGAGCGGCAGCTTGTGCGCGCGATACCATTCCATGTCGGTCTGGTCGCCGAACGTGCAGCACATAACGATGCCCGTTCCTTTCTCGGGATCTGCGCGCTCGTCTGCCATGATGGGAACTTCGAAGTCGAACAGCGGCACTTTTGCCTTCTTGCCGAAGAGCTTTTTGTAGCGGTCGTCTGTCGGGTGCGCGAAAATCGCGACGCACGCAGGCAGCATCTCAGGACGCGTGGTCGCGATGACCAATTCCTTGCCGTCCACCTTGAAGACGATGTCGTTGAACATGCTGCTCTTCTCCTCGTCGCGGCATTCCACCTGCGAAATCGCCGTGCCGCACAGCGGGCACCACAATGCGGGCGCCTCCTTGCGGTAGGCGCGGTCTTTCTTGTGCAAATCGAGGAACGACCACTGCGAGATTTTCTGGCAGTGCGGGCTGATCGTGCTGTACGTGAGGTCAAAATCGCAGCTCATGCCGATGCTCTTCCAGTCGGCGATGAATGCGGGCTTGATTTCCTTGAGCGTCGCCTCGCAGAGCTTGATGAATTCCTGACGGTCCATCTGCGCGCCCTTGACATTCTTCATCTTCTCGACCAAACGCTCGGTCGGCAAACCATTGTCGTCCGTTCCGAACGGGTAGAAGACATTCTTGCCGCGCAAGCGCTGGTAGCGCGCGATGATGTCCTGCTGCGTGTATGAGAATGCGTGGCCGATGTGCATCTTGCCCGAGACAGTCGGGGGCGGCGTGTCAATGCTGTACACGTCGCCTTTTGCCTCAGGCGTGAAAGCGTAGGTCTTTTCGCTCTCCCAATAGGCAATCCATTTCTTCTCAGCAGCCTTCGGGTCGTAGCGCTCGCTCATAACGACGAGAAACCACAACACTCTTTAAAAACGTTTTGCCCTGCGCTCCCGTCGTAGGAAGTCGCCGATGTCGTAGAAATTCTTGATGTTCTTGCCGTCAAACTGGCCATAGCCGATGCACTCATCGTGGCTGTTCAGCACCAGCACGAGCTCTCCCGACGCAGCCTC
>Ga0334722_10002622_pt1 | contig 20101 bp, 20 predicted proteins | sample C3_bottom_MG_FD_207210 | JGI IMG/M metagenome (GOLD analysis project Ga0334722, IMG submission 207210) | Sediment microbial communities from Yellowstone Lake, YNP, Wyoming, USA - C3_bottom | ecosystem: Environmental > Aquatic > Freshwater > Lake > Sediment | place: USA: Wyoming | collected...
GGAATTGAAGATCGAGGGTACGCCGGTCTTTCTGGATGTCGAGGGGCTTCCAGACCGCGATTTTTATTACCTCATCGGCATCCGCGTCACAAGCGCTGAGGGAGCCGTGCAGCACAGCCTGTGGGCCGATAGCGCGGATGAAGAGAAGCGTATCTGGGCTGACTTCCTGAACATCTTGTCGGAAATCGAAAACCCGGTCTTGGTTCACTACGGCAGCTTCGAGACAACCATCCTAAAGCGGATGTCTGATCGACACGCCGCACCACTGGAAGGGTCCGCCGTGGCCAGAACGATCAAGTCTTCTATCAACTTGCTATCTATCATTTTTGCACAGGTTTACTTTCCGGCGTTTTCCAATGGGCTGAAGGAAATTGCATGGTATCTGGGATTCACATGGTCAGATCCTACCGCTTCTGGCGTGCAAACGATCGCTTGGCGTCATGAATGGGAAGCCACCAAGGCACCCTCATTGAAAGCGACGGTCGTCACCTATAATGCGCAAGACTGTGAGGCACTCGAATTAGTGGAGCGCAAGTTGGTTGATTTGTTTCTAACCTCTCCTGAGGCTGACGGTTCCCCTCCGAATGACGTGGTGCGCACAGAAAGGCTGAAACATGAGCATCTATACGGCTTCAAGCGCAACACGTTCTCTTTTCCAGAACTGGATGCCATTAATAAGGCTGCATATTGGGATTACCAGCGTGAGCGCGTCTACGTGAAGTCTAATGCATCCTTGAAGGTCGCCTTGACTCGCTCTTCAAGAGCCAGGAAGGTGCTTTCGCCCAACAAGATAATTGAGTGTCCCCGGCCTCGTTCTTGTCCGAAGTGTGGATCGACAAACTTCTTTGGGCATGGGAACAGTAGCAGGAGCATTCTTGATCTCAAGTTTATGCGGCACGGCATAAAGAGATGGATCATCCTCTACCGGTTTCACCGATACAAGTGTCAGAACTGCGGAGCCACTTTCGCCCCTAAAAAATGGGCTGGACACGCAGCAAATTTGGTCCTGGGATCGTGGCGTACTCACTCTACCAGAATATCGGCCTGCGGCTACCACAGGAAAGTGTTGACCGCAGTCTGAACAAGTTATTCGGCCTTCATCTGAGGATTGGAACGACAAATCGCTTCAAGGCGAAGGCAGCGGAGACATACAAAGAAACTTACGATGCACTGGTCGCACGGCTGTGTAATGGTCAATTGATCCACGCCGATGAGACGAAGATCAGCGTAGAAGGCAAGGTTGGGTTTGTGTGGGTCTTCGCAAACATGGAAGACGTAGCCTATGTCTATAGCGAGACCCGCCATGGCAGCACTCCACAAAGCTTGCTCAAGGACTTCACTGGCGTCTTGGTCTCAGACTTCTACGCAGCTTACGATGGAATCCCCTGTCCTCAACAAAAGTGTTTGATTCACCTAATCAGAGATTTGAACGATGCGGTTCTGAAATATCCCTACGACGAGGAACTGAAAAGGCTCGTAAAGAATTTTGCCGACTTGGTGAAACCGATGGTGGAAACCGTTGATCGTCATGGTCTGAAAAGCCATTTCTTGAGAAAGCATCTCAAATCCGTAGATCGCCTCTACAGGCGACTCTCAGGCGCCAATCTTCAAAGTGACTCAGCGGGAACGTTCAAGGAACGTTTCGAGAAAAACAGAGATGCGCTGTTCACCTTTCTGATTCACGACGGCGTGCCCTGGAACAACAATAACGCCGAACACGCGGTCAAAGCCTTTGCGATGGTTCGCCGCACACTTGCGGGGGTCACTTCAGAAAAGGGCATTCGTGACTACCTGGTTCTGCTTAGCATATGTCAGACATGTATATACAAGGAAGTGGACTTTCTGGACTTCCTGCGTTCTGGCGAGAGAGATGTTGAAGCTTTTGCTGACTCGAAGCGCAGAAGATCGAGATGTAAAGACCATCTGGCTTTGGGGTAACCGTCTCGGAAAGCGGAATTATGGGCGTGAGAGATTTGGTGTCTGGCATGCGTATTGAGTTATTCGTGCGTAAACTAAGAGGGCTCCGGACTCTCCAGCCAGTGTTTAGCCTGAAGCAGGCACCAAAATGGTCTGAGCCCCCACCCCGAATTTCGCCTCTCTCGCCTTGATTTCGCCTGCGCCTCCGTCTACAGTCCCTTCGCCGCACAGCGCAGATTCATGGAGTCATACATGGGCGAGACGCGCGTCGATCTTGAACATCTGTTGGAAGACCTACGGGATGCCTATCCCTACAGTATCGCGGAAACGATCCTGACCGAGATCATTGCCAACTCTCTAGACTCAGGAGCCAGCAGGATCGCAATGACGTCTGACCCTGCGCAGTCCACACTGACCGTCGTGGACAACGGGTCCGGCATGCAGAGGAAAGCAATGCGGCAGTATCACGACATCGCCGCCAGCACGAAAATACGCGGCCAAGGCATCGGGTTTGCCGGAGTCGGCATCAAACTGGGGCTGCTGGTATGCGAGGAGGTGCTCACGGAAACCAGGCGTGGCAGCACACATGTGGCCACGCGATGGCACTTGGCCTCGCGTCATCGCGCGCCCTGGCAATGGGTGACCCCGTTGGGGCTGGTCGGCGAGCAGGGCACTGCGGTGCGGTTGAAGCTACGAAGCCCACTCTCTCCTCTTGTAGACCCTGGATTCCTCGAAGGAGTGATGCGTCGGCATTTCCAGCCGTTGCTGGAACCCCCTTTTGATTCCTTTCTGGCATTCCATTACCCAGCCGGGATTGTGTTTGAAGTCAATGGGCGACTGCTGGAACGGCCTCCCGCGCCGGCGCCTGACCAAGCCCCGTTAGCCATTCGATTGGCCCGGCGGCGCAAGCCTTCGGCGTTGGGGTATTTGTCCCGCCATACAACGCCATTACCAGAGGATCAACGTGGGGTCGCGATCAGCACGTTGGGCAAGGTCATCAAACGGGGATGGGACTGGTTGGGCGTTACACCGACCCTGCCAGAGCAGATCGGCGGATTGATCGAAGTCCCAGACCTGGCCGCCTCGCTCACTCTCAACAAAGGGGATTTCATCCGCACGGGCACCCGAGGGGCCGCCTATCTCGCCTATCGGAAAGCGATCCAGGAAGCCGTCTCCCGGCAACTGGAGGCCTGGGGCGATGCACGCGCCGGAACACCGGAAGCCTCAACCCGGATGATGCGGCCGTTGGAACGGGACCTGGATCGAGTGCTGGAAGAATTGTCCGACGACTTTCCCCTGCTCGGCGCACTCGTCGAACGCCGGGCCGGCGGCCAAAAGCGATTGCCGATCGATGGCAAGACAACCGACATCGCAGCGGGAACAGAAGCCATTGCAGTTCTGGCCGCCTCATCGACGGCCGAACCGGGGCCGAATGAGACCGTACCAGCTCAGCCACAAACACCCCCTCCGCCTACTGACCAGGACATGGCAGTGACCGAGCCTGTGACGTCCACGATCCCTGCTTCAGCATCTGCCATGCTCCCGGGTCATGGACATTCCCGTGCTCCGATGCGGTACGGGCTTGGGGTTCAGTTTGAGGACCGTCCCGATAACTCGGAACTGGGCCGGCTCGTCGAATCCACCGTCTGGATTAATCAAGCCCATCCCGCCTATCGGCGAGCACTGGCATCCCGCTCTGTGGGCTACCACATTTCGCTAGCCGTCGCCCTCGCACTGGCCCCGTTAGCCGTGGAACCGGATCAGGAACATACCTTCATCACCAAGTTTCTGTCCCACTGGGGCCAAGCACTCGATCAGCCCCAAGGACACCGTCGTCGCCCAAGAAGATAAATGCACCGCGCAACGAGTGGAATCTTCCTCTGACCTATCAGCGAGAAGGGCTCTTCCTCTACCACTTGCTTCGTTCCTTGCGACGTCTAGTTGGGACGCCGTACAGTTTGGCAAGATCGTTGAACACCTTCTGAAGCGCGCGCCGGCGGTTTGCACGGGACAAGGGCACTTTCTTGCTGACCTCACCTTGAGGTAACATGGCCGCACCCGGAGGCGTGGAATGACCGAGCAGACCTTTTCAGATCCAATCGCTCAAGGCTATTACCGACAGGGCGAGAGCGAAATAGCCACGACGCAGTCCGCCAATGAGGTCCTCCAGAAGGCCGACGCGCTCGCACGACACGATTCGCGTGCGAACCTGATGCACGCCGCATGCTATTACCTGGCCGCCGCGCATTTTCTCGAAACCCACGACCCGGCAAAGTCCGCCCACTCGTACCATCAGGCCGGTCGCCAACTGCACCAATTGGACCAATTTATTCATGCAGCGCGAGCCTTTTCACAAGCAGGCGCATGGGCCGAACAGGCCGCGCGCAATGGGGCCGCCGGCTCAACGCAACAGCATCTTCAACATGCCGCAGTCCGTGCCTACTCACGAGCCAACCATTGTTTTGCAGAAGCGGGAGAACTGGACGAGTCTGAGTCCTCCTACCGCAAAGAATACGATGCGAGGGTCGCCTGGGCCAAGATGCAGGGGAAGCATCCCTTGGCCCTCTTGGCCTGGAAAACGACAAGTAACTACGGTACCAGTATTCCTCGATGGACCGCGTGGATACTGGGAACGATCGGGCTGTTCAGCCTACTCTACGAAGTCTTTTTCCGCGTGCAGTGGCTGCAACCGATGAGCAATACCAATCCGTCTGCCTGGATTCCACTCTGGTCCGGCCTCTATTACGCGATCAATGTCACATCCTCGCTCGCTTTGGTTGAATACCAGCCGACACATCCGATCGCCCAGGCCATCGTCATGTTGAACGTGATCGCCGGCTATCTCTTCCTCGGCATCGGCATCGGCATTGTCGGCCAGTTCGTCAAAAACCGTTAACGCACCGGTCTGTCTTGTTCATTTGGTCTATCTGGTTTGTCTGGTTTTTTGGTTGAACGAAACTAACCAGATGAACCAAATCAACCAGATAAACAAAATAAACTAGATAGACCAGAGAAACCAGATGAACCAGATAGACCGGGCTTGTCCTAGGCATGCAGGCCGTGAAACTCCGGCGTGCCCACAGAGTTTTTCCCGCAGCCTCCTACCAAAGCCGCCGAACAGCAGTTTCAAGCTTCGGCAAGCAGGGTTCCAGCTCGGGTTTTGAAGCTCTGGTCACCACGAAGGCTGCAGGTACATGCTCCCAGTGCCGCAGGTCCGGTTGTAGCGCGCCTTCGAGCACCGCCGGTGCGGTGCGCATCAAGGCCATTCCCCCGATCACTGAGAGCTGGCAGAGCGCCCCTTTACCTTTGGCTGCCGCGTCGAGCACACAACCCCCAACCATAACGCCTGCTCCTGCCGCCAACGGAATCAGGCTGTACGTCAGGCCAAACGGCAATCGGATCCATGCCTGCACGTTGAGGAGCGGGTGATACCCATGGTTATGGCGAATCGCCACCTTGTCGAACCAACTTCTCGTAGACAGCCTCACGCCGGTGTCGGACTGACAAGCAGGAAGAAATTCTCCGCTCGCCTTCACGGAAAAATATCCATTCGTGGATCCAAAGAATCGCAAGTCCCACGTGAGTTCAGGAAATTGGCGAATGCCATAGACGTGCCACGGCTCGCTGATGGCCTGCCCGTCATCGATCCGATCCACCTGCCGCGCTGCAAATAGTCGAACCGCATCCTGCTGGCCTTTCCACATCAAGCCTAGGTCTCTCAGCCGGAGCCAATCGACGCGCGCCTCATTCACCTCCCCTACCCGCTCCCACAACACAGCGGACAGCAAAAGATTGACCGGGTCTTCGCCGTAATTATAAAGCGGCGTAAACAGCTCATGATCCAGTTGCCTGAGCTCGACCTTCGCCTCCTCAGGTTTCTGCACGTTCGCATAGCTCGCCGCCAGTAAGAGGCTGAGATAGCCGCGCTCATAACTTTCCAACACGTAATCGATGAAGGAGCCCTCTGGAATGAAGACGTTGGTGGTCTCCTTCAGCAAGGAAAAGGTCTTGTGCCGGAATTCTGACCGGGCCTTCTCGCCATGAACAATCACGGTCTCATAGCACTGCTCTTCAAAGGCATCGGCCAGTCGGTTGAGGGTATCGATCCTGTCTGAAAGATCGATCTGCCGTTCGATCTCCGAACAGGGGAGCCCTTGCAGGGTCCGCCCGCCTCTCGTCTGACAGCCGACGAAACCAATCAACAGGCCTATGACCAAAACGATCACACCGCGAGAGCTGTGTCGGATCATTTGACTTCACACCTCCGACGCATCACTGAAAGGCAATCTGGGTGCATCAGTCTGATCAACTTGCTCAACAGAGTTCGGAACAAGGCTCGGTGATGCCTCCGGATTTATCGACCAGGAGCCCGTCCGACATTGCCTTCGTGACGAGGCGAAGGAGGTGCGGCCAGATGCGAGGCCATAGGCCCGAGGCTGACCCACGTTTCACGGTTCTTGGGAGCAGGCCGAGAACGACGCAGATGGTCACGGATCGTTTGCCGCAGTAGAACGGTCAATGTCGGACAGGCTCCTAGGGGCAGCGAAATAGATCAGCTCCATCTCACGACTCGACAAATCCCGCCTTTGGCCGGACTGGAGGTCACCCAGCGCAACCGGCCAGATCGCTACCGCACAAGTCGTAACGTCGGATGCCCTACTGCGGCGCTCATGCGTTGGACCTGTCGGTTCAGCCCTTCGTGCAACGTAATCTCCACCCAAGCGGTCGGCACATTCTTACGGAACAAGAGTCCGCTGGCTATTCAACTTTGCGCCAGCCCGTCAGTTCCAGTGGTTCTGCCAGCAATGTTTTGGCCAGCTTGATCCAGCGTTTGAGATGCAGGGTCTTGAAATGCCGCTTGAGGTCGTTCTCGCTCGTCCAATTCTCATGGAATAAGAACATTGACGGATCGTTTGGGGCTTCATGCCTATCGAAATTGAAGCAACCCTGTTCCGCTCGAGTCGGCGCAAGCAGGCTAAATAGCTCCTGCCGGGCCTGCGCCTTCTTCCCTGGTTTCGCGTTGAGTCGAACGACGACGGTCACTGTCTGGCTAGCTATGGGCATCCCTCCCTTCCCTGGTCGCGGTGATTATTTCCCCGGCCGCGTCTTGCCTCGGCGCCAGGCCTCGAACAGCTTCAGACTTTCCTCGCGAAACACATCCCCCACCAGTTCCATCCCGCTCTGCCCCAATTGGTTCATTTGAGCAGACGAAATGGGAACTTGCCTGATACCCGTCTTCTCGGCGTCCTCGATCCGGCAGGCGTACACGATCCTCTTTAGCTTGGCCCACACACAAGCCGTGAAGCACATCGGACAGGGCTCGCAGGTACAATAGATCTCACACCCTGTCAGCTCCAGCGCTTTCAGACGGCGACTGGCTTCTCGAATGGCTTGGACTTCGGCATGGGCTGTGGTGTCCATGTTAGCCTTTGCACTGTTGTGCGCAGACGAGATGACTTGCCCTTTTCTCACAATGCAGGCTCCGAACGGCATTTCTCCCTTCTCGATTCCCTGCCAGGCTGCTTGAATCGCCAGTCGCATGAAGTGCGCGTCAGTCATGTTCAGCCTCCACAAAAACGGCATTCACAACGGTGTGAGATGCGGCCGAAGAATCTTAACCTATCCTGGCTACGCCCGAAAGTGATCCGCCTTGAATTCGCCGGAGAAAAGAGGCGGAATATGAACTCGATTTACCCGGATCGCGTACCGCCTGTGTACTCTATGCTCCTATAGATCTGCTCAATCTCATCTCATCACGAGAAAGTACCCGTCACTCACCAGGCTTCAGGTCCCCAAGGCTAATCGGCCCAACCGCAATCCGCACAAGTCGCAACGTCGGGTGCCCCATTGCGGCGGTTATGCGCTGGATCTGTCGGTTCAGCCCCTCGCGGAGCATGATCTCGCACCAGGCAGTCGGCACGTTTTTGCGGAAGCGGATGAGCACGGGGCAATCAGGCAACTGAGGATCGTCCGGCATCAGACGTACTTCAGCAGGCCTGGTCTTCTTGCCGTTCAGCACCACTCCCTTTCGCAACTGCTCTAACCCGTTTATTCATCAACGCTTCTGCTGCAATCGCCAATATTCAGGCGAGAGGCGCGGGGCCAGAGGCTAGGGGCGACCAGAAGGAATGTCTTTCCTCTCGCTTCGTGCCACTTGTCCCTAGCCTGGCTTCGATGCGATTTCGCGACGAACCGTCATGAACAATGCGGGTAAGGCATGAAGCCCCGCTGAGAAACCGATCAGAACCCGATTCCGAACCCGCCACCGCGACGAGTCCCACCGCCGAAGATCCCGATGGAGAATCCCGGTTGCCGTTGGCCATAGGATTGAACCGGCCAGACGTGCAGATGTTTCAGAATCAGCGTGGGATAGCGATACTCCACGTCGTCGAGGCGATCGGTCTTCGCCCCAGAGACTTCTCCGACAATCGTCACCCGCGTTCCTTCGACCACCGTGGCCGGGTCAAGAAACTCCTGCTGCAACGCAAGGAACTTTCCCTGTGATTGTTGGCGATCGAGGCTCGGTTCCTGTCCGTCTTCAAGCGGAAGTTGCAAGAGTTCGATCTGCGAGCCGGCTTGGAGTCGCTTCGCTTTCAGCACCTCACCACCAAGCACGAGCACGCGCCCCTTGTAGGACTCCGGTGAGGCCAGCACGTCTCGAAATGAGACCGTTCTATCAACGAGTGGCTCCTTCGAATCGGGAACGATTCGTTGAGAGGAGCAGGCTAAGAGCAGGATACTTGCGACTAACCAGCCAGAAAAAAGATGTCGTCCTTGCATGGGAACACTATACCTCAGACACCAACCCCACGACGAGAGCAGAGATAGCAGGCTTTCGCCTACAGAATTTCACTGCCCTTCCCGTAATTCTATTCTTCGTCGTTGCAAGAAGGCTCTCCATAAGCTGTTGAGAATGGAGCATCTTTGTCCCTTCTCGACTTTGGCCCTGGTGAATTTCCCCAATCAAGACATGAGGCATCGGCCTTGCTCTACTCTATGACCAGAGAGCCTCACCACTCTCATCGGTAGCCCAGAGTGTTTCCTGGAGCCACAGCATCGCCTGTTGCGGTAGCTCCGTTTCATCAACTCACTAATCGTAAGGAGGTTCCCATGATTCGCTACGCAAGCTTCATCGCACTCGCAGCGTTCCTCTCGTTTGGCCTCGGTACGGCGTTGTCTTTCGCCGGCGAACCAGCCCCTGCCGAACAGAAAGAACAGAAAGATAAGAAGGACATGAGCGGCTCCAAGGCCGACGACGAGAAGAAGAAGGACGAGAAGAAGAAGGACATGGGTGGAAAGTAAGCCTCTGCTTCGGGGTGCAGCAGTGGCTGCGCCCCGCCTGCTCCGTTGCAATACATTCGTCAGACAACCAGGCTCCTCTTCCCCATGAACAAGCCGGCTGACTTCACGGCAGATCACAGCAAGCGCATTCAGAGTCTGTAGGGTAGACCCTACAGTGATTGTGTACCGTGCTCCAGTCCCCTTGCTTTACTTCACACACCAAGCGCCAATTGTTCCTCCAACTCCATGAGAAATGAGCAGTTCTCTTCACGTCCGTTTCCGAGTCTTTGGGCATTGAGCTTGCTCACCTTCACGATATTCCGTTCGCCTTCATTCAAAGGAGGAGACTATGCGACGAATTTTATTTGATCGAACCATGCCACTCCGGGCCCCCGCATTGGCCATGCTGTGCGCCGTGGCGGTGGTGGGATGCGTGAGCACGGAAACCCACACAAAGGCGCTCACCGAACTTGACGCCGCAAAGAAACAATCCGCCCAGCTGCAACTGCAATTGGCGGGGCTTCAACAGAATCTGGACCAGGAAGCCACTCAGCGAAAAGCCGCCGAACAGCAGGCCGCCGAGTTGGCAAAAGAACGAGAATTGCTCGCTGCACGCTCAAGCGAGTTGCAGTCCCGCCTGGACGGCCTGGAGAAGGAGAAAGGGCAATTGAACAGCGACCTCGGCAATGTGCGCGGTCAGATCACAGATCTCGAACAGAAGCTCGCGAGCGGAAGTGCCTCGGCGCAGGAAGAAATCGCCAAGCTACAGAAGCAGGCTTCTGAGCTTGAGGGCAACGCCGCCCGCATCGCGAAGGAGCGCGAGCAACTGCAGCAGGAACAATCACAACTTGCAGCGACGTTAGAGCAAGAACGGCTGGCGAAAGAAGATGAAATCAAACGGCTGACGCGGACACAGGAAGAGCTATCCAAGTCGCTGCAAGACGAAATTTCCAAGGGCAATATCACCATTCAACAGGTGCGCGACCGCCTGACGATCAACATGGTGGATCGCGTCTTGTTTGATTCCGGACAGTCCCAAGTGAAACCGGCCGGCGTGAAAGTCTTGAAACCGGTCGGTGACGTGCTCAACAAGATCTCAGACAAACAAATTCGGATCGAAGGCCACACCGACAATGTGCCCATCAGCTCGAAGTTACAAGATCGTTTCAAGACAAACTGGGAACTCTCGACGGCTCGCGCCACAACCGTGGTGCGCTACCTGATCGATCAGGGCGGGGTGGATCGCCAGTACCTCTCCGCAGTCGGCTACGCGGACACTCACCCCCTCGCCTCGAACGACTCCGAAGAGGGGCGATCATCCAACCGTCGAATTGAGATCGTGCTGTACCCGAAGGACCTCAAAGAAATTGCAGGCCAAGTCGAGACCGTCACGGCTGGATCGAAATAGCGACACAGACCAAGAGAAGGCGCGTACCTTTTGGTACATGCCTTCTCTCCGGCTGCCCCCAGATGAACGCCACAGGAAACACACTCTAGCGGCTTGCACTGTACCGAAGGATGTGGCTCCATCCGTTCGGTTTCTCTACTGGAAGCCACTGTAGCGCTTACATGGAAGAGGATCAGGAACAAACACAAGAATCACCGTCGCAAGGTTTTTGCGTATCGGCCCTTCTGGCCGATGCGCTCTGGAATGCAAAATCCGTCATCGCCGCTGGTATCGCGACTGCCGGAGGTCTCACCTCATGGGTAGCTGATCTCTCATTGCCTGCTGTGGTAGGCATCGGTGGCAGCTATCTGGGAGGATTCTTTTTTGGCTGGGTGTTCCGGCGATTTCTAAAAATGGCCGCGCTGATCACCGGCGGGTTGCTGACCTTCCTCGCCGTATTGGAAGATACCGGCTGGATCGATCTCGATTGGGCGTCAGTGGAAACGCAGATCAGCCACGTCATCGCGGCGGCACATCAGGGTGCTGAAGGACTCAAGCACATCCTCTCGGGGTATCTCCCGTCAACCGGGGCAGCAGCGGTTGGAATGTTCTTCGGATTTCGGAAAAAGTAGCGAGGTGCGCCCGGCAAGACTCCATCTCTTCTCTGCCTCAGAAGCGCTTAGCCGAGACAAACCCCAACCTGCATGCATTGCAGAATATGAGAGTGAAAATCATCCTGGCAGGGCTTGATACCACCCATTGGCTTGAGCCAATGCCACAGGGCGGTCGAACAAGCGACTGCGACTGGCTTCTGCGAGGACAGCGCTTTTCTCCCCATCCTGAAGAATCTTTCCTTGCTTCAAGAGCACGACACGCTCTACTTCCGGCGGAATCTCATGAATGTGGTGTGTCACCAGCAACAGCGTTTTCCCTTTCCGTATATAGGCGCGAACGAGATCCAGATAGTGAAACGTCGCCGTCAGATCAAGTCCGCTCGTCGGTTCATCCAGCACAAGGGCGACCGGATCGTGAACCAACGCGCGACCTAACAGACAACGCCGCTGTTCGCCAGTCGACATCTCCCCAAACCGTCGATCCTTCAACGAACTCGCATCCATTTCTTCCAACATGTCGTCTGCCCGGGCGAGTTGCGCGTAACTACAATCTTGATGACCATAGATTCTGATACTGGCATAGAAACCGGACAGAATCACTTTCAGCCCGGTCACTTGGTCCATATACTGATGTTGAAGATCATGAGACACCATCCTTAAACGCTTGCGGACGTCCCACACATTCCACTGCTCTTCGCCGAACAACCGGATGCGCGTCGCGTCATTTGGGAGCGGATGGACTTGGCCCGCCAGCAACTTCAACAGGGTCGATTTGCCTGACCCGTTCGGGCCAAGGATGGCGGTGTGCCTCCCATTTTCAAGCGTGAAAGAAAGGTCTTCGAACACGCAGGTGTCGCCCCGATAGACGGTGGCCCTTTCGATCTCGAGGATGGGACCTGTCTGGAGGGACGATGAGGTCATACCGCAACGAGGGGAACTAAGCTTCGTCTGGGTCAGGATTGATCTTCGCGGTAGGTTTCTGTGTTCCCGAAGCCGCCCGCTTTTTCAGCGAGCCGGAAATCTTCGGGGTCTTTGTCGTCACATCGGCGTTCTGTGCGCGGTGGAGCAAGGCATGGTCCATGAGCACTAGCGCCACCATGGCTTCGGCAATCGGCGTCGCTCTGATACCGACACAGGGATCGTGGCGGCCATTGGTCTCTACGGTAACTTGCTTGCCCTGCTTATCGATGGACCGTCGGGCCACACGGATACTCGAAGTCGGCTTAATCCCGATCGTGACGACGATGTCCTGCCCACTTGAAATACCGCCAAGAATTCCGCCGGCATGATTGGTCACAAAACCTTCTGGAGTCAACTCATCCCCATGCTCTGACCCACGTTGGGTCACAGAGTTAAAGCCCGATCCGATCTCGACCGCCTTCACCGCATTGATGCTCATCATGGCGCCGGCCAAATCGGCATCGAGCTTCGCATAGACCGGGCCGCCCCACCCCACCGGTACAGACTCGGCAACCGTGGTGATCTTCGCACCGACCGAATCGCCTGCTTTCCGCAACTCATCCATGAACGATTCTAGCTTCGGCACAACCTCGGAGCTTGCGGAGAAGAATGGATTTTTGCTGACCTCGCCCCAACTCTTAAACGGCGCTTCAAGCGGACCAAGCTGACTCAAGTAGCCACGAATCACGACGCCGTACTTCTCCCGGAGCCATTTCTTCGCAATCGCCGCCGCCGCCACTCGCACCGCCGTTTCTCGCGCAGACGCGCGCCCACCGCCGCGATGATCGCGAATGCCATATTTCTGCCAATAGGTATAGTCCGCGTGACCGGGCCGGAAGGTATCGATCAAATTACCGTAATCCCTGCTGCGGGCATCTTCGTTTCGAATGAGCAGCGCAATCGGGGTACCGGTGGTCTTGCCTTCAAAGACACCGGAAAGGATTTCGACGGTATCGGATTCTTGCCGTTGCGTCACGTGGCGCGACGTACCTGGCTTGCGCCGATCGAGATCATGCTGAATGTCATCGACGGAAAGAGCCAGACCGGGTGGACAGCCATCCACGACACAGCCAATAGCAGGCCCGTGGCTCTCGCCGAATGACGTGACGGTGAAGACTCGACCGAACGTATTGCCTGCCATAATCAGACTCAGCTTCCTGCCCGAAGGCGCTGAAGCATTGCGTCCCAAACCTCGCGTAGGCCCAGACGGTCGGCCCACTCGCCGATGTAGCGTTCATCGATCTCACCCGAACTGATTTTCATGATGCCGGCAATATCGCGCAAGTGCTTTTCAGACCCTCCTTCGCGATAATACTCCATCTTCTTGAGGATGACATCTTCGGGAGCGGCAAAGCGCGCTTCATACGAATCAGCGGGGTGAATCAGCCGTGCCCTCTTGAACCGGCTCTGTTCAAACGGTGTTCCCTTTTGAATCATGATGTCGATCTTGAGTCCCGACGAGGGATGAATGATATTGAATTGGCCCTTGCGACTCAGCGCGTTTCGGATCGCCTCGTCGCTCAGATAGTATTCGTCATGGGGAAATTGCGCCGCAAAGGGGGCCGAATGCGCTTCATCCAGATCGACTACGACGTCAATGTCGTTGGTCAGTCGCGGTTCGCCATAGGCCATCGCCGCGACGGACCCCGTAATGAGATACGGAATCTGCAATCGTTCGAGCACCGCCACATGCCGTTCCAGCAGGTCATGCAGCTCCATGCGACAGTCTCCCGGCCACCTCTTTCGCAACACGCTGGTAGTCCCAGTCCGGATGTGCACAGGTCAGGTGAGCCCGGAGCAGTCGCTCGGCGGATCGTCTCAGAGCAAATCCAATCGCGAGACGCTGGGCAGGGGTCTTGGTCCGAAACACCTCAGCCATACGGTCTTCCACGACTTCGATTTGTCCCGCATCCAGGCGAAAGGGTTGGGTCATTCGATCACATCCAGCTTGATGCGCAATTCCTTTAATTGATCGGCACTGACGGAAGACGGCGCATCGGTTAGCGGACATTGTGCTCGTTGCGTTTTGGGGAACGCGATCACGTCGCGGATCGAGTCAGTCGCTCCCAATAACATAATGAGCCGATCGAGCCCGAAAGCAATGCCTCCATGAGGCGGGGCGCCATAGTCGAGCGCATCGAGCAAGAACCCGAACTTTGCCTGCGCTTGCTCCTTGTTGATACCGAGCAGATCGAGAATGCGCAGCTGGATATCGCTCCGATGGTTGCGAATACTTCCGCCGCCGATTTCGCTTCCGTTCAGCACCATATCATAGGCCTTCGCCCGCACTTTGAGCGGCTCCGAGTCCAGGAACGTCACATCCTCGTCCATCGGCGCGGCAAAGGGATTGTGCATGAAGATGTACCGCTTCTCTTCCGGTGAATAGTCCAGCAAGGGAAACTCAACGACCCACAGAGGCTTCCAGGCGGCGGTATCGATCAGCTTCAGCTCTTCACCCAGCAACAGCCTGATGCGGCCCAGCACATCGTGAACAACGGCTGCTTTGTCAGCGCCGAAGAGGACTAAATCGCTCGGCTTGGCCTCGGGAAGGGCCGCCGCGAAAGCCTTGGCATCCAGAAACTTGGCGATCACGGATTCAAGCTGCCCCTCCGCTGTGATCTTGAGCCAGGCGAGCCCCTTCGCGTCAAAACTCTTGGCCATCTCACCGAACGCGTCGATCCGGCTTCTCGGCATGGCCGCTCCGCCTTTCACGATCAGCGCTTTCACGATCCCGCCTTTGGTCGCAGCCTCCTTGAAGACCTTGAACTCGCTCGCCGCCGCAAAGGCAGTGACGTCATGCAGCGGCATGTCAAAGCGCAGGTCCGGCTTGTCCGATCCATAGCGGCCCACCGCCTCGGCATAGGTCATGCGCGGAAACGGAGTCGGCAGTTGGACACCGCCCGCGTCACGAAACACCGCGACGATCATTTGCTCCATCAAACTCATGATGTCCAGCCGATCGGCAAACGACATCTCGATATCGATCTGCGTAAATTCCGGCTGCCGGTCGTTGCGTAGGTCCTCGTCGCGAAAGCAGCGCGCGATCTGATAGTAGCGATCGACCCCGCTGACCATAAGTACCTGTTTGAAGAGCTGCGGCGACTGAGGAAGCGCGTAAAACTGACCGGGGTTCACTCGACTGGGCACCAAATAGTCACGCGCGCCTTCCGGTGTGCTCTTGGTCAAAATCGGGGTTTCCACTTCAAGGAAACGTTCCGCGTTCAGAAATCCACGGACGGCTTGCATGATGTCATGCCGGAGGCTCAAGAGCCGCTGCATTTTCGGACGGCGAAGATCCAAGTAGCGATACTTCAGCCGGATCGACTCCGTCACTTCGGCATCGTCTTCGATCACGAACGGCGGTGTCTTCGACTCGTTCAGAATTTCAACGACATCCACAAAGACTTCGATCTCTCCCGTCGGCAGATTGGGATTCTTCGACTCTTCGGGACGGGCCATCACTTGGCCCGTCACCGACACGACACACTCGCTCCGCAAAGCGTGGGAGGCCTGGTGCACCACCGCATTGCGCTCGGCATTGAACACCACCTGCGTCAGCCCGGTTCGATCCCGCAGATCGATAAACATGACTGTGCCGTGGTCGCGCCGCCGCTGGACCCAGCCGTTTAAGACGACGGTCTGCCCTACGGCTGCTTTCGTGAGTTCGCCGCACCGATGAGTTCTGACCTTCATACCACCTTCACTTTCTTGGAGCGGGCCCATCCCACCCGACTAACCGGCCTCTTTGGCCGTGGAGCCTGCTGCTCTGCGTCCTCCGCTGAGGCCAGCTTCTGTTCCGCAAGTTCGCGCAATGCGTTCGCTTCACGGTCGGTCAGGTATCTGAACTCGCCGGACTCCAGATCGCCCAACGACAGTGGCCCCATCTTGATCCGCGTCAGCTTCAAGACCGGATGGCCGACCGCCTCCAACATACGCTTCACTTGATGCTGCCGCCCTTCGCGAATCGTAATCTCCAGCCAGGAGTTTTGCTTGGCTTTTTTGACCTTCTTGACGACAGCCGGACTGGTCATGCCGTCTTCCAGTTGCACACCCTGTTCTAACTGCCGGATATGTTCATCCGTCACCACCTGCTTGACCTTGATGAGATAGGTCTTCGGCACGTGGTAGCGGGGATGGAGTAGCGTCTGGGCTAAGTCGCCGTGATTGGTCAGGAGCATCAACCCTTCGCTGTCGAAGTCTAATCGACCGACGGGAAACACCCGGACCGAAATTCCTCTGAGATAGTCCTTCACCGTCGGCCTGCCTCCCGGATCGTCCAACGTCGACATCACGTTCTTCGGCTTATTCAGCAGCAGATAGACAAATGGCTGGGCAGAGCTCAGGTGCTTGCCATCCACTTTGATGTGGACACGATCCGGATCGACCTTGGTGCCGAATTCCGTCACCACCTTGCCGTTGACGGTCACACGCCCGGAAGCAATCCACTCCTCGGCTTTTCGCCGTGACGCCAATCCCGTCCCGGCAATGACTTTTTGCAATCTAACTTCCATAATGCGTGAAAGGTAAAACGTGAAAAGTGAAACGATGGTCTACGTCTCACCTTTTACGTTTCACGTCTAACGGTTCATTCCCATTCAATCGTGGCCGGTGGCTTCGAGCTGATGTCGTAGACCACCCGATTCACGCCCTTCACTTCATTGATGATCCGGTTCGACATCCTGCCCAGTACGTCGTTCGGAATCTTGGCCCAATCGGCCGTCATACCATCCAAGCTCGTGACGGCGCGAAGCGCAATGACATTTTCATAGGTCCGCTGATCGCCCATGACGCCCACGGTCCTGATCGGCAACAGCACGGCCAGCGATTGCCAAATCTCTCGATACAAACCGGCCGCGCGAATCTCCTGATCGAGAATAGACTCTGCCGCTCGCAGGATGGCTAGTCGCTCCTTGGTGACCGCTCCCAGCACCCGGATGGCAAGGCCAGGCCCGGGAAAGGGCTGCCGCCATACAATCTCGTCCGGCAAACCTAATTCCTTACCCAGCACCCGCACTTCATCCTTGAACAATTCCCGCAAGGGCTCAATCAACTTGAGCTTCATGCGAGTCGGTAAGCCACCCACATTGTGATGCGTCTTGATCGTAGCCGACGGGCCCTTGAAGCTCACGCTCTCAATCACATCGGGATAGAGTGTACCCTGGACCAGAAATTTTGCGCCGCCAGATTTCTTCTTCGTTTCAGCTTCGAATTGTTCGATGAACTGCTTTCCGATAATTTTCCTTTTACGCTCCGGATCAATCACCCCTTTGAGCTTGGCAAGGAACGAATCGGACGCATCAAGGAGGCGCACGTTCAGATGAAACTGTTGAGCAAACGTCTGTTTGACTTGTTCTTTCTCTCCATTCCGAAGCAGCCCGTTATCGACAAAAATACAGGTCAGCTGGTCGCCGATGGCCCGATGGGTCAACGCGGCAGCTACGGACGAGTCTACTCCGCCACTTAAGGCACAGATCACCCGCTCCTTGTCGACTTTCTCGCGAATCTGCTGCACCGCCGTATCCACATAGGACTGCATCGTCCAGGTCGGCTTGCATCCGCAGATGTCGTAGACGAAGTTACGGAGCAGCGTCGTCCCTTCCGGCGTATGAACTACTTCCGGATGAAACTGGAGGCAGTAGATCCGGCGCTTGTGATCGTCGCGCTTCATCGCGGCAATCGGTGAATTGGCTGTATGCGCGATGGATCGAAAGCCCGGCGGCATGCGTTCGATACGGTCCCCGTGCGACATCCAGACGACCGTCGATCCGCCTTCGCCGATGCCCTTGAAGAGATCGCTCTTGTCGTCGATCGTGAGATCGGCCCGACCGTACTCCCGGTGCTTGGATTTGGCCACCTCCCCGCCCGAGAGATGCGTCACGAGCTGCATCCCGTAACAAATACCGAGAATGGGGATCCCTTGGTCGAAGAGTTCCTTGGGAACGTTCGGCGCCTTCTTCTCATACACGCTGGATGGGCCACCCGACAGCACGATGCCATGCGGGCGATAGGCGAGAATGGTCGCCAAGGAAACGGTGCAGGGCAGAATTTGTGAGTAGACTTGGGCTTCGCGAATGCGGCGTGCAATCAGTTGGGTATATTGCGACCCGAAGTCGAGGACCAGGATTCTATTGTGCCAGAGTTCCATCGAAGCGTGAAAAGTGAAACGTTAGAAGTTAGACGGGGGAAAGAAGGAAGAGCGTCCGAAAGTACGTTTCACGTTTTACCTTTCACGTTTCACGCGCTATTCCCAATCCATCCGGTAATTCGGTGCTTCCTTCGTGATAATCACATCGTGCACGTGACTTTCGCGGAGACCTGCGACCGTCTGCCGAATAAACATGGCCTTCTGCTGTAAGTCCGTGATCGTCTTGCACCCGCAATAGCCCATGCCGGACTTCACTCCGCCGATCAATTGGTAGATGACGGCCGAGAGTTTCCCTTTATAGGGCACGCGCCCTTCGATGCCCTCAGGGACCAGCTTCTGCACCGGACGCCCGCCTTGCCCATACCGATCTCCACCCCCGCGCTCCATCGCGCCGATCGAGCCCATGCCGCGGTACACCTTATATGTCCTGGCTTGGTACAGTTCGGTTTCCCCCGGCGATTCTTCCGTGCCTGCCAAGAGTCCGCCGAGCATCACCGAGGAGGCGCCCGCTGCCAAGGCCTTCGTGATATCGCCTGAATGCTTGATTCCGCCGTCTGCAATGATCGGGACCCCGCTGCCCGCGAGGACTTTTGCACAATCGGCAATCGCCGTCAGCTGCGGCATCCCAGCTCCGGACACAATACGGGTCGTACAAATTGAGCCAGGCCCCACACCCACCTTCACGGCATCGGCGCCTGCCCTCAATAAATCCTTCGCCGCCTCAGCAGTGCCAATGTTCCCGGCTATCAGTTCGAGCTCTGGATGACGTTTCTTGATCATCTTGACCGTATCCAGCACCGCTTGAGAATGCCCGTGGGCGGTATCGACCACGATCACGTCTACCCCGACCTTCTTGAGCTGCGCCACGCGATCTTCCGTCTCCGGCCCTACACCGACAGCCGCACCAACGCAGAGCCGGCCATGTCCGTCCTTGCATGCGTTGGGATACATGATGCGTTTTTCGATATCCTTGATGGTAATAAGCCCTTTAAGCTCGAAATGCTTGTTGACGACTGGGAGCTTCTCGATCCGATGCTCGTGCAACACCTCGCGAGCCTTTTCCAAGCTGGTCCCTTCGGGCGCCGTGATCAGCTTATCGCGCTTCATGATTTGCGAGACCTTCAAATCCATCCGGGTTTCGAACCGCAGATCGCGATTCGTGAGAATACCGACCAATTTCTTGTCTTTCGTGACGGGAATCCCCGAGATCCGGTATTTCTCCATCAACCCATGGGCATCGCGAATCGTTTGATCGGGCGAGATCGTGATCGGATCAAGAATCATTCCGCTCTCGGATTTCTTGACCCGGTCTACTTCGGTCGCTTGATCCGCCGGCGACAACACTCGGTGAATAATCCCGAGGCCGCCTTCGCGGGCGATGGCGACGGCCAAACGGGACTCGGTGACGGTATCCATGGCCGAGCTGATGATGGGAATGTTGATCTTGATATGGCGAGTCAGTCTCGTGCGCATGTCGACTTCACTCGGCAAGATCTGTGATTTGGCCGGAACCAAGACGACGTCGTCGTAGGTCAGTCCTAGGCGTGGTTCTTTATCCAACATGATTACTCCGTTATCACGTCTACAAGTCTGAAGGTCATAAAGTGGAATCCTATTATGCCTGAACGCCTTCAGACCTTAGGGACCTGAAGACTTTATGACTTGAGACTGTCAGACTCCGGCGTCAACTCTGCCACCGTCTCCGCGTCATCCTGGAGCCGTTCGCTCCCTTCGTCCGCCGGCATGAACTGTTCAACCCTGGTGTTCCCACTATCGACAACAAACACACTTCCTCTG
>Ga0334722_10002623_pt1 | contig 20090 bp, 22 predicted proteins | sample C3_bottom_MG_FD_207210 | JGI IMG/M metagenome (GOLD analysis project Ga0334722, IMG submission 207210) | Sediment microbial communities from Yellowstone Lake, YNP, Wyoming, USA - C3_bottom | ecosystem: Environmental > Aquatic > Freshwater > Lake > Sediment | place: USA: Wyoming | collected...
GCGATTCCGGACCTGCTGGGCGATGGAGCGCTCTATGTCGAACCCGGTGACGTGGCGGCGCTCGAAAGACGGTTGCGCTCGCTGCTGTCGGATGGCCCGGTGCGCCGGGCGCTGGCTGCGGCGGGGCAACGGCGAGCGCGGGCGCTGAGTTGGCGCGACGGGGCGGCGGACCTCGCCCGGGTGTTCGACGAACTCGAACCGTGACGGGCGCTGGCGGCGGAGCCTGCGTCCGGCCGTGTTAATGTAAGCCGTCGCCGGCTGCGGCCGTTCGTGCGCCGCGCCGCGGCCTGTTCCGTCCCGGGAGGAATATGCGTCGTTTCATCGGCTTCATCCTGCTGCTGGCGGCCGTCGGCGGCGCGGCCTGGTATGGCGTGCGGCAGTACAACCGCCTCACGCAGCCGTTCAAGGGATTCGCCGGCAACGAGCAGTTCGTGGATGTGCCTCCCAAGACGGGACCGCAAGCCATGGGCCGTCTGCTTGTCGCGGGCGGCGTGGTGAGCGATACCCTCACGTGGCGGATTGCGCTGTCGCGCAACGGCGAGGCCACCAAGCTGAAGGCGGGGGAGTACAGGTTCGATCGCGCCATGACCGTTGACGAGGTCATCCGCAAGATCGTTCGCGGCGACGTGTACCTCCGGACGATCACCTTCCCCGAGGGGCTGACGCTTCGCAAGATGGCGCAGCACTACGAGGACCACGGCCTGGGGACGGCGGCGGCGTTCCTCGAGGCGGCGCGGGAGGTCAAGCTCGTGTCGGCCTTCGACCCTGCGGCACGCGACCTCGAGGGCTACCTGTTCCCCGACACGTACGCGCTGCCGCGAAAGGCGACGGCGCAGGACCTCGTGCGGAAGATGGTGGCGCGATTTGAATCCGTCTTCCCGGCTGCGAGGCGCGATGCGGCCGCGGCCGGCGGCCTGTCGCCCCGCGAGGCCGTGACGCTGGCGTCGATCGTCGAACGCGAAACCGGCCGCGCCGAGGAGCGCCCCCGCGTCGCGGCGGTCTACCTCAACCGTCTGCAGGCGCGCATGCCCCTGCAGTGCGACCCGACCGTCATCTACGCCCTCGAGCGTGCGGGGTTGTACAACGGCAACCTGACCCACGCCGACCTGTCGTTCAACTCGCCGTACAACACCTACCGCTTCCCGGGCCTGCCGCCCGGGCCGATTGCCTCGCCCGGGCGCGCGTCGATCGATGCGGTCCTGCATCCCGCCGCGGTGGACTACCTCTACTTTGTCAGCCGCAATGACGGATCGCACGCGTTTGCGGCGACGCTCGAGGAACACAACCGCAACGTCCGGCAGTACCAGGTCGACTTCTTCCGCGATCAAAAGGCCAGGGACAGCAAGCGCCCCAAGCACTAGACTGAGAAGGGACCTGTCTGGCAGCCCCTCGCGTGAACGACGGCCACATGGGAACTTCGATGACGATGCGAGGTGTCTCGGTCGCGCTGGTGCTCGGATGGGCGCTGACGTCCTGTCCGTCATCTGTTCACACCCAAGCTTCCCAGCAGACGTTCCGAGCCGGGGTGGATCTGACCACCGTCGATGTCCTGGTGGTGCGCGACCGGGATGGCCAGCCGATCACGGACCTCACGGCAGATGACTTTGTCGTCACGGTCGATGGAAAGAGGCGCGTGCTGACGTCGGTTGACCGGCTGACCTACGGCGCCGAGGCCACGGCCGCGCCGCCGGCCACGGTCGCGGGCGGGGCCCCCGCGACTCCGCTGGTCCCCGTCATCGCACCACCCATTCAGGCTCGCCGTCTGCCAGGGCGTTGGTTCGTTCTCGCCATCGACACCGCCAACACCGCCCTCGGAGGGGGGCGCAGCGTTGCCAAGGCCGCGTCCGCATTCCTCGACAAGCTGTCGCCCGACGACTACGTGGGACTCGTGGCGCTGCCCATCGGTGTGGCCGTCGAGTTCACGAAGGACCGCGTGCCTATTCGGACCGGCCTGACCAAGGTCGTGGGAAGTGGCGCGAACAGGGCCCAGACGATTTGCGACATCAGCCTGGCGGAGGCGTACTCGTTCGTTACCCGCACGCAACCGGAGCTCTGGAACGCGGCGAAGCAGAGGGGATGCGGAGAAACCGCCGGGCCCAGGCAGATGGAGATGGATGCGATGTCACGGGTGGCTGCGGCCAAGTCGGCCGCGAGCATGGCCGTCAACTCGCTCATTCGTCTGCTCGACAAATTGACCGGCCTCGATGCGCCCAAGCAGGTGCTCTTCGTCAGCGAGGCCCTTGTGACCGGGAGCCGGTTCTCGGCGATGGAGGGACCCGACATGGCGGCGCTGGCCGTTGCCGCCCAGCGGGCTCGCGCCAACCTCTACATCATCCACGTCGACCACGCCGCGCTCGATGCTGTGGACGTCTCTCAGCGTTTCGCCTCGCACACACCAACCGAGGACATGGCGCTGCTGAATGACGGGCTGCCGGAAATGGCCGGTGCGACAGGGGCTGGCTACTTCCGACTCATGACCACGCTTGCCCCCGCGTTTGATCGCATCGTCCGCGAGACGTCGGCCGGGTACCTCCTGGCGTTCCAGACGGCTGACGCGGATCGGGATGGCAAGGCGCACCAGATCGCCGTTCGCGTGAACAGGCCGGGGGTGACCATCCGCGCCCGCAGTCAGTTCGTGGTCCCGCGGCGCACCGACCGTCTGGTGGTGCCGGCCCCCCCGACCGTGCTACCGGAACCACCGCGCACGGCGGAACAGCCGGCCGCGTCGAGCGATACGAAGCCGCCCGCGGCGGTTGTCACCCCGGTGCCCCCACCCGTTTCGTCGCCATCGACCCCGCCGGTCGCGGTGCCGTCGTCAACGGAATCAGCAGAAGGCAGGGCGGTGGGCGTGAACCCGGTGGACGCCCTTGTCAGCCGGGCGCGTCGCTACGTCGTCGATTACGGCGCCGAACTGTCGCTCGTGATTGGTGTGGAGCGCTATCGGCAATGGGTGCGCAACTCGGACACCCCGCAGATGGCAAGCGACACCGGCGACCGCCCTCAGACGCGAGAGACGCTCGCCGAATTCGCGCTGATTCGTGTCCAGGACGATTGGCTTGGCTACAGAGACGTGTTCCAGGTGGATGGCAAACCGGTGGCGAATCGCCAGGATCGCCTGCAGCGCCTCTTCGTGCAGAGTCCTGGGACGGCCGTGGAGATGGGGCGAAAGATCGCCGACGAGAGCGCCCGATACAATGTGGGCGGTCTGCGGCGGAACTTCAACATCCCCACGATGGCGTTGTTCTTTCTGCACCCGACCAACGCCAGTCGGTTCCAGTTCGAATTGGCGGCCACCGACCTCCTCGACGGTGTGCGGGTGGCTCGCGTGCGGTATCGCGAGACGCTCGAACCGACCATTATCCGCACGGCTACGGGGAAGAACCTGCCGGTGAGTGGGACTTTCTGGATCGAACCTGCGACGGGCCGCGTGCTCAAGACGGCGCTCGAGGTGACAAGTGAGGCCAGGGTGAATACCGTACCCACGGCTATAGACAGGTACAGCGCCCCACCTCCACTGACTGACGGCCGGATCGAAACCTTCTCCCGGGTCACGACCTCGTACAGGGTCGAGGAGCGGCTCGGGCTGCTGGTTCCCACCGAGATGGTCGAGGAGTACCAAGGTGTGACCGCCATTCGCGGGTCAGGCGTTGATCGAATCACCCGGATCAACTGCCGCGCGACCTATTCGGACTTCAAGCGGTTTGAGACGGGAGGCCGGGTCGTCATTCAGAAGTAGGCGAGGTCTCGCGCCCTGCGGGCGGGTTCCGGAGCAATCCATGCGAGCACGCCGATCACGAATGGTCGACACGTGCATCGCCGGGTCGGACTTCCGCCGGGCCAGATGAGGCAGGCCCGATGCGTCATCGAATGCTCCCCCGGCGATGCAGGTGTCCGGCGTGCCGAGCGGTTTGCGCAGGAAGCTGGCCGCGGGGCGCCTGCCGAGATCCATGTCAGCCAGGCTGGCTGCGCCTAGCGCTCGGCCCAGCGGAGCTTGGTGCGCAGCACTTCGTAGTAGCTGCGGTCGGCGCTCCGGATAAGGCGCATAGGCCGGCGCGCACGCCGCACGCGCACCACGTCGCCGTTCTGGAGCTGCTCGCCGGACTGCCCGTCGAACGTGACGAACGCCTCGTCGCCGGGCCGCTGCAGCACCGGCTGGATCGTGACATCGGCATCTGCAGGTATGACCAGCGGGCGGTTCGTCAGCGCATGCGGGGCGATGGGATTCAGCACGAACGCGTCCACCGCCGGATGCACGATGGGGCCGCCGGCCGACAGGTTGTACGCCGTCGACCCGGTCGGACTCGAAATGATGATGCCATCGGCGTTGAACCGCGCGACGAAATCGCCCCCGACGCTCACCGCGAATTCCACGATCCGCGACAGCGACCCGCCGGTGACGGCCACGTCGTTCAGGACGATCCGATCCGGCCCGGCCGTCCCGGCCCGCTCGATGTTGGAACGCAGCATCATCCGCGATTCCACGACGGCTGTGCCGTCCAGCGCCGCCTGCAGGGACGGCAGCAATTCGGCCGCCGCGATCTCCGTGAGGAAGCCCAGCGTGCCGAAATTCACGCCGAGAATCGGGATCTCCAGATCCGCTTCCCCGATCCGATCCGCCATCCCGAGCAGTGTGCCGTCGCCGCCAAACACGAGGATGAGATCGACCAGGGCCGGCAGTTCGTCACGCGACGCGCCCCGCCGGCCAGTCAGCCCGGTCATCGCGGCTGTCTCGTGCTCGATGATCGGCTCCACGCCGCGCGCGTCGAGCCATGCCGTCACGGCCTGCAGCTCGACTGCTGTGGCCGTGAGGCCCGGCTTGGCCACGATTCCGACGCGCGCGATTCGAGGATCTGGTGCCATGCGTTCGGTTCCCGTCAGGCCGGATTCTACACTGCCCGTTCGAGGCGCAGGTGGAGGAAGTACTCCTGGTTGCCGGTGGCGCCGGTAATCGGCGAGGGCGTCATGCCCAGCCGCGTCAGCCCGGCAGCCGCGGCGGCGTCCGACACGCGCGCAATCACCGCCTCGTGCACGGCCGTGTCGAGCACGAGGCCGCCCCGCCCCACTTCGTCGCGGCCCGCCTCGAATTGCGGCTTGACCAGCGCCACCACGTCCGCGCCGGGCCGCATCACGGGCGGCAGGACGGGCAGGATCAGCCGCAGCGAGATGAACGACACGTCGATCGTGACCACGTCAACGGCAGACGGCAGCCAGTCGGGCTGCAGTTCGCGCGCGTTGCGATGTTCCATGACGACGACGCGCGGATCGGCGCGAATGCGCCAGTCGAGCTGGCCGTGGCCGACGTCGAGCGCCACCACGCGGACCGCGCCGCGGGAGAGTAGCACGTCGGTAAAACCGCCTGTGGACGCGCCGACATCGAGGGCTTCCCGGCCGGTGACGTCGATCGCGAATGCCTCAAGCGCATGCGCCAGCTTGACGCCGCCCCGCCCGACCCACGGCATATCCGGCCCGGTGAGCGTGACGTCGGCGTCCAGCGCCACCAGCGTGCCGGCCTTGTTCACGACGGTGCCGCCGACGCGGACCCGTCCCGCGAGAATCAGCGCCCGGGCGCGCTCTCGCGACGGAACGAGCCCGCGCTCGGTCACCAGGACGTCGAGGCGGCTTCGCGGTGTGGCGGCCATGGCGCGATCCAGCTACGACGTGCGGGAGACCACCCAGCGCGCGATGTCGATCAGCCGATCTCCGGTAACACCGGCGGCCCCGACGGCGCCAATCGCGGTCTCGGCCGCCAACTGGGCCAGCCGCCGCGATTCGTCGATCCCGAACATTGCGGGGTAGGTGGGCTTGTTCGCCGCGGCATCCTTGCCCACGGTTTTGCCCAGTGCCTGCCCGTCACCGACGACGTCGAGGATGTCGTCTACGATCTGGAACGCCAGGCCGAGGCCCGCTGCGTACTCGTCAATCCCCCGGATCTGCGCCGGCGTGCCGCCGGCCATGATGGCGCCTGACACAGCGGCGGCGCGGATGAGGTCGCCGGTCTTGCGCGCGTGCATGTCGCGGAGGCCGTCGGCGCTCATGGCCGAGGGGCCGCCCGCGTGTCCTGCGGCCTGCAGATCGATGACCTGCCCGCCGACCATGCCCTGCGCGCCGGCCGCCTTTGCGAGCCGGGCGATGGCGTCCAGCGCCCGCGCGGCGCCCACGCCCTCGCGGCTCGCGGTGCGCGCAAGCTGGGCAAACGCCTCGGTCAGCAGGGCATCGCCGGCGAGGATCGCGAGGCCTTCGCCGCGCGCGACGTGCAGCGTCGGCTTGCCGCGGCGCATCGTGTCGTCGTCCATCGCCGGCAGGTCGTCGTGGATCAGGGAATACGTGTGGATCATCTCGATCGCACACGCGGCCGGCATGGCCAGCGCGCGGGCCTTGCGGCTGTCGGCGTTGACGGCGTCGGCGGAGGCCAGCGTCAGCACCGGCCGGAAGCGCTTGCCGCCGGCGAACAGGCTGTACCGCATGGCGTCGTCGAGCGCCGCCGGGCACGGCGGCACCGAGGGCAGCGCAGCCGACAGCGCCGCCTCCACCTCGCGCGCCAGTGACGTGAGGTAGTCGCGCAGTACTGCGTCTGGCGCCGGCGTCACGACCGCCGTCCCTTGTCGTCGCGCGCCGGCCGTACGTCGTCGTCGCCCGTGGCGGTCAGAGAGGCCGGGGCCGGCTGCAGTTCGCCGCGCTCGGTCAGCACTTCGATCCGCCGCTCGGCCTCCTCGAGCCGCGCGTGGCAGTAGCGGGACAGCTGAACGCCGCGCTCGTACAGCGCCAGGGACTGGTCCAGCGCGAGATCGCCGTCTTCGAGCTTCTTGACGATGCCGTCCAGTTCCGCGATCGCGGCTTCGAAATCCTTGATATTGACGTCCATTACGACTCCCTGTTGAACACGCCGCCGCGCCCGCTCCGCGGGCCGGACGCTTCGCTCTCCGGCGGTGCCGCCACGTCGGTGACCGTGCACGCGATCTCGCCCCGGTGGAGCGTGACGCGGACGCCCGACCCGCGTTCGACGGCAGACGCATCGGTGAGGATCGTGCCGCGCGCGCTATCCCAGCACACGGCGTAACCGCGGCCCAGCACCGCCAGCGGGCTGAGCGTCTCGAGGCGCGCGGCGACCGCACCGAATCGGGCCTGGGACAGGTGAATCCGCCGCGTGATGCCGGCCTCGAGCTTTGCCTTCACCTGCGCGAGGCTCGTCTGGACGCGGGCGATGGTCCGCCGCAGGTCCAGACCATCGAGTTGCTGCCGCAGGACCGTGTACTCCCGCGTCCTGCGCGCGATCTGTCCGCGACCGGCCTGCTGAAGCGCCCCAACCAGTTCCGCCACGTGACGGCCCCTGAGCGCGAGACGGGCGGGGAAGCCGGCGAACGCCGGCCGCGCCTCGATGCGCTGCAGCCCATGCCGGGCCGCGAGCAGGCGGCGGTCCATCGCCGCAGCCAGGCGCCCGCCCATGCGATCGATGCCCGCCACGAACTCGTTCTTGCCCGCCACCACCAGTTCGGCTGCCGCCGATGGCGTCGGCGCCCGCAGGTCCGCAACCAGATCGGCGAGGGTGACGTCGGTCTCGTGGCCGACGGCCGAAATCACGGGCACCGGGCACCGCGCGATGGCGCGCGCCACCGGCTCTTCGTTGAATGCCCACAGATCCTCGATCGATCCGCCGCCGCGCCCGGCGATGACGACGTCCACGCCCTCCACGCGCCAGACGAGATCGAGGGCGGCGGCGATCTCCGCCGATGCGCCCTCGCCCTGCACGCGCGTCGGCGAGATCACCAGCTGCGCGTTGGGGTAGCGCCGCGCCAGCACCTTGATGATGTCCCTCAGCGCCGCGCCGTCCGGCGACGTCACGATGCCGATCTTGCGCGGCAGCGTAGGCAGCGGGCGCTTTCGTGCGGCGTCGAGAAGGCCCTCGATCTGCAGCCGCTTCTTCAACTGCTCCAGCGCCAGTTGCAGCGCGCCCAGGCCCTTCGGCTCGACACCGTCGCAGACGAACTGGTACTCGCCCTTCGGCTCGTACACGCTGATCCGGCCGCGGGCGATGACGTGCAGGCCGTCCTCGAGCTTGAACTTGGCCAGGCGGGCCGCCGATCGCCACATGACAGACCGCAACTGCGCCGACGCGTCCTTGAGCGTGAAGTAGATATGCCCGGTGTTCCAGACGCGGCAGTTCGAGATCTCGCCTTCGACCCACACATCGCTGTAGGCGGTCTCGAGCAGCGTGCGGATGTTGGCCGTCAGTTCCGACACGGTGAGCACCGCCGGGCGGGCTCCGGCGGCGGAGGCAGCCGGTTCCGCGGCCGCCGGCGCGTCGTCTTCAAATGGCAGATCGAAAAGCCCGCTCATCACCCGCTAGTCCTTCTGCGCTCCGGCTGGCAGGTCGCGCTCGACACGGGCGACGTCGTCGGTGGACCAGTCGATCCGCTCGATGGCCGTCGCGAGCCCGCTGCGGTCATCGACACGAATGACGGCGGCCTGCAGCCGGAGGTCCCCGGTGGCCGGCTCGAAGCGCGCCGGGAGACCGCTGACGAAGCGGGTCAGCGCGGCCTCGCGCTGGACGCCGATGATTGAGTCGTGCGGGCCTGTCATGCCCACGTCGGTCACGTAGGCCGTGCCGCCGGCCAGCACGCGGGCGTCGGCCGTCGGCACGTGGGTGTGCGTGCCGACGACGGCCGTGGCGGCGCCGTCGAGGTACGCGCCCATCGCGGCCTTTTCGGCCGTCGCTTCGGCGTGGAAGTCGACGATCACGATCCGGCATTCCTGGCGCAGCCGCTCGACCTCGGCCCGCACCGCCGTAAAGGGATTATCGACGGGCGCCATGAAGACGCGGCCGATCGCATTGACCACGCCCACCGGCGTGCCGTTCTCGGCGCGCACGACGACCGACCCGCGCCCGGGCACGCCGGCGGCCATGTTGATCGGCCGGACGATGCGCGCCTCGGCGCCCACGTAGGTGAGCGCCTCCCGCTTGTCCCAGACGTGATTGCCGGTGGTCATGACGTCGATGCCGAGCCCGAGGAGCGCATCGCCGGTCTCCCGGGTGATGCCGGCACCCGCGGCCGCGTTCTCGACGTTGGCGATCACGAAATCGATGTCGAAGGCGGCGACGGCCACGGGCAGGCAGCGGCGGACGACGTCCCGTCCGGGCCGGCCGACGATGTCGCCAATGAACAGGATGTTCATGGCGCGCGCGTGATCGGCACCGTGATGCCGCGCCCACGCCGGTTCTGGACCTTCGGGATGCGGACACGCAGCTCGCCGTGAGCGAGCGACGCGGACGCCTGCGCGCCGTTCAGCGCGCCGCTCAGGCGGACCGCCCGCGCGAACCGCCCGAAATCGCGTTCGACCAGGTGGAAGCTCGCGTCGGTGCGTTCGCCCGGGTCCGGCGGCATCTTCCCGCCCACGATGATGACGACATCGTCCTTGAGCACCACCCGGATGTCGTCGAGCGCGACGCCTGGCAGGTCCACGACGATCTCGATGGCCTCGTCGGTTTCGAGCGCGTCGAGCGTCGGGGAGAAGACACCCGGGAGCAGGCGCTGATCGAGAGGCCGCGCGCGGTCGAGATCCTCGAGCAGGTGCCTGACGTCGTCGGCGAGGTCCTTGACGTCGGAAGCCGGCAGCATGGCGTCGATCTGGCGCATAGGCGGTGTCCCGACCAATGATGGCACGAAGCGCGGGCGGGTGCTACTGCTCCATCAGCCGCCGGCGGGTATAGGCGATCAGGCCCCCGGCATCGATGATCGCCTGCCTGGCGGGCGGCAGCGGCTCGATAGGGAAGTCCCGTCCCTGCGTCACGTTACGGACCGCCGCGGGCGTCAGGTCGAGTTCATCGCCGACCTCCGCCTCGATGCCAGGACAGATGATCGTGCGCAGGCCGAGATTGCACGAGTTCTGCAGGAAGATGCGCGCGAAGCCGCAGGCAATGATGACCAGGCCGTGCCCCTTGAGCGTCGATGCCGCCTGCTCGCGCGACGATCCGCAGCCGAAGTTCTGGCCGCCGACAATCACGCTGCCCGGCGCGAACGACTTCTGCTGGAGCGCGCCGTTGAACGCCTTGTCGTCGGCGAAACAAAACTGCGGCGTCTCGGCCGGCAGCACCGTGGCCATGAACCGGCCCGGATAGATCGTGTCCGTCGAGACATCGTCGCCTGTCTTGTAGACCACCTTTGCCATGATGCCTCAGACCTCCTGCCGCGGGTCGGTGATGACGCCGGTGATGGCGCTCGCCGCCGCCACGTCGGGCGAGCACAGATACACGGAACCGGTCGGGTTGCCCATCCGGCCCTTGAAGTTGCGGTTGGTGGTGGAGAGCGCGGTTTCGTTGTCGCCGAGGGCGCCCTGGTGCACGCCCAGGCAGCAGCCGCAGCCCGGGTTCATGACGACCGCGCCAGCCTCGATGAGGCTCATCAGGTAGCCGCGCTTCATGGCTTCCTTGAAGATCTTCCAGGAGGCCGGGAACACCAGCATGCGCACGCCGCTCGCGACCTTCCGGCCCTTCAGGCGCGTTGCCGCGACCTCGAGATCGTCGAGCCGCCCGTTCGTGCACGACCCGATCACGATCTGGTGGATCTTCGTGCCGGCCACGGCGCCAACACCCTTGACGTTGTCGACGGTGTGCGGGCAGGCGATCTGCGGCTCCAGCGTGGCGAGGTCGATCTCGACGACGCGGTCGTACTCGGCGTCGGCGTCCGACTGGACGAGATCGAGCGGGTCGGTGACGCCGGCCTCCTCGCGCAGGTACCGCACGGTCTCCTCGTCTCCGGGCACGATGCCCGACGTGGCGCCGGCCTCGACCGACATGTTGCACAGCACCAGGCGGCCCGACATCGGCATGCGGCGGATGGCGTCGCCGTGGAACTCGATGACCTTGAAGTTCGCGCCCTCGGCGGTGAGCGTGCCGATCAGGTGCAGGATGAGATCTTTCGGCGTGACGTGATCGCGGAAGTTGCCGCGCACGACGACCTTGATCGTGGCCGGCACCTGGATGTTGACCGCGCGCCCCAGCGCCCAGGCGGACGCCATCTCGGTGGCGCCGACGCCAAACGCCAGGGCGCCAACCGCGCCGTGGCTCGTCGTGTGGCTGTCGGCACCGACGATGACGTAGCCGGGCCGGTCGTAGCCTTCCTCGGCCAGTACCTGGTGGCAGATGCCGCCGGTGTCTCCGCGCACGTCGTGGAACTTGGTGATGCCCTGGCTGCCGGCGAACTCGCGCACCTTCTTCTGGTTGGTGGCGGTCTTGGACGACTCAGCGGGCACGCGGTGATCGAAGATCACGGCGATCTTCGACGGGTCCCACACCTTGGGCGTCAGCCCGGTGCCCTCGTACACCTCGTTGAACTGGTTGATGACGAGCGCCGTGTTCTCGTGCGACATCGCCAGGTCGACGGCGGGTTCGACCACGTCACCGACCGCCACTGATGCGAGTCCCGAGGCCCTCGCGAGGATCTTCTGTGCGACCGTCATGCCCATACGTCAGACGACTCCCTTCTGCCGCAGCGCCGCTATCGCGTCGGGCGCGTAGCCGAGGCCCGACAGGATCTCATCGGTGTGCGCGGACAGCCGGGGCGGCGGCGCGTCGATCGCCCCGGGCGTCTTCTCGAACTTTGCGGTCAGGTTGAACAGCTTGATGGGGCCGACGCCAGGGGTCTCGATCTCCTGCAGCGTCCGTCGATGCGCCACCTGCGGCGCGTTGAGCGCCGCCTCGAGGCTCAGGATATCGCCCGAGGGCACGCCCTTCGCGTTGAGCGCATCCACCCAGTGGGCCGTCGGCCGCTCCTTCAGTTTCGCCTCGAGCAGCGGCGTCAGCGCATGGCGATTGTCCTTCCGGATATCCCGTTTCCGGAACCGGTCGTCCGTCTTCAATTCGGGCACGCCCAGCACGTCGCACACCGATTCCCACTGCTCCTGCTGGTTGGCGGCGATGTTGATGTAGCCGTCCGCCGTGACGAACATGCCCGACGGCGCGGCCGTCATGTTGTCGTTGCCCATCGGGACGGGCGGTTGCCCGCCGATGAGCAGGTTGGCCGCCACCCAGGCCATGAAGGGCATCACGGAGTCCAGCATGGCGACGTCGATGCACTGGCCCTCGCCCGTGCGCTCGCGGTGATACAGGGCGCCCATCACGGCGAACGCCGCATTGACGCCGCCCACCGTGTCGCAGAGCGGGAAGCCGCAGCGCAGCGGGTGCAGGCGCTCGTCGCCGTTGACGTCCATCACGCCGCTCAGGCCCTGGATGATCTGGTCGTACGCCGGCTTGGCCGCGTCCGGGCCGTCCTGGCCGAAGCCCGAGATGGCGCAGTAGATGAGCCGGGGATTGCCGGCGCGGAGCGCCTCGTACGAGAGTCCGAGACGCGCCATCACGCCGGGCCGGAAGTTCTCGACGATGACGTCCGCCGTCTTCGCGAGGGCGCGGAAGATGTCGCGCGCTTCCTCGTGCTTCAGATTGAGCGTGAGCGACTTCTTGTTGGCGTTCTGCGCCAGGAAGCTCGTGCCCATCAGTGCCTGGTTCAGCTTCGGCACGTTGCCGAGCTTGCGCGCCAGGTCGCCGCCGTCCGGGTTCTCGATCTTGATCACGTCGGCGCCGGCGAGCGCGAGGTGGAGCGTGGCGAACGGCCCGGCCAGCACGTTGGTCAGGTCGAGCACGCGGATGCCTTCCAGCAGTTTCATGAGGCCGCCTTGCCGTGGTCGGGAATCGGCCCGGTCCGGTGCACGCGGCCGGGCAGATCGCGCCCGAAGAACGCGGCCGCATCCTTCGCCACGTCGCTGAGAGCGGCGAGGGAGATGTCGCGGCGCAGGTCCATGCGCTGAAGCACGTGCACGAGATCCTCGGTGCACACATTGCCGGAGGCCACCGCCGTAAACGGGCAGCCGCCGAGGCCGCCGAACGACGACTCGAAGCACGTGACGCCGGCTCGCCACGCCGCATAGACGTTGGCGAGGCCCATGCCGTACGTGTCGTGGAAGTGGCACGCCATCGAGACGCCGCCGCCGAGGGCGGCGAGCGCCCCGAACAACGCCTCTACCTGGCCCGGGTTGCCGTGCCCGGCGGTGTCGGCAAGGCTGATGGTCGTCAGCCCGGCGTCGAGGAACTGCCTGGCGATTCCAATCACGCGGTCGGCCGGCACGGGGCCCTCGAAGCCGCAGCCGAACGCCGACTGCACCGACAGTTGCACGCCGACACCCGCCGCCAGCGCCTGACGCCCCATCTCGATGATGCGGCCGGTCGCTTCGATCGTGCCCATGCCGGTGTTGTGGCGGCTGTGCGTGTCGCTGGCCGACACGCCCATGCAGACGTACCCGACACCGCAGGCCAGCGCGCGCTCCAGACCCTTCTCGTTGAGCACGAGACCGGTGTAGATCACGCCCGGACGCTTCGCGCCCGAGGCCGCCAGACGGCGGAACAACTCGTCGGTGTCCGCCATCTGCGGCAGGCGCTTCGGGTTGACGAACGATCCAACCTGGATCATGTCGAGGCCCGACGCGGCCAGCTGGGCCAGCCACTGCAGCTTGCGTTCGGTGGGGACGGTCTGCTCCTCGATCTGCAGGCCGTCCCTCAGCCCCACGTCGTGGACGACAATCCGTTCCATCTACAGCGCCTTCGCGATGGCCTCGCCCATCTCGAGCGACGAGGCCGAGCCGCCCATGTCGTAGGTCCGCACCTCGCCGCGCTTGATCACCGCGGCCGTCGCGCGCTCGACGCGGGCCCCCATCTCCTTTTCGCCCAGCCAGTCGAGCATCATCTTGGCGGTCAGGATGGTGGCGATGGGATTTACCTTGTACTGCCCGGCGTACTTCGGCGCCGATCCGTGCGAGGGCTCGAACACGCCCAGCTTCTCGCCGATGTTGCCCGAGCACCCGAAGCCGAGGCCGCCCACCATCTGCGCGCAGAGGTCCGAGATGATGTCGCCGTAGAGATTCGGCGCCACCAGGACGTCGTAGTTCAGCGGGTTCTTCAGCAGCCACATCGTCATGGCATCGATGTTGGCCTCGTCGAAGATGATCTCGGGATAGCGGCCCCCGACTTCGCGGGCGATCTCCAGGAACATCCCGTCGGTGGCGCGGACCACGTTGGCCTTGTGCACGATGGTGACCTTCTTGCGGCCGTGCTGGCGCGCGAAGGCGAAGGCCGCCTCGATGATGCGTTCGGATCCCTTGCGCGTGTTGATCTTGCACGACACGGCGTACTCGTCGCCCTTGAGATTCGCGAAGTGCGCGAACGGCTTCGAGAGCTTCCTCAGCGTGGCCGCCAGTTCGTCGGGCACCGGGTTGAATTCGACGCCGGCGTAGAGGTCTTCAGTATTCTCACGGAAGACGACGATGTCGATCTTCTCGTTGAGGTTGAGCGGATTGCCCGGGTACGCCTTGCATGGACGCAGGCAGATGTAGAGGTCGAACAGCTGCCGCATGCGGACGATGGGGGAGCGGTAGACGAGACCCGTGCCGCGCAAACCGGGCACCAGTTCCGCCTCGGCGGCCTTGACCGGCTTCGACGTGATGGCGCCGAACAGGGCGGCATCAACGCGCTTCAGCAGGTCGATGGTCCGGGCCGGGAACGCGTCTCCTTCCTTGCACCAGAACTCCCAGCCGATGTCGCCGTGGATGTACTCGGCATCGAACTTCAGCCGATCGAGGACGATCTTCGTCGCGTCCATGACGTCCACGCCGACGCCGTCGCCAGGCAACCACGCAATCTTGTATTTCGCCATCGCTCGCATCCTCGCCAGTCAGAGGGGGACGGTAAGGGGTAAGCAGGAACCGCCGCGGGATCCTGGGGGATGCGGCCCAAAACGCGCCGCATCGGGGAGCCCGGACAGGATACCCGACCAAGGCCCGATCGGGCCAGAGGCGATTTCCCAGGGGTATCCAGGCCGGCTGACTCGACGTTACAACATGAGTTGTATGCACGCATATAATATACTTGACGAGGACGCATGTTTTGCGTATATTGGGATTGACTGAGGAGGAACAAGAGCCATGACACTCGTTCGATTCGACCCGTTCCGTGAACTCAATGCCATGCAGGAGCGCGTCAACCGCGTCTTCAGCGACTTCTATCGTGGGGCAGATGATGACGTGATGCGCCGCGGCGTCTGGGTGCCGCCGGTTGACATCTACAACGACGGCGAGACCGGGCTGGTCATCAAGGCCGAGTTGCCGGACGTCCGGAAGGAGGACATCGACATCACGGTCGAGAACCACATGCTCACGATCAAGGGCGAGAAGAAGATGGACGGGGTCGTCAAGGACGACCAGTACCATCGCGTCGAGCGGGTCTACGGCACGTTCAGCCGCACGTTCTCGCTGCCGCCCACGGTCGACACCAGCCGCGTGGACGCCGACTACAAGAACGGCGTGCTGACCATCGCGCTCAAGATCAAGGAAGAGGCCAAGCCCAGGCAGATCCAGGTCAAGGTGCAGGAGTAGGCCGAATCCCTGCGGTTCCGTTCAGGGCTTGCGCCAGGCGCAAGCCCTGAAGTACCCTAAACTGTTGTGAACGAAGAACTCGACCAGACTCTCTTGCCACCCCCTCCGCCGCAGGCCGACGAGAAGAACGCGGTCCATCCGATGCAGCGGCGGTTCCTGTTCGTCGATATTGCCTCCCAGCGCGCCAAGCAGTTGCGCCGAGGGGCCCTCAACCGCCTGCTGGCGACTGCCGGGACGCCCGAAGCGGCGGCGATTGTGCCGCACAAGGCCGAACGCGTGGCCATGGAAGAGGTGCGCCGCGGCTTTGTCCAGTACGACCTCCCGGAGAACAAGCCTCCTGCCCCCCGCACCGAGGGTACCGAATGACGTCCGCTGAGATTCTCAATTCACTCGGCGCATTGGCGCAGGGGACGGCCGGCGGCGCCGTGTTCGTGCTGTTTCTGCTGATTGGCGCCTGCCTCGCGCTCGACGTGTTCAAGCTCCGCAAGAGCGGGCCGCGCACGATGACGGTCAAGTCCCTGGAAGAGGCGTTGGGCACACCGGCGGAATACCTGCCGCCGAGCACGCCGCACGGGACCAGCGACCGCCTCAAGGGCTATACCTCGACCTTGTCCTGATGTCTGCCGGGCCCGCCCGGCCGATTCCGGAAACCAATCGGGTCCTTGCCTCGTAGATTCCTGATAGAGGGAGGCAAGACACGATGATCACGCTTCTGGTGATTTGCGCGACGCTCGCCGGCATCACCATGCTGTTCGGTTTGATCGGCCTGGTGTTCCGTCTGGTGTTCTTCGTGGCCTTCCTGCCGTTCCGCATTCTCGGCGCGGTCTTCAAGCTGACCTTCGGTCTCCTGCTGCTGCCGTTGCTTGCGATCGCCGGTGTGGTCGGCGCGGTCGGCCTCGGCATTGCCGCGGTCTTCGCGCTGCTGATTCCCCTGGTGCCGATTGCGCTGGCGGTGATGGCGGTGTGGGGCCTCGCGAAAGTGCTCTCCCGCAAGCCGGTTGTCGCGCAGCCGCCCGTAGTCGTTCAGCCGCCCCACGCCTGAGCGTCCGGCCTCCGGGCATCAGCCCACCGCGTGTCCCGCTCGTACGCTTCTGCCACGCGGAAGACCGTGGCTTCATCAAAGCGCCGGCCGACGACCTGGAGGCCGACGGGCAGGTGTTCGGCAGTAAAGCCGCACGGCACCGACACGGCCGGCAATCCCGCCAGCGATGCGCCCACGGTGAATGCGTCCGACAGGTACATCTGCAGCGGGTCGGCGACGCGCGCGCCGAGGCGGAAGGCCGCGGTCGGGCTCGTCGGCAGCAGGATGGCGTCGCAGCGCGACAAGGCCGCATCGTACTCGGCCGCGATGACCTGCCGGGCACGCTGGGCGCGCGCGTAGTACTCGTCGCGGTAGCCGGCGCTCAGGACGAAGGTGCCCATGATGATGCGGCGCTTGACTTCGGCGCCGAACCCCTCGTCGCGGGTCCGTTCGTACATGTCCTGGATCGAGTCCGCGCCGGTCTGCCGGTATCCGTACCGCACGCCGTCATAGCGGGCCAGGTTCGAGCTGGCCTCTGCCGTCGCGATCACGTAGTAGACCGGGATCGCCATGTCGGCATGCGGCAACCCGATTGATTCGATCACGGCACCCCGGTTCCGGAAGACGCCGATCGCCGCGCCGAAGGCGCGGACCACGTCCTCGTCCACGCCGTGTTCCAGCAGACCCTCCGGCACGCCGATCCGGCAGCCGCGGACGTCTCCCGTCAGCGCCTCGCTCCAGTGCGGCACGGCGGCGTCAGACGTCGTCGAATCCCGCTCGTCGCGGCCCGCGATGACTTCCAGCGCGGTCGCGGCGTCGGCGACGGTCGTCGTGATCGGGCCAATCTGATCGAGCGACGAAGCGAACGACACCAGCCCGTAGCGGGAGACCCTGCCGTACGTCGGGCGCATGCCCACCACGCCGCAGAACCCGGCGGGCTGCCGGACCGATCCGCCCGTGTCGGACCCGAGCGCCAGCGGGACCAGGCCAGCCGCGACCGCGGCGGCGGACCCGCCGCTCGACCCGCCCGGTGTCCGCTCGAGGTCCCAGGGGTTCCGCACCGCGCCGAAGGCGGAGTGTTCGTTGGATGACCCCATGGCGAACTCGTCGCAGTTGGTCTTGCCCACGACGCTGGCACCCGCGCGCTCGAGGCGGTCGATCACCGTGGCGGAGTAGGGCGGGACGTACGCCTCGAGCATCCTCGATCCCGCCGTGGTCCGGACGCCCCTGGTGCAGATGTTGTCCTTGATCGCGATCGGCACGCCGGCGAGGGGGCCGCATGCCGCCTTGTCGGTGCGGCCGTCGAGATCGGCGGCCCGGCGCCGGGCCGGCTCGTCCGTCACCGTCAGGAAGGCGTTGAGCTGGCCGTTGGCCGCGCGGATGCGCGCAAGCGCAGTGTCGCACGCCTCGGCCGCGGCGCCGCCGTGGCTGGCGAACCGATCCCGCAGCTCCCGGGCCGACGGGCTCGCGTGCGGCATCAGCCGATCACCCGCGGGACTCGGACCAGCCCTTCGGGATCCCGGCGGTCCGGGGCCGCGTCGGTGGCCTCGCCCCGGTCCAGGGACGGGAGCACGGAATCCTCGCGGACCGGGCCGGGAGCGGGTGCGGCGGAATCCTGCGCCGGCGGGGCATCGGGCGGGCCGGACTCGAGGATCCGGCGGGCATAGTCCAGGACGCGCGCAACCTGGCGGGAATACAGGGCTTCTTCGTCTGGCGTCAGGCTCAGGCGGGCCAGGCTCGCGACGTGGCGGATAGCGAAGTCGTCGCGTCCGGCAGGCATGGCCGATGCTAACATTCGTGTTTAAGATGTCGCAACCCGTCCGACGCGCGGCGGTGGCAGGCACCTGGTACTCGGATCGGCCCGACGTGCTGGCCCGGGACGTCGATCAGTGCCTGAGCCATGTGCGCGAGCGGATCGAGGGCGAGATTGTCGGTCTCGTCGCGCCGCATGCGGGCCTGGTCTACAGCGGCCCCGTGGCCGCCTATGCGTACCAGGCCGTTGTGGGACGCGCGTATGACGTCGTGGTTCTCGTGGGCCCCTCTCACTACGTCGGATTCGAGGGCGTGGCGATCGCGCGGCGCGGCTCGTTCGAGACGCCGCTCGGCTCCGTGCAGATCTCCGAAGAGACCGCAGACGCGATTGCCGCGGCGTCGCCCGTCGTGAGGGACCTGCCGGCGGCGCACGCGCGCGAGCACTCCCTCGAGATGCAGTTGCCGTTCCTCCAGCGCGTTCTGCCCGGCACGCCGATCGTGCCGCTCGTGATGGGGCACCAGACACCGGCCACCGTCGCGGGGCTGGCCGGTGCGCTGTCGGCCGTGCTGTCGGATCGCCGGGCGCTGCTCGTCGCCAGCAGCGATCTGTCGCACTTCCAGGCCGCGCCGCGCGCCGCGAGGCTCGATGCGATCGTCGTCGATGCCATCAACCGGTTCGATCCGGAGATGCTGGCACGGGCTTTCGCCAAGTTCCCCGACCACGCCTGCGGCGGCGGCCCGATCCTGGCGGTGATGCGCGCGAGCCGGGATCTCGGCGCAGCCGACGCGCGCGTGACGCGCTACGGGGATTCCGGCGACGTGTCAGGCGACAAGACGTCGGTCGTCGGCTACGCGTCTGCCGTATTGGGCACGCTGTCGACCGGGCCCGTGGAGGACGCTGACCGATGACCGAGCCGCTCTCCGACGACGACCACCGCCGTCTGCTGACGGCCGCCCGCCAGGCGATCGCGGACGCGCTCGCCGGTGCGCCCGAGGCCGCGCTTGCCCCGGACGGTGTCTTCGCCAGGCACGCGGGCATCTTCGTGTCGCTGCACAAGCGCGGCAATCTGCGGGGCTGCATCGGCTACACCGACGCCGACCGTCCGCTCGGCGCCACGGTGGGACGTTGCGCCGTGGCGGCGGCGACGGGCGATCCGCGGTTCGATCCCGTCACCGAACGCGAACTGGCCGAACTCGACATCGAGATCTCCGTGCTCTCGCCGCTCGAACGCGTGGACGATCCCGCCACGGTCGTAGTCGGGCGCGACGGCCTGATGATCGAGCAGGACCGCCATTGCGGCCTGCTGCTGCCGCAGGTGGCCACGGAGCACGGCTGGACGCGCGAGACCTTTCTGGGACAGACGTGCGTCAAGGCCGGGCTGCCGCGCGACGCGTGGAAACGCGGTGCGGCGCTGTTCCGCTTCCAGGCCGACGTGTTCGGGGAGCGGTCCGGGCGCGCATGACCGCGATCCGCCCGTGATATGATTTTCGTGGTTTGACGCTCCAAGAATTGGCCGATCGTCTCGGGTGCACGCTCGAGGGCGACGGCAGCCTGATCGTCCGCCGCATGGCGGGGCTCGATGCTGCGGGCCCCGGCGATGTCTCATTCCTGTCCAATCAGAAGTACGCCGCCTCGCTTCGGACGACGCGCGCCTCCGCGGTCATCGTCGGTCTCGACGCGCCCGAGGCGCCGTGCGCCACGCTGAAGACGAAGGACCCGTATCTGACGTTTGCCCGCGCGGTGGCGTTGCTGTCGCCGGACGAGCGGCCGGCTCCGGGTGTCTCGGCCCAGGCCGCGGTCGCGCCGGACGCGCGCCTTGGCGCGGGCGTCTCGGTGGGGCCGTTTGCCGTCGTCGGCGCCGGCGCCGAGATTGGCGCCCGCACCATCATCCACCCGCACGCG
>Ga0334722_10002624_pt1 | contig 20082 bp, 28 predicted proteins | sample C3_bottom_MG_FD_207210 | JGI IMG/M metagenome (GOLD analysis project Ga0334722, IMG submission 207210) | Sediment microbial communities from Yellowstone Lake, YNP, Wyoming, USA - C3_bottom | ecosystem: Environmental > Aquatic > Freshwater > Lake > Sediment | place: USA: Wyoming | collected...
ACTCAACGACAAATTTAGGAAATGTAAATATCAAAGGTTGGCTTTATGTTAATAATTCTATGAATGTTTCACAGCAAAACTTTAATTTCTCTGGAACAAGTTATTTTAACACTTCTTATTTTTCAGGAAATGTTGGAATAGGAACAACGACGCCGTCGCGAACTTTAGATGTAAATGCTGGAATAATTAATTCGGGATATATTCAAATAACAGGAAATAATTCAGGAATAATGTTTAATTCTTCAGATATTATTGCTTCAAAAAGATGGGATATTACTAATACTTTGGGAGATTTAAGATTTACTGAAACTGGCGTAGCAGTAAGAATGATAATTCAAAATACGACGGGAAATATTGGAATAGGAACAACAAGCCCTTCTCAAACATTAGATGTAAGAGGACAAGGTAATTTCTCTGGAGTAATTTATTATAATAACAATACCCTTGTTAATTCAACTTTCTTTACATCAATGAATAATACTTTAACAATTCAACAATTGTATAACTCAACAGCTTCAATGATTGCAAACTTATCTTTTAATCAAAATGTTTTAACTTACAATGATACTTTATTTAATAATAATGCTTGGAATCAATCTGGAACAAATGTTATTTTAAATAAAATAGGGAGTAATGTAGGAATAGGAACAAGTAATCCGAACGCAAGACTAACAGTTAATGGAATGACTAACTTATCTGGTAATGTGAATATAACAGGAGATTTGTTTATTAATGGAGTTAATGTCTTAAATTTGGGAGGTGGAGTTAATTATTGGGGTTCAAATGGAAGTAATATTTATAATTTAACTGCAAAAATTGGAATTGGCGTTTTAGCTCCTGCTTATTCATTAGAAGTTGCTAATTCTGCAGAGGCTTTAAACATAAGTGGAATGCTTTATGTTAATTCAAGTAATGTTTGGGTAAATACATTATCTCCAACTTCGGTATCTTTTACATTAGGTTCTGAATTTAGTATTCCATCTACTATTAAATCATGGTATACAGGTGCAGGAATAAATTCAAATATTTATAATATTTCTATGGCTTCAGATAATCATTCAACTATTGGGATATATGGTCGCGGAAATGGAAATAACGGATTTAATGGTGGTGGTATTGGCGTATATGGGGTAGGAACTTCTTCTTCCAATTATTTTGGTGTTGGTGTTCAAGGAAGTGGGTATATTGGAGTTTTGGGAGAGGGTAAAGTAGGAATTTCCGCAGATGGAACAGAGTTTAATATTTTTACGCATAATTCGAGTGCGATAGATTATCTAGCTGGAAGAGTTGGAATAAATAAACAATCTCTATTATACCAATTAGATGTTGCTGGAAATGTAAGTGTAGATAATTTTATAAATCTAAAAGTTACATCATCACTTCCAGCATGTGGAACATCCCTTAATGGTTCATTAATGCGAAATAATACTGGAGTTTATGGTTGTGGTTCAAATTCAATTTGGTTGAAGATATTTTAAAATGGAAAAAAAAACAAAAGCAATAATAATCCCAATTATAATATGGGCAGTAATTAGTTTAATCCTAATAATAATTGGAATTACTTTAAATGAAATAGCCATGAATGCTAATGGTGGAAAAATGCCAGTTCACATAAGCATGATGCAATCAGATTTTATTTTAAAAGATTATCAATTTACTTATACTGATGTAAGTTCTATTAGATTTTATGAATTATCTGATAAAATTCCGGTTCTTAATGTTCCATTCTTTTGTAAAGGACCATATTTTTGTGAAAAAGGAATTTATAGCATTGGAGATATATTTTTAAGAATTGGAGAATTTTCTTTCTTGATATTAGCAATAATAACAACTACTTTAGCATTTATAAGAATTAAAAAGGAATTATTTAATAAAAAATGATTCAAAAAAAAAACTTAAAAGAAGAATATTATTAATCTCTTTATTTATAATTTCACTTTTTTCTATCTGGTCTTTAAGTATGATTATTCATGAATCAATACATCAGCTTGAATATAAGGAAATAATTAAAACTTCTGAAAGCATGTGTTTCTTAGGAATTAATTATAATTTCATAAATAATAATATAAATTTTGAAAAATGTGTTGGAGGAATTTTAGACGCACATTATAAATTTATGCCGATAAATCAAGTAGAAGTAGATAAAGCATTAATTATAGATAAAACTTCTGAAATTTACGCTTATGCAGTTCAATTTTTATTTCTTCTTGTATTATCTCCATTATTAGTTTTATTATTTATTAAACTATGGGAGAGAAAATGAAAAAACTATTTTTTTTATTAATTATAAGTATTTTTTTACTTTCTTTAGTTTCTTCTCAAACAATAAATAATACGAATGTTGTTTCAAAGGGAATTAATACAACTATTACAATAGGGAATTATGAAGTCAATTTTACTTTATTAAAAATAGAAAATAATTCAATATGTTTTTGGAATTTGAGTTATGTTCAGCCTTGTTCTGAAAGAAAATTTTACAATTTATTCAATTATACAACTGCAAATTCTTCAATAACTCTCCCATGTCAGACAATGAATATAACTAACCCATTAAATAATTCATATCCAAGCACATATTCAAATAATTACACTATAAACACAACAAATAATATCTTTGGAATAAAAAACATAACTTTAACAATTTTAAATGCAACAAATAATATAGTTCATCGATCAACTACTTCCTTCATAGGAGTAATAGCTGATACAGTATTAGGAAAGGTTGTTTCTTTAGCAGATGGATTATATAAATGGTTTTATTCCCTATTTGATGTTCAAGGTAATAATTTTATAACTCAAAATAATACATTAACAATAGCAATTCCTCCAGTAATAACAATTACTAATCCACAATCAATTTATTACAGCACAAAGAATAATTTAGCATTAGATTATAATGTTACAGATGATGCAGGCATAGGAGTTAATTATACTTTATACTATTTAGTAAATTCAACGAATAATATAATAATATCCAACACGACTTTAAATGGAAGCACGACTTTTAGTGTTCCAAGAGATGACACTTATAATTTAACAATATTTTCCACAGATTTAGCTGGAAACTCTAACATAAGTAGTGTAAGATTTGGGGTTTATTCAGCGGGTCCCGTTATACTTCTTAAAACTCCAACAGATAACTCATGGACTACTAATTATAGTGTTAATTTTAGTTTTGATATTACAGATTTGAATTCTATTTCAATATGTTCAATTTATACCAATATTACTGGAAATTGGAATCCATTTTATACCTTCTTTCCTCCAATAAAAAATAATGGAACGATGTCAGTAATAAGAAATATAAACACTAACGGATTTTATCTCTGGAATGTTTGGTGTATTGATTCTCAAGGACTGAATAATTTTGCATTAAATAATTTTCAATTCGGGGTAGATAACCAAGCTCCTATAATAAGAAATGTAAGTATTCCAACAATTTTAGGAAGCCAAACAGCAAGTTTTTCTTTTAATGCTTCAGATGATGCTTCTTTAGGGACTTGCTGGAGATCCATAGTAAATTCAACAGGACAAGTAGATCCCGCAACAATAACTAATTTAACAATTCCTTGCAATTCAGCAGGAAATTCTTTTACAGTTAGTGCTTATGGTTCTTATAGTTTACAACTTTGGGCAAATGATACTGCTGGAAATTTAGCATTTTCAAATACTTCTTTTAGTATTTCTCCAATAGTTCCAACACCGCCATCTTCTGGAGGAGGAAATAATCCAACAACGATAATAATAACAGTCGGAACAGAACTATCTCAAAATTTCAGCGTAGTATCTTCAAATTACGGAAATTTAATGGATTTAGTATTAGCAAAAGGTTCAGTAAAAGCAAGATATAAAGAATTTGTTTTAGTAAATAAAGGAAAAGATGAAATAAACATAACTCTTTACTGCGATTCTACAGAAGTTGATAAAAATATTTCACAGATATATTCTAATAAAATAGATATTTGCGATTATGTTTACTTTGACCAAAGAGAAATAAGAATTTCTCCTAATGAAGATACTCCAACAAAAGGAAAAGTTTATGTTAATTTTCCAAAAGACGCAAATTTCGGAGATAAATATGCTTTCAATGTTATTGCTTTAAGAAATATAAGTCAAGGAGTAACAACTTATTCAAAACTTTCAATGACAGTAAGAGTTCCAATTTGGGCTTTAATCTTCAAATATTCTTATATTCCTTTCCAAGAATCAGATAAACCAAATAAAAGCATGTATCCAGTTTCAGCAGTTGCTCTTCCAGCTTCATTTTTAATTTTATTATCATTTGTATTTTTACTAAGAAAGAAATTTCCAGTTTTAGGATTTTTATTTGGATTTGTTGCAGGGGTAATTAGTTTTATTTTAATGATAATTTGGTTTTAGCAAATTTGAACAAAAATTCAAAAAGTAAAGATTTAAATAATTGATTAATTTAAAATAGATATGGCTTTGAAAGATTGGAAAAAGGTTGAAAATAAAAAGAAGAGAATTGTTTTTTATAGAGAAAGAGACTCAAGAAATATTTTTATATTCTTGGATAACAAAAAATGGACTGTTGATTTAGATGATAGCAGAATTCCATTCAAAGATTTCAAAACATTTACTGAAGCAATTTCATTTGCTAAAGAATACATGAGGATAAATTAAGATGAAGAAAAATAATTTTCTATGGTTATGGATTGTGTTAGGTTCTCTTTTCTTAGTGGGAATAATAGGAGGAATAGTTTACTTTGCTATTTCAGGAACAAGTCAATCAACATTGGGAAGTGGAGAGATAGTTAAATTAGCAATACCTCATTATGGTTCTTTTGAATGTAAATCATTTCCAGATAAACTTGGACAAACAATAAATATTGCTTCTTCTTCTGGAGTATTATTATCTAAAGAGACGATTGGATTTTATACTAATGGAATTAAAAATATAAAAATAATCTCACAAGGTGCATTAATTAAAACAAGAATAAGATATTCAATTTGTGATACAAATGGAAATAATTGTGGAAGTGAATCATCTTTTAGCACACAAGTAGCAGGGACATATTACATTCCCTCTTTATCTTCTATAGACTTTTCTCAACAAAGTATAAGAATTTATAGCGAAATAATAAGTATTCCAGATTTATGGAATTACAAGTATTGGGATGGGAATAAAATAACTTATGATGCAACCCCCTATGAATTAGTGTATCATTCTACAACTCAAGATATTGCTGGTTCTGTTGTATGTCCAACTTCTTGTGATTTAACTTGCCCAGATATAGGAATAAGGGACAAATTAATATTTACTCAAGGAAATATTTTAGGATTTGGAAATACAGCACCTTCCTTTGAATATTGGGAATCAATTAGTTATGATTTAAACGCACAAGGTGGAGCAACGGTATATAATGCGAACACAAATCAATTTTGTTTTGCTGGAACAATTTATAATGCCAAAACAACTAAAATGCAAGACGGAGATACATACATATTTCCAGATGTAAATACCAGACAATATAAAACATGCTGTCCTGGAGCTACAATTTCATCTACTTATTCAGATAAAGTTTGCCAATCGGATTATACTTGGAAAACTATTGCAGATACAGATAAGGTAACCTGTATAAATGATGCAGTATGTCCAAATGCAGGAAATTTAATTTGTCAAGATAAACAATTATCAAATGGATATAGTTGTGTTAATAAAGATACAAATGGAATAGGAATTTGCCAAAAAGCATCTGGAAATTTAGTAGAATGTTGTTTAAATTCAGATTGTAATAAAGACATGACTTGTGATACTTCTTCTCATACTTGTAAAGGAGGATCAATTTATCCAGTTTGCGGAGATGGAAAATTAGATTCTGGAGAACAATGTGATGATGGAAATACAATAAGCGGAGATGGTTGTTCCTCTACTTGTCAAAGTGAAGTTGAATGTAGGATGAATTCAGATTGTAAAATAGGACAAACTTGTAAGGATAATAGGTGTATAGGAAATGAAATAACATGTAAATGGTATCAAGAAACAACTCCAGAAGCATCTTATCTGTTTGGATTAATTAAAACAGAATCGGGATGTAAAACTGCGTCTTGGGTATTTTGGGCTATAATAATTTCAATAATATTTTTCTTCATTGGGATAATAGTTTTGATAAAATTAATATTTAACAAACTAAGTGGTAGTGGGAAGAAGGAGAAGTAAAAATGTCAATAAAAACTAAAAAACGATTAAATATAATTGCTTGGATATTAGTAAGCATAGCTTTAATTCTCTTAGGATATGGATTTTGGAGATTATTGAGATGAGATTTGGTTCTAAATTGCATATCGCATCGAATTTAATAAATATAATTATTTTCTTATACTTATCTTTCTCTCTAATAAAAATAAATGCTTTAGATATGGTCGGATTAATAATTAGCGGTTTTGGTATTCTATCTTCACTTATCGTAGATATAATAGGAGCATTAGATGAAAAATAAAACTAAAGATATAATTACAAAAATAGGATTAGCAATAGGATTTATAACTGCAATAGTATTATTAATATTAGCAATTAAATATATAATATTAACTTAATGAAGAGAGGATAAAATGTCAGAATTACTAAATGCTTCTTTGAATAACACAATTACTAAAGGACTTGGAGGAATAACATTTGATCAAGCTTATGCTGTAACTTCATCAACGCCGTTTATAATATTCTTGTTAGTAACGAGTTTCTTAATAATTTTAATGTATATCCTATTCGGAGCTTTTGCTGATTCACGAACACCAAGTGGAAAAAAGATTCCTGATTCAAAAGCAATAAACAGTGTTAATTTCTGGATGGGATTTTTAATATTGTTCTTTGGTTTAATAATGCTTAATATCCTTACTATATTTCCTGTGTGGTTAGTTCCCTTCTCTTAAAAATTTGAATAAAAATTCAAAAAACAAACATTTAAATATAAGTAAGAATTAAAAATAATTATGACATGGCATCGAAAGGATAAAGAGGGAAGAGAATTGTATATTAAAAAAAGTGGAAATTTTGTTTACCTAACAAGAAGCAAAGAGGGAGCTTTACAAGAAATTCCTGAAGGATGGGATTTAGTAGTAAAAGAAAACGGGAGGATGAAGCTCGTTAGAGAAAAGTGATTTTTGAACAAAAATTCAAAAAACAAAACATTTAAATAGTAGCTTTTATTAAATAAAATATGAAAAAAGATGGGTTGATTTTACCGATATTAACATTGCTTAGCATAGTTTTGATGTTAAGTTTAGTTTCTTCTGCATTAACAATTAATACGCCTACTTTAAATCAAGCTGTTAATGGAACATTTAAATTTAATGTTACAAGTGATTTATCCGCAGTGCAGAATTGTTCTTTCGCAACAACAGGAGATGGGGTTTTCGGATTTTCAAAAAATACTACTGTTCAAACAGAATTTATAAATTCTTCAAATACTGCTCTTTTAACTAATGCTTATCATACTACTTTAAATGTAACTTGCAGGAATAATTCAAATATACAATCTGCAACAAGAATATTCTCAATAGATAATTCTAATCCAACATGTGCTTTCTTAATGTCTTCAACTTTCGTAAAAAGACAAAGTGGTTTAGGTATCTCAACAACTCAAAATTCTGCTGGAATAACTACTCTTACTTATCTTTGGAATTTAACAAACGAATTAGGTAATCAAGAAGCTACTTCTACAGATTCTGCTCCAACTTTCTCTAACGGAGATCTTTCAACATTAGGAACAGATACTTTATCTTTAACAGTTACAAATGAAGTAAATAACAAAGTAAGTTGTAATGATACTTTCTTAGTAAAGACAGCAAATGAAGAAACTTCAGAACAAGTAGTTGCTCAAACAGTTCAAACACAGAATAGAACAAACACAATATTAATTGTTGGTGGAATATTCTTATTTTTAGTAATAGTAATTGTATCGGTATTTGTATTGTTAAACGAAACTAAAAAAGGTAAAAGAAGAAGATGAAAAGTAAAGTAAAAAAAGTAATTACTTGGATGATGATCGGAATTCCAGCGTTATTATTCATGATTTATGGAATAATGAGCCTTGTTCAAGGTAAATTGTTCTATGGTATATTAACAATATTACTAACTTTGATATGGTTAATTGGTGATGGAATGCTTGCATGGAGAAAAAAGTAAAATGGAAAAAAATATAGAAAAGTCAACACAAACAATCTTAGGAATATTTGCAATTTTAATGTTAGCTATTTTTACAATAGCTAGTTTAGGATTGAAATATGATTTCACAAAATATGTAGTTATGATCGCAGGAATAACTTTGACTTTGATATTAATAAGTGAAGCGGGTGTTTATTCTTACTTCCGTAATAAATCTTATAAGAAAATAGGATTTGGAGACATACAAATTTTTGGATCAATTTTGCTTGCTGGAGGAGTTCTTGTAAATAGTCTATTAATGATTACTCAATTATCTTCAGTTTCACCAGCATGGCTAATTTCCTATGCTCATGTTTCTGGAGCAATAATCGGTGTAATTGGATTAATAGTTGCAATAATCTTTATGATAACTCCAAGAGTAAAGGCGTAAAAAATAAAGTGAATTTTTCTAAAAAAATAATGGATAAAATTTATTTTCAAAAAGAGGAGGTAAACTATGCCAAAAAAGAAAAAGAAAAAAAAGTAAGTTGAGTTAAATATCAATTTTACATAATTTATTTATTTTAGTTTTTAATTTAATATTTTAATTTGGGCGGTTAGTTCATAGACGATAATTTATTCATTTTTAAAAAATAAAGTTGTTTTGGGCGGAAAAAATTTAGTATACAAACATTTAAATACTACTACAACTACTACAACTATATGAAAACACTCGTAACATTATTTGGAGTAATTCCAATGTGCTTATCTATATTCAGCTGTCAACCTTATGTTCCAGTTATTCCAGATAATACGGAAGAAGTTGTAACACAAGATTCGACTGAAGAACAAACAGAAGAAACTACTCCTTATGTAGATCCAGTTGTTCCAGAAGTTACATTGATACCTCAAATTCCTGTTACAGAACCAATTATTCCTATAATTCCAATAGCACCAGTAATTCCTACAATAGAAATACCTATAGTCCCAATAATAGTTCAAAGAGATGATTTTAACATAAATTTAACTTTAGAAGATTATGTGGTTGGAAGTAGATTCAATTTTTCTGGAGCAATTCAAAATAAAACAAATAAAGATATTTTTATAGACAATAGTGAAAGAAGTTCTCTTGAATATAAATTAATGAAGGGAGAAGAAGTTATTTTGAGTGAAAAATTAGACGCTTTAAAATTAACTCTATATAGTACTGGTTTTATCGAAACAAATTATAAAGACAATAAATTAAAAACTAAATTATGGGGTGTAAAGTTAGAAACTGGAAAAATTATAAATGTTCCAATTACTATGCCTTTTCCCTTAGTAATTTCTACAGATTACACTAGTTTAATATTTAAAGATGCTGGAAAATATAAATTAATAACAGAATTAAAATACAAAATTGCAAATGAAATTTATGATATGTCTTTTTCTAAAGAATTCGAGGTAAAGCAATGAACAAAATATATGTAATACTTTTAAGCAGTTTAATAATACTTTCTTGTATTAACATTGTTCAAGCAACTCCGCTTTCAGATTTAATGAGTGATAGAGCAACAAATTTAACTCTTACAATAAGTGAGAATCAAACATTAGTCAATTTATACTTAGACACAAGTGGATACGGGTGGGATTCATCTCAAGAAGTTTCTTTTGGGGGATATTCTATGACATTACCGCCTTCTTTTGTTTTAGATAATATAAATTTAAGAGAAGATTTTAATAAAACTACAAATAAAATAACTTTTTCAGAAGTTTACATATCTCCTAACATTTCTTGGCTATTAGACTTTGTTCTTTCAGACTACGGAATCACAAGTCAGCAAATAAATGCAAATAATTCAATTTTAACAAATTTAGTATCACAATATGCACAAAACATAGTGGGAAATTCTTATTTCAAAAAGCAAGGAAGAAATTATCAAATTTGGTACGATCACGGATGGGGTTCAATTAGTGAATCAGATAGAAATAATAGTAAAGAATATTTGAACAATGTTTACATCGTTAACATCAATAAATCAATAGAAGATGCTGTTTATTCAATAAATCCAAAGGAAATAATAAACAATTATGTGCTTTCTTTTTTGAATTATGACTTAACTAACTATTTGAACGAGATAAATTATTCTGTTGATAAAATAAATTTTACTAAAGATTATACTATAGAAGTTGGAAGCAATATAATTTTAGAAGATGGAAGTTACTTAGTTAATGTAAAAGTAAAAGATAACAATAATGGAGAAGAAGTAAACAAGAATATTCATGTTAATCTGCAAGGATTTCCAACATGCACTGAAAACTTAGTTAATACCGATTGGGTAAATGCTGGAACTTGCAAAATTAATAATTTTTTAACTCAATCAAGAATTTTATATGATTCAAATAGTTGCGGAGCAGTAAATCAAACAGAATATCAAGAGATTGCATGTGATTTCTGTACTCCAAATATGCTCTATACAGAATTTGGAAGTTGGATAAATACAGAAACTTGTCAATCTAATAACCTATTAACCCAATCAAGAAGCAGAACATTATTTGATAATAATAACTGCGGAGAAATTTCAAACTCAACAGAAATAGAATACCAAGAAACTTCCTGTGATTTCTGTACTCCTAATTTGGTATATTCAGAAGTTAGTAACTGGATTGATACAGAAAGTTGTCAATCTAACAATCTTTTAACTCAAAGCAGATTTAAAACTAAATATGATTCTAATTCCTGTAATGAAATTGCTAACGAGACAATTTTAGAATACCAAGAGATTGCATGCGATTATTGCACTCCCAATATGGTAAATACTTCTTGGAGTGAATGGACTAATCAAGGCACTTGCAATTCAAATAATTTACAAAGTCAAACAAGATTTTTAACAACTTATGATTCTAATTCATGTGGAGAAGTTGAAAATACAACAACTACTGAAGAAAGAGATGTTGTATGTGATTTCTGTACTCCAAATTTAGTTTATTCAGATTTTACAGATTGGAATAACTTAACTTGCGAGAATAATTTAATGAATCAAAGCAGGAGTAGAACACTTTCAGATGTTAATTCTTGTGGAGACGTAGAAGATGAAGTATTCTTTGAATATAGAAATACAGAAACTTGCGGGGAAATACCAACAAATGGAACAATAGAAAATTATACATATTCATTTTCAGAAAATAGTCAAAATTTTCAGAAGATAGAAGGACTATTAAATGGAACAAATATCACAATAGAATCAAGGAATATTTCAGATTTTTCAATACCAAGCACAATAATTGGATTAGAAATTATGAATATTTCAGCAGATCAAAATACTTCTGGAATGATTTATTTTAAGATAAACAAAAGTAGAGTTATTGAACCATTAAAAATATCTTTATATGTCTTAGAAGATACATGGACAAAGTTAACTACTACTTATTTATCGTCGGATAATGACTATTACTACTTTAAATCATATACTCCTCACTTTTCAACATTTATGATTGGAGAAGAAAAAGTTGTCCCAGTAGTTCCAAGTTCTGGAGGTTCAAGCGGTGGATCTGGTGGTTCTCATCATTCTTCATCATCAATAATAGGAAGTTCTTCTGAAACTAATTCAAGTAGCAATCAATGTATTGGAAGCGGGTGCAACATAGATAATGGAGAAGGAACTACTATTCCAACTGATTTAAACAAAGATAAAAAAGGAACTCCTGAAGAAGTTTATTGGGTAATCACAATAGTCTTAATAATTGGAATAGCTGGACTTATTTATGCTATAAAAAGAAGAGTGAAGAATAAAAATGAGTCGCCCTTTGAAGAATGGGAAAAATAATTGAAGAGATAAAAAATTTAGCAGATATAAAAATAAAAACTTTATTTATTATTTTTTTAGGAGTTTGGACAATTGATTTCTTAACTACATTATGGGGAGTTGCAATAATAAAAACAATGGATGAAGCAAATCCTATTCCTGCTTTTTTTTACAATATGGGTTGGTATGGATGGATAATTTTCTACTTAATTGCAATGATAGTCTTTTTCCTATTTAGTTTAATGACGATAAATTTTAAAAATAGCCTTTCAAAAAATTATATTAAAAATAATAAAAAAGATAGAGGATGGATTATAGTATTTATTGGAATAACTTTATTTTGTACATTAGAATTTTTTGTAATAATAAATAATTTATATTGGATTTTTTTCTAAAAATTCTAAAAAGGAACATTTAAATACTACTACAACTACTACAACTATATGAAAGATATTAATGAAAAAGAATGTGGATTAAAACAATCGCCAGAATTAGAAGCAAAGAAATCAGATAAACAAAAGTTAGAGGAAACTCTTAATTTCTTTAAAATTGCTTTTTGTGTGGATGGGGAAGTAAAATTATCTTCTGAAAAAGACTTTAAAGCAAAAGCAATAATAGAATTAAATGATAGTAAAAGAGGAAAGTTTTTTATTGGAATTATGAAGGAGAATAAGAAATGACATACTCCCATACCCTAAAGGGTAGGGTATCTTAAAGAACTATGAGAAAACTAATACCGAGCAATACAAAAAGAGAAGATTGTGTTCAAACACCAGTAAACTTAGCTTTGGATATTTTAAATCACTTCAAACCATCAGGAAATATTTTAGAACCTTGTAAAGGAGAAGGTAATTTTATTCAAGCATACGAAACTTATAACTTGATAGTTCAATTAGAGGGAAAAGAAGGTATAAAATGGACTTCATGTGAAATACTTGAAGGTAAAGACTTCTTTGATTTTAAAGAGAAGACTAATTGGATAATTACAAATCCACCATATTCTAAGTTAAGAAAGTTTTTACAACATTCTATGGAGATTGCAGACAATATAGTTTTCTTAACAACTATAAATCATTTATGGTTAAAAGCGAGAATTAGAGATATAGAGAATGCTAATTTTGGAATAAAAGAAATAATTATTTTTGATACTCCTAAAAGTTTTCCTCAGGCAGGTTTTCAAATAGGGTGTTTTTATCTTAAAAGAAATTATGTTGGAGATATTAAATTCAGTAAACTAAACAACAACGGAGACGGCATTCCTCCCAAGCCTAAAGTCTTGGGTATCCTGCCTACGATAATATGAATAAACAAAAAATTATAAAAAAATTTTTGAAAAAAGCAGAAGTAATTGATAAATGTTCGATTTTGGAAGAAGAATTTATTGATGTTTCATTAGAAGATTTTCTTAATATAAAAGGAAAGATATTTTTTGATAAAAATAAATCTATGTTTTACAAAAGTTTAGGAGAAAAATGGTTTAGATTCAAAGATGAAAATGAAAAAAGTGAATCTCCAGCAGAAAATAAAGAACAAGAGAAAGAACAGATTACAGAGCTTTACGCTTGGGGAAATAAATTAAAGCAATATGTTGACAATAATATTATCCAATTAAGAAAGGAAATTGATAAAATTTCTGAACAGATAAATAAATTAGAATCAAATCAAGAAGATTTCTTCCAAGAAATAAAAGATTATGTTGATCTTAAAATAAATCCAGTGCAAGCGGTAAAGAAAGAAAAAAAGAAGGTGGAAAAAGATGGAAAAAAAGAGGTTCAATCTCCAGAAAAGGAAGATTGAGCAATTAAAAACTAATTCTAACGAGGTGTATTCACTATGATGCAAATAGTCCGCTACATTAAAATTAAAAACAGATGGTGGATAATTGGAGCTTATGTTCTAATCTCAATACTCTTGGGAATAGCTACTGGTATGAAAAAGATACAGATTGGGGATGCACTTAGTTTTGAGATATTGATTCTTTGGGTACTAACTTTATTTATAAAAATACAAATTACTGAAGATATAGAGAAGATGGAAAAAGATTAAAATTATAAAATAGGGAAACTAAATTATGCTAGGAAGGCAGTGTCTTACACCATATCCACTGCCTATATCCTGGCTTTATATTAATATGGAAAACAAAACAGAAAACAATATAGAAGGATTTGGAAAGATAGCAATACTTGCAACAAACGATAAGCCATTGGCATCGAGTTATCAAATTGAAAAACTAAATGCTAAAAGTATATCTGAAATTATAGCAGAACTTGAGATAATTAAAAATAAATTGTTAAATCTTATACAACAACAGAAGGTGAGATTTTGAATATGGTAACAGAGCAATTCATAACTAAGGCAGTCGTCCATTTTACAGGCATTATAGTGAGCTTAGGGCTTGTTTTGAAGAGCTTTATTATTATACAAGTAGGAATTCTGCCTTCGGTTATAATCTCTATCTATTGGACTTTAAAATGGCAAAAACAGATGAAATTAAAGTTAAATAAATAAATCTCTAAAAAATAAAGGATATTAACAAAAAAATGGAAAAAAAAGAGGAGCAAGGAGAAATATCAAAAGATAGACCTACCGATAGTAAAAAAACCTACCCCCTCCCTAAAAGTCTAATGGAAATAGGAGACATAGGTAAACCAAAGACTATAGTTTTAACGCTTCTTTATAAATATGGAAAAGACGGAAATCCAAGAAGGATTGCAAAGGAAGTTAATCATGCTAAATCGACGATAATTCAACATTTATGGGAATTAAGAGAACTTAATCTTGTTAGAAAAGGAACAAATAATAAAGCAGAATATGGAGATTGCTGGGCTGTAACAGACTTAGGAAAAGAATACTTAGAGAAGAAAGTTTTTGATAATTCTAAAGATAGAAAACAAAAAAAGGTTGACAAAATGGTTGACAAATCAATACATTCCCCAATTATTAAGAGTTTAACAAAAGCTGAAAAAGAGATAATTAGACTCATTTTTGAAGAAAAATTAACAAGAAAACAGATAGAAATACGAAGACAATGTAAAAGACAAGCAGTTTCAAAGCTTATTAGTTCTTTAAGAAGAAAAGGAGCATTAAAGTTAGAATCGGTAGGTTTAAAATTAGTAGACAGCCTACCCTCCACTTGTCAACCAAATAATTCAGCCCAAGTGAGGCTTCACGGACAAGAATTCAGGATAAAACTGTTATTACAAGCAGAAGAATACAGAAATTCGTTAAACGATTCCAACATAATATACTTAGATGGACATACTATAAAATTGTATAAGAATGTGATAGAGATATATGCAGGAGAGGGAACAAGCTTCTTTGGAGATGATGAAAATGAAGCAGACAGTAAATCTGCATCTTATTGGAGAACTTTCTTTAGAAAATTAGAATATTCAATTAAGGTAATAATAGTAAAAGAAGGATGTAGGAACATAAAAGAGGTAAATCATCATTATGCAAGGGGAAATTCAGAAATTTGCTATAACAATTTAGAGAAAGAAGGAAAAAAAATAAGAGTTTTAGATCCAATTGATGGAAAGGGATGGTTAATTACTGACGAATCTTTTGGAGATAAAGAAGATGAAACAATACATCCAGAAACAGCAAAGCCAGATAGAGGAACTATTGATAGATATCTAAATGATTGGCGCTCAAATAAACCCCCAACAAATTCGGAGTTATTAATGGAATTAAAAGATTCTAAAGAAATAATAAAGAGAGTTTCAGAAAATAATTTACAATTAAGTCAAACATTAGAACAAATAAGCAATAATCAAATAAAATTAACAACAGAGTTTGCAAAATTAAAATATACCAAAGATAGATAATCATTAAAAAGACGAAAATATTCTATTAAATTAAAGAAGATGAAAAAAGAGGAACGCCAATTCTTATTCGGAAAATGTATGAGATCTGGCTTATCATATGAGAAATCTTGTGAAAGAGTGAATAAGTTAGACAGGACATTAAAAGATTTAGTAAACAAATTAAGAAGTGAAAAAATGTCAGAAAGAGATATCAACGATGAATTTAGAAAAGAATTCTCAAAAATGGTAAATAGAATCTAATTCAGAATTTAGAATTTTAATTCAAAAAAGATAAATTTATATAATAATAAAGATTTAAAAATTAATGAAAAAAGATGAATTGATGATAGGAAAACTTTCACTATTATTCTCGATGTTATTTATTTCAATTAATTTTATAAGTGGAGCAATAGTAATAGTATCTCCAGCAAATTCAACTAATTTTACAGGAACAGCTTTTTTCAATGTAACTTATGTAAATGTAACAGATGGAATAACAAATGCAGTTAATGCAACTTTCTATTATAATTCAAGTTCAGGATGGACAAAGATAGGAAATTTAACTTGTAATAATCAAACAAATTTATCATGCAGTGGAAATTTAAATATCTCAAGTATAACAGAGGGAAAATATAACGTAAATGTAACTTTAGACAATGGAACAGCCCAAGTATATTCAACATCACTTTCTTATAATGTAAATTTTGATTCAACGCCTCCGAATATATCTTTAATAGCTCCAACAGATGGAACTCAAGGAACAGAAGTAGTAACTTTTATTTTCAATGTTTCAGATGCAAGCAAAATAATAAATTGCTCTTTAAATTATCAGTCGGGAATATTTTCAACAATTACAAATGTAATTAACGGAATAAATCAAATAGAGGTAACTTCATTAACAGACCAAAGTCCTCTTTATATGAATGATTTGCAATGGTATATTTCTTGTACAGACGAATTATCAAATAAAGGAATATCATTAACACGTAATTTAGATACAATACCAGCAGTAATTTATTATGGAGGTTCAACAACAACTGAAAATCTTAATCCTAAGTATGTTAATATTGTCTATCCAAAAGAATGGGAAAGAGGATCATCAGTTACAGTTAAAATACAATCTTATAATACAAATGACGAATTATATACTCCAGAAAAAATAAATTTTATTTTAGATACGAATGGAATTTCTTTTGAAAAATTTTTAGAGCCAGAAAACGGGACAATAGTTGCAACATTCAAAATTTTAGATTCTACAGAATTAGGAAATAAAACAATTGGAGTAACAATAACTGACGAAAGAATAAATAATCAACAGATGGACTTTTCAGTAATAGCAAATTCGGGGATATCACAAAAAATAAGTGGAAACATCTTCGGGGTGGAAAATGAAGTTATTTATTTAGTTGGTGGAGGAATAATTCTTTTAGTATTTTTAATGTTAATAATAATTGCAGTTGTGAGCGGTTCTGGAAAGAAAAAAGATAATTCTAATAATTGAACTAAACTTCAAGATAATGGGTTAAAAACTCAATATACTGAACTAAAATTCAAAAAACAAACATTTAAATATTTCTTTATTTTATAAAAAAGATGAAAAAAAAAGAAAAATTGCCCGATAAAAGAAAGACACCTAAAAATGTTGAATTAGTAAGCGTTCTTGCAAGCTACTTAGATTCAGAATTAGAAACAGGAGATTCAAGGAATATGACTCCATTAGCAAAGGAAATAGAAGTTGGCTTCAGAAGAAGCAATCCCCATGTTGATACAGTAAGAAACAAATTAACAGAAGGCTTTATTTTTAAAGATGTTTTAAAAAATTTCAAACCAACGTATGAAAATGGAAAGTTAGTGAGAATTGAAAAAATAACAAATACAGATGCTAATGCAGAAGTAATGATTCCAATGTTAGCAAAGATAAACACTGACATAGGAGAAATAAAAAAAGATTTAGAAAATTTAAAAACAAAAAAATGAAAATGGTAAAAAGAGGGATAATTTTAACAGTACTATTAAGTATAGTTCTACTTCAATCCGCAACAGCTTCCTTAACGATGTCTCCAAATCCTTTAAGTGTAACAACTAAAATTAGTACCCCTACAAATTTTACTTTAACTTTAACAAATTCCTTTCCTTTTAATATAGAAAATTTTGAATTCAAAAACATGTCTGGATTTTCGTTTCCACAGATTGTTCTATCTCCAAATGAAACAAGAGCAATAAGCATTACAGTTAATAGAGGAATATTAGAATCAAATTCATACGCAATTCCAGTATCTTTTACTTATTTAGTTGATATCCCTGCTAATTCGCAAACTCTTTATATAAATATAACAAGTTCAGGATTTAATCCAAACTTCTTGACAATTCATCAAGGAGATACGGTTATATGGAAAAATGTAGATGATGTCTCGCATACAGTAACAGGTTCTAATTATGATCAAGAATTATCTCCTGGAGCAACTTTTACACATATATTCACAACAGTTGCAACAGAAACTTATCAGGATTTAGATCTATTCTGGGGCGGGGAAATAAGAGTTTTAAGCAGAACATCTGCTCAAGAAGTAAATAATCCTAACTATAATGAAATATTAAATGTTAATTTAAATGTAATTTCTAATCCAACAACATTATCGACAAATTTAGTAGACAATTCTTCTTCATTTCAAGTAAGGTATACAAAAAGTGCAGAAGGGTTAATTAGCTTTCAAAATACTGGAAACGAAACAGCAAATAAAGTAAATTTATACTCAAACAGCAGTTGGCTTTCTTTTAATGAAAATTTAATAGATTTAGATTCAGGACAAAGAAAGTATATCACATTTACAATAAACCCATTTGTTATATCTACAAACGAAACAAACCAAACTTACAGCATTCCAATATATATTCAAGGATTAAATACTCAAAAATATACAGAAACAATTTCAGTTTTCATACCATACGAAGATTTAGACAATAATGTTTTAGATCCTTCTTACTTGATAAAAATAATAGAAAACTTCTGTAAAAATAATCCTCATAACGCTTTCTGTAACACAAGTTCAATAGGAAACGGAACACAAATAATAGTTCAAGACCCAAGTATTCCTCTTAATCTTACTGCATCACAATTTTATGCAATGTTAAAAAATATTCAAAGTATGAAAGATTCAAATCAAAGAACAGCTAATTTAGTTGGAACAATGGGAGATTTTGTAGATACAAATTATAAAAGTTTAGTTGAAATGTTAAATCAATCATTGCAATTATCAAAGAAAACACAAGACGAAGAAGAAACAACATCAAGAATATTTTGGATTGCTGGAATATTTGCAGTTTTCATAGGAAGTTTCTTAGCAATTTGGAAGTTAGTTTCTAAATATAAATATAAAAGATATCTTATGGGGGAAACTTAAAAATGGAAGAAGTAGGAGTTTGGAGGATTTATGAATAAAGAAAAACTGAAATTAAAAGAATTTAAAATTAACTTAAATAAAATTGCTAAAAGACATTTAAAACAAATGCAAGAAGAAATGGATAATCTAAGAAAAGAATATTTGGAGAAATTAAAATGAAAACACAAGAAAAAATAAAGGAAATGGAGAAAGGATGTGGAAAAGAGTTTATTAGAAAAGGTAAATTAGGAGATTTAAATATTTCTTGTAAATGTGGTTATCTTGGAGAATTATGTCCTATCTGTCAAGCAAAATTAGAAATATTAAAATCCTGCGAGGAAGAAGAAAAAGAGAAAGTTAAGAAGTTTTTATCTGTTTTAAAAGAAGGTTGTGGAATTGATTTTGATTTAGATGGACAAGATTTTAATTGTGGAGATGATTTTGAATATAAAAATAAAGTTAAAGTCGGACTTTGTCCTATGTGTGTTCAAAAGATAGAGAAATTTAATGAAATCTTCAATTCAAAGGAAGAGCAAAATCAAGAAAATCAACTCTTAAATGAGGAACTTTCTTGTAGTCAAAGGGGGCAAGAATGTCTTAGTAATGAAGAAAAGTTAATCGGTTTGACTCCGAGTTCTGCCCCTCAAGACGATTTATGCTCTGAATGTAAAGAAAAAGCAACTATGAGAGTTTTAAATTATTATGTTAGAGGACAAGATAGAAGTTTATATTTCTGCAAAATACATGGAAAAGAATATAATTTGTTTCATCCAATTAATGAACAAGCAGAAGAATTTGAGCCGAAAAAGGAAGAGGTTAAAGAATAATGGGATTAAAAGTAATCGATGGAACACCAACCGAAATAAGTAAATATTTAAGGGAAATAAGAAAGAAAGACGATTTATGCTCTGAATGTAAAGAAAAAGCAACTATGAGAGTTTTAAATTATTATGTTAGAGGACAAGATAGAAGTTTATATTTCTGCAAAATACATGGAAAAGAATATA